>Ga0208825_1000468_pt1 | contig 39442 bp, 27 predicted proteins | sample AD_UKC113_MetaG_FD_184450 | JGI IMG/M metagenome (GOLD analysis project Ga0208825, IMG submission 184450) | Active sludge microbial communities of municipal wastewater-treating anaerobic digesters from Hong Kong - AD_UKC113_MetaG (SPAdes)... | ecosystem: Engineered > Bioreactor > Anaerobic >... | reverse complement strand
ACAATGTCTCTTGGAATCTGCCATTAGGGTACGCTCCGAGCATGGTATACAAACCTGGCAAGCTTACCACACAATTACCGTAATGCTCAGGCGAAATCAGGAGGACCCCAGAATCCGTTAGAACTAGTAAAATTCCCTGGGCCTCACACGTTGCCCCGGGCGACCTGCTCACCTACACCCTGAAATTCACCGATACCAGCATCCGCTACAATTACACCAGCTTGCTGATCACCGACACCTACGATTCCTTGCTCAGCTTCGTCAGCGCTGACCCGGCCCCTACCGCACACGACGTGGCCGCCCGCCGGCTGCGGTGGAGCCTTGGAGATATGCCAATAAACGGCAGCCGCCAGATCACCCTCACGATGCGGCTGGCCCCCACCATCGAAGGCCGTTATACCCTGACCAACACGATGGCGTGGGATAGCAACCAAACCGCGCCCCACACCCTCTCCAAAGTCACCCCCATTGACGTCGCGGCGCTGCACGTGAGCATGAGCGGTCCTACCACTACCTACGCCGGCGGCGCGGTGGCCTACACCCTCGTCTACTCCAACACCGGCTCCTTGAACAACGCGCCGGTCACGCTGACGCTGGACTATGGGCCGTATCTCACTTACGTCAGCGCGGCGCCCTTGACGCCCGTCCCCGGCCGGGACAATGTCTTCGTCACCACCGTGCCCAATAATGGCGTCAACAAGACGCTGACGATCGCCCTCACCACCAACGCGCCGCTGCCCTACACCCTGGAAGAGCTCCACAGCAGCGTGGAGCTGGCCAGCGCCGGGGCGCCCTCACAAACCGCTGACTGGACGATCGCCCTGCAGCGCCCCGTCTTTGAGTTCTCCAAGAGCGGGCCACCCTTCGCGCCCCACGTCGGGACGATCCTCTACACCTTCCACGTCAAGAACACCGGCAACCTGACCGCCACCAACCTGGTGATCACCGACACCTGGGACTCCGCCACCAGTTTCCAGAGCGGCGTGGGCTGGACATCCCACGGCACCTACGCTACGTACACCATTGCCTCCCTGGCACCAGGCGATACGGCGACCATCAACAATTTGAGCGTCCAGGTGCAAACGCAGCGTGACAGCTACCTGAATCAGGCCTCGCTGCGCACGACCCAGACCAGCCGCCAGGAAACCGACCTGCGCATCTGGTCGCCGAGCATCGAGCTCTCGAAAACGGCTTTCCCCGATCCGGCATTCCCCGGCCGCGTCCTGACCTACACGCTGACCTACAACAACATCGGGGGAGTCACCGCGGCCAATGCCGTGATCACCGATACTCTGCCGAACGCCTTCACCCACCAGGGACACACGGTCAACGGCTCAGGGTGCGCCTCGCCGGGATGGCAGTTCAGCATCACCGGGCAGGTCGCTACCTGGCGTTGCACCACCTTGAGCGCCACCGCCACCGGCCAGCTGCAGATCTGGGGACTCGTGGCTGCCGATGCTGAGGAGACGGTGCTGGAGAACATGGCGGAAAGCGATGGCGATGCGCCGATTCCCCACCGCCCGATGACAGCGCCCTTGCGCACCCTCGTGGCGCGCCCCTGGCTGCGCGTGAACAAGGCCGGCGCCCCCACCCATCCCGTCGCGCCCGGCGACCGCATCACCTACACCCTCACCTACGAGAACTACGGCTCGTATGCCGCCAACGGCGTCGTGATCAAGGATCAGCTGCCCGCGCAGGTTAGCTTCGTTGGTTGCAGCGGCGGCTGCACCCACAACGCCGGCCTGGTGACCTGGACCATCGGCGAGGTGCCCACGGACACGGTCGGCACGGTTGAGCTGTATACCGTCGTCGAAGCCGGAACCGGCGGGCAGACGGCGGTGAACTCGACCTACACCATCGAGAACACCACCTCCTGGCAGAAGCTGCTGCCTTCCGAGACGGAGAACGGCGCGCCGGTCAACACCCCCATCCTCAACCCGCAGCTCACGGTGACCAAGGCCGCGGCGCCCGCCATCGTCCAGGCGAGCAGCGAGACCATCGTCTACACCCTCACCTATCAGAACACTGGCGGCGGCTTCCTGCACCAGGTGCTCCTCCTCGATGAGCTCGACCCCCATACCGCCTTCCTGGACGCGAGCGCTGGCTGTGGACATAGCGGCGAGGCCGCGGGGGGCACCGTCACGTGCGAGCTGGGGAACCTCGCCAACGGCGAAACCCGCAAGGCCGTGATCCGCGTGCGCGTGCTGAGCGGCCTGCAAGCTGGCGATACCATCACCAATCAGGCCCAAGGGGACACCACCGAGACGGCGCCGGCCAGCAGCAACACCACCACGGTCTGGTACCAGGTCGCCGGCGCGCCGGTAATCTCCGTGTCGCCGACCGCTCTGACCTACCTCGTGAAGGTCGGCACCGCCGCCTTCGACGTCCCGGTGACGGTGAAGAATGAAGGGCAGGTGCCCCTGAACTGGACAGTGACCGAAAATCCCGCCGTCACCTGGCTGAGCGCAGCGCCGACGGGGGGGCACCTCAACGCTGGCGCCAGCGTGACCGTGACCGTCACCTTCAACCCCGCCGGGCTGGCCGCTGGCGATCACTCAACGACGCTCGCCTTCACAAGCGCGGGCGGGAATACCGTCAATGTGCCAGTGACACTGCAAGTGCGCGCCCCCCAGCTCACGGTCGCGCCGTCGAGCTTCGACTACACGGTCAGGATCGGAGCGACCTCGTTCACCGCCTCGCTGTACATCACCAACACCGGTGAAGTGCCCGTCACGTGGAATCTCGTGGAAAATCCCGCCGCCGCATGGCTGAGTCAATCCGCCACTACTGGCGTGCTCAACCCTGGAGCCGGCGCTGGCGCCACAGTGACCCTCACCTTCAACCCGGCGGGGCTGGCGGAAGCCACCTACAACACCACCTTGCGCATCACCGGCGGCAGCGTCGAGCGGACCGTCCCCGTCACCCTGCGTGTCGCCAACTACCGGGTCTATCTTCCGCTAGTAATCCGCAACTAGCGCGCCCTCGTCCCCTCACCACAGGGAGGTCGGAACTGGATTCCGACCTCCCTGCATGTACGTCATCCGCACCCCCGGCGCGGCCCTTTCCCCTACCCGTTCACGTCATCAATGATCTGGCGCAACGCCGCCGAATCGAGATCTTTCTTGTCCAGGAGCGCCACGGCGCCCGCCTCCATGCCCAGACGGTGAAATTCCCGGTCGGGGTAGGCGCTGATCAACACCACCCGCGAGGCAGGCGACAGAGCTCGGATGCGACGGGTGCAGGCAATGCCGTCCTCCTCGCCCAACACCACGTCCACCAGCGCCAGCTGCGGGGAGACACGCTCGGCAATGTGCAGCGCCTCACTGATGTTCTCGGCCTCGTAGATGAGCGCCTGCGGGTAAGCCTTACCGATCATGTGCCGCAGCTGCTCGCGATAGCGGCTGTTGTCGTCCACGAGCAGGATGAGAAGGCGCTGCCGTCCCGCCGGCGGCGCGGGGACGGGAGCGACCGCGATCTGACCGGGCAGGCCCAGAATTTCGGGGTGCTGATTGATGAAGTTGACGGCTTCCAGGCGGCTCTGAACCCCCAGCTGGCGGTAAAGCCGCGTCAGGTGATTCTCGACCGTCTTGACGCTCAGGCACAGCCGCAGCGCGATGCTCTGATTATCCAACCCCTGTTGCAGGAGCCGCAACAGCTCGCGCTGTCGCAGCGTGAGTCCCGCCGCGAGATTGACCGGGCGCTCCAGGCTCAGCAACTTGCCCAGCAGCGGGCTGGAAATCCACCGTTCGCCGGCAAGCACCCGCTGAACCGCAAAGCGGAGGTCGCTCAGGGGCTGATCTTTGAGGTGATAGCCGTCCACCCCGGCGCTCAGCAGGCCATGGACGTAGGCATCATCATCATAAGCGCTGACGACGAGGATGCGCAGGCCCTCATACTGCGAGCGGATCTTGCAGACGGCGCTCAGCGGCTCGAAATTCGGCATCGCCACGTCAATCAGCACCAGGTCGGGCCGCAATTGCTCCAGCGCAGCGAAGAGCGCCGGCCCATCGCCGACCTCGCCGACGATTTCCAGGCCCGGCAGTTCCTGCAGCGCGTTCCGAATGCCGGCGCGCACCAGCGCATGATCATCGGCTAAGAGGACGCGAACGGTCTCCCTGACGTCCATAACGCCTCATCCTTCCAGGAGCTGCGCCTGCAGCCGCGCCAGTCCGCCCTCTGGAAACCCGCCGCGCGCCAGATACGCCGTCACGCCGCCATAAACCGTGCCGATCCGTTCCAGCGCCGCCAGGAGATAACGCGGTTGCACCGCATAGAGCATCTCGAAGTTGCGCGTCGGGAAACGTCCCAGGCTCAGAAGACGCAGCGCCGTGAGCCAGACCGGCAGGGCCACGGCGTCATTGGAACACAGGTAATCCTGCAGGATCGCTTCGGGCGTGACACCCACCGCCAGCTGGATGACGGCGCAGGCCAGTCCGGTGCGATCCTTGCCCGCACGGCAGTGAATCAACACCGGGTAGCTGCGCGGGTCGAGCAGCAGCTGCAACAGCGCTCCCAGCGGGGCGATGGCCAGATCTACCATCTCCGCGTACACCGAAGCCATCACCGCCGCGATGGCCTCGGCGGCGTCCCGTTTGAGCAACAGGCCGCGCAGGCGTTTCCGCGTCAACTCCGCGAGCGCGATGGGCAGATGCACGGTACGCACCCCGGCGAGGGGCAGCTCATGACCCCGCCGCTCGCGCGCTGAACGCAGGTCAACCCGCGTGCGCAGGCCCAGCGTTTGCAGCTGACGTCGCGCCGCCGCGCGCGTCCGGCTCGGGTCGCCGGCGCGGTAGAGCCGGCCATAGCGCAAGCGCCGTCCATCGGACGCGGGCAATCCCCCGCAATCACGCAAATTCACGATCGAATCCGGCGCCATGATCCCCTTTTTTGCCCGACTGATTTCCCCGCCGACGCAACACAGCATTTTGGAAGCGATCTCGGTGCATTTTGCGCGGCAGAAAGCTGGATTTACAGAAAGTATATCACACTTATGGCAGTTCAGCCACCCGACGGGAATTTTGTTCATCCACAGATTGTACAGATTTTAGCAGAAAATACGTCATTCGTAAGTGATCTTCTCGGAAAATGGCGAAAAGGCGAAAAAGCGAATCAGCGAATCTCAAAATCACTTGCGTCGCCAATGTAACGCGAACTTTAGTTCGCTCTCAGGCCGCCCCTGAATGAATTCCAGGTCTGCTATGTCAACCCAACAACGCGCTTCAGCGCGGTTGACTCGTGTCAGGCTGGGGATTCCATCCCCAGCCGAGCCGGTGAACCGTTACAGCCTCTACTCACGCCTCACGACTCACATTTTTATTCTCGGAATCTGCCGCAGGGACATGTCAATTCCGCAAAGGGTGGCTGCCCCGGTAGGGGACATGTGACACGCCCCACGCGCCCCTCGATTTGCCATCCCTTCCTTTCGTGTTACACTTAGAGGCCGCAAGTCCTGAGTGAGGAGTCCGTATGCGAACGACGAAAGTTTTGAGATGCCTGGGAGCGGCGCTCATCCTCCTGGTCAGCCTGGGAGCAGGCGCGAGTCTGGCCGCGCCATTACCGCAAACCGCCATGTGGGTCATCACCTATCCCAGCGATGGGACCGTGGTGAGTGGGCAGGTCGTCATCCAGGGAAGCGCGTCTCATCCCAGCTTCAATTCCTATGGCGTCCTCTACGCCGCCGGGCCTACTCCCACAGGCAATTCGCAATGGATCCCCATCGTCTTCAGCGTACCGAACATGGTGGTCAATGGCGCGCTGGCCACGTGGGATACCACTCAGATTCCCAACGGACAATACACGCTGGCGCTGGCGGTCTACGGCGGGGGCAGCACGGACCCCAACCTGTACTTCGTCAACTACATCACGGTGCAGAACGAGCCGGCAACGCCGACTCCCACCCCCACGCCGACCGCTACCCCCGAACCTGTCGAGGGCGGCGAACAGCCGCTGCCACCCGCCGGTCCCATCGAAATCCCCACCATCGAGCAGCCACCCACGGCAACGCCGCGGCCCACCACCACCCCGGCGGCGACGCCCGGCGCCGATGCCACCCCCGAAACAGACAGCGGCTCCGCCCTCGAAGGCCTGATCTCCGGGCCGGCAATCCGCGACGCCTTCATGACAGGGGTATGGATTGCGGTGATGCTCTACGCCGTCGGCATCCTTTACGTCGCAGGACGCGCCGCCCTGCGACATTTCCTCCGCCAGCAACGCCGTCCTCGCCAGCCCTCATGAGCGATTTCTCCCTGATCGTGGGGCTGGGAAACATGGGCCCACGCTATGCCGGCAATCGCCACAACATCGGCTTCCAGGCCATTGATGCGCTGGCGCAAGCCCAAGGGCTCACCTTTTCACGCTCCGAGCAGCACGCCCTCGTCGCCCACGGCAATTTGGGCAACCAGCGCGTGATCCTCGCCAAACCGCAGACCTGGATGAACGAGAGCGGCAAAGCCGTCGCGCCGCTGCTCAGCTTCTACAAGATTCCCCCCGAACGGCTGTTGGTGCTCTACGACGATCTTGACATCCCCCTGGGCACCCTGCGCTTCCGGCAAGATGGCAGCAGCGGCGGACATCACGGCGTGCAGTCCATCATCCAGCACCTCGGCACGCAGCAATTTCCGCGCCTGCGCCTGGGGATCGGCAGACCGCCCGGGCGGATGGATCCCGCCGCCTACGTGCTGCAGGATTTCGACAGCGCCGAATTGCCCACGCTCACAGCAGTCCTGCGCCAGGCGCAGCAGTTGATCCTGGATTGGCTGGCGGGCGCCCCCGACCTCACCCGTCCTGGCATGACCTGGCGCGTGGAGGTCGAAAAGTAGTTTCTGGATACTGGATGCGGTCACCCATTACCTATCACCCGTCACCCATCACCCGCCACCACCCACCACCCATTACCCATCACCCATTACCCATTACCCATTACCTTTACTCCCTGACTCGCCTTATTGCTTTTTCGCTTTATCGCTTTATCGCTTTTTCGCCCGATCGCCATGTCACTCAACGGTTTGCTGAGTTGGATCCGTGAACGTCCCGCTTATCAGACGCTGCGAGAGCAGCTGGCGAGTGGGACGCACGTGCCCGCGCAAGTCGCGCCCGCCCCGGCCATTCCGGCAGTGCTCGCCGCCCTCGTGGAGGATCTGCCGGGGCCGCACATCCTCCTCACCCCCACCGCCGCCGAGAGCCGCCAGCTGCTCCAGGCGCTGCGCACCACCTGGTTGCGCGCCCCTGAACGGCTACTCTCCTTCCCAGAGCCGCAGGTGATGCCCTACGAGCGGGCCGCCTGGGCGCCGGAAACGATCACCGATCGGCTGACGACGCTTTCCACCCTCTTCCTGCAGCGAGCCGACGCCGCCGACACCGCCCCACCGCCCATCATCGTCACCTCCGCGCGAGCGGTCATGCAGCGCTTACTGCCCTATCGCCAGTTCCGTCGCGCCGCGCGCCGCATCGCCACCGGGGGCCGCGACTCCCTCACGGCGCTCGCGCGGCATTGTCGCGGCATCGGCTATGAAAGTGTGAGCGTCGTCGAAGCACCGGGTCAGATCAGCCAGCGCGGAGGGCTGCTGGACATCTTCCCGCCCCACGCCGCCCAACCCTATCGGCTCGACTTCTTCGGCGATGAAATCGAGGCCATTCGCACCTTCGAACCGGCGACGCAGCGCTCGACGGGCCGCGTCGAGGGATTCTGGCTCACGCCGGTGCGCGAAGCGCTGCCGCAAGATGGCGCCCGCGCCGCGGCGGCCCTGCGCGCCTCCCTGGAGGAAGACCTGCTGCCCGAAGTGCGCGCCCCCCTCGAAGCCGACCTGCAAGCCCTGGAAGCCGGCGTCCCCTTCCCCACGCTGGAATACTACCTCCCGTACATGTACCAGGAGACCTCGACGCTCCTGAGCTATCTGCCGCCCGAAGGTCGCCTCATCCTCTACAACGCCGAAGCGCTGCCCGGACGCTGGGCCGAACTCTACGCCGAAGCGGAGGCGCTGCGTCAACGCGCCCGCGCCGAACACCTGCCGGGCAGCGATGCGCCGCTCCCCTACAGCAGCTGGGAGGACTGGGAGGGAGCGCTGGCTGACCGCGTCGTGCTGTCCTTCAGCCCCGGCGAAGAAGGCCCCCTCGCGGAACTTTTCGCCCCGGCGCCGCATTTCGCCGGCAAGCTGGGCGAAGCGCTGGGGCGCCTCCGCCAATGGACGAAGCTCGGCGATCAAATCGTCGTCGTGAGCCGCCAGGCCGCCCGCCTCGCGGAGTTGTGGCAGGAGTTCACGCCGCCGCCCGTCCTCGAGACGCTCGACGCGCCGCCGGAAACGCTCATCACCTTCGTGCAGGGAGTCGTCGCCGGCGGATGGCAGATGCCCGCCGCCACTGCCGCGGTCCAGGGCCTCCCCCACATCACCCGGCACCTCATCACCGACGAAGAGCTCTTCGGCTGGCGCCCGCCGGAACCGCGCCGCCGTCCCCGTCGGCGGATCGCCGCGCCGGAATTCGCTTTCGCCGATCTCCAACCCGGCACGGCCGTCGTCCACGAGGATTATGGCATTGGCATCTTCCAGGGGCTCGTCACCCGCAGCGTAGATGACATCGAGCGCGAATATCTGCTGCTGGAATATGAGGGGCGCGACCGCCTCTATGTTCCCATCCACCAGGCGGACCGCCTGAGCCGGTACATCGGCGCCGAAGGACAGGAACCTCTCCTGACCCATCTCGGCGGCACCAGCTGGGCCGAGGTCAAAGCCCGCGTGCGTCTGGCCGCCACAGAGCTCGCCGGCGAGCTGCTCGACCTCTACGCCAAACGCAAAGTGGTGGAAGGACATGCCTTCGCTCCCGACAGCCCCTGGCAGGCAGAGCTCGAAGCGGCCTTCCCCTACCTGGAGACCGAAGATCAGGTCGAGGCCATCCAGGCGGTGAAGCAGGACATGGAGGCCCCGCAGCCCATGGATCGCCTGATTTGCGGCGATGCGGGCTACGGCAAGACCGAAGTCGCCTTGCGTGCCGCCTTCAAGGCCGTGATGGACGGCAAACAGGTCGCCATGCTCGTCCCCACGACCATCCTGGCACAACAACATTTCCAGACCTTCAGCGAACGGCTCAAGCCTTTTCCAGTGAACGTCGAGCTGCTCTCACGTTTCCGCACCGACGCCGAACAACGCCTCGTGCTGCAACGGCTGGCAGAGGGCAAAGTGGACATCGTCATCGGCACGCACCGCCTCCTGCAGCGCGACGTGCACTTCAAAGACCTGGGGCTGATCATCATTGACGAGGAACAGCGTTTTGGCGTCTCCCACAAGGAGAAGCTCAAGCAGATGCGCACGGAAGTGGACGTCCTCACGCTCACCGCGACGCCCATCCCGCGCACCCTCTACATGGCACTGATGGGCGTGCGGGACGTCAGCATCATCGAGACCCCGCCTCAGGAGCGGTTGCCGACTTCCACCTACATCGGCCCCTACTCCGGCGAGATCGCGCGGCGGGCCATCTTGCGGGAACTGGAGCGTGGCGGACAGGTCTTCTACGTCCACAACCGCGTGGAATCCATCGCCACGATTGAGAGCCGCCTGCGGCAGCTGGTGCCCGAAGCCAGCATCGGCGTGGGGCATGGGCAGATGCACGAACGCGAGCTGGCGCAGGTGATGGAAAAATTCGCCGCCGGCGAGATCAATGTGCTGCTGGCGACTACCATCATCGAAAGCGGGCTGGATTTCCCCAACGCCAACACCATCATCGTCGAACGGGCGGATCGTTTCGGGCTGGCGCAGCTCTATCAGCTGCGGGGTCGGGTGGGACGCGGCGCCCGGCGCGGGTACGCCTATCTCTTCCACGGACGGCGCATGAACGAGGAAGCGCGCCAGCGGCTGCAGGCTTTGCAGGAGACGACCAGCAGGGGCGGCGGCTTTGCCATCGCCCTGCACGATCTCGAAATCCGGGGCGCGGGGGAAATGCTCGGCGCGCGGCAGCACGGACACATCGCCGCGGTGGGATTCACCCTCTACACCCAAATTCTCACCAACGCCATTGACACGCTCAAAGCGCAGCGTGAAGGAAAGCCGGCGCCGCCGCCGCCCATCGGCGGGATCACGCTCGAATTGCCGCTCGCCGTGGGCATTCCGGCCGATTTTATCCCCGACGAAGCGCTGCGCTTGCAGCTCTATCGCCGCATGGCGGAGCTCACCGACGAGACGCAGATCGGCGCGTTCGAGGAGGAGCTGCGCGACCGCTTCGGGCCGCTGCCGGAGACCGCCGGCAATCTCATCTACCAGTTGCGGCTCAAAGTCCTGGCGCGCGACGCCCACATTCCCGCCATCGCCATTGAAAGCGGGCAAATCGTGCTGCGTCCCTCCTGGCTAAAGGAGCTTTCCAACGAGCCATGGCACGAGCTCCACAAGCGGCTTCAGCCGTATGGACGGGTGGGACGGCGCGAAATCTGGCTGCCGCTCACCCTGGATCAAAGCCAGTGGCAGATCAACCTGCAAAACGCGCTGGAGCAGCTGGCCGATTGGCAACGCAGCCGGTAACCGGCTCGCGCGCCGGCGCCCCCATACGGAGGGGGGAGTCCATCGAAACGACATGCCCATTTTTTCCGCCGACACCCTGACATGGCTGCTCTTCGTCGCGACAGCGGCGCTCTACGCCTTCCTCAACGGCTTCAGCGACAGCGCCAACACGGTCGCCACGATGATTTCCTCGCGGGCGATGAGCCCCCGGCAGGCCCTGGCGTTGAGCGCTATCGCGCACTTCGTCGGCCCGTTCCTGTTCGGCATCGCCGTCGCCGCGACGATCGGCGAAGAGTTCATCGTCAGTGAAGCCGCGACGCTGCCCGTCATCTGGGCGGCGCTGCTGAGCGCCATCCTCTGGAGTCTCATCACCGCGTGGTCAGGCATCCCCTCGAGCGCCTCCCACGCGCTCATCGGCGGCATGATGGGCGCTGCCATCCTCGGCTATGGCACAGATGCGATCATCCTCGGCGGACTGGAGAAAGTGCTGGGGGCGTTGCTACTCTCGCCCATTTTGGGGTTGATCGGCGGGTATGTCTTGATGAAGGGCGTGATCTTTCTCGCCCGCGGCGTCTCGCCGCGCATCAACAACTTCTTCAAGCGCTCGCAGGTGTTCACGGCGGTGGCCCTGGCGCTGAGTCACGGCGCGAACGACGCCCAGAAGGCGATGGGGGTCATCGCCATGGGCCTGCTGGCGACGGGACGCCTCAGCGCGTTTGCGGTGCCGCAATGGACGGTGATCCTCTGCGCGGGGGCGATGTCGCTGGGAACGCTGCTCGGCGGCTGGCGCATCATCAAAACGCTGGGAGGGCGCTTCTACAAAATCCGGCCGGTTCACAGCTTCAACTCGCAGCTGGCCTCCACCCTCATCATCCTCGGCGCAGCGCTGATGGGCGGTCCCGTGAGCACCTCGCAGGTCGTGAGCACCACTATTCTGGGCGCGGGTGCGGCGGAACGCCTCAACAAAGTGCGATGGGGCGTTGCCAGAAACATCTTGCTGACGTGGTTGCTCACCGTCCCGGCGGCGGCCGCCATCGCCGCCGGGAGCTATCTGCTGCTGAGGCGTCTGCTTCCGTGAAAAATGTATAGTTTGCGATCTCTGCGTGGAAGGACGTGTCCATGGGATTCCTGAAAAACCTGTTTCGCCCCAAACCCGATAAATTCCTGACCCTGCTGGAACAGCAGGCCGATTTCACCGTTCAGGGGATGGAAGCGCTGGCGGCCTACATGGAAAACCCCAGCAAGGCCTGCGCCGACGAGGTGACCCGCCTGGAAAAAGAGGCCGATGAGGTGCGCCGCATTCTCATTGACGAGCTGAATCGCAACTTCATCACGCCGATTGACCGCGAGGACCTGCACGCGCTCTCCCGCGCCATTGACGACATCATTGACTACGCCTACAGCACCGTCGGCGAAATGAGCATGTTAGAGGTGGAGCCCAACGACTATCTGCGGCGCATCGTCTCCCTGCTGGTAGACGCCACCCGCGAGATCTATATGGGCGTCATTCGGCTTTCGGATCATCCCGGCGTCGCCGAAGATCACGCCGTCCGCGCCAAGGCGCTGGAAAATCGCGTCGAATGGGTGTATCGTGAAGCCATCGCGGCGCTTTTCCGTATGCCGCAAGATGTCGAGCATGTCGTGGAGATGTTAAAACTCCGCGAGATCTACCGTCACCTCAGCAACGCCGCCGACCGCGGTGACGAGGCCGGCAACGTCCTCAGCGACATTGTCGTGAAGATGACGTAGTCTCACTGGGGGGAGAAGCGAGAGAGCCCCCTCGCGTCGTGCGGGTAAAAACGATGATTTGATGCTATCATGACGGCCATCAAATTCAGATCCCGGAGGTCCCGATGTCCCAAAGTCCCCTTTATCACTGGTCCTTGCTGGTGCTGCTGATGGCGCTCCCGCTGAGTGGTTGCGGCACGCCGCCGACGGCGGCGCCGACGCCCGTCGCCACGGCGCTGCCTGCGGCTACCGACCTCGCGCCGCAGCTGAGCGTCGCCGAAGTGCAACGCCTGTACGCCGCCGGCGAGGTAGTAATCATTGACGTGCGCGAGGAAAGTGAGTTCCAGCAAGGGCATATCCCCGGCGCACGGCTGATGCCGCTCGACGAGATTGCCGATCACCTGAGTGAGATTCCCCGCGACGAGACCGTGGTCGTCGTCTGTCGCAGCGGAGCTCGCAGCGCCCGGGCGTATCAATACCTGCAAGAGCAGGGCTTCACCAACGTCCACAACATGCAGGGCGGGATGCTGGAGTGGATCGCTGCCGGCTACGAGACGGAGGAATGAACCGGCAATGCGAAAAGAACGTGTGAACGTGGGCACGTGTTAATTTTCGAAGGAGGCCAAGATGGAAACATTGCTGATAAAAAACGCTACAGTACTCGTCACCATGGACGACGCCCACCGTCGGATCGCCGATGGCGGGCTGTTCGTGCGCGACAACGTCATCGAGGCGGTCGGACCCACGGACACGCTGCCGGCGACCGCCGACCGCGTCATCAACGCCCAAGGGATGCTGCTGCTGCCGGGATTGGTGAACACCCATCATCACCTGTATCAGACGCTCACCCGCGCTGTCCCCGCCGTACAGGACGCCGTGCTCTTCAAATGGCTGAAGACGCTCTACCCCATCTGGGCAAGGATGGACGGCGAGGCCGTCTACGTGAGCGCGAAGCTGGGGCTGGCGGAGCTGCTCCTTTCCGGCGCGACGACCGTCTCCGATCACCTCTACATCTACCCCAATGACGTCGCCATTGATGATGAAATCCGCGCGGCGCAGGAGCTGGGCGTGCGCTTCCATCCCTGTCGCGGCTCGATGAGCCGGGGCGAGAGCCAGGGCGGGCTGCCACCGGATCGCGTCGTGGAGCAAGAAGACGCCATTCTGCGTGACACGCAGCGCGTCATCGAGACCTATCACGAACCGGGGCCTTACGGCATGGTGCGGATCGTCGTCGCGCCGTGCTCCCCCTTCTCCGTGACCGAAGACCTGATGCGCGAATCCGCCGCTCTGGCGCGCAGCTACGGCGTGCACCTGCACACGCATCTGGCCGAGACCGCCGACGAGGAGGACTTCTGCAAAGCGACGGCGGGCAAACGGCCCGTCGCCTACGCCGAATCGCTGGGCTGGCTGGGAGATGACGTGTGGTTCGCGCACGGCGTCCACATCAACGCCGAAGAAATCGCCCTCATGGCGCAGACGCGCACGGGCGTGGCGCACTGCCCCAGCAGCAACATGCGGCTGGCGTCGGGCATCGCCCCGGTGCGGGCCTACCTCGACGCGGGCGTGCCGGTCGGTCTGGCCGTAGACGGCTCCGCCAGCAACGACAGCTCGCATCTGCTCGCCGAGGCGCGGATAGCGCTGCTGCTCCAACGGGTGCAGGGCAATCCCGCCGGGTTGACGGCGGAAGAAGCGCTGTGGATCGCCACGCGCGGCGGCGCCGAAGTGCTCGGGCGCGACGACATCGGCCAGCTGGCGCCCGGCAAGGCCGCCGATTGCATCGGCGTGCGGCTGGATACGGTGGGGTACGCGGGCGGCGCAATCCACGATCCCCTGGCGGCGACGGTCTTCTGCCAGCCGCAGGACGTGGCCCTTTCCGTGATCAACGGGCGGGTGATCATCGAAGAGGGGCAGCTGCTCACGGCGGAGCTGCCGTCGCTCATCGAGAGGCACAATGCCATCTCCAGGCGGTTGGTGACAATGACGTAAGCAGCGCATGTCGCTTGGGAGGGGGAAAACAAAAACCCCACGAAAAAAGTTCCCCTGCCGCCGCTATGTGTGGAGGCAGGGGATAGAGATTGTACGTATTACAAATCTGATTCTTTCAACGGCCGCTTGGGAATCTACGCCAATTTTAGTCGGCGGCTGAACAGTTACGCTTTAACGAAGTGATGCAGGAATCTGCCCAACCCATACTGAGTCATCTGGGACACGCATGCCAGCTACAAAGGCGGGGAAGCGATAAACATCCCGATAGAGTCCAACAAATACAGAAAATGGCCCTGCTACATTTGCCGGTAGGGTAACATAGCGCACATCGCGGATTTCATCACCGGGTTGTAAAGCCGAAAACGCCACAGTTCCGTCTAGCAGCGGCCCATCAGCCTGTGTTACCACAACACCATTGGCATCGCGTACATGAACAAAAACTGTGGCATCTTGTGGAGCAGGTGTCCACCAGCCCAGTATAATCTGCCAACGCTCTGCAACATCAGTTGGGTTGACATTACAATATTCTAAAACTACACCGCTTTCAAAGCGCGCCACAGGAGTCATTGATGCCTCTGCATCTGGAAAGACGTTCCCAATATCCTCTAAGACGAACCGTCGTGTTGGCATTTCAAAACGCGCCACTCGCGTGATCTGGTGTTTCATCACGAATTCGCGCATCTCAATATCCGTCAACCATTCACCTTGTACCCAAGCCAAAGGCTCTGTCTTTCTAAACAGAGCTTGACTTGATGCCACGTCAACTCGGCGGTTGGAATAATTCACTTCAATGAATTCCGACAGATTAGAATAGCTCTGGGGAACGAATATCACGTCATCCTTAACTAACGCATACACTTGATTCTGCCAGATTAACGCCGCAGGAATATTGATAAAACCAAAGGGCCCTCGTTGTTCATCCTCTACCGTCGTCAGCACCTCAGCATAGACTCCGTCCAGAATATCATATAACGACCGGATGTGTTGCAGATAATAAGCACTTTGCGTTAGCAAAAGTGCACTTAATATCGCAATCAATGTGATTCGTATTCGCCGAGGAGCGAAATTCTCGACAATTTGAATCAAACACATAGCCCAAAACATTGTAATCCCAACGCCAGGAAAAGTATAAAACCTCTTCCCAACAAACAACGAGCCGTAATCAAGCGAAACGATGCTTGGGGCAGAAGCGACCAACCACCACCATAAACTCCTCACGACCCAAGCCCCATACCGTTTTTTGTATACCAACACGGCAACTACTACTGACAGCAAAACAGCACATACCCCCAATAACGTAAAATCGTGCCACTGTTGGTTTCGAACCAGCGATCCAATAATCGGTCCCAACGGATACAACAGTCCATGTAGGAAATACATACTATTTGAGAAGATATCGGGGATGCCCTTCACATCAACGATGGCATAAACACCGGGCAAGAGCAACCGAGATAAAATCAATGCCGAGTTCAATGCCACACCAATAAACAAGAATAACCAACGACGACGCAATACATTAACACCAAATCGCATCACGACCAGGCCGCCAACCAATACGCCAACTACAGCGCCATTTTCGTGCGCCAATGGCGCCAGAGCAATTGTCACCAGACTAACAACCCAGTAATGCAAGCGGTAGGTAAACTCACCCAGCAACGCAGTATAGATTGCAAATAGCGCCAGAAATGTTACCAACAAGTGTGGGAGCGCTGTAACCCAGGGGACTGGTTCCATAAGAAACGGGAACCCCCCAAACAAGAATGCGGATAGAAATGCAGCATCAAATCGTTGTTCACACAAATATACGACTTTTAGAATTAACACCATGTCCAACCAGAGCAACAAAGGATTGATTGTGTGCAAAATTGGTTGCCGCAGCCCCATCGGAAATAGCTGCCCCCATTTGTAAATGAGGAAAACCAGAGGACGATAATATGCATTCTCGTGAGAAAAGATCATATCTAACCATGAATGATTCGCCACCCAAGTCATAATAGGCAGGTCATCAAAAAAGAAAGGAAGTCTAACAGTAAACCCGTACCAGCCCCACACCCACACGGCAAACAAGAAAGCACAAAGAGGCATCTTGTAACGCTTAAGGATAGTTCGCACATTTCGCACTGGCAAACTTTGCATCACACGCATTGTTATCACTTTACTCCTCAAACACTTCTACAGCGGCATCCAACGCGCGGAGCCGGGCATCATGCTCGTCGCCCATCGGCTCGCGCTGGAAGCAGTAATCGTTTTTGCGGATGAATTCATCGAGTTCCACCATGAGCGCAGCCCAAACTTCGCACTGCGCTGCGAGAAGCGCCTGATGGTAGTGGATTGGCCAGAGACACATGGTCGATCGGCCATACGCAGATTATAACGGAAAAAGACCCGGTCGCCAAATCCTGATATATTCAAAAGCGGCGCAGGGAAAATTCCCTGCGCCGCTCTGGCGGAGAGGGTGGGATTCGAACCCACGGTAGCCCGAAGACTACAACGGTTTTCGAGACCGCCCCATTCAGCCACTCTGGCACCTCTCCAATGCGGCCATTATACCATGAAGATCGGATGTCGCAACACGCGCGAGCGCACGCAGGTTTGACTTTGCGTTCCCTGTGGTATAATTTTGCCAGCCTGAAGCAAGGGCCATCCTATCAATGAGCAATGACAAGAGATGACTGTGACCGCTACACCGCGTAACCGGATGGAAGTCAACCGCAAGGAGCTCACGCGGTTTCTGAAATTTGCCGTCGTCGGCGCCATCGGCGCCATGGTGGATTTTGGCATCCTCTATCTGCTGCACCGCGTCGTCGGCCTGCCCATCGTGCCCGCCAACACGATCTCGTTCACCTGCGCCGTCATCAGCAACTTCACCTGGAACCGCTATTGGACATATCCCGATTCCCGCTCGAAGCCGCTCAAGACCCAACTCGTGCAGTTCTTCATCGTCAACATTCTGGGATGGGCGATCAACACCGGCATCCTCACCCTGCTCAAGGATCCGCTGACCGGGCTGACCGCCGGCTTCTTCCCCACGCTCACGGCGAACACCGCCTATACCATCGGCTACAACGGCGCCAAGGTGATCGCTACCGGCGTCGTCATGTTCTGGAATTTCTTCATCAACCGCCTTTGGACTTACAACGACGTCAAATAGCGGCGGACTTACGCCAGGCTTTCAAGTCCAACCCGCGTTCTCAGCGTCCCTTGCAATGAGACAGGTGATCCGCTATGCGCATTGCCATTGATGACACCTCAGCCATCCGTCAGGGCGCCGGCATCGGGCGCTATGCGCGCGAACTGGTAGACGCCATCCTCGCGGAGCCATCGCCCCACGAGTTCGTGTTGCTGGCCGCCGCGGCCGGCGTGCGGGAGCGCTGGGAACAGGAACAGACCCGCCTGCGAGCCCTGGCCGCCGCGCCCGAGCGATTGGACTTCCGCACGCTGCCCCTCACCGACGATTGGGCAGCGCGGCTGTGGCAACGCCTGCGCCTGCCCCTCCCCGCTGAGATGATCACCGGAAACGTGGCGTGCTTCTATTCGCCGGATTTCGTGCTCCCGCCGCTGCGTCGCCGGACGATCGCCCTGCTCACGGTTCACGATCTGTCTTTCCTGCGACATCCCGAAACCTTCACCCCCGCGCTCCGACAATACTTGCAACGCGCCGTGCCGCGCAGCGTCGCCCGCGCCGATTTCGTCCTGGCCGACTCCTGCGCCACGCGGGAAGATCTCATCGAATTGCTGCACGTCCCCGCCGAGCGGATCACGGTGCTCTACAGCGGCCTATCGGCGGGCTTCACGGCGACCCCCGAGCCAGAGGAACGCGCGCGCCTGCAGGCCCGCTACGGCGTCGGCGCCCGCCCCTACCTCCTCACCGTCGGCACCGTTCAACCGCGCAAAAACTACGTCCGCCTGATGGAAGCCTGCGACCCCCTCATCGCCCGAGGAGACATGCAGCTGGTCATCGTGGGCCAACCGGCCTGGCTTTCCGAGCCAATTCTGGAGGCGGCTGCCCAACGGCCTTACACGCGCCTCCTCGGCTTCGTCGCCGATGAGGATCTGCCGGCGCTCTACCGCCAGGCGACGGCCTTCGCCTTCCCCAGCCTCTACGAGGGCTTCGGCATCCCGATCCTGGAGGCGATGGCATGCGGCACCCCCGTCGTCGGCTCCACCGTCTCCAGCGTGCCCGAAGTCATCGGCGACGCCGGCCTGCTGGTGGACCCGCTGGACATTCCCGGTTGGAGGGCGGCCCTCCAACGGCTGTGCGACGACAGCGCCCTGCGCGACGAGCTGCGGGCGCGGGGCCTGAGGCGAGCGACGGAATTCTCCTGGGAGCGCGCCGCGACGCAATGGCAGGCGCTGATCTCCCAGATTGCGACATCCCAGCCTTGAGGGAGGCGCCCTTGCGTATCGCCATCCTTACCGGTGAATATCCCCCGCTCGAAGGCGGCGTCGGCGATTTCACGCGCGCTCTGGCGCTGGAACTGCAGCGGCAGGGCCACGAGCTGCACATCCTCACTGGACAGCACGGCGCTCCCGCCGTCGCCGACGAGGACGGCGTGCACGTTCACCGGTGTATCACCGGCTGGGGCATCGCCTGCCACAACCAGATCGTGCGTCAGGTCGCCGCGATCCGGCCGGACGTGCTGAACATTCAATATCAACCGGCCATTTACGAGATGAAGGGCGCCATTCATCTCCTGCCGCGCTGGCAAAAGCGGAACATTCAGGCGCCCATCGTGACCACTTTCCATGATCTGCGCGTGCCGTACTTGTTTCCCAAGGCGGGACAGCTGCGGGAATGGTCGGTGCAGCAGCTGGCCGCCAATAGCCAGGGCGTGATCCTCACGAATGACGAGGATTACGTGCAGCTGACCCACATGTTGGGCAACGAAAGCCCCGCGCCGAAAGTCCGGTTGATCCCCATCGGCAGCAACATCGCGCCCGCTCCACCGCCGGGCTACGAACCGGCGGCCTGGCGCGCCGACCAGAAGTTCAGCCCTGAGGATTTCCTCATCGGATACTTTGGATTTCTCAACCGCAGCAAGGGGGTGGAAACGCTTCTCGAGGCGACAGCGGCGTTGGTACAGGAGGGGATACCGGCGCAGCTGCTGTTCATCGGCGGGCGCACCGGCTCCAGCGACCCCACCAACCGCGCGTACGCCGCCGAGATTGACGCCCGCATCGAGGCCTTGGGGCTGAGCGCCCGCGTGCGTCGCACCGGTTTTGCTACCCCGCCGGAAGTCTCAGCGGCCCTGCTCGCCTGTGATGTCTGCGCCCTTCCCTACCGCGATGGCGTCAGCCTGCGGCGCGGGACGTTACATGCAGCCCTGGCCCACGGAAAGGCCATCGTGACCACCGAGCCGCAGGTTCCCTCCAGGCAATTGCGCAACGGCGAGAACCTGCTCATGGTGCCCCCTGAGGCGACGCCGGAATTTGCAGAGGCGTTGCGCCGCCTGTGGCGCGAGCCCGACTTGCGCGCACGCTTGGGACAACAGGCCGCGCGGCTCGCTGCCGGGTTCAGCTGGAACCGGATCGCCGCGCACACCGCCGAGTTCTTCCGGCAACTCTGCCGCCAGCCAGAGCCGTCGGCGTCATAACCGCATTTTTGGCAGCCCCTGCAAACGACAAAAGCACACGGCGGCGTTGGAGAGCGCCGCCGTGTGTCATGCTGCATCTAGGAGCCGACAGGCTTACATTTTCCGCCGGGATAGGAAGAACAACACGCCCACCGCCACCGCTAGCAACGCGACGATGATGCCGCTGATCTGCACGATCTTCATCAACGGCGAGGTCGTCCGAGGCGCGCTTTCAGGGGTTGGAGTCACCGTTGACCCGGGCGCAGCCGGTTCCGATCCTCCTTCTGAATGCTCCGCCGGCCCCCACACGCAACCCAACTCCAGGGCATAGGTCTGGCCGGCAGCCAGGGCGACCCCCCACTCTACCGGGCCCGTCGCCACGTAGCCCGCCGGCGGCGTGTAACGCAGGACGTAATTCCCCGGCTGAAGGCCCTGGAAGCAATAGGGTTCACCGAGGCCGTCGGTGGTGTACGACCCCGCAGGTCCGCTCATGCTCACCAGGGAAATGCCCGCGCCGGGGACCAGTCCCTCCGTGTTCACCTGGCGGATCATATCGCTGTTGACGTCGTTGTAGACCAGCACGCACAGCGCGGCCTTGTCCGAGAGAGGCGTCGGCGCTACCGTAGCTACAGGCATGGAAACCGTCGGCGTCGTGATGGGCGTCGTCGGATTGGGTGTGGGAGTAAGCGTCGGCAAGGCCAACGGCTTCCCGGAAATGACCAGCTCCTGCCCCACAATGATCAAATCGTTCGGACCCAGCGTCCCGGCGTTCAGGCGGCGCAGTTCATCCAGTGCCACCCCATACTGAAGCGCAATCCCCAACAGCGTGTCGCCGGATTGGACGATATGCACGACAGAGCCATCAGGGCGGGGGGTGGGGGTAGCCGCAGGTGCAACAGGCGCTGCAGCAGTAGGCTGTGGGGCGGCCGGCGGCGCCGGCGTTGGCTGAATCTCCCCCTGCCCGATGGCAACCAGCGAGGCGTCATCAATGTACACATCATTGGAAATGCGAGGCCAGGGTTCAGGCCAATCGGCGCGGGAATAGGTGAACACCGTGATCGTGCTGGCCTGCGCCGTAGCCTCGACGGTGAACAAGGTCCACACATCGTAGGCGTCAATTTCGGGGCTCCAAACGACCGTCGGCGCCCAGGGATTGGTGCCGCCGGTGGGATCAATGCCGACTTTGGTATGCATCGGCGCCGGGCGATTGGACAGCGGTGCGGTCGGGCAATTGTTCCACTCGCCTTCAGGCAGACACGACCAGGTCTGCATGTAGACCTGGAAGCGCAGCAACGTGCCGGGTTGGATGCCACTCACTTGTTGATACAGTCCGGCCTCGTGCTGACGGTTCCAACTGAAATACTTTTGCGCGAGGAAACCGCCGTGCACGCGATTGGAGAATTCAGCCGTGCTGATCCCCCGAAATTCCGGGCGTCCCCATCCACAGTTCTTGTCCTCCGGCTTACAGTAATCGGGCACTTTCGCATAAGCGGGGCGATCGTCCACATAGAAAGCGCGCCAGCCAGGGGCAATCTGCACTTCACCGATGCCATCCTGGAACGGCCAGGCGCCGCCGGTGTTCATCTCGAAGTCGCCATTAGTCAGCAAATTGGGGCCCGGCGCTTGCGCCTGCACGGAAGTGCTCTTCATCCCAAACCCCAACAGGGTCGCCAGAATACCAAGCACTACAACCAACGACACCATCCTGCGCGACATAACCTCATCTCCTCTAAAAATACGTAATGCGTCATACGTAAGTGATCTTCTCAAAAAATAGAACTCGTGCTCACATGCTCACATGCCCACGTTGAAATCGGCAAATCATTTGAAAACCCACCGCTGATTCCTCTCAGCGGCTACAAGTCTGCTCGTGGGAAACAGCAGTGGGGATTGTAACACAAGGGGTGAATGCGTCAATCCTGCCTCGCCTTCACGAAAGATTTGCGCTTCTGCTCGCTTCTGGTATGATCAAGCCGAATGTGCACAGCAATGGTCCGCAAGCCCACAGGTATCATACTGCTGGCAACTGCAGCAGTCGCCATCGCATTGACGCTGCTCCTCTACTATCCAGCCCTGCAGCTGCCGCTCTGGGCCGACGATCTCCTGCAGGTACCATGGGTCGAAGCCACACGCTTTTCGGAGCTCTGGCGCACCGTCAGTCCCTACGGGGATTACCGGCCTTTGCACTTCAGCCTGTGGCGCGGCTTGCTGGTGCTTTCGGGCCGTCTCGAGCCGTGGATGTTGCATTTGCTCAATCTCGTCGGTCACGCGCTGAGTAGTGGCCTGGTCGGGCTTCTGGCCGCCCGCTATTCCCGGCGCCCCTGGGAAGCGGCGCTTCTCGGCGCAGGCTTCTTTGCCCTGTTCCCCTTCGCTTACGACACCGTCCTGTGGGCCAGCTCCTTTTCCTATCCCCTGACCCTCATCCTCGCGCTGGCAGCGCTGCTGCTGTACTCGCAGGCCCGTTCCAGTGGAAAGGTCGGCCTGCACATCGTGGGGTTGCTGCTCACAGCGCTGGCGGGTTTCGCCTACGAGGGCGGCGTGATGGTGGGAGCCAGCGTGATCTGGGCCGAGATCTGCCTGCACCGCCGCCCCTTTTCGCGCTGGGGCCTGGCCTATCTGGCCGCTTCGCTCCTCCCCTTCGCCGTCATCACGGCCATTTCACCCGCGATGCCCACGGAATTCCTCACCGGGTTGCACCCCAGCTACAATCTCGTCATCGCGCTGCAATGCCTGGTGTTCCCCCTCGCGCCGCTGGCTGAACCGCTCGCCCGCCTGAGCGGCCTCAGCGACATCACGGTGCTGGTCATCCTCGACGCGAGCGCGCTGATAGGCGCGGGAATCTGGCTGTACCGGCGGCAGGCCTATCGCAGCGCGCTCTTCGGCCTGGGCTGGGCGGCGCTGTGGAGCATCATTCCGCTCGCCACCCAGGCTTTCAACTGGTATCGGGACCCGCCGCGCGTCTTCTACCTCAGCGCCGCCGGGATCGCCCTCCTGTGGGCGACCCTCGTGGAGCAGCTGCCGCCTCAGCGTTGGGGGACGCGAGCGCGCGCCCTGGCGCAGGTCGCGCTCAGCCTGCTCCTCCTCGCGCCGGGAGCAATCTTCGTCCAGCAAGAAGTAGCGCTGCACGAGCGCGTCGGCGAGCTGCTGTGGTCCGCAGCGAGCCAGGCAGAAGCGCATCCTGGCACGCTGCTCATCAACCTGCCCGGCCGCATCACCTTCGCCGGGCGACGCTATCCCCTGGGACATGAAGGCGCCATCCCGCTGCCGCCCCCCACCGATGGGGAATTATGGCTCGCCGTCCACGGCAAGGGAACGCTCCAGGCGACAGCGCGGGCCATGGGCGCCATTTTGCCGCCGACGCCCTATCTCCTGGAGCTGGCAGACGCCGCGGTAGATGGCGCGAGCTTGCGCGCCGCGACGCAGATCGTGCAAGTGCGCTATCAGCCCGACACGTTGAGCCTCGCGCCCCTGGGCCGGGTCATCCCGGAGCAAGCGCCGCCGGCTCACGTCGCCGGGACCTTCATCAGCCCGACGGGCGACCGGCTCATATTGCGCCAGGCCACTTGTCGCCAGACGCCGCCGGCAGAAATCACGGTCGAACTCGAATGGCAGGCCCTCTCCAGGATGCCGGGCGCGCCCACGGTTTTCATGCACTGGTGGGACGCCCAGGGGACGCTCCTGACCCAGGCGGACGGGGATCCGCTGGGAGGACTGTATCCGCTCGCCCAATGGGAGCCGGGGGAAGTCGTGCAAGAGACACGGCTAATCGAGACCGCCGTCCTGACGGGAACGGTGACGCTGGGCATTTGGGATCCAGAAAGCGGGACGCGCTGGCAGGCGACCGCGGCAGACGGGCGGCCGCTGGCGGACGGCAGTTTTGCCCTGCCGCCCTGTACGCCGCCGTGAGATCGAGGCGAGATGAAACGGCGGCTGATTTCCACAGAATTTGCCCCCCTGCTGGCCCTCGCGGGCGTCGTGCTGCTGTTCTTCTGGCCCGTGTGGATTGCGGGATACACCTTCCCACAGGGGGGCGGCGATTTATGGGGCCAGCTCTACCCCGTGTGGACCTACGTCGCCGAATGGCTGCGGCGCGGGATCTTCCCGCTGTGGAGCACGCGCATGATGGCCGGCGATCCCATCATCGCCGAGGCGCAATACGGCCTGCTCAACCCGTTCAACTGGCCGCTGTTCCTGTTCTCGCCGATCCCTGAATGGCTGGTGCTGATGCGCGCCATGTTTCCGCTCTGGTGGGCGGGCGCCGGCCTGTATCTCTACCTGCGACGCAGCCGGTTATGGCGCCTCCGCCGCAGCGCCGCGCTGACGGGCGCTATCGCCTACATGCTGTGCGATTCCTTCATTATCCACCTGGGACATCCACAGTTTAACGATGCGATGGCCTGGCTGCCCTGGGCTTTCTGGGCGGTCGAAGGGGCCGCACGGCGCAGGCGTGCGCTCCCCCTGGCAGCGGGGGCGTTGGCGCTCATTATCCTCTCCGGACACGGCCAGGCGTCGCTGTACAGCGCGCTGGCGGTAGGGATCTACGCCCTTTGGCAGCTGCCCGCGCGCGACCTGCGCGTCGCCATGAAACGCGGCGGACGGTTACTCCTGGCCGGCCTCCTCGCCGCGCTGCTGGTAATGCCGATGCTGTTGCCCGGCCTGGAGCGATTGCCCTACACGGTACGCGGTCAGACGCCCGAGGAAGCTCGCAGCGGCGCGCAATTGATGCTCAGTGGCCTGATTGATTTCGTCACGCCCTTGTATCACGGACGGGGCGTGCGTGGCTCGTGGCTGGGCTGGGCCCGCATGGAGACGGGCTACATGGGGCTGACGGGGCTGCTGCTGGCCGGGCTGGGGCTGGCGACCGACTTCAAACAGCGCCGCACCTGGTTCACGCTGCTGCTGGGCGGTCTGGCCTACGCCTACGCGCGCGGCTACGACGGCCCGCTCTACCCCCACCTGGCGCACCTGCCCCTCTTCTCCGAATCGTGGCGCACGGTGCGCGCCGTCTTCGTCCTCTCGCTGGCGCTGGCCCTCGCTGCTGCGCTGGGGATGCAGGCCCTCGACAGGTCCCATCGCCGCGCCCTGCGATACGGCGCCGTCGTCTGCGGTTTGCTCGGCGCGGGTCTATGGCTCGGCGCGCCGGGATGGCTGGAGGCGGTCCCCGGCGGCGCGCCGCGAGCACAGGCGCTCACCGGCTTGCGCCTCGCCGCAACGCTGTGCGCCGGCAGCGCGCTCTGGCTGCTGCTGGGCAGCTGGCGGCCGACGCTGGGTCGCGCCGGGTTACTCCTGCTGCTGACCGCGGAGCTGGTCGCGCTGGGAGCCCTCGTCGAGACCGAAGCGCGCGCCGCCACGCCCGAACCCTACGCCGACGCCCTCGCGTTCCTGCGCAGCGATGCGGGCTGGTTCCGGGTAGACATTGACGCTGCGGCACGCGGGTTGTGGTCGCCGGCAGGATTGCAGGCCGACGGCTTCGACGTGCCCCAGAGCACCGGCAATCCCATGGATCTGCAAAGCGCGTTGCAGTTCTACTGGAGCATCCCGGATAAAGGCGCGCCTGCCTATCAGCTCTTTGGGGCCAAATACATCATCGTCCCCAAGGACGCGCAGCCGGGCGGCCCGGGAATCTGGCCCGTCTACACCGACAATCCCTGGGTGGACATTCATCTGAACACCCGCGCGCTCAATCGCGTCTGGATGGTGTACGCCACGCAAAATGTGGCCGACACGGGCGCCGCGATGCTGGCGACGCTCGACCCCGCGTTCGACCCCCAGCACACGGCGATCGTCGAGCAAGGACCCGCGCTGCAAGGGGACGGCGAATCCACGCTGGAGGTGCGGGCCTATGGCCCCAACCGCGCCGAGTTCGTCGTCAAGACCAGCGCGCCGGGGCTTTTCATCCTCTCGGACACGTACTATCCCGGCTGGGAAGCCTTCATAGATGGAGCGCCGGCGCCGCTCATCCGCACCGACGCCATCTTCCGCGGGGTGCTGGTGCCCGCAGGGGAACATCATTTGACGCTGCGCTATCGGCCGGCGGCATTCAGAGTGGGCCTGGGCTTGGCAGGCGCCGCCGTCGTGCTGCTGATCGGGCTGCAGCTGCGCTTGAAACAAGAGCGGGCTTCTCTCAACCCCGCCAACAGTTCATCTCCATGAAACCCTCACGCGCTGCCATTTCTCGCTGGCTGCTGCCGGTCGCATTGATCATCCTGGCAGCCATGCTGCGCCTCCCCACCCTCGATAAACAATCCTTCTGGGTGGATGAAAGCTACGCGGTGTGGTTCATTGACCGTCCGTTCAATGAGGCCCTGCGGCTCATTATCACGCCTGAAAACAACGGCCCGTTGTATTTTCTGTTGTTGTGGGGCTGGCATCGCCTGGCCGGCCCCTCGGATTTTGCCGTGCGCTATCTTTCAGCGCTGTGCGGCGTGCTGAACATCGCCGTACTCTGGCAGCTGGGGCGCACGTGGTTCAATCGGCGCGTGGGAAGCTGGGCCGCGCTGCTGATGGCCCTCTCCCCCTTTGCGATCTGGTACGCGCAAGAAGCGAAGATGTACGCCCTGCACATGTTGCTGGCGACGCTGGCGCTGCTGCTGCTCACCCGCGCCCTGCGCCGGATGCGCTGGCAGCACTGGCTGGCCTACGTCCTTTGTGTCAACCTCCTGGCCTACAGCCACTTCTTCGGCGCGTTCACCATTGCGGCGCAGGGGATGCTGGTCCTCATCACCACTTGGCGCGACTGGCGGCGGCTCGGCGCCTACGCGGGCGCGATGGCGCTTTCGGCGCTGCCGTATCTTCCCGTGCTGCGCTTTGTCTGGACGCTGCTGCCGACCTTCCAAATGCAGGATCCCAGCAAACGTTTCGTCCCGCTGCCTCAGATGCTGCGTGAGTTGTTGCTGGAGTTCAGCGTCCGCGCCTGGAGTTGGGAACACGATGGGCTTTGGCTCTTCGGCCTGAGTGCGTTGCTCGTGGGGGGGATGCTCGCGGCATGGCGTCGCGGCTGGCGCGCGGGCGCCTGGATCACCGGCCTGCTAATTTTCCCCCTGATGCTCTTCTATCCGGTTTCCTTCAAAATCCCGGTCTTCACGCCCAAATACCTCAGCGCGATTTTCCCCATTTTCTTGTTGATCCTGGCGCTGGCCGTGGAGACCTTGCGTCGCCGGCAATCGCTGCTCGCGCTGGGGGCGGTAGCCGTCCTCCTGTTGGGGCAGACACAGGCCGAGCTCCGCGATCTGAACGACCCGGCATTTCAACGCACCGATTGGCGTTTCGTCGCGCAGTATCTCGAAGATCACGGCGCGCCCGACGATATTATCGTCATCTACACCGACTACATGGACCGCGTCCTCAGCCGATATTACCGGGGGCCGATCAAAATTTTCTCCTATCCGTATGATCCCAAAGCGCCGGAACCGCTCTACGAGCAACTGCAAGGCGAAGGGTTTGACCGACTCTGGCTGGTGCTCCACCATGATCTCGTGTACGCGCCCGATCACCGACTCATCGAGGCAGCAAGCGAGCGCTTCCCCAAAATCACGGGGCAATATCCCACCCTTGGACAAATTCGGCTGCTCGGATTCGACATGAACTGGCGTCACACGCAGCTTCCGGCTGCCGCCGCGCCGGTAGATTTCACCTTCGAGAACGGGCTGCGCCTCGTGGGCTATCAGGTAGACGCGACGCGCCTGCCCGCGACGGAGGAGGTGAGCCATCCGCCCAGCAATTGGATTCATCTGACGACGTATTGGGCGCGCACGGCAGAGGCCGCGCCCGATCCCCCGCGCCTGGACGGGCTGCTCACCGATGCGAGCGGTGGGGTGTGGGGCCGCGAGCTGGTGTACGCTCCCGCCGTCTTCGATTTCGATCCGCCCGCGCAATGGCCCGCCGACACCATCATCGAGGCTCACCTGGACGTCAATCTCAATCCCGTGACGCCGCCGGGGATGTACCGTTTGGCGGTCGCTCTGGAAAACACGGCGGGTGAACGCATCCCCCTCGTCAGCGGGGAAGCTGAAGCGCTGCTAACAATGATTGAGATTACCAGGTAAGACAAATAGCCATAAGACTATGCAGCAAGCGCCATTACAAACATAAGAGAAGAAACGCCATGAAGACATCTGGTCGCTATCTGCTAAGAGGACTCTTGATTTTATTATTGGCGGCGGCATTGCGCCTGGGGGCTTTTGACGAAGCGCTTATCGGAGCTGACCAAACCTCTATCTTATCCGGCGCGGCGGACATTGCCCATGGCGTCCACTTTCCGTTGATCGGTATGAAGTCCTCTATCGGCGTCATGCAACCACCGGCCACCTTGTATTTTGCTGCAATCCCGTTACTTCTAGTACAACGCATTATCGCTATCAAGTTCTTCTTCTCCGCATTGGACCTGTTAGCAATAGCGTTACTCTATCGTGCGGTGCGCCGCACGTGTGGGCCACATGCAGCATGGATCGCAGCTTTGCTTTATGCGACCAACCCATGGATCGTAGAGTTCAACCGCTGGATCTGGTATCAAACCCTCATCCCCACTTTTGCAACCATCTCTTGCGCTGCATTGTTAGAAACACTAGCGCCACAAGCGCGCTGGCGTGATGCCTGGCTGGCGCTGGGGCTGATCGCAGCAACCTCGATGGGGCTGGTGCATCTCGTGGCCGCAATCTGGACACCCGTGCTATTCCTGATCGCGGCTCTCTTAGCAGTGCGATTACGATTATGGCGGGGATTCAGCGCTGGCCTCACGTTGAGTCTGGGGGCCGCTTACCCCTATTTGCGTTATTTATTGCTTACACGCGGCGCCGATATCGCGTTGATCCTCAGCGGCGGAAGCGAAACACGCACCTGGAACACATTCACCTACCGACTTGGTTACGAACTCCTTGGCGGACGTGAAGTCTTGAGCACCCCGCGTGATCCATTATGGGCTAATTCGGTTTATGCTCCAAATGCCTTCTACAGTCTTATTCCTATATTGATTGGGCTCGCCGCTGGTGGTCTCCTCTATCACTGGATACGTAACCGCCATCTCAGCCCTCCCCAGCTGCTGCTCATGGTATGGACACTGCTTGCTCCCACAATCTTTCTCTTTTTTTCATTTCACCTACAACACTATTACCTGCTTTTCCTTTTCCCCGCTCCGTATGTTCTGCTCGGGAGCTGGCTGCAGATCCTGCACACAACAAATACTTCACATCGCCGGTTGGCAACAAGCCTTAGCCTGATAGTGATCGGTGTTGCGTTCTGGTGGAGCTATCTGTGGGGCATGCGTGTCACCTTTGAAAACCAGGGAGTGCTACGTGCCCCTACCCGCGCCTGGTTAATGGATGCAGCAGCAGAAAGCGCGGCACGTTATCTCGCTGCAACACCAGAAGCCGAATTTGTAATATTAGTTGATTTCGATGGGGAGGATTTCTCAGCTTTCGATTGGATACCTGCTTTCATTCACAATGAACGAGCACGCATTGCGCCGGCAGGTGAAGGCCTCATCCTCCCTGCGCGATCAGCGTGCTATTTGCTAGGACCAGGTGTAGATATTGCCACACACGCAGCTCCACTCATGGAAATGGGAGCCGTGCTACGTCCCGACCTGGCCGCAGTGCCAGCGCTACCCTGGCCAATTTATTGCACGTCGGCGCCTCAAGCGATATCAGTGCCCGTGGCAACCTGGCAAAATGGATTAAACCTGTTAAACGCCACAGTCATTGGCGACTGGCATCCCGGCAATACATTGACGCTCACCTATAGTTGGCGCTATACTGGAGATGCGCCGACACAAACCTATCACTTCTTCAATCACCTGCTACACAATGGCGAGCTGCTAGCACAAATTGACGGGCGGGGGGTACCCACACGCTATTGGCGGCAAGGTGATTTGCTATTCACTTATTTTACCCTCCCCCTGCCACAAACACTTCCACCGGGTACTTACCAATTGCGCATGGGGCAATATACCTGGCCTGACGTCGAACCCGTGTTACTCGACGATGGCACGGCTGCTTACACCGTGAAGCTATGGGAAAAACCTTGATTCGTGTCCCAGCGACAACACACCTCCTCATCCTCCTGCTCCTGCTGGCCTTTTTCGCCCAGGGGATGGCGCACCTCCGCAGCGCGTCGCTCACCTTCGACGAGGGGCCGCACCTGGCGACCGGCTACGCCACCCTCCGCACGGGCGATTTCCGCCTGCAGCCGGTGCACATCCATCCGCCGCTGGCGAACATACTCTCCGCCATGCTGTTATTGCTGCAGGACGACCTCCCCGATCCCCGCACGATTGACGGCTGGGACATCGCCAGTCTCTCGGCGGTGACCGATGCCGTCGTGTGGCAGTATCCGCATCCGGAGCGACTGGCGCTCGTGGGTCGGCTGCCGATCCTCTGGCTGGCGGTGTTGCTCGGCGCGCTGATCTGCCGGTGGGCGCGCGACCTGGGCGGCCCGCGAGCCGGGCTGCTCGCGCTGACGCTCTTCGCCTTCGATCCCAACATGATCGCCCACGGCACGCTGATCACGACGGACATGGCGGCGACGATGTTGAGCGTGGCGACGTTGTACGCGGCGAGTCGGCAGGTTGGCGAGAAGGCGAAAAGGCGAAAAAGCGGGAAGGCGGAGAGGCAAGGAAGCGAGAATTTTGTCGGATGGATGGGCGTGGGCGTGCTGCTGGGGCTGGCATTGCTGGCGAAGGTGTCCTCCCTGATGCTGGTTCCGGTGCTGGGACTGGTCATTGCGGGCCACGAATGGCGAATGGCGAATGGCGAACTTCACGGCTCACGTTTTACGCAGTACGTGTTACGCCTTATACCCTATGCCGCGTCCCTCGCCTTGCCCACGATGCTGGTGGTATGGGCCGGCTACGGCTTCGAGGTCGGACAGGTCCCCGGACTGCCCTTCCCCATTCCCGCCGCGACGCATGTCCGCATCTACCAATCGTTGCAAGAGCACTATGAGCTGGGACATCCCACCTTCCTGCTGGGACAGGTGAGCTCTCACGGCTGGTGGTGGTATTTCCCGGTCGCCTTCGTGCTAAAAACCCCGCTGCCGATGCTATTGCTGGCATTGTATGCCGTCGTATGCGCTGCGTACCGCGTCCGACGTGATGTTCTCACTCACTCAACTCACGCATTACGCAGCACGCATTACGTAGTACTGCTCTTTCCCCTGCTCTACGCCGCCACGAGCCTCTTCAGCACCGTGAACATCGGCTATCGCCATTTGCTGCCGTTGTTGCCGTTCCTCTATATTGGAGTTGCAAGTTGCAAATTGCAGGTTGCAACTTCAAAATCCCGCGCCTCACATTTCACGTTTCACGCATTACGTATCACGCATTATGCCTTACTTCTCTGGCTCATCCTGGGCACCCTCGCCGTCGCCCCCCATGACCTTGCGTTTTTCAACGAGCTGGCAGGCGGCCCGGCGGGCGGATACCGCTATCTGGTAGACTCCAACCTTGATTGGGGACAAAATCTGTGGCAGTTGCGGGAGTGGATGACGGAACACGACGTGACGGAGGTCTATTACGCCCATTACAGCCCCGCGAGGCCGCAGGCCTACGGCATCGAGGTGAAGTTCCTGCCGCCGGATCCGCGCGCGGTAACCTTCACCCCCTGGCAACCGGCGCCGGGATGGTACGCCATCGGCGCGACGGTGCTCCAGGGTCCTTACGCGCCCGATCTCAATTCCTACGCCTGGTTTCGGAACCGTGAACCGGCGGCGCGACTGGGACACGCGCTCTGGCTATACGAAGTCGCGCCCTCGTCGCCCCCCGCATGGGCTGTGCTCTGCGCGGAGACGGGCCTTTCCCCCGAACAGGTGCGCGCGAACGTCGGACAAGCCACCCTGCGGGTGATCCAGCCGGACTGCAGCTCCGCCGAGGTCTACGCGAAGGGAACGGGGCTTTGGGTCGGGACAGCGGCCGAGCGCCCCACCGCAGGGACGTTAGAAATCTCTCTCCGCGCCGCGAATGGCGCTGAAAGCGCCCGCATCGAGCGCCTGGAAGCCGCCCCCTCCCCCGCGTCCCCGTATCCGGTGCGCACGGCCGGGCCGCTGGACTTCCTGGGCTACGACGTCACCCCGCGCCCCGAAAGTTCCGAGATCGTGCTGCGCACCTACTGGCAGGTCAAGGAGCGCCCCGAGCGTCCCCTCTCCTTGATGGCGCACCTCGTCGCGGCGGATGGCACGACCGTGCAGGTCGGCGATGGGATGGGATTCCCGATTGACCAATGGCAGACAGGTGATATAATCGTTCAACGGCATCAGCTGATCAACCCCATCACGCCAGCGTATACTTTCCGCATTGGCGGGTACTGGCTAGATACGATGGAACGCTGGACAGATGAACACGGCGAAGAATACTGGCTGCTCGAAAACCACAACTGAGGGAGACATTTTCAAATGACACGGCAACGATGCATTCTGTTTTTTTTCACGTGTGTGTTCATTATGTTTGGAATAGGCCATGGCGCCGTCGCGCAACAGGCCAGTGCGCTCAACGGTAATTTGCTGGTCAACGGTAATTTCGATGAGCTGCCTTTCCATGGGCCGCTATACCCCAATCACTTCGTTCCCGAAGGGTGGGAACGCTGGTGGATCCACGGATCGGTTCTCCCTGAATATGACGACGTCAATAAAAAGGGCGGCGTCCGCAAAGACATTTACGTGGATGGGGGCCATGCCCTCGTCTACTTCAAATGGGGGCCGAGCTACACTGCGGGCGTCTTCCAGGTAGTGAACGGCCTGACAGCCTGCCGCCCTTACCAGCTCACGATGTACGCCCGTAACCATAGCCTCCCCGGAGCGCTGCCTCACGCGCGGATAGGCTTGGACCCGCTGGGACAATCACTCACGTCAGATGGCGCAGTTCACGACCCGACGCCACTGAACCGCACCATCTGGTCGCGGGAACAGACAGATCTTTTTGTATGGGAGGAGCTCTCCGTAACTGCAGAACCCCTGGGAGATAGCCTGACCGCTATCCTGTACGCCTCGCCACAACCTGGCAGCGACAATGTGCACTACTACGACACCTTTTGGGATGCTGGCGCCCTGCGCCCTGCGCCCTATGCAAATGACCGTCTACCCGCTCCTGGCCAGGCAACGAACGGATTCATCAACAACGTCACCGCCGTCGTCACTGCGACCCAGGTCACGCTCAACTGGAATCTCAACGGCCCCGGAATGACGCAAGTCTGGTACAACCTCATGACGACACCCATTCCCATTACCGATACCGCATCCCTGCCCTATACCACCTATTTCCCTCTCATCGCCAACTTCCCACTCAACTTTGCTCATGCCACGCCCGTGGACTACGGAGCCACATCCCTCACGCGCTCAGCGACCATCACCAACTTCACCTCCGGGCAAATCATCAACTACATCGTTCTGGCGCGCCGGCTGGAGGGCAACACCTGTATCACTGAGTTCGCGGGGCCTTATGAGATTGTAACGCAGCCGTAGATGTCGTCCCTTATCGGCCACACTCTCAACACGGTTGGTATCTACGCCAACAGCCAACAACCAGAGATGGAGCGATCATCCCGGTGGTGGTCGCTCCTCTGGCTGGGATGGTTGGGATTTGTGGGCCTGGCGCCCGATCTGGATTATGTGATTCCCCAGCTTTACGTCACCCGCCACTCAATAGAGACCGATCCACGAATTACACACTCACTGATGGGCGCATTGCTCTTTCCATTACTCACGATGGCGGCGCTGGCAGCGTTACCGCTACAACACCAGACGCGGCGCGCGCTTGACATGCAGGTGACGTTAGTCGGATTATCTCACATCACACTGGATATGTTAGTGGGCGTATGGCCTTTGCCATTACTCTGGCCCTTCAGTGCTGCGCGGTTCAAATTGCCTTTCGGCATTCTCCCCAGTGCGCCGACATTGCGGCTGGATAATCCCTACATGTACCGCAACATCCTCATGGAACTGGGAATCTTTGTGTCGGTTTACGGAGGGGTGTATCTGTGGCGGCGGACGAGCAACCGCTCCAAAGCCGGGGCGGTGTTGCTGTGGACCTGCGCAGGAAGCTTCATGGCCTGGGCCTTCACGTTGACGCGGTGAGGATGCTTTTCAGAAGCCGTATGGATCTCTCCATCATCATTCCCTGTTATAACGAAGCAGAGAACGTCAGCCGCCTGGCGGAGACGCTGTTCCCGGTGGTGGAAGCGCTGGCGCAAACACAGACGGTCGAAGTCGTCCTGATAGATGACGGCAGCAGCGACGACACCCTCGCCCGGCTGGAAGCGCTGGCGGCGCAGCGACCGGAGGTGTGCGTGGTGCGCCATGAGCAAAATCGCGGTTTGGGCGCCGCGATGCGCACGGGCTACGCCCACGCGCGCGGCGCGGTACTGGTGACCACCGACAGCGACGGCACCTATCCCTTCACGGAAATCCCGCACATGTTAGCCTTGCTAACGCCGCAAGTAGACCTCGTCGCAGCCTCGCCCTACCACCCCCAGGGCGGCGTGGAAGGTGTGCCGCGCTACCGCTTGATCCTGAGCCAGGGTGCATCGCTGCTCTATCGCGTGTTGCTCAAGTGGGATATCCACACCTACACGGCGATGTTCCGCGCCGTGCGCCGCGAGGTGGCGCTGCACACTCCCTCGGAGGCCACCGGCTTCCTCATGCCCGCCGAGTTCCTGGCGAATGCGCTCCTGCTGGGCTACCGCGTCGCCGAGTTCCCCACCGTGCTCCATGTCCGCCGCTACGGGCAGTCGAAGGCGCGAGTAGCGCGGATCATCCTGGCGCATTTGCGCTTTCAAGCGCGACTGCTCGGTTATCGCCTCACCGGACGCAAACCACAGCCCAAGAAATCCGCCGCTGAAAGCAAATAATTTTTCACCACGGGGGCCCAGAGAATACGGCGTCCTTCACATCTTCTTGCATTCTTGACGCCTCCATAGTAAAAAATCTCTCAATAAATTAAGGCATCTTAATGCAGAAATCCAAAATCGTCACGGTTGTCGGCACGCGACCGGAGATCATCAAACTTTCACCGGTGATTCCGCTCTTGCGCCAAACTTTTGAGCATCGGCTGATCCATTCCGGGCAGCACTACAGTTACCCGATGGACGCCGTTTTCTTCGAGGAGCTGCGCCTGCCCACGCCAGATTACCGGCTGGAAGTCGGTTCCGCCTCCCACGGTGTACAGACAGCGCGCATTCTGGAACGGCTAGAATCCGCCCTGGTAATGGAATCACCCGCCGCTGTCATCGCGTTGGGCGATACCAACACCGTGCTCGCGGCAATGCTCGGCGCGGCGAAACTCCACATTCCGGCCATACACCTCGAGGCGGGCTGTCGCTCCTTCAACCGGGACATGCCGGAGGAGCTCAACCGCGTGGTGGCCGATCACGTCGCCGCATGGTGCTTCGCGCCCGGTGAACGAGAACAGGCGCACCTGCGAAGCGAGGGCATCCCCGAAACGCGCATCCACGTTGTCGGTTCCACGGCCATTGATGCCTGCCTGCGCAACGCGCCGCTCGCCGCCAACCGCGCGCTTTCGCAGCAGCTGGGGCTCAAAACCGACGCCTATGTGCTGCTCACCCTCCACCGCGCGGAGAACACCACTCCAGCGACGCTGCGCGGCATCCTGGAAGCCATCAACGCGCTGGCGGAGACGTGGGATTTCGTGTTCCCCATCCACCCGCGCACCCGCGCTGTGATGGAGGATCTCGCGCCGCCCGTAACGCCGCATCCCCGCCTCCACATCATCGAACCGGTGGGCTATCTGGATCTCCTCCAGCTGGTCAGTCATGCCCGCGCCGTGTTGACGGATTCCGGCGGACTGCAAGAGGAGGCCGCGACGTTGGGCATACCGCTATTGATCGCCCGGCAAGAGACCGAGTGGATGTATCTGGTAGACGCCGGCGCGGCCATCATCGTCGGCAACGACCGCAACACCATCCTGGAGATCGCGCCGGGCCTGTTGCAGGAGGGCCGCGCCGCTTTTGCCCCGGTAGACATGACCCCCCAGCGCGGCGCTGCAGAACGCATCGTTCAAAGGATTTCGGAGCTTGGATTTTAATTTCTGGACCAAAAAACATCATCGCTGGATAGTGCTGCTTCTGACGCTGATATTTTTTGCACAGGCAATGAACGCCGCAACGCAGCTCTCCCTCACCAGCGACGAGGGGCCGCAGCTCACCAGCGGTTACGCCTATCTCACGACAGGCGATCCCCTGCTCATCGAGTACGACGGCCATCCCCCTCTCGTCAAAGTCTGGAACGCTCTCCCACTGCTCTTCGTCCCTGACCTGGGCTCGCCGGCGGCTGCGCCTTCGTGGCGCTCGCCCGATCCCATCAGCCTGCTGTGGGTGACGCAGGAGTTCTTCTATCCTTACCGCCCCCTTGAACGCATCGTCTTCCCACCGCGCGCGATGACGGCGCTGCTGGGAGTGCTGTTGCTCGCCGTCATCTACCGCTGGGCGGCAGATCTGTTCGGTGTCGGAGCGGGGCTACTCGCGCTCTTCCTGGCAACCTTCGATCCCAATCTACTGGCACATGCGAGCCTGGCGACCAATGATCTCGCGGTGACGCTGGGCTGTACCGCCACGCTCTTTGCCTGTTGGCGTTTTTTGCAGCGCCCCACGCTACGCCGGGCGCTGGCAACAGGACTCGTGCTGGGGTTGTCCCAGAGCACCAAGATCAACGCCATGCTGCTGCTCCCCATCGTGGGGCTGTTCCTACTCGTGCAGATGGTGCGCCTTTACCGTGCTCCTCACCGCGAGCCTCTGCTGCGCTTCTTCTGGCAGTCCTGCGCCCTCTGCGGCGCAGCGGCTCTCGCACTCTGGGCCACCTACGGCTTCGAACTACGCACGGTCGCCAGATTGCCTTTCCCCCTGCCAGCAGGGAGTCACCTGCTACTGTTGGAACGGGTGCTCAAAGCCACCGGCGGCGGACATCCCGCCTTTCTCATGGGCAAGCTCTCTACCGAGGGCTGGTGGACCTACTTCCCGGTCGCCTTCGCCATCAAGACGCCGCTGCCCACGCTGCTGCTGATGTTGGGAGGGGCGGCAGCTGCCCTCATAGAACCTCGCCGCCGTTGGAGGGACACGCTGCCGCTGTGGATCTTCACCGTGCTCTATGGCGCCTTCGTCATTTACAGTCGGCTTAACATAGGCTACCGGCATCTGTTGCCCGTGATCCCGCTGTTGGACGTGGGGTTGGCAAGCAGGGCGCGGCGTATAGCGGACGGCGAATTTCACGTTTCACGCATTACGCATCACGCATCACCCGTTACCCATTACGCATTACGCATCACGCATTATGGCTTACTTGCCTGGCTCGCCCTGGGCACACTCAGCCTCGCGCCGCACTATCTGGCGCACTTCAATGAGGTGGTTGGGGGGCCGGATGAGGGCTATCGCTATCTGGTGGATTCCAACCTCGATTGGGGACAGGCCTTCAAGGAACTGGCGCGCTATCAGCAGGAGCACCAAACGGGGACGGTGCTCATCTCCACCCACATTGAGTATGAAGACGCGCTGCGCAGCTACGGCTTGGACTTCGCGCCGCTCCCGCCGTTGCACGCCGCACCCGGCGTCCTCCCGCGCCGCTTCAATCCCGCACCGGGAGTCTACGCCATAAGCGCCACTACACTCCAGGGCATCCTCACGGCCGACCCGGAAATGTACGATTGGTTCCGCCAGCGCGAACCGGACGCCAAACTAGGGCATGCACTCTTCGTTTATCATGTGACGGAACCGGCAACGCCCGCCGCCTGGATTGGGCAATGCACCGTCCCTGTCACGCCGCTGCCGTCAGAGGTCATCGCCGAAGGCTTCGGGCGCGACGACCTGCGCCAGGTCACCTTCGACTGCACCCAGAGTTGGTTTCTGCCGGGCGGCGGCGCAGCGTCCGGCTGGGTCGCACTCTTCCGCGAGACAGCAATCAGTGACGATGTCTTCATCCACGCCCAGCTGGCGACCTTACGCAAGAGTTTCGAACATGTCACCACTGGCTACCAGCCGCCTTTTGTCATCTATGAAGCCGCCGCTTCGACTATTGCGCCCACATTTCCGGCCCGCGAGGACATTCATATCGGCGGATTGACCTTTCTGGGGCACGCCGTCCAACAATCCGATGTCACAGCGGAAGTGTGGACATACTGGCGCGTGGATGCCGCGCCCGCTGCGCCCATCTCGCTCATGCTGCACCTCTCGGGGCCGGATGGAACACCGGTCAGCGTGGGCGATGGATCGGGCGTCCCGCAGGAACAATGGCGGCCCGGCGATGTGCTCATACAACGCCACCGTCTGTCGCTGCCGCCCAATGCACCTCCGGGAGATTACACACCCCAAACCGGCGTCTACATCTTAGCAACACTGGAGCGCTACCCCGTTCTGGTGCAAGGACGAGCAGTCGGAGATGCCCTCGTCCTGCCGCCCATCACCATCAGCCCATAAAAAACCTCCGCAGAGGTCAAGCCTCAAAAGGCGCCGCTATGGCGCGGTAAATCGTTGCGGCGACGAAACCCAGGTGACGCAAGCGTCGCCACTGAGACCCCGTGAGACAGCGATGTACTCATATGTCTGTCCCCTGCTCAACCCGGTCAGCCAGATACTATGTGAAATCGCCGGCGTCTTGTTGATAGGCGACGCTATCCAGGTGGAAGGGCTGCCGCCTATGACCAACGGCAAATACACCTTGTGCGGGTAGTCGGGGGGCGTCTCTCCGCCGGCGGCAGCCTGACGGTAGTACACCTGGCTCACAGCGCTCGCCGGCGTTGCCCAGAAAATCTGCACCGAGCCGGTGCTGGTGATCGCTGTAGGTAAGAGCGAGGCAGAGGGCAACGCCGCTGGATCGTGCAACATGGCAGGCGTCACTTCCTGAAATTCACCGCTATCCCACGTAATGGCATGTTTGACCCCGCCGTAAGCAAGCGCCCGCGTGTAGACGGTGACCTTATCGGAAAGCACCTCAGCCGTTACCTGCAAGAGGCCAAATGTGGGATACTTGAAGTCCTGCGGTGCGCTCCAGACAATGCTAGCGGGATAATATCCCGGCAATGCCGGATCCACGGCCGGATTGGTATGCCAACCGGTAGGATCGATGCCCACGCGCAATTCCGCCGTAGGATTAGACACGCTCGTATCCGGGCGGGAAAGCGCATGCATCTGGAATTGGTACTGCAAACAGGGCGTCACATTGTAGATGACCTGATACAAACCGCCTTCCTGGACGTTGCCGTCATAGGTGCGCAACGCCACCGATTCGGCGCCAGCGTGAACGATGCCACTCTCGGGGAACGCCTTCAACAGCGGCATCCCACGCATGTACCACAAGCGCCAATCTTGCAGCTGCTGCCCGTCATCATCATCTGGCACCCACGATCCTTTGAGCCACGTTCCATACCGATCCTTGAATTCGTACCAGCGATGGTTGTCAAAGCCAGGGTTCTGCAACACGGGCATAACAAGTGTGGCCGTCGTCGTGGGATCATCCCCTTGCTGCGCATTCGCAGCCATGCCGCGTCCAAGGGTCAGCAACAAGGACCCTACTAGCAGCGCTAATCCCAGCCTCATCCATAGTGTCTTCATAAATCCAACCTCCTTCGAAAATAACCTCCGTTAGGCCATTGCCTCACCAAGAGCAATCTGAACCTTGGCCCCGGTGAGCTTCTCCAATTGTCGCGTGTAATAGGCCACTTTGGCATCCTTGTCGCGCTGATTGTAG
>Ga0208825_1000466_pt1 | contig 39483 bp, 35 predicted proteins | sample AD_UKC113_MetaG_FD_184450 | JGI IMG/M metagenome (GOLD analysis project Ga0208825, IMG submission 184450) | Active sludge microbial communities of municipal wastewater-treating anaerobic digesters from Hong Kong - AD_UKC113_MetaG (SPAdes)... | ecosystem: Engineered > Bioreactor > Anaerobic >... | reverse complement strand
AAATAATGATGAGTAGAGAAGATGCTGAGCAATACCTCAAAAAAACAGGACAAACATACAAACTCGAACTACTCAATGACCTAGAAGGAAAGGAATTCAGCTTCTATATAACAGGTGAAAATGAGTTTGCTGATCTATGTAGAGGTCCTCATGTGGAAAATACAAAAGAAATAGGCGCTATCAAACTTACTAAAACTGCAGGAGCATATTGGAGAGGTGATGAAAAAAACAAAATGCTAACAAGGATATATGGAACTGCTTTCCCAACAGAAAATGAATTAAACACCTTCCTCAAACAACAAGAAGAAGCTGAAAACAGAAATCACAGAAAATTGGGCAAACAACTAAAACTATTTGCAATAATTCCAGAAATAGGGCAGGGACTCCCAGTATGGTTACCAAGAGGATATGTAATGAGAAGAATTTTAGAAGATTACATGATAGAGCTCGAAAGAAACGCTGGATACGAGCACATATTAAGTCCACATATAAACAAAGAAACACTTTTCAAAATATCAGGACACTTAGACTTCTACAAAGACTCTATGTATGCCCCAATAGTTGTAGATGATGAAACTTACTACCTCAAACCAATGAACTGTCCTGCCGCAATGATGGTATACAAGCTTGAGACAAGAAGCTACAAAGACCTACCCCTAAAACTAGGAGAACTTGGAACAGTATATAGATATGAAAAGAGCGGAGAACTCCATGGACTACAAAGAGTAAGAGGATTTACACAAAATGATGCCCATCTATTCTGTACACCAGAACAATTAGAAAGTGTAATAGGCGAAACACTCGATCTACTGGATGTATTTTACAAAGATGTTGGATTTAAAAAATATACATTTAGACTATCAATCTCAGATTGGGAGAAAAAAGCAGATAAATATGCTGGAACAAAAGACAAATGGGAACACACAGAAGGAATACTGAGAAAAGTTCTTACTGACAGAGGAGTAGAATTTGAAGAAATGCCTGGAGATGCAGCCTTCTATGGACCTAAAATTGATATCCAAGCGGTAAATGTATTTGGAAAAGAAGATTCTGTATCAACAATACAATTGGATTTCAACCTTCCAGAAAGATTCGATATAACATATATTGATGAAGATGGAAAAGAAAAACAACCATATGTGGTACACAGAGCATTAATAGGTTCATTTGAAAGATTTATGGCATTCCTAATAGAGCATCATGGAGGGGACTTCCCACTGTGGTTTACTCCAGAACAGGTATATGTAATTCCAATATCAGACAAGCATGCTCAATATGCTCAAAATGTCTATCAGCAACTAAAAAATGCTCAATTAAGAGTAAAATTAGATGACAGAACTAAGAGTATGCAATCTAGAATACGAGATGCCGAAAAATTAAAAATTCCATATGTAATAATCGTAGGAGACAAAGAAATAGAGACAGAAACCGTATCTGTAAGAGCCAGAAGAAACAAAGGTAGTGGGTTGATGAAAGTTCAAGAATTTATTGATAAACTAAAGGAAGAGATAAGAACAAAAGATTCATTCTCTTCGGAAAATATATAATTTTTTACAATTAAAAAAACTAAATGGCCTTTGAAAATAACACTGGTTCTGAGAAGAAATCTACTCCAAGAAGAAATGAGTATATCCATGTCTCACAGGTACAATTAATCAATGAGCAGGGAGAGAATATTGGAGTATTACCCACATACAAGGCACTAGAAATGGCAAAAGAAGCACAATTAGACCTAGTAGAAGTTGGACCAAATGTTAACCCTCCTGTATGTAGAATAATGGATTTTTCAAAATACATGTACATACAAAGCAAAAAAAGTAGAATGAATAAAAAGGGAAAAGTAAAAGAAACAAAGGAATTTAGATTTACTCCAGTCATAGATACAGGAGATATAGAACACAGGGTAAAAAGAGCAAAAGAATATTTAGAAAAAGGACACCCAGTAAAAATAGTAATGGTTAGAAAAGGAAGACAAAACAAAGAACAAGCAATGCAAGTTTTTAATGAAATATTGACTAATTTCACGGATTATAGTAGTATCGAGGCCGAACCTACCGATGAAGGAAATCGGATATTTTTGACATACAAACCGAATGGCAAGACAGAGAACAAATAAAACAGCAAAGAAAAGAGTAGTTTTTTCAAATCCAAGAGGAAACAAAACTCCAGTTGTTATGTACAAGCAAAGTCATCAGGGACACCTAAGAACTAAGAAATCATCTCGAGCAAAGAGAAGACAATCTTCAAATGCAAAAGTTCATCCTACAACTGCTAGAAAATTGGTTAAGAAAATTGTTAATATATAGCTAAGATACTATGAGAGTAAAAAGAGGAACAACAAGAAGAAGAAAACATAATAAAGTTTTGAAATCAACTAAAGGATACAGAATGAGCAAACATACTCTCTACAGAGTAGCTCATGAGTCGTACATGCATGCAGGAAACTATGCGTACAGGCACAGACAAAGAAGAGCTGGAGACTTTAGAAAGATTTGGATTGCAAAAATAAATGCTGCATGTAGAAATAATGGCACTACATACAAAGATTTCATAAACAAGCTCAAAGTTAAGAATATAGAACTTGATAGAAAAGTACTCGCTGATATAGCACAGAACAATCCTACTGTTTTCTCCTATATCATAAAATCGCTTTAGTACGATAGTTTCAATACATTCCCATATCCCCATAGTATTGATATAATGTTAACGTACACTATTGATTACCAATAGTCGTATGATCTTTAACATATAGTTTCAATCAAGGCAGGATACAAAAAAAGGAGGAAATGTGAACATACAATTCAGTGAAAAGTCAGAAGAGAAGATCAAAATGATAAAGTATTACTGTAATATTCTTTTTGAATCTGAATATTACAAAATGGCCAAAAAAGACAACTTGCATCGGATAGACCATTCATTTGATAATCTAGACATTGATATCGCTATGATTCAGGCATACACTAGATTCCGCCGTCCACAACCAGCAAATCCACCAAATACACCATTGGCAACTGTATTGGCATTAGCCTATCAATGTAGGCAAGCAGACATTATGCGTGAAATCAATGCCCGTATTATTGTCTTAGAAAAATATCTCCAATATGACCAAGCTGTCTTTATGCTAGTTAGAATGGACTACATGGATTTTGCGGTAGATCCGGGAGAAATCTTAGGATATTGTCTGTTTCAATCTCTCACAAGTCTGTCACAATATGATTATGTAAGCATAGGAGAATTAGATCTAGAATCTAAATTTCCACTATCTCATCTGTTCTCAAAGATAAATGTCCTTGCATAAAATCAACACTAGAAGCTATATGTTAAGTAAGTGGATATAACCGATTTTGAATGCTTCAAAGCTTCAGTCTTCTTTCTGGTTATATCCACTTAAATTATTTCTCATCATGAAATTTTTGTAGTATACTCATCTAAATGAAGTTCACATACCCAAATCTACAAGATATATACAATAAAATACTCAACGATTCGGAGTTACCATATAACCAGCTAAAGAACAAATACTTCAGCAAAAAAACTGGCATTATAACCTTAGCACTATCCAAAATATCTGAGTTACCAAAAGAAGAAAAGATAGAATATGGTAAACAGGTGAATATGCTTAAAATATATGTACAAGAACAGTTGGAAAACAAGCTTAAAGAAAAAAACACATATTCTGTAAAACAAAGAATAGATCCTACAGCACCATTTGATGTAAATACTCAACCTCAAAGAAGACCTCACATATTTGAAGAAAAGGGGGCAAAACATCCACTTACAGCAGAAATTGAGAAACTAGTAAAAATATTCCAAAACATGGGATTTGATGTATTAGAAAGCAGACAAATAGATGATGACTATCACATGTTTGAATCTCTGAATTTTCCAAAAGGACATCCTGCAAGAGATATGTACGACACCTTTTGGACAGAAGATGGATATGTTCTTCCAGCTCACACATCAACAATGCAGAATAGGGCTATGAAAAAATTCGGACCTCCACCAATCTCCGTAATCATGCCTGGCCGATGTTTTAGAAACGAGGCAACCGATGCATCTCATGAACATACCTTCTACCAAATGGAAGGTATATACATAGATAAAGGGATCTCCGTCGCAGATATGAAGGGAACCATAAAGACATTTCTTGAAACATACTTAGAAACACAACTAGATGTACGCATACAACCATCCTTTTTCCCATTTACAGAGCCAGATTGTGAGTTTGTCATAAGCTGTCCATTCTGTTCAAAAGCTGGATGCAGTGTTTGTGCCTACTCTGGGTGGATTGAAATAATGGGATGCGGAATGATACATCCAAATGTTCTAAAAGAGGGAGGAATAGACCCTGAAATATACTCTGGATTTGCATGGGGCTTTGGAGTTGATAGGTTAACTATGATTAAATTAGGAATTAATGATGTCAGACTACTTAGAGAGTCCAATCTTAATTTTCTAAGGCAATTTTAACACTATGAAAATTACTACAAATCTTCTTAGACAATTTGGGACAATCCCAGCATCAGATAATGAGATTGTAAGATTGATAAAAGAACATATAGCAGAAGTAGAAGAATATCACGACCTAGCTACTGATTATGAAGGCATAGTAATAGCACAAATAACAGACAAGAAAAGCCACCCAGATTCTGACAAACTTGCAATATACAAAATATGTACTGGCACTCAATCAGACATACAAGTTGTAGCAGGAGACAAGACGCTCCAACTAGGAGATAAAATAGCGTACATTCCAGTTGGTTCCACAGTCCCATACTCCATATACACAGAAGACAAGCCAGTAAAAATAGGAGTGAGAAAACTTGGTGGAATCGAATCAAATGGAATGATGGCTTCCCAAAGAGAACTAAACATAGGGAGTGATCATACTCAAGTCTTTAAACTACCAAAAGACGCTCCAATAGGGGAGTCTTTTGCAAAATATTTTGACCTAGAGGATACTACAATAGAGATAGAGAACAAAGGTTTAACAAATAGAGGAGATCTATTTGGAGCTATCGGAATATCAAGAGAACTAACAGCTATAACAGGAAATAGATTTATATCTCCTAAATGGTTTACAGATTACACAAAAGATTTAAGACCAGAAGAAAATTGCCTGAAGGTACAAATTACAAATAACGCAGAGATTTTATGCCCTAGATATACTGCTATTGCAATGGATAATATTAAAATTACAGAATCACCAATAGAGCTAAAGGCTACACTCATAAAATGTGGAATTAAGCCAACAAATAATATTGTAGACATTACAAATTACATATCATTGTTATTTGGTCAACCAATGCATGCCTTTGATTATGACAAGATAGTTTCCAATGATCCAAGCAGTAAAGATTGTGCTAATATTCAAATTAGACTTGCTCATGATGGTGAGAATATTTTAGGACTTGATAATAAAGTGCATACTCTAAATGCCAATACTGTAGTTATTGCAGATTCTACTAATCCAATAGCCATAGCAGGCGTAATAGGTGGAAAAGATACAGAAGTTGATTTTAGTACCCATAGGATCATTTTTGAATCAGCAAATTTTGATAAGAATAATATCAGAAAGACCTCCATGGAATTGGGAATATTTACAGATGCATGTACTAAATACAAGCACTCTTTAGATACAGAAATGACACTACCTGCACTTAAAAAGGCAGTATCTATGGCAAAGGAACTAGCAGGAGCAAAGATCGCTTCAGAGCTTATGGATATCTATGAGGTTCCCTTTGATACTAATCAAACAATTAAAATAGATATGGAAAATCTAAATATTATTGCGGGTATTAACTTCGAAATTGATGATGTGAAAAACATTTTAGAAAACCTTGAGTACAGGGTAACTCAGCAAGATGAATCTACCTTAATAGTTTTTGTTCCATCATGGAGAAGGGATGTGGTTATCAAAGAAGATTTGTATGAAGATATTATCAGAGTATATGGGTATAACAAGATTGAGGCTAAGCTACCAAAGAAACAAATAATGCCACCAAAATCTAACAAGGTGTTTGAATTAAAGAAAGCAGTGAGAGAAATTTTAAGTGATAGAGGAGGGAATGAAATTACAACATATAGCTTTGTTAGTTTGAAAAATTTTGAGGATTGTAATCTAGACCCAGATAAAGCATTTAGGTTAGTAAATGCTCTCTCCCCAGAGCTATTCTTAATGAGAACAACAATATTACAATCTGTTTTGCAAAAATCTAAGGAAAACATACTAAGAGGTTTTGATAAGTTTATTCTTTTTGAGGAAGGAATTTCTCATTTAAAAGGTTTAATTGATGAAACAAATGTTCCAGAAGAGGAATGGATGCTTTCATTAGTTATTGCTAACAAGGATAAAAGTGACTACCAAGGATCACCGTATTACGAAGTTAAAAAATATGTTGATGACCTATTTGCCTATCTCGGTTACAATATTCCTCGATATACCTTAACTGCTGATGCTCTTGAAGAGTCAATGCAACCAAGGATAAAGGCTATGATTCAAATGTTTGATCCTAATGCATCTGCCGTCATATCAACGGGTTCTCAATCTTTTGGAGTTATGGGAGAGCTTAGAGATAGCATTAGAGAGTCATTTAAGCTTCCATTGAATACTTCTGCGTGTGAATTTTCACTCTCTTTTCTAAGTGAGCAGAGTGGTAATGCAAGAGCATATAAAGATATTCCTATTTATCCTCCATTCTCAATAGATTTATGCTTCAAAGTAGATAAATCAATATTGTATTCAGATATGTACAATGAAATTGAATTTGTCATAAATAAAAGAGGATACTTTGGAAGTGTTGAATGTTTAGATATTTATCAAGAGAAAGAAGAGGAGTCTAAAAAGAAAATTACATTTAGGATAAAAGTGAGTAGCTATGAAGGCACATTTACTAATAAGCAAATAGAAGCAGTAAAGGAAGGAATTACAAAAAGTTTCTTCAGGAAATTTAATGCACAAATTGTCTAGGAATATCTCTTCTATGGTGTTGTAGTCTCTTGTTCTTGCTCTGTTGGATTTTGTATATCAGCTGGTTTTACATTGATTTTTACTGAGCTTGTACTTGTTTTTCCTCTATTATCCTTAGCTGTTACAACTATCTCTGTATCACCAACAGTAGTGCCTTCTGGAATTATGTAATGAATTAAATAGCTTCCATCAGCATTTAATGAGGCTTGGATATTCTTTCCTCCAAAAGTCACCTTAAACTCAGAGATACTCTCCAAGTATCTTACACTTCCAGTAATTTCAACAGTACTTCCTACTTTTGCTTCGCTAGAAGGAGATGGAGCTGTTATCTCAACTACAGGCGCATTATCTTCTCCTAATGGAAGAGGGCACACTCCAGTTTCTGGAGTCTCAAACAAATATACTGAATCTGGAAGACTTGTAATATATTTTTTGTAAGCATCAAACTGAAGAGTATTTTCAAGCTTCGTGGACAAAACAACTTTTTTAGTTACAAGATCATATTTCTTTGCTGCTTCCAAATTAGATGGAATCAAATTATTTGATTTACATACTTCAATCGTTTTTCGATTATCCACTTGAGGAGCTTTCCCAGATATATATAATGATGGTTCTTTATTACATTCAACACCTTCTGCTGGAGTAGCACCAGTATCTGTACACACAGTTGTTGTCATGACACCAGCTGGCCTATTAAACGCAAATTCAGAATATGTGTTAATTACTCTCTTAAAGAATGAATTAGCTAACCCTAAGGAAATTGTCGAAGCCCAACCATTAGGCATAATTTCACCATTATTATTCCCATTCCATGCTCCAACAACTAAGCTTTGATTATACAAAAATGCATCTAAATCTTTAGGCCCATCGGTAGTTCCCGTTTTTCCGCATACTTTTTTCCCATTTATATAGAAGTAAGGATCTGCATATCTATCATGAAATCCCTGCATATCACAAGCCATCCAATTCACCAAATATGCCTCTCGCTCATCGATAACTCTAACACCATCATTCTCCTTATACTCCTTCAAAACATTCCCCTTGTTATCTACAACTTTAAGAATTGATGTAACATCATGCTTAACCCCACTATTCGCCAATGTCGCATACGCATTTGTTAAATCCAAAAGTCTCATCTCTGCTGAACCCAATCCAAGACTTAGACCATAGTTCGCTTTAGAAGATATGTCTATTCCAAGCTTTTGCATCAATTGAATATATCCATCTATTCCACCAAGCTGCAGAGTATACACAGCAGGAGTATTCCTCGACTGAACAAGAGCTTTCCTTGCTGTCATTAAACCAGCATTACTCCCATCCCAATTCTTTGGATCATATGTTCCAAATGTAATTTCAGGTATATCTGGAGTCTCCGTCCAAGGACCATACCCTTTTGATATTGCGTTTAAATACACGAACGGCTTCACTGAAGAACCCATCTGACGCTCACTAGTAGTAATATTTACATTTCCATCAACTCTCGGATCAGTTGTATTCCAATAATCTACAGACCCAACCATAGCAAGTATCTGCCCATTTTTAGGGTTCAATACAACCATTGCAGCATTATTAGCATTAAACGCCTTAGATGATTCAACACTCTTAACAACTTCCTCCTCAGCTATGGACTGCAAAGACGAATCCAATGTAGTAGTTACCCTAAGCCCACCTCTTTCAACCCTCTCTGCTCCAAATTCTTCCTCGAGAAGTTGCTTAACATAGAATACAAAATGAGGGGCATTTATATCTATCTTTTTAGAACTGTATACCAATTCCTCTTTCCTTGCTGCATCTATCTCTTCCTGACTTATACCAGTAAGATTTTTATGCTTCTCAAGCTGATCCAAAACATACTGCTTCCTAACTTCCGCCATATCAGGATTAGTCCCATACAGTGGAGAATATATCCCAGGACTTTGTATCAATCCTGCAATTAAAGCACTCTCAGCCAAATCCAACTCACTTACATCTTTATCAAAATATGCATTGGCTGCCGCTTGGAAACCATAGTTAACTCCACCCAACGGTATTTCATTCATATACATCTGCAATATCTCATCCTTTGTAAATGTTTGCTCAACCTGCATAGTAATCAAAACTTCCTGTATCTTCCTTGTATATGTTTGCTTGTATGCATCTTCCCCAAGAACATCGTAAAGAATTGTATTCTTAACCAACTGCTGTGTGATGGTACTTGCCCCTCTAACAATCTCTCCATGCGTAAAATTCTGTATAAAGGCTTTAATTATACCAAGATAATCCAATCCTTTATGCTGATAAAACTCAATATCTTCAGCTGCCAATAATGCCCACTTCGTATGCTCAGGGATTCTATCTATTGGTACAAACTCCCTATTCTGATCCTTATATACTGTATACAAAAGCTTCCCATCTCTATCGAATATCTGTGTACTCTCATCAGACACTCTCTCAACAAGTTGATCAGGAGATGGTAGAGATTTTTGAATACTTCTCAAATACAAACCTACAACTATCAACCCAACACAACCCAAGAAAAACACCAATCCTATGAATATATACAAAATTTTCTTTGCCTTTTTCTTAGAAGACTTCTTACTTCCTGCCCCAAATACTGCGAATCTTTTACTTCCTTTATCAGCATGATTTTTCTTTGTCACATCAGCACCATATTTCTTAAAATTCTTGTATCTATCTAGGTCTGTAGGACCGAAAGTCTTCGGCATACTCGAAGAAGAATTTCTTCTGCTTAATCCACTTTTTTTCTTGTTGGTGAGACCAAAACTATATCGCATACACTGTATTATGCATCAATCATATCCTCAAATCAACAATTAAATATCTTTCTGAAAACACCTGTGTATCCATTCAAATGATGGTATAATTCAAGAATGACAAAGAAAATACAACCGAAAACTCTAAAAGGTTTTAAAGACTATTTTGCACAAGATGTAGAGATTCGAGAATATGTAAAGAGTACATTTAGAAACCTCGCAGTAATCTATGGTTACGAAGGTCTAGAAACTCCATCTTTAGAATATTCAAGCCTCATACTTGGAATAAGCGGAGAAGAAGCAGAAAAACTCTATTACAGGTTTAAGGACAATGGGGGAAGAGATGTAATGCTCAAATATGAGCTTATGACATCAATGTGTAGAGCCGTAGCTCAAAATATAAATAACATACAGATGCCATACAAACGTTACCAGATTCAAAATGTATGGAGAGCCGATAATGTTCAAAAGGGACGCTTAAGAGAATTTACTCAAATGGATATTGATATATTAGGATCTCAATCCTTGTTTTGTGATGCAGAGATATTAGAAATTGGCTTAAGGTTTCTTCAAAAGCTCAATTTTAACAAATACATTGCAAGAATTAACAACAGAAAAATACTTGCCGGTATATTAGATTATCTAGATATTCCACAAACCTACTTTGATGGCTTTTATACTTCAATAGATAAATTAAAAAAGATAGGGGAGGAAGAAGTAGAAAAAGAATTGGTATATGTAAGGAATATACCAGAACAAAAGGCTAACAAAATTATGGAGATATTAAAACTGAAAACTCTCGATGAATTAAAAGCTAATGTAGGAACAACTAAAGTAGGGGAAGAGGGTATAATGGAGACCACTGAAATTTTTTCAATATTAAATAAAACAGATCTTCCCACATCCTCATATATCTTTGATATCACACTAGCAAGAGGATTAGCATCATATACAGGACCAATCTGGGAATACGAAATAATCGATAATAATATAGGATCAATAGGGGGAGGTGGAAGATATGACAAAATTATTAGTAGATATATAAATCAAGATATATACGCGACTGGAGTTTCTTTCGGTCTAGAGAGAATACAAGAAATCTTAAAGCAAGAAAATATGTTTAACATTAAGCTTAATAATTGTAATGTTCTAGTAATACCAATGGACTCTAAATCACTAGAATTCAGCATACAAACTGCACAGAAACTAAGAAATAAGGGGATAAGAACAATGATATATCCTGAAATTAGGAAACTAAGTTCTGTTTTTAAATATGCAGATAAAAAAGAGTTTCCCTGGGTAATAGTCATAGGAGAAAATGAAACAACCTCAAAATGTATACAACTTAAAAATATGCGTACAAAACAACAATTCTCCGTAATTACAGAAGAAGCAATTAAAATAATTTCAACTCAGCAATAATTTTGTAATCTTCCATAGGTATTATTTTAATCATATGATCTCTTCATATGAGAATATATCTATATTCTCAATGGATAAAATTTTCATCAGAGCAATCAAACAAGCAATTAAACCAGACCTTCTTAATATGACCGATTCCCAAATACTAGTCATAGATGAAAGATACAGTATTGCACTCCACAATACTCTAAGTTTATATCAAAACTACAAGAAGATTCATATTGTAGAAAATATCTCATATGAAGAAGTTACCAAACTCCTTTCCTCAAGAGACAACTATATACTTCAACATCCAATTAATAAGGACTTACTAAACGGAATAATTTGCAGTCTAGCTATAAATAATAATATTCTTCAATATCATGGTATTAAACTAAACAAAAATGAGAATTACCTAGAATACAAGTCATGCAGAATTACAATGTCTCCAACAGAAATTTTGATATTAAAAGTAGCAATACAAAATGAAGGATTCTGTAATATCCAAGATGTAAACAGCTATTCAAATCACCCAATATCAAAGTGTTACTTGCAAGTTATTATAAATAGAATAAACAAAAAATCACAAGATATTACAGGATTTAGGATTATGAGAAATAACCATGGAGTAGGGTACAGGATAATAGCTTAACTTCCTTTAGTATTATATTTTCTTCTTCCAAGCAGAAATTTTGTTCAAAGCCTCCATAGGAGTTAAGTTATTAATATCTAACTCTTTGATTTCTTTTTCTATTTTCGATTCCTGTGCTGCAAACAGGGCATATTGAACCAAGGAATTTTTATCTTGACTCTTCTTTTCTGTGTCTTTTGAATAGAAGCTACCTTCCCTTATAGCATTTTTTGCAGAAAACATGTTCTTCTGTTCAAAACTCTCCAATATTTCATTAGCTCTACTTATCACCTTATCTGGAAGGCCAGCCATTTTTGCAACATAGATTCCATAACTTCTATCTGTTCCTCCCTCGACTATCTTTCTAAGAAATATTACAGAACCCTTTTCAACATCTTCTTCTACTAGAACATTGAAATTTTTAACTAAACCATTATTTTCTTCAGCAAGCTTCAATAACTCATGATAGTGAGTAGCAAACAATGTTCTTGCCCTTATACTATTCAATATATATTCTGCTAAAGCCCAAGCTATACTTACTCCATCATATGTACTTGTACCCCTCCCAACTTCATCAAGGATAATTAAGCTATACTTTGTTGCATTGTTAACAATATTTGCAGATTCCTCCATCTCGACCATAAATGTGCTTCTACCTCCAGCAAGATCATCTGATGCTCCTACTCTCGTGAAAATCCTATCCGCAATTGAGATATCTCCCTTTTCAGCAGGAATGTAACTTCCTATCTGTGCCATTAATACTATTGTGGCTACCTGTCTTATATATGTTGATTTTCCTGACATATTAGGACCTGTAAGTATTGCCATATTACACTCTTTTTGTGAAAGAAAAGTATCATTAGATATGAATTCTTCATCAGAAATAGCCTCAACTATTGGGTGCCTTCCTTTTTTAATTTCTATAATTCCATTATTCTCTCCAATTTCATAAATATTTGGTTTTGAATAATCGTTCTTTGTTGCAACATACGCAAAATTTGAAAGTACATCAATACTGGCAATAATATTTGATAACTGTTCCAACTTGTCTAAACTAGGTTGCAATGAATCTCTAAAACCACAGAATAGGTCATACTCGAGTGCAAAAAGCCTGTCGTGAGCATTCAGTATGGTATCTTCTCTAGCTTTAAGCTCTTCTGTTATATACCTTTCAGAATTAACTAGTGTCTGTCTTCGAATATATCTATCTGGTACTTTGTATTGATGAGTTTTTGTTACTTCAATGTAATATCCAAAAACAGAATTGAAACCTATTTTAAGCGAAGAAATGCCTGTTTTTTTCCTCTCTTCCTCTTCAAAGGATTTTAACCAATTTTTGGTATTTCCCGATACCAACCTTAGCTCATCTACTTCTTTGTTAAACCCTTCCTTTATTATTTCTCCTTCTCCTAAAGATATAGGTGGATCATCAGAAATTACAGTATCTATTTTTTGTGCTAGTTTTTTCAAAAATTCTGTATCTACATCTTTGTATTTCAGTTTTAATTTGTTCGATAGCATTTCCAATATTTTTACAGAACTAGATAGAGAATACTGTAACGATTTTATATCTCTAGCATTAGCCCTTTTTAGTCCAATCTTTCCAGCAATTCTTGCTATATCATTTATTTCTTCTAAAGTACTCCTTACTTGATTTAGGACATTTTCATTTTTGTAAAACATTTCTACTATATTTAATCTTTCATCTATTTCTTTTTTACTTATCAAAGGGTTTAAAATCCAAGAGTAGAGAAGTCTAGTACCCATTCTTGTTATACATTTATTTAAAATATCAAATAATGAACCTTGGATATTACCTGTATACATACTCGATACTAATTCTAAATTTCTAATTGTTGCCCTATCTAAAATCATTGTGTTTTTTAACGATATCTTTACAGGCTTTTGTATATGCCTTGGCTCCATTAGTTGAGTGTCCTGAATATATTTGATAATCATGCCAACAGGAACTATCTCTTCTGTTTCTGTTAACCCTAAGGATTCCAAACTCTTTACATTAAAGAATTTTGTTGTTATCTCAGAGCAATATTTAATGTTTCTAAGTCCTTTTTGAAGGAATTGAACAGGAATATCACCAAACATAGATTCGGTTTCTCCCTCTATCATTAGTATTTCCGTAGGAACATATTTTGCTAATATGTTTGAGATTACGTCTGTACTTTTGTCTTCACTCAGAAGTAAGAACTTTCCTGTTGAGATATCACATAGAGAACAGAATACTTTTTTATTTGTTATGAAGAATGCTCCTAGGTAAGAATCTTTTACAGAGCTTGCTTCTTCTCCATCTAGTGTCCCAGGGGTAACTATTCTTGTTACTCCTCTTTTAACAATACCTTTTGCAAGTTTAGGGTCTTCAAGTTGGTCTACAACAACTACACAATATCCAGCTTGTATGAATTTAGGAAGGTATTGATCAATCGCTTTGTGTGGGAATCCTGCTAGAGGAACTTCACCTTTTTTGTTTCTCTTTGTAAGAGTAATGTTTAGAACCTTAGATGCAATTTTAGCGTCTTCTCCAAATGTTTCAAAAAAATCACCCATTCTAAAGAGCACTATTTTATCAGGATATTGCTTCTTAAATGCCATGTATTGTTTCATCATTGGAGTATCATCCATATATGGAAGTATATCACTCATGACTAAATTTCGCCTATAGCGAGTGATGAAGAGAGTAGAGTATATTACCTATTTTCCAAGGATTATTTTGCTTTCTTCTTCAAATGCAGCCTTTCTACTTTCTTTAATGTCTTCTGGGTATACACAGACACCGTAGGCACCAGTTTGTACACAGTATCGTAGCAATGGTTTGCTATTTTCAACTACTACAACGACTTTTCCGCTCTTTGGTCTCGCAGATTCTATGACGCTATCAAGTACCTTAAATACACTATGCCTTGCTAAGTCATATTTTGCATCTTTTTCATCAATCTTGAATCCCTGCATTTGTTTTGCTATTGCAGGCATGTTCAAAATCAATCCATCGACCTTGGCGTTCAATATTTCTTCTGCAAGAATAACCTCAGACGGGTTATCCAATATTGGATATATTCCAAATGTAGATGTTCTTCTAAGCTTCTCACCAGAGAGTAATTTTTTGATTTCAACCATTGTTTCTCCACTAACAGGAGAGTGAATAGCTAACGAAACATTTCTTTTTTTGTAAATATTTCTTAATTTTCTAATAATCAGTGCAACCTTTTTGAGTAATTCTGGATTTGCTGTGTAATGGAGTGCTCCATATACTTCTCCTGAGAGATTTTCATTTTCAAATTCTTTTCCTCCATCTAAACTTCTAAAACTCTTTACTTTTGATGACCCTATTGCCAAAACTACATCGTTTCCCTGTGCGAGATTTACATATTCCAGAATTTTTTCAGATATCATCTTTACATATTCTGCCTGTTCTTTACCTTTACCACATAGTTGTGGGTGCTTACCACTTTGAATTATGAATTGATCTAAATCTAAATAGACGATACCATCAGAATCAGCTACATGCTCATAAACTCTTCTAATGTCATCAACTCCCATGCAATAGATTTTTGTAGCAGAAGGAGGAAGAGTATGGTCCTTAGCTGGTAAGATTCCATTTTCTTCAACTTGCTCATGTTTTACCTCTCCAGATACATATGCTTCAACTACAGGGTGCACTGTTTCATCCTTTTGAGTATTTTCTTTTTCTACATATATTGTTCCCGTATTTCCGTCAATGCGAATGTGATCTCCATTTTTTAGAAGTTCCGTAGCCCTTTGTGCGCCAACTACTGCTGGAATATTGAATTCTCTACACAATATTGCCATATCACTTGTAATTCCACCTGTTTCCAGAATTATCCCTCCACATTCTAATACCATTGATCTCATGTCTTGTGTATAGCTCTGAGCTACAAGAATATCTTTTCTAGTAAGTTTCTTCTCTTCATTTGGATGTGCAATGAAAACATCACCCACAGCTACACCAAAACTTGCACCTACCCCAGAGAGTAGGAGGTCACTTTGTTTAATTTCCTTTTTACTACTTTCTGTGCTTAGACCTTTCTTAGCTAAAGATATTAGCTCTTCTAATTTTTGACTTACTTCATCATTATTTTTCTCAACAATTTTTTGAGCCTCATCCATAGCAGAAGAGACCATTTGTTTACTTACTCTATATTTTTCTATGAAGGCAAGAATAACTTCTCTAATATTCTTCCTAGATATATCTGCTTGTGAATAGACAACATCCTCGTTTGATTCAATTTCATACAATGGTTTATTCTGCAAAATCCAAAATCTTCCGCCTGCCAACACCCATTCTATGTCTTGGGGCTCTTTTGATTTATCTTCTATGACTAGAGCAATTTTGGCTATCTCCTGCATATCTTTGTCAGAGAGCTTTTGCCTATGACTCCAGTTCATTGAGATTTTAATCTTTTCCGCATTTTTACTGCTCTTCCCAGAAGGTTTCATAGTTCTAACTTTCATCCATTCTTGCGGAGCTATATGCTTCTCCAATATTGCTAAATCCTTTTTATTCAAAAGATATGAATCTGGTGTTAATTCTCCAGACGATATTACATCTCCGAGACCATATACTGCCTCAATACTTAGCTTTGTGTAATCCTGCGTTATTGGGTCAACCGTAAATATCACTCCTGAAATTTCCGACTGAACCATTCTCTGAACAACAACCGCCATTTTTACATCAGCAAGATCAATTCCTGACTCTCTTGCATAGGCTACAACATCATCAGTAAATACCGATGCATATATCCTCTTTATGGAATTAAGCAATTCGTCAAATTTCCTTATATTTAGCTCAGTACTAAAAACTCCATTGAATGAAACCTTTTTTTCATTGTCGGGAAAAATAACTGAAGACCTTACAGACACCCAAGCCTCTGTAAAACCAGAGAGTCTAGTATATGCGCTCAATATCTCTTCTTCTACCTCTTTGCTAAAATTGCATTTTAAAAAGGCTTCTTCTACCTCACGAGCCTCAGGATTTCTTCCTTTGGCTAGAAGCTTTTCTTCAACAGATTCAAAAGCATTTAAACAAAAATCAGTAAAGACATCTCCAGATACAACAAAAAAATCAGGAACTGGCACATCCATATCTTTAAGCTTAAAAAGACTGTATCCCTTTCTTCCAATTTTTTCTTTGCTTAAATCTTTGAAAGAGAAATCTTCAAAAAAGAAAACAGGACTCTTTTTAACTACAGAACTTTCCATCTATACTGGGCAGTACAAAATTTATATTCCCAATTAAACGATACCTTTAGCTTTTATTTTTTGCAAGTCTATGTAGAATTCGTAAAGGATTTTCAAAATGACTATAACTGGAAGAGCCAACAATCCACCAACAGGACCAAACACTATTATTGCTGCAACTACACCAAGCATCACAACCAAGGGTTTTAGACCTATTACATTGCCCATAACCCTAGGATATATCAATGTATTTTCAATGGGCTGATACAAAGCTAGGAATCCTAAAATGAAAGCACCTTTAATTGGGCCAACAGCAACAAAAGCTATTAAAGATACAACTATTGTCGCAAGAGTAGATCCAATATTTGGAATTGCTCCCATTAACGCTATGAATACCGCTAGAGGAATAGCAAATGGCATTTGTAGCACACTCAACACTATACTCGAATAGATCATGGACAACAGACTAACAAAACCTTGTCCAAGTAACCAATTACCTAACTTCCCTTCAACATCAGTTACCAATTTTCTAACTCTCTCTTTTTTCTCCTCCGATTGTATCCTCAAAAGAATTAAATCTAGCAGAGAATCATGTTCTAACATAAGGTAGATTGAAAACATAATTGCAGTACCCAGAGTCCCAATAGAGGAAAAGAAACTCGTAAAGAATGATGTTATACTCTTCATACTATCAATAGTGGCGAGACCATTAACCCTATCCAACAAAGTCTTTTCAAGTGCACTTACATCAATAGTATTTCCTGCAATTTTAATATTTTCCAAACTTTGAATTACTTTCTCTATCCAAACAGGAATAGCTGCTACTAAATCTCCTAATTGAGTCACCAACGGAACTACGATAACAGAGAAAATCGATATCAAAGCCAATATCAATCCAGCATATGCTATGAATATAGCCAAATGTTTTGAAACACCCTTTTTTCTTAATTTTGAAACTATTGGTAAACAAACTGACATAAATATGAAGCTCAGCATCAAAAACAAAGCAATTGAAAATATCTGCTTCCTAAAAAACACAATACAAACACCAAGTACAATGAAAAATTTCAACCTTGGTGACAAATCCACAATCACAAGTTGTGGAGAATCTTCTCTTCTCGATGTATTTTCTTTAACTGAAAAAATTTTTGCCATACTGATACATCATTATACCAAAAACGGAGGATTTTTTCCTCCCTTCTCAGAATTTCCCTAAAATCCTGTATTACCTATTTCACCCTCCAATAATTTTTTTTGACAAGAACAACTCCAGTACTAAACATAAACGATGCTATAGCCAATATTCCGAAAATAAACATCAATCTATTCTGAAGGATAAAACCTAAAGCCTCACTCAAATCTCCAGAGGCAACTGGCAAGCTAGTATCGCTAACTCCATCACCGTTTAGATCACCAACAGCTTCACCATTTACATCACTTTCTAAAGAATACGTAACCTTAACTTTTTCCTCCACATTAGTAACATTTCCTGCCTTATCTTTTATTTCCATAGTAAACACATTTGGTCCTTCATCTAGTGCTATTCCACTGATAGCAAATTTCCCAGAATCATCACACTCACCTCTGTATATGCTGGTACCCCTCTTTATGGATACTTCACATCCTGCTTCAGAATTCCCTGTTAGTGAAAATGTTGGAGTACCAACCTCAGAAGAGTATGTTATCTTCTGTAAGACTGGACCTGTTTTATCAACTTCTATAACTTTTGATTCTGATTTATTTGACATATATCTTTTTGGAAAACCTTTTATCCCAGCTACTGATACTTCATACTTTCCCTCTCCTAAAACAGGATATTTGTACGAGAAATTACCATCCTTATCAACATTCGTCTTTCCAACATATTCACCATTAACATAAATGAAAACATCATTATACCCAGAGGCTATTCCCTCAATTGTTATTTCATCTGTATTTACTAAATTATTTGTTTCAGAAACGAAAGGAGCTTCCAAACTCTCATCTAACACAGGCTCTCTATTGTATTTCACAAAAGAAAAGATGCCATATGCAACAAGTGCTAATCCTAATATTATGAATATTGTTCCTAGTGTTCTAGAAACTTTATCTTGGTCAGTTATTTTGGCAGTTTTAACCTCTACCTTAGAAACCATTGATTGTTCTTCTGAAGAGGTATTTTTCTTTTTCTTTGCCACTGTTAGCCTATATTAAAATTTATATGTTCTGCTTAGATAGAATAGTATAATTAGCTAAATAATGCAATATCCCCACAAATTTAGTAGAATACTAGGTACAATATGACAAAGGGAATGAAAATTACAACTACACTTTTTATATTACTATTGGTCTTTGTACCATCGCTTATTTTTCTAGTTTCTCCGATTCAATCTGATTTAGCAATAAAATTTGACAAATTAAGGCCATACACCATATCAAGGAAGGCTGTCATATCAATATTCTCAACACTTTCTCCTAACAAATCAAAATATTCCCAACAAATACTAGGAACATCAACAATAGAAGAATCAGTGGAAAATACAAATATATCAATAGACAGAAGCTATATAGAAGATGCTAATGCGGTACTCGAAATCTCATCTTTAGATATCAGTGGAAAAATATTTCAAGGAGAAGACTCCTCAACTATGGATAAAGGATTTTGGCACTTTCCACTATCAAAAAATCCTGGAGAAAAAGGAAACGTTGTGATAATTGGACACAGATTTATGAAAGTACCCCCCATGAAAGATACATTTTACAATTTAGACAAAACAGACATAGGAGACAGAATAAACATAAGTAGTGATTTAGGAGAATACAATTACATTGTTCTAGAAAAAAAAGAGGTTGAACCAAATGACATTTCGACAATTCAAGATACAGATGACTATACACTTACTCTAATTACATGCACACCACTTTGGACTTCTCAAAAAAGGCTTGTCGTCATAGCTAAGCTGGACAAACTGTACAAAAAAGTGTAGACTTTGCCCATTATCTTACATATATATCAATACCCATGGAAGACAATTTCTATACTAGAAAAGACCTAGATCAAAGCACCGTAGAACTTACCATAACTATACCAAAAGATGCATTTGATAAAAGCTACAAAAGTTTACTCGAAGAAAATGCAAAAAAAACACAACTCAACGGTTTTAGAAAAGGCAAAGTCCCTACAGATGTCGTAGAATCACAAGTTAGCAGTGCTATTAAGATAGAAACACTAGAAAAGCTCATACCTATGTATCTAGCTACAGCACTCCAGAAAGAATCACTTTTACCAATTGCTCCTCCAGAATACAAGAATTTCCCTAAATTAGATGGAACTGAGGATATTAAAATTACAGTGTTAATAACCATAATGCCTAACTTTAAGGTTGGTGATTTGAAAAAAATTAAAATCCAAAAACAGAAAGCAACTGTTACTGACAAAGAAGTAGATGATGTACTAGAAAATATTTTCAAAAACAACAAAACAGAATTCAAAGAGATGAATGACCTATGGGCAAAAGAGGTTGCAAAACTTTTGAAAGCAGATAATGTTACAGATATGCAAACATTACGAAAGTATGTTGAAGGAATATTAAAAAATCAAAAAGAACAAGCCCTTAGGCATCAACTAGAAGAGGAAGTATTAGAACAAGCCGTTACTCTTTCAGATATAAAAATACCAGAACCTGCCATAAGGTATGAAGCAGAAGAAAGAGAAAGATCGTTTGAACATGATATGCAGTCTAGACAAATCAAAATAGAAGACTTTCTCAAGGCAAATGATCTAACTATTGAAAAGATGCGAGAATTATGGTTCGAAGACGCTAAGCAAGCCCTTGAAACTGATGTATTCTTAAAAGAGTACATAAAAGAGAGAGGGATTAAATTCACAGATGAAGATTTAGCAAAAAAGATAGAAGAAATCAAAAGCAATGCTCCAAAGGATACAGATCCCAGCATTTTTGAAGATGAAGAGTGGAAAGAATATATAAGGAGAGTTTCAGTAAAAGATTTAGCTTTTAAAAAATTCCTAGAAGAGGTATTACAAGAATCATAATATAATATATTAAGTTGTAATCGCTATATAGTATGGTATTAATTCCAACAGTCATAGAAAAAGAAAGGGGAGGAGAGAGGGCCTACGATATTTATTCTCGTTTGCTTAAAGACAGAATTGTATTTGTAGGAGGCGAGATAGAGACAAATATGGCAAATACCGTTATTGCACAATTATTATTTTTAGAGAAGGAAAATCCCGATGCGGATATTCAGATGTTTATAAACTCTGTAGGAGGACAAATAACTGCGGGAATGGCCATAGTAGATACTATGAATTACATCAAGTGTGATGTTTCAACAATAGCTGTAGGGATAGCTGCGTCCATGGGAACAGTTTTGCTAATAAATGGGCAGAAAGGTAAAAGATTTGCTCTTCCGAATAGCAAGATTCATATACATCAACCATTAGGAGGAGTAGAGGGACAAGCAAGTGATATTGCCATAGAAGCAGAAGAGATACTAAAAACTAGAGAAACTATTTACAAGATGCTATCTGAAAAAACAGGAAAGAGTATGGAACAGATACAAAAAGATGCAGATAGGGATAAATATTTTACAGCTAAAGAAGCTAAGGATTATGGGATAATAGATAAGATAATAGAAAAAAGAAAGTGATTGAGAATCAAGTAGAGTATGACTACAAAAATGAGCAATTGATGAGAGTAAAAGGCCAAATAGAGGACTTAATGAGCCACGGAGAGGGAGATGAGATTATTGATGACATACTATATGACATATCTTTGCAAGAGGTAGACAAATACCTTAATGATGAATATATCAAAGTGACATGCCCTCGTTTCAGTTCATGCAACATAAAAGATGAAGATACATTTGATGTGCTATGCGATTATATGGGTATTAAAATAGGCAAACAGTATATAGAAAAAAATGCTGCTCAGAAGATCTATTTCATTGAAAGTGATGACTATGCACTGACCTTAATTCCCATACAATTCAAAGATAAAAGTATAAATTACAGAATTGAAGCATTAGAAAACTCTCCTGATTTCATAACTGAAATGTATGCAAATATAGAAGAAGAAAAAAGAGATAAAAAAGAAAATGATTCTGAAAAGTATAGGATTAAATTTGATAATTTTGGTAATAGAATATAGAATGTGCTCATACTAGGGCGATTAGCTCAGCTGGTTAGAGCGTCACATTGACATTGTGGAGGTCACAGGTTCGAGTCCCGTATCGCCCATTTTGTTCTCAGAATATCTCTTTTCAATAACAAAAATATCTGGAGATAATCCTCCCTCATCTGTGCTAATGACGCTCTTACATTTCCAAGTGCCTTTATTAAAAGTTTTTAGCAATAATTTTTTCTCTTGAGTAAGGAGGACTAATTTCCCTTTTCTTCTCAATATTTTATGTGCTACTTTTTCTAAACATTGATACGCCTCAATATTTTCATTGTGACTTCCTACTCTAATTCCAAATGGAAGATTCGATATTATTAAATCTACATTTCTCTTTTTTAACTTAACGCTACAAATATCACTCTGAAATAAAATATATTTACACTTATCAATATTTGCATTACCGAAGTTAATCCTGCTTTTCTCAATAGCAACTCTACTTCTATCTGAACAAATAACTCTCTTACAATTGAAATAAAGAAGTGCAGTAATTGGAATTACTCCTGCCCCACAAAAAGGGTCATAAATGATTGAATTGCTATTAACTCCCCCTATCATACACATAATATATGCCAAGCATGGATTTATCCCTGCAGGGACAAATTCTTTACGCCACTCTCTTTTTGACAGATCAATCCTTCTGTTACCATCTTCTACTGCTATACATGATTTTATCTTTCTAAATTCTTCAATATTACTGACATCATAATTAAATTCTAAATATCCATTAGATTCTCCGTTCACAACAATATCTGGAAATTTCTCCTTCAATTCTCTAATCACATAATCCTTTGTTCCTTTCAAAAAATATAGTCTATACATCATTTTAAAGATTATTTTTAAGTATCAATACCATTTCTTCCAAGCTTTTCGCTTCCAATAGTTCTTGCCTTAACCGTCCAGCATCATCAAAATTACGTAAGTACGCTTTTACATACTTTTTCTGGCAATCAAATGGTTTAGTATCTCCCCAAAATTCCTTAAAAAGTGTCAAATGTTTAAATAATGTTTGAATCCTTTCCTCCCTAGGAATTTCTTTCCTTTTAGAAAAGAGCCATGGATTATTCAATATCCCACGCCCAATCATAAACCCATCTAGCCCATATTCCTTGCAATATTCCTCTCCCTGATCTACATCCATCAAATCACCATTTCCAAGTATTTTAGTAGATGAATGCATTTTATTCCTAAGATTTGCACATTCTCCTATTAGTTTCCAATTAGCAGGGATTACATATGTTTCTTTAGACAATCTCCCATGAATAACAATCATATCTAGATCCTGTTCTAGAAGAAATCCAATCCAACCTTCGATATCAACTTCATCAAAACCCAACCTAGTTTTTACAGACACTGGAATATCTGTTCCTTCCAATGACTCCTTCACAACATCTATTATCTCTTTAACCAAAGGTTTATTTTTTATCAATGCTGAACCTCTTCCTCCTGATATTACATCATGTACAGAACACCCTATATTTATATTTATTCCATCTGGATCAAGTTTTTTAATTTCTGCTATTGTCTCAGCATACATTGCAGGATTATTTCCCCACAACTGTACAATGATTGGGTGTTCTTTTTCTGTATACTTTATCCTATGCTCAACATTACTTCTCCCTTTAGAGCAAAAACCTTCTACATTTAAAAATTCTGTAAAAAACAAATCTGGTTTACCAATATCACACAAAATTTGTCTAAATACAGAGTCAGTAATCCCCTCCATCGGGGCAAGTGCTTTAATTAACATAACCATGAGTATACCAAAAAGGAAAGTCGTATACATGATTAACTTCTCAATATATCAGCTTTACCCCAATTACTCTTTTATGTATACTTTATGTGTAATTAATACTGCCTAAAAATGGAACCCAAAAATGCAATCTTGGACAGCTCAGGTCAACAGCTGCTAAATCAAAACAACATAGATTCTTACCTAGAAATTTGGATATATTCAGTACAGGATTTCCTCAAATGGTGGTATGTGCAAATGCCTATATGGCATTTACGAAGACTTGGAAGACTCTCAGTTGTTATTGATGATTTCCTTTCAATAACGGTACTTATTAAGAATTTTTTCCTTCCATGGCATAGAGATTACTCATTGATAGGGTATTTCTTCGGGATTTTAGTAAAGCTCTTGTACCTACCAATCGCTATTGCTATCTATATTTTAGCAATTTTAATCTATATAGCATTGATAATAGCTTGGATAGCTCTCCCTATAGCAACAATGGTCTTTATTTTAATATCTATATTTAGGTAGTATGTCAATTGAATTTGATAGTAGACAAAAAACACTAATTGGAAAGCATAATAGTGCGAAGAATACATTTAGCCTAGTAGAGAAAAAACCATCAATAACTAATGGAGCTGATGAGTCATTGTTTTTGATTACAAGAGATCATTTTTTTTCGATAACAACGGCACAAGTACAAACTATTCTCAGAAATTTTCCGAAGTATATTAATTTTCATAATATGAAGAGGCTTGTTGCTGATATTTTTGTAATGTTAGGTGTATTTATATCTCTTGGGTTGATATTAAAATTTTCTTCGCTACTTAATGATTATTCATCTATTATCAAAATTCTTTCTTCTAAAACCATTAGCATTATTTTTGGAATTTCCGTTCTTTCAATAATTATTCTTTGGCATGATTTCTACGAGGATAAAAGTCACCCAATACAAATACCAAAAGTTAAGAAAATACCACAGAAAGATATTGATGAGATTAAAGCAGTGGGGTTTAAGTTTGGAAGATATGCTCATTTAGACATAATCTCTTTTGCCAATGAAGAACTTTTAGAAGAGATATGTATGTACAACGATAATGGAAACATAAATATTTTTAATATATACAAAGATCTCGTAGATAATAACTATGAAGTTAAACAGATTGTAAGAAGGTCAGGAATTACTCTTGATTCATCAGTAATAGAGAATGAGCATATTTCATTTGATGATTTGGAGGTAATTTCAACAGAATCATTAAGAGATTTACTAGTATATACAATGCAAGAAGGAGTTCTTACTGAGTCTTCTAAACTTGGCCCGGAGCATTTGTTTTTAGCCATTACTAATGTAGTACCATCTCTTCAGAAATTGCTTAAAAAAAATAATATAACCCTAGATGTGATGAGGGAGGTATCTGTTTATCAGAATGATTTAATTAGAAAGAGGCAAGCAACTAAATACCTAGATCCCAATGTTCCATATTTTAGGAAGGGAGGTGTTATGAATCAATTAATCTATGGATATACCTTTGTATTAAGTCATTTCAGTATCGAGATAAATAGGCAAGTAGCAGAGTCTCCTGATATATTTGGCATAGGTCATGAAGAAGAGATTGATACAATTGTTTCCATACTAGGAAAGTTGTCTGGAAAGAATGCTTTGCTAATAGGGGAGCCTGGAGTTGGAAAGTCTAGTATAATACTTGGAATAGCACAGAGAATTAATCATGCAGATGTACCACCTCAACTCAAAGATAAGAGGATTATTCAGCTTGATTTGAATAGTCTAACTGCAATATCTCAAAAGGTTTCGAATCTGGAAGAGATGGTTATTAAGGCTGTTTCGGAATTAGAGAAGGCAGGTAATACAATTTTGTATATAGATGAGATTCAACAGCTTATCTCTACTGGAAGTAATGATTCTGGATATAATCTTGCTAATGTTCTTCTTCCATATATTCTTAATAGTAAGTTCCCAATAGTTGGGACAATTAATTATTCAGATTACAAGAAGTATTTTTACAGTAATGAATCACTTAGATTAAGCTTTACCAATGTTGAAATTAAAGAGATATCAGCAAATGATGCTTTAAGGATATTAGAGAGTAAGGTTCCTTCGTTGGAAAAGAACTTTGATTGCTTCATAACTTTTCCGGCACTTGTTGCAGCTGTTGATATTTCACAAAGATATATTAAGGACAGGAAACTTCCAAGTAGTGCGGTTCAAACGATAGAAGCTACTTGTGCTTGGGCACAAAATAATGGGATACAGAAGATAACTGCGGAGCATGTTTCTAAAGCAATATCACTACAAAAAGGTATAAATATTACAGCAATAGATCAAGAGGAGAGTAATAGGTTGATGAAACTTGAGGAGAATATTAGGAACAGGGTAGTAGGACAAGATGAGGCTGTTATAGCGATATCAGAAGCTCTTAGAAGGGCAAGAGCTGATATCAGGAATCCTAATAGACCTATTGGTACTTTTTTGTTTATGGGTCCAACAGGTGTAGGAAAAACATATCTTGCTAAGGTTGTAGCGGAGGAGTTTTTTGGAGGAAAAGATAATATGATTAGATTAGATATGTCAGAGTACCAAGAGGTTTCTAGTATAGAGAAATTTTTAGGAAGTAATTCTGATCAGGAGCTGTTAGGACAAACATCTATTTCATTGGTTGATAGGATTAAGAGTACTCCTAATTCTGTTGTTTTATTTGATGAGATAGAGAAGGCAAATCCAAGGATATTAGATTTGTTCTTACAAATATTTGATGATGGAATACTGACAAGTTCACAAGGCGAAACTGTTGATTTTACGAATGCCATTATCATTTGTACAAGTAATATTGGGAGTCGTATTTTGTTGGATTCCTTAAGTCAAAAGAATGTTCTTTGGGAAGAGGCAAAGCAGAGAGCTCTTCTTGAACTTAGACAATCTCTTAAGCCTGAATTACTTAATAGGTTTGACAGAATTATAGTTTTTTCTCCTCATGATATGAAGAATTTAGCAAATATAGCTACATTGCAACTTACAGAACTTGCAGAGAGGCTGTTGCAAAAAGGAATAACAATAAAGTGGCAGCCACAGATACCTATGCTTATAGCCAATAAAACAAATGATCCTGGAAATGGTGCTAGACCATTGGCTAGGTATATACAAGATAATATTGAGGGACAAATAGCAAAAGGAATAATAGATGGATCTTTGAAACCAGGAGAAGAGATTTCTATAAAAGAGAGCTGGATTGTGTAATTATGTATCATGTACAGGAATTATTTGCCACAATTATATTGATAATATATAATATCCCAGTTAAGCTATTTAACTAGATTATATGGGAGCAGAGCCAAAGAGAAAAATCAGCAAAGCGAGAAAAGGCAGGAGAAGGTCGCATAATGCATTGAAGGTGCGAGGAGCTTCTGTTTGTTCAAAATGTGGACATGTAAAGAGGAGCCATTTTGAATGTAGTTACTGTGGTACTTATAAAAACAAATCTTAACTGTTTTAGCAATATGAAAAGATCTACAGATCCTAGACACTTGGCTAGAGTTTTAGCTCTGCAGAAGCTTTTTATGAGGTACTTTCCAAAAAATGAATTTGTGACAGAGGATGTTTCTGTTAAGGATCTGACAGGTATTAATGGCATAAAGGAGTATGATAAGAATTTGTATGAAGAGATTGTTACTGGGGTAATCACAAATATAGATGAGATAGATAAAATGATTACGAAGCATGCACCACAGTGGACTATCCAACAGATGAAGCTTGTAGATTTGTTAATTCTTAGGATTGCTATTTCAGAAGCATTTTTTTCAAAGATTACTCCTCCTAAAGTTGCCATAGATGAGGCCATAGAGATGGCTAAGGATTTTGGAGGACAAGTAAGTGGTAAGTTTGTAAATGGAGTACTTGGTGCAATATATGAAGAAATAAAGGAGAATGAAAAATAACAATGATTACAAAGAGATAGAGGAGAAACTTGGAGTTACATTTGAAAGTAAGGATTTACTTAGGAATGCTTTGATACATAGATCATATACTAATGAGAATAAGAAAGAGCAGAAGAATAATGAAAGACTAGAATTTTTAGGAGATGCTGTTTTAGAATTGATTATTTCTGAATATTTGTATAATGAGTTTCCAGATAAGCCAGAGGGAGAGTTAACAGCTATCAGGGCAGCAACTGTAAGAACAGAAAGTTTAGCACAAGAGAGTAGGATACTTGGTATTGGACAATATTTGTTAATGTCCAAGGGAGAGGAGAAGTCGGGTGGTAAGGATAAAGAGTATCTTCTTGCTAATTTGTATGAGGCTATTTTAGGAGCTATGTATTTGGACCAAGGTTTTAGTGTGTGTAAGAAGTTTATTCATAGAACTTTGCTTAAGAAAATAAATAGGATTATGTCCGAGGAGTTGTTTGTTGACCCTAAGACTAAGGTTCAAGAAATTATTCAGTCTAAGTATAGGGTGACTCCAACATACAAGACTGTAAAAGAGGAAGGACCTGATCATGATAAGCATTTTACTGTAGTGTTGAATATAGGGAAAAAGAATTTTGCAAAGGGTACTGGAAGTAGTAAACAGAGAGCACAAGAAGAGGCTGCTAAAGAGGCTTTATTATTATTGAATAAAAAATCTTGAAATAACTTAGATCTTTTGATAGAATTCGTCGATATGCTAAAAATAAGATTAAAGAAAATGGGTAGGAGTAAACAACCAAGTTACAGGATTGTAATAATGGAGTCTTCTCAACCAAGAGATGGTATTACTGTAGATGAAATAGGCTTTTATTCTCCTAGAAATAGTGAGAATGTTTTTTCTGTAGATAAGGAGAAGGCTAGAGAATGGCTAGGGAAGGGAGCTCAACCAACTGGTACTGTTGCTCAATTTTTTGTTAAGGAAGGTTTGTTGAAGAGCTTAAAAAGAGGATCTACAAAGCCCTCAACAAAAAAGAAGACAAAAGAAGTAGAAGAGTAGTATAATGGAATATATATAATATTTTGGTGTACTACAATGAAGGAATTATTAGAATACATTGTTAAGTCGATCGTCAATAATCCAGATAGTGTTGTCGTGGAGGAGAAGGAGAGTGTGGACTTTCCTGGGTTGATGATTTTGTCGATACAGGTAGCCGAGGATGATAAAGGGATAGTCATAGGAAGAAAAGGCAGGACTATTAATGCAATAAGGGATTTGATTACCATTAATGCAATAAGAAATAATAAGAGAGTAAAAGTTGTGTTAAAGGATGATAATCACCAAACCGAAGTTAAAGAGACCCCAGAATCACAAGATCCTGAGGATGATAGTGATATTTTTGGAGAATAGCTATTAATCTATTTCAGTTTCTCTGCCTTTTGTCTAAATATTTCAACTATATCAGCTTTGTTTGTGTACGGGCTGAATGGAAGGTATAAATCAACTCTATAACTTCTTTCAGGAACATAGTATCCAGTAATGTTTAATGTTACTCTCCATTCGTCACTCACTGATGATTGTTCTAGAGATATGTCATCTGCTGAAATTATGTATGGAGAAGCAGAGTAGAGACTATCAAGGAAATTTAATACGTTTTCTCTTAATCCAGAATATGCGAGAGGTCCACTGACACCAGAATATATTTGTTTTTCATTTTCACTTCCACCAGCCGTAATATGTATATCTCCTGCCGAAAGTGTTTTGGAAGTAAGATCTAATTCTTTTGCTAATTCATCAATATAGTATATGAAATTAGATACTGTTAATGATTTAGGAATAACCTTTTTTGCATTTAATAAATCTACTTGCATAATTCCATCATCTATTGAATTTACAGCTTCTTTTAACTTGATGAGTTGTTCTTGTTTTTCTTTTACATTTTTTAAATCTGCTCTATTTTTTATTGTTGACTCTATCATAGGAACAAAAACAACAATTGTAATGACAACAAAAATGATTCCTAAAATGATAGGAATGACTAAATCATTTATATTCAATTTAGGTTTTACCTTTATTTCAGAGGCTTCCTTTAGCTCTTCATTCGATTTAATTTGTTGTGCGGGTATCGATTGTTGTTGTTGTTGTTCCATAATATGAAATATGTTATTCAGATTTTAAAAACTTCTCAGAAAGTATTTTTCCACTAAACGAGAACCTTATACCTGACGCATTTTTTGATATGGTATCCATACTCATATTTTCAAAGTTTTCATCATTGTTTAAGAGGTACCAAAACTTCGCTACAGACTCTAAATCATCACTTGTCCCTTCAAAATTGATTGATTCTTTACCTGAGAAATCAAATTTTACTAGGTTAATATTTCCACTTTTTTTTCCTACTCCAGATATGTATTCTACTACTGCTTTTGAAGAGAATTGCATACCTTCTATTTCTTTGTAGAGGAATATTCTGTCTAATATCTCATCATTGCTCTTTATTTTTTCGGAATATGTACTAACTTCTTCTTCCAATTCTGAGAGTTTCTTTTTTGCACTGTTGAGTTCTGTTCTAGCTACAATGTTAAAGCCTACAACAACAGAGGTTATTATTATTAAGACAGTGATTATTATGATGGATGATTTGTTGAGTTTTTGTTTTTTCTCTTCTTTGACTATTTCTTCTTTACTCATGAGAGGGACAAGATTTATCCCAGAGGACCCATCCATTACGTTTATATCTACTACTTCGTTCTTTTGTGGTGCATCAACTTTAGGGGTATTTGGTGTTATATTTGGATTTTGTTGTGTTTGATTTACTTCGTTATTCATCTTTTAAAGCAAGTCCTATTGCTACAGAATATGAAGGACCACCTTTCATAACTATGTCCTTGAATTTTTCATCTATGACTATGTTATTCCATGGTACAGCGATGAATACATTTACACCAAGAGTCTTTGCTATAAATTCCTTTAGCCCTGGAAGGAGAGCGCCATCTCCATTTAGAACATAGTCTGTTGGGGCAGAAGCTAGTGTTCTTGATTTGTAGAATTCTATTCCTCTTCTAACTTCTATAATTATTGATTCCATAATGGGGGATAGTACAGAGTATATTTTCCCATCTAATACATTTTCTACAACACCATAACTTCTTTTGAATTCTTCAGCTCTTTGGTAATCAAAACTGAATTTATTAATTATAGCTTGTGTTAGAGAATCAGATCCTATCGCTATGCTTTGCGAAAAGACTAGGTTTCCATCAGCTAGTATACTCATATCTGTACTGTTAGCCCCAAAGTCAAGCATAACTAGATCCTTTTTGCCTGTTGATCTAAACATCGCTCTTCCCATAGCAACTGATTCTGTTTCTATTGCAACTAGATCCAAACCAGCAAGTACAGCAATATTTATATATATATCTATTATCTTTCTAGGGGCAGCAACAACGAGTACTTTGGGAGCGTTTCTCTCAGCATTGAAACCTATTGGAACATAACTCAGCTGTACTTCTGAAAGGGGCATAGGAATGTATTGTTTCGCCTCATAATACACAACATCTTTTAATTCTTCCTGTTTAACACCTGGAAATTCTAGGAATCTTGTAAAAACAGAGAACTCTGGGAGTGCCATGACTGTTGTTTTATTTTTTATTCCAGATGCTTCGTACAGTTTCTTAAGGACAGATGCCAATCTTTCCTGATCCATCTTATCTTCACTATTTATTACTCCCTTAGGAGTTAACTGTGAACCCAAATTCAATAGCCTTGGATTTCTTGTATTAATTCCAGCTAGTTCTACAGCTTTCACAGAATGTGTACCGAAGTCTATTCCTACATGATCGGGCAGTTTCGCCATGTTTAGCCAAGTTTCTTCAATTTATATCAATCTATATATAATAGCAGAGTCTAATATTCTTTAAAACCTATCTCTGATTTAAACACTAATCTCTCTCCTCCAAATACCTCTTCCATTAATTTACCATACTTCGCTTGATGTACTATGTTTAACACTGGGTATGGAAGTCTATCTGCTAGGTGTAACTCTCTCTTTAACATTATACTAGCATTTTCATTTGGATCTGTTCCAAAGGAAACTAATCCTCCCTCTATGAATAATCCATCTGTCCTTTCGTCTGATGATTTGTTCTCTTTCTCTATCCTTATTGTACTATCTGCTAAAAAGTAACCATTCAAAATATCAAATCCTATGCTATTCCCAGATTTCCTAGTCCCTTCCTTTATGAAAATATTCTCTCCTGCTATAAATACACAGGCTGATTTGTTGTCCACATTTGTAACATCTGGATTTACATAAATATTTCCACTTACAAGCATTACAGATTTTGTATCACATCTAAAATTTGAATTCACTGTTAAGTTTCCTTCTACTGTATTTATGACTATACCGCTTTTGCATTTCTGCCTATCTGCACAGTTATCCGATAGATTGCCAGATAGAATAGGGAGAGACACTTTCACAAGCCTAGAACTATCTTCTAACTCTTGAAGTTTTCCCATATATCCATAGTATGCATCTGACTTCCTAAAACCTGCATAATTTATTGCTCTGTATGATCCATTTGAGGCTAGATAATTGACTATTGATATTGATGTCGGATTTTCTACATTCCCTGCTAAAAGTTCCGTTCCTAAGTCCACTTTGTCTTCTTTAATACCATAACTGTCAAACAACTGCCTCTGACTCCATAGTCCTGGTGCTATCTTACGAGTATCTAAGTATGCTCCTTCTTTACTGTAGAAGAATCCTCCCATCGTTTCTATCCATTCTCCTATCTTGAACCTTGTATTTTGGGTCGTATAATTTCCTCCTCGGTCATACACTGTCACATAAAAATCTACATATCCTCCTCGATTGTCAACAAGGTCTATCATTTCACTCCCCGATTTTACATTGGCTTTCTCCCAAATAATATTCCCTCCTCCTATCTTTCCTACTACATCACTGCTCGTTTGAAAGTTCAAGGTTATTGACCTCCCACTTCCTGCTGGATATATAACTGGGCTATTTTTTACTAAACCATCCTTCAATCTGAAACCATTACCAACACTGTAAGATATATCACTCTGCATATCCTGTCCTTCCCAATCTACTGATAATCCTGTAGATGAACGTACTATTGTTTCTAGTTTACTTACACTCGGTCTAGTTAAATCAACTCCCCACTGTTGGGCTCCTTTGCTCCACAGATTTGTCATCCTTATTTCATTTGGCTCATAATCCAATCTATCTCTCACTCCTTGGTCTTGATAATTATCCCATGGTGTAAAACCAAAAATATCATTCGCCATCGTATACGCATTGTATATTCCCTCTGATACTTTCTGGTAATCTGATACTCCCGATGTCTCATTTAGAAAAGTTATTTTGAAATCAGCTACTACTTTAGAAGATTCCGTTACTTTTAAATCAGAAATATTTACCATTGGCTTTCCACTAGGAGAATGTATTGAGAATGTCGTCCCTACACTTGTAATTTTAGCCCAATATGACCTTCCTTCTGTTATCAGTGGAACATATACTTCTGACCATTTACCATTTACTTTTCTCACCATGAACCCCCAACTTCCATCAGATACTGATCTCCCTGAGGTTACTGTACTACCATATATCCATTTAATCCCATCTGATGTACTAGCCACAGGAGTAGATGGAGCCCACCTAGATGAGCAAATACATGAACCAGAAGAGGTACAATAGCAGTCGAAGACATTTCCAGTTGGAACTGTAGCGGAAGTGGTACCACTTCCTGGAGGATTAGTTCCATCTTTCGCCATCCAGAAATATATTGCTTCTAATTTACTTGTATCTACCGTACTCCAATATTTTGCCTCTACTTCAACAGGATTATTTATCTCCATTCCACTATATGTAGTTGATGAGTATCCCATACTATTTGATACCCGAAGTGGATGGAATTCTACTTCTGATTGAAGACTATTCTTATACAGATCTTCACAATCTTGATATACTGGATCACAAGTAGTAGGAATTTCATAACACATATTTGAGCTATGCTGTCCACACCCCCTATCACAACTTACAGAGTAGCCCGTTGAATACCCAGTATCATATTTAGTTGTATTTGTAGGACACTCAGGGACTGTACAATTATGTGGATAGCATGGAGGAGGCTCTTCCCCTTCATCACCACAACTTGACGGATGGGCTTCACAATATGTCTTCGGACCATTTGGGTCTATAGGACCAGTAGGAACATAATCATAATCACCATTCGGACATGGAAATTCATCCTCATAAGTGGCAAAAACAAATCCACTCCCTATGAAGAATACGAATAAGATTGAAATATATCTTAATAATGATTTTATGTTTATCTTCATATACTTGAAATAATACTTAAAATATATGCTTGCTCATCTGTTACAAATAAATGCTCAACAAAATCACCATCCTTTAATGTATCGTAAAAACCTCTTGGTCTAGAAGAAGTTGAGCTACTGTCTCCTGTGCTTAAATAACCATTTGTCAAAAATGCTCCTCCAAATCCCTCTGCTTCAAAAGATTTATTTATTCTTTCCACAATTATATTTAATGATCTTGCATATGCATCAGCATCGCCATAAATTTGAGAAAATCTCTGCAAAAACTCTGCACAGGAAATATAGTCTCTCAATGAGATACTAAACCCCTGCCCAGATTCTAATAAATTTGTTTTATCAACAAGCTTAGCACCATTTCTAATGTATACCGCATCATCTAAATATTTATGATCATTAGTATATTCATAATAATCTAAAGCCAAATTGCCAACTTCACAAATATTTTTATGATTATTTTCATTTAAACCTTTGTACAATTCTAAAGTTTCTGCATACATATCATCAAAAATTTGTTCTTTGTTTCCAATATTTTTAACATTATTTACCCAATACGAAAAACCTCTCGTAGAATCTATCAACGATACAAAACCAGCAGTATAATATGTATCTCTGCTCACTTCTCCATAATTATTTATGTCAAAATCCAATTCAGAAGGAGCCAAATCTTTCACAGTTTTACTTTTATACGAAGGAACACCATTATACTTTTCTATCGCCCTTATCCTAGCTGATAATAAGTCTTCATATGAATTATTATTTATACATAGGCTATACAATTCTTTTGTAAAATCATCTCCCAATACCTCTTTACAATTACTCCCACACTTTTCAATATTTTCAATCACCTTATGAACATCTAAGCAATTAACTTCTGATGATACTCCCGATTTATATTCTTTATTTATAGATTCAAATAAATTTTTCATTTCACTACTTACACTATGCACATAAGGCTGATCATCAGAAAGATTTACTAATGCAGATGAAATTCCAACAAAATTATGTATAAGTGAATATAACTTCGCTTCTTCAGTATAATCTTGGAACACAAAATCTATATTTTTATCTCCATAAATATGTGACACGCTCTTCTTTCCATTCACTAAGAACAACCATTCAACTTGTTTCTGAATGATACTTTTTTGATAACTTTCAAAATTACTAATAGTTACATGCTGCAATTTGTCTAGTTCCCAATCTTCTAATAGGAGCTCTCTTTTACAATTTTTAAAATTTACCAAATTACACAATGTTGTTGCCAAACTTGAAATTCCTTTTTTTCTGTTAAATTTGAGAATCAAATTAAAGTACTCATCTGTATTATTTTGATTATCAAAGTCAATTACCTTACCATTTCTAGGCAATTCTAAGGCTATAACTGCATCTTTTTCCAAAGAATTAGCAGAGACACCAGTGATAAAAACAGAATTTTTATCTTCTTTAACTCCATATGTATAAATAGGAAGTGTAAATGATATTTCATCACCAGAACATTTGGTTACTCCGTTTTGTATGACATAATTGTACTGATCTACATCAGAAGTATAATACCTCATACCCATATAGCATTGTCTATCTTGAGGTTTAAAGGACCAATACACACATAAAGATACAACCAACAATACAAGTAGGATAATTCCAATCACACAAATTCTTTTAACCTTGCTCTTCGTTGAGAAATGATATTTATTATTGCTCATATTAGTCACCTAAATATTTATTTAATTCCCTTAAAAGACCTTCATAATCAAGGTCAGATTTGACAAAATACGATGAAGCACCTAAATCAAATGCATCTTTTATGACAAGCTCACTCGACATATTCGTAAGAACTATAATTGGCATATCGCCATACTTTTCCTTATCAGCTTGTACAGCCTTAAGAACTTCCAAACCATCTACACCAGGCATCATAAGATCAAGAAGGACTAAATCAACATGCCCAACATTTCTGGAAAGATAATCTAACCCCTCATAACCATCACTAGCAGTAACTACATTGTATCCTCCCATAGTAATTAATTCTTTGTACGATTCAAGTAAATCTTTCTCATCTTCTACTATTAAAATTGTTTTTTTCAAATCCTCCATATCCAAAACTCAAATAAAAAATTTAATAAGGCTGAAAGAAGCCTTGATTATTGTAAAACACATAGTCAAACATCGTAGAATAGGTAAGGTTATATGGACCCGGAACAAGAACTTCTTTACCTCTTGATTCTCCATCACATGTTGTCATTACGGACAACTTAACCATCTTCAAATCCATAGCTCCAGCACATCCTGCTACATTCAAACTGCTCTCAACTCCTGTTATTCCACCTATCGAAGTGATCCTGACTTCATCCAGAGCATAACCATCTTTATTCTCCTTTAGATCTATTTTTATCGGAGTACCACTGTTCAGAAGTATCCACCCACCATCAGCTATTGTAGTACTTTTACAACCTGTTGAGTCTGCAGTTATGCAATACGCAACCGTATCATCATATCCATATTTTTTGTATTCCACAGAAGACGGATATCCTTTTCCATATATTTTATCCACTATTAACCCGACAGATGAGGATGCTACTGGATCCCCTTTAATCGATAAAACACATTGATCAGATACCTGCAAAGGATTTAATCTATATCCTAATGTATTAGATTCAAGCAGTTCAACTCTTTGGCTGTCAACCTTATCCATGGAAACAACTATTCCAGATTCTGAATTGTTACAGTTCTTGAACAGGGAACTAACATCAGATTCAACTCCAACATCTTTGAAATATTCTTCTAATTTTGCTATCCCTTCAATTCTTTTTACCTGCCCATTTTCATATTCTACATTATTAAAAAGGTTTTCCGTATCAACAGTAGAGAATATGTTTATAACAGAATCAGATATTTCCAAAGCCTCTCCAGATGACCTTTCAACACTTGCAGCCCTTTTATCTCTCAATGATCTCGAGATTACGGACATTCCTATTATTACTGAAACAACAATTATTATCATAGCGATAACTATTGCCTGTCCAGAATATCTTTCTGTCTTTATTAGATGTCTCCTTGAGCAGTTATCCATACTCTTTTAAGGTTATCATATATTAATTACCACATCAAACCTTCTGTCTTAACTACAGTCTGTCTCAAAACTTTTTTCGATACAGGAGCACCCTGCGCAAAATACCAATAAACCGGCTCTGCTTCTATATCAAATCGTATCAGATAATTGCTATCTGCACTTTTTGTATACTCTATGGCAAAATCTGTTATTGAGACATCCTCAGAATTAAGTAATATCAAATAATTTCCTAAACCATTTTGAAAACAAGATTCCTGATTATTAAGCAAGTCCTCGGAACCTGATTTAACTATATACCCTTTATCACTATTTCTATCCTTAAAATATCCTATGCAAACCCAACTGTTATACCCATACGGTCGAAAATGTATTTCATTTCCAACCTCATTCTCACCTAATGGATTAGCATACAATGTTTTGAGATCAACCCTTCCTGTACTTTCTATACTAACGGTATTAGTATTCTCGTTTTTTACATATTCTCTTGCATCTAGAGAATTATATATATATACATCGGAGGGATTAGAATTTCTGACTGTTTTTCTAATCAATTCCAAAACATACTCAGATTCATTCCTAACTCTTGTTTTGTTGCTTGATACAGTTGAAACTTTAATCAATGTAGTTAGTGTTAAAGAGGAAATTAACATAACAAAACCAATAATGACTATTGTTAACAACATCTCAATCAATGTAAAGCCCTCATATTTTTCTTTAACAAAATTTTTCATATATTACTGCAATTTTATAGAAGTATAGTATGAATAATCCTTAACTTGAGCACCCTTGCTAATCGCACCTGATGATGTGCTTTGTCCCACAATAACTCTTCCTATTAAAAAGGAATAATTTTCTTGGGGTGGATAGTTAATACATAGAATTCTGAAATATTCTGTCTTTTCACCTTTTTCATCATAGATTACAGCTTGGTCTTTGTATAAATTCCTATCAGTTTCTGGCAAGTAACTTTTAAAAACACCATTTTCGTCTTGAACAAAGCTATACTCTCCATTACTTTTTTTCTCCATAGCAAAGCATCTATCCACACCAGATAACTTTGGAAAAAGTCCTCCTCCCACTTCTTTATCTTTAGTGGCTATTGCCTGGGCCATAACAGCTCCTTCAACTGCATATTGAGTAGCCTGGTCTATTCTTTCATTTTGAATCATATCCTGCATAGTATTTGCTGCTATTTGCATAAGAATAACAGCAGACATTCCTGAGACCATTATTGCTATTAATGCTTCTACAAATCCCATAGCTTTATATTTTTTTCTTTTGTATTTTCTTCTCATATATTTCTTTTAATTATTTTGTAAGAGTAGAAACTCTCCCTGAAAGATTCCCAATCGTCACCTCCTTAGCAGGAATACTAGAATCAGGATCTATCGTGATTTTCATATCTACTACTTGATTAGTTAGCAATTTTCCTTTGTTATCATAATTTACAATTCTTCCCGTGTCATCGTAAAAGAAAGCCCTCCCAGACACAGATTCGAAAACAACAAATTTTATTGGACGATTATTGATTGGATTTAAGTTTGTAGTGATTTTACTTTGTGGTGGGGTTAAACTATTTTTGTAACCTATTAAACCAACCAAAGATGATTTAACAGCATTTCTATCACAAGTAGTCTGAAGATATGAAGATGTAGAGGGTAGGGGAATATACCCATTTTTCCCAAAGTTTAATGCTACACCTAAATCTACCGATGGATTGAAAGAAGGAATGTATGATTTTGTTGTGGTATCACCATAATCCCAAAAAGGAGAACACCACTTGAATGCTTGATATAGTCCATCAGAGTCAGTTTTTGAAAAGTCTATACCTAATCCATATAGCCAATTTTCATCGGCCTTTTTTTCTAGGAGCATTGCCGCTCTTTGTACACTTGTTATGTCTTGTTCTAATGTGAGAGTGTATTCATTCATTTTAATAGTGTCTTGTAAACCACCGAATGAAGCAAAAGACATTCCAATTAGAATCATAGATATTGCCATTACGACAAGCAATTCGAGCAAGGTATAGCCATTGTATACACAATTGGCAAACATTGAGGAGTATGTATGTTTTCTGACAGTTTCTATCATTTCCTCTTAAGATTATATTACTTGTCCCAACATTTCAAGTTATCTATCCCTCTTTATGAGTCTCTATTTCCAAATAAGTAATGGCAAGAAGTCATTGATAACAAAATCAAATATATACTCACCAAAAACACATGATATTGTAAAGGAGATCATAAAGAATGGTATCAT
>Ga0208825_1000464_pt1 | contig 39622 bp, 26 predicted proteins | sample AD_UKC113_MetaG_FD_184450 | JGI IMG/M metagenome (GOLD analysis project Ga0208825, IMG submission 184450) | Active sludge microbial communities of municipal wastewater-treating anaerobic digesters from Hong Kong - AD_UKC113_MetaG (SPAdes)... | ecosystem: Engineered > Bioreactor > Anaerobic >... | reverse complement strand
AGCTCGAGATGCAAGATGTCTTCGTAGGCTTTACTTCGATTACGTGGCAGATGGTCGTTATGTGGGGTATCGGTGGTCTTTTGATCTGGCTGGCGATCAAGAAAGAGTACGAACCAATGCTCTTGCTGCCAATAGGCTTTGGTGCCATCTTGGTGAATCTCCCGCTTTCGGTAGTATGGGAACACGAGAATGTTGCAGGTTTCCTCAAAATCCTTTACGACGGCGGCATCGTAAACGAGCTTTTCCCTTTGCTCATTTTTGTCGGTATCGGCGCGATGATCGATTTTGCTCCACTTTTCAAGAATCCCACGATGATTTTTTTTGGGGCCGCTGCGCAACTTGGTATCTTTGTTACGATGATGTTTGCTACGCTGCTCGGCTTTGATCTAAAGACTGCAGCGAGTATCGGCATTATCGGCGCTGCGGACGGGCCCACTGCAATCTATGTGGCGAGCAAGTTTGCCAAGAACTTTCTGGGGCCGATTTCCGTGGCGGCGTACTCATATATGTCGCTTGTGCCACTTATTCAGCCGCCAGTCATCAGGGCGCTTACGACAAAGGAAGAACGTCGTATTCACATGAGTTACCACGAGTCCAATGCGCCTAAATGGTTAAAGGTTCTGTTCCCGATCATTGTAACCATGACTTCTGGCCTTGTGGCTCCAATTTCCGTACCCCTCGTGGGCTCTCTTATGTTCGGGAATCTTATCAGGGAGTCTGGCGTACTCGATCGGCTTTCTCAGACTGCTCAGAACGAACTCACCTACTTGGTTACCCTGTTGCTCGGCATTACGATCGGCGGAAGCATGCAGGCGGATAAGTTCTTGAATTACCAAACGATCCTCATTCTGTGTATGGGGCTTGTGGCATTCGTTTTTGATACAGTGGGAGGAGTGCTTCTCGCCAAGTCTGTCAACGTGTTCCTGCCCAAGGATAAGAAAATCAACCCAATGATAGGTGCCTGTGGCATTTCTGCATTCCCAATGTCCGCTCGTGTGGTACAAAAAATGGCCCAGGAAGAGGAGCGCGGGAACATAATCCTTATGCAGGCAATCAGCGCGAATGTATCCGGCCAGTTAGGTTCGATTATAGCAGGCGGCCTTATCCTGGCTTTTGTACCGCTTCTTGCACATTGAAACGATATGGGCGGGATATAACCGATAGAGTTGTGTACTATGTCGAAAAACGAGGTTTTTTATGGATAGTCTGTTACAGAGCCTTTCTAATGCTTCTCCGTTGTCCCAGGCAGCCGCAATAACGGTAGGTGGCCTTGTGGGTGTTTTTGCCACTTTGGGTTTTTTCTGGTTAATTATCTGGTTTTCCAGCAAACTTCAAAAAGGCGAAAGAAGCAAGAAGGCCTCTTAATGCGGCCTTCTTGTATGAAGAGACTCTTGGAAAAGGATTATCTGCACAGGAACAATCTCTGAAGGACAGTGCTTGCCGTGTGACAGTTGTGGCGTCAAGGGTGTTCTTAAGGTCGATCAGGATCTACAGCCTTTGCTAGCTCTCTTCCTCTCTGGTAGAGAAGGCTCATGGTTTCTTCAGATGGCGCACCCGCCCATTCTACCTGCTCGAGGCTCTCCCAATGCAAAGGTGCAATCAGATTTTCGTACTCCTTTTTTGCGCCTCCTACCCAACCGTAGCTGCCTATTCGCAGGGCTTTCCGATTGAAGACATGTTTCCGCTCCAAAATACTTAGCACATAGGCCATTGGGGGGAAAACACGATACTCATAGGTAGGCATTGCGATGAGTATACCTTCGCTCTTGTAGGCGTCCGCCAAAACCCAGGATACATCCTCGTTTGGAACCCTGTGGATTGTGTACGGGACACCCACGTCCTCGATACCTCGTAAGGCCGCAGTCAGACCCTTCTCGGTATTGCCGTACATCGATCCCCAGATAACTGCTATTTCCTTCTCCCGTGGTCCTTCCAAATAGCCTGCATATTTGCTGTACTTTTTTACCATATGGCAAGGGTCTTGCCGCCACACTATTCCATGACTCGGGGCTATGACGCCGATATCGAGTCTTGCCGCCTTTTCTATGGCACGTGTAACAAAAACCCCAAAGCTGGCCACTATATTGGCATAATAGCGCAAGCCTTCGGATTCAAAGAACTTGTGTTCCTCGTCGTTGAATTCATCGTCAAAGATTCGGTCGCCGAGCGACCCAAAACTTCCAAAAGCGTCGCAAGTAAACAGGACCCGATCCCGCTCGTCCCATGTGAGCATAGTCTCTGGCCAGTGCACGTTTGGTGTTTCTATAAACGAGAGCTTTACGTCGCCGCCAAGATCCAGCACGTCCCCGGTTTTGACAGCCCGAAGGCCATCCTCGATCTTATAAAAACTCTTTACAAGATCGATGCCTTTGGCTGTGGCGAGGATTTCCACATGTGGATTGAGCGTCTTGAACTCTGCAAGCCAGCCCGTATGGTCCGGCTCAAGATGGTTTAGGACGAGATAGTCGATATCTTTAACCTCAAGACCGATCGATGCGAGCTGCGCAGAGAACTCAGCAGGTGCTCCAACCCAATCACGTACAAGGTCGATGACGGCGATTTTTTCGCCTTTTACCACATATGAATTGAGTGAAACACCATATGGTATAGGCCAGATGCCCTCAAAAAGGTCGTCACTCTTGATGTCCGCATGAATCGCATAGACGCGTTCCGAAATCTTGTGAATTCTCATATCTTTTCCTTATGCCACCATGTTGCGTAAGATATATTAAAAGGAGCAAAAGCCGAAGAGTTGCTTTTTTGCATTAAACCATGTCTTTTATTTTCTGGCAACCGACTCTGGTAAAAAAAGCCCGGTAGAAACCGATTCAGGATAGCTACCGGGCCTCTTAAGTCTGCTTTCTGACTTCTTTATTGAGGCTAGAAGGAACCGGTTAAGGTTCCGCTGAGGGACAAAGAAACACCATTATAGCCGCCAAATTGGTAATTGCTAGCCAAACCATACTCGGAACTCTGGCTACCAAAGAAGAATATGCTGGAAAGATTAACCGTAAAGTAATTTGTGACGTCCCAGCCTATGGCTGGCCTCACCATGCCGGAAAGATCCGACAAGTTGGCTATCGCTGTGATCGAAGCCGAAAACTTGTCTGTGAAGAGCTGGCTTTTTGAAACTGTTGCGCCAATATAGTGCCGACCAGACCCCAAAATTGCACCGGTTAACGCTTGTTTCATAGTTTCAGACAACGCGGTCTGACCCATGTTATTAAGTGTATCTATCACTTCTTGAGCATTGTTTATGAGGGATGTTCTATCTTCGTTGGAGTAACCCTCGCCATTGTAAAAGTACTGGCCGGCAATTGTCAGATTATTGTTTAGGTCCGCATAGAGCAGCCCCGCCGTGGCAGAAAAATACAAGTTATCCCGATTGTCTTCCACCCGTGTTCTAAGAACGTAAGGAGGAGAGGTGGTGATACTTGTAACAAAACTCTTGGCGCTTCCTCGAGAAACCATTGCCTCACCAAAGACATCGAAGTTACCCAAGGGGCCCGTAACAGTGGCCATAGCGCGCTCAGCGGTATCGTTGCGATAGTAGAGCCCTGCACCCAGCTCATAGTTCCCAACCAGGAACTCGCCTCGTGCCGCAAGTGCGGTCGTATCGAAGTCGAGATCGCTTTCGTCCAGAACTGTCAGTAAATAAATATTGTTCTGAGTTCCTTTTATTGGTATTGTCGCTTGGAAATTGACTGGCCCCTCACGCTGAGTAGTTGGGGCAAAAACGTTAATCGGTGTCAGGTTGATAACATCGGCAGGACTCCAAGAGTAGCCAACGCCCCACTTGACGGTGCTCTTGCCAAACCTGAAGAACACGCTGTCGCCGACCGAAAAATCGGCAAAGAGTTCAAAAATTCCGGCCTCAGTAGTCATCTTCTTTCCCTGATCCGGGTCAGACGCCAAGGATGCTGGCGGAGATGCCCAGTTGGTTTTGACCGATCCATGGAACCTGAAATCCTCGACAGGTCGTGCGTCCACATAAAGCATAGACTTCAGACCGAAATCGAGGCTTGACTTTTCTGGCGAGAAAAACGAAGAACCACCAGTCCACGGCTCGCTCCATGCAAAAGTCGGTCCGATAGTACCGGTAATCGAGCCACCAACTCTCACTTTGCCCAAAGACAAGGCATCGCTCACCGGGTTAGTGGCCTGCGTTGTCGTCGGAGTAGGGGTTTCTACGGTATCTTCTCCACTAAAAAGCTCGTCCACAGAGGCGTTGGAATCAGAGCCCGTGTCCTGCGCCCATAGCGGCAGACTCATTGTAAGACCAAAAGCTAACAATATAATAAGACCGTAAAACGAAACACGCTTTTTCATGCACCACTCCTTTCTAATGGCAAGGAAGAACCTCCCGAATTCGACACCCATGAAGACACCAAAACAGACTTCGCGCACATGCTTGAATTAAGGATGTCCTTCACTTACTTCATCGTTATCTGTTCACCTGCTCCAAAAATGCCTTTGTAAAGACCTTATCGGGCAATTTATCGACGGACTGCTCCGTCATCGTTATCTGGCTTTTTTCGCCCTTATTTATTTCGTCTATGATAAGAATCTGCGAAGCAAGCAACTTGCCGTCCAATTCGACATACTTGGGGATAAGCGTCGTTCGCATTAGCCTGCCATTCACAGCATAGTCCTCTCGCTTCAAGATCATATGCTTATCTTTTCGAACATAGAGCTTTAGCTTGTCATAAGGCACTTCGTTGTTCTTGGCACTCAGATCGAAAATCCATACATTGAAATTTCCGAGTTTTCCATCGGTAACTGCAGCGATAGAATAATCGTCGGACAAAGACGAAGACTTGAAGTCGGCGTTTTTGGCCTTTGTATTCTGCAAATTCTCTTTTATAGAAGAGTGAGAGAACTTTCTGCTCGATGGATCGTAGAACCACAAGTTGTCGCCTTCAGTAAGATAGCCCTGTCCTTTGTTGACTTCGGGAAGCATGATTAAAATAGTGAACTGCTTTTTTGCATCTCGCCTAAAGACCCGCGCCTGGGTAACTGTCTGCTTCTCACCAGGCTTCTCGGAGACAATTGTAAAGAGCGCACTAAAGTCCTTATCCGTAAAATTGCTCGTCATGTCGAGTTCTTTGAGGATCTTGTTTGCTTCCGAAATTGGAAGCGTTTCCGCAAACGTGGCAAGAGGGACAAGGGCCAGCAGAGCGACCAACAATGTCAAACCAGCCAGCCTACTTGTTCGTGTTAGGCGAGATTTCTTAATAAATCTCCGCTTATTCATTGAAAAACCCATACTTTACTCCTTTTTGTAAATCTCGACTTTACTTGGTCGATCTCAGTGCTACCGCCGGTTCCAATTTTGCAGCGGAATTGGCTGGGAAGAGCGCAGCCAAAAGTGTCAATACAACGATGGTGCCAATATTCAGCAGCGCACGAAGTGGTGGCAAATAGAAGCTTAAATGCCCATTTTTGAGCAGGAGGAACGCCGGTGAATTTGTACCAAAGTTGATGAGCGACAGCAGATTCATTACGATAAATCCGAGTCCCAAGCCCGCTACAATTCCACCAAGAGCCAGGAAAAGCGCTTCGAACAAGAAGAGCCGCCTGACTTCGTTACGCTGCACACCTATAGCACGCATAGTGCCGATTTCCTTGATCCGTTCATACATTGTCATTCGGAACGTGTTATTGATACCTATCATGATAATCGCGAAGAGTATGATAAGAACGATAAAGGTTCCCGTGTCCAATGCCGTCACTATGTTCTTTGCGGAAGACATGAGATCATCGATAGTGTATACGCGGTATTTGATGCCATTCCATGTCTCCTCGTTTTGATTCTGCAACAACACTTGGAAAGGTGTCTGGTTACCACTGCCGTCCGTTGCCCCTCTTGGGAAGGTCTGCAAACCTTGGCTCTTTAGGGCAACAAGAATCTTGTCTGCCGCAGGTGTCGCCTGGCGCATATCGTCCAGCATTAGACCGAGAGACATGTACTCTGTTGGTTTGAGTCCAATAGCCTGATTGAGATAACCAAGGTTGACATATGCCATCGTTGAGGTAGCCAGATCCGTGTCAGTACTGATTCCAACAAGGGTAAAATCGGCAATGTTGTTCTGACCCGTAACTGTCTGTAGCGACGCAATAATCTTGTCACCAATTTGGACTTTGAGTTTTTTTGCAACTTTTTCTGTGAGTATGAGCGCATCGGGCTGAGAAACGGACGCCCACGAGCCTTGTTTGAGCACAAGTCGCTGTCGAAGGAATGGATTGGTGTCCATTTCAATACCTGTCAACGTTTGCCGCACGGTTTTGCCCTCAAAAATGAGGGAGGCTGAAATTTCACTCGTACGTGTAGCTTGTGTATATTGGACGCCAGAGCTTTTCAATGCCTGCATGATCTCAGAATCGTCGCTTATGACCGACACCTTCTTGCCGGAAGGCGTTCGCTCCTGACCTTGAATAAAAACATGTCCAGCCATCAGGTAAGCAAAGTTCTCTGAGATATTCTGAATGAGTGCGCCAGAGAAGCCATTCATCAAAGTAACAATCATGATGCCGAATGCGATGGCGCTTCCCAAGAGTATACTTCGCTTTTTTTGCCTGGAGAGGTTTCTAAACGCTATGCGTGGTATTACAAAATTCATTTCGTTTCTCCTACTCGCTCTGCATGGCCTGAACCGGTTGGATCTTGAGTGCGACCGAAACAGGATAAAGATGTGCTAAGAAGCCAACGAGCGACATAGCCAAAATCGCGCCCAAAAAGTTGAGTGGTGTTACGAAGGGCGAGACATATTTTCCGCCGAACAGCACTTCAAAGAACATGTTGCCAGAAGAAATCTTGAGTAAGCGTACTACCGTAACCACCAATAGCGCCAGGGACGCTCCTATAGTTGAAAAAATCACCGACAAAGTGAGGGATTCTGCCGCAAAAAGCCTTCTAATAAAGCCCTTGTCGGCTCCTATGGCGCGCATCGTGCCAATTTCCCCTGTCCGCTCTATGACGGAGATTACAAAGGTGTTCATTATGATAATTATTGCCACAATAAAGAGAATCGAAATCGCCACGGAGAACACGATTCTGAGCACGTCCACAGACTGACCGTATGGCCCAGCGGCCTTCTGCCAGTCTCCGGCCACGGCAGCAATACCTTCTTTCTTAAAGTAGTCGTTCAGCTCCTTGATAACCGACCCACTGTCTGAGGGGCGTTTTGTCCTTATAACGATGAACTGCCATGCTCCAGTGTCGGCTTCATTTGCTTTCATGCTTACCGTTTTGTCCGCAAGTTGCGCTTGAAGTTTGGCTTCGTTAAATCCACTTGAGGTGGTAGGGCTTACGACCAAATCGCTACTAAAAAGCTCGTCGGGATTCTCGGCAGAAAGCATATTTGTATTCTCAGCGCTCAGCTTGATTGCTTCATTTGCTCCTACAGTCATGCCAGCCAATACTCGCAAAGTGTTTATATCGATAAAAGCAAGTTGCTCCGGCATTGAGCCTTCATCACGCTGCACATAAGTGCCAACGATTGGCACTTCGCGAATCTTCATACCCATAGATGACATACCTTGAATCACAAGATTGTCCCCGAGATGAAGTGGCCTACCGATAGATTTGGATATGGAGTCCAAATACTTCTCGTTGAGAATGATTCCGCTTTCACCTGGCTTCAGACGGCTACCGGTAGAAAGTTGAACCGAATTAAAAACGTCCCAATAGTTGCTTGCATCAATACCGAAGAGAAAGAGAAAGCGCATATTAGGCATCATTTTTTCCATCATGTCTTGCGGATTACTCGTACTGGTAGTGTTGCTTGCATTGGCACTCGTAGAATCCTGCGAGGCGGTGGCCATCGCTGTACTTGCTGCAGAACTGGATTGACTTGGCGCGCCGGGCTGAGTATTTGCCTGCGTTGTGTCCGTCGAATCTTCGTCGTTATTGGCTTGTTTCGTAACAATGCCATAGCCAGTTGCCATGCCTGACGCTTTTGCCACTTTGGGCATAGAGGTAACCTTAGCAAAGACTTTCTCATAGTCAGGAATGGTTGGCGTGGGCGCCATACCGCCAGCAGACATCACTCCGAAAAGTGAAACATTTCCATCTTCGGATACTCCAGAGACAAAAACGTCGCCTGTATAGTTTTCGGTAAATGACGTGCGAATTCCGGCTTTGGACGCATCCATAAATGCATTGCCCAGAACTATCACAAAGGCACCCACCATGAGCAAAATACCGATAATCAGGCTTTTTGACTTATGTTCCCTTACATTTCGTAAGGCCATTTTTAGAGTTACAGGCATTGGGCTTATTCTCCAGTTGTAGAATCTTGAGTGGCATAGTCGTTTTGGGTCGAGTCCGCACCACGTCGCGTATTCTCAATCACAAGGCCATCCTGGAGCCTTATGATGTGGTCGGCAACTGCAACTATCTTTGCGTCGTGGGTCGAGAAAATGAACGTAGTTTGGATTTCGCGGTTTATTTTTTTCATGAGCTCGATAATCTGTTCGCCCGTTGCCGAATCGAGGTTTGCAGTGGGCTCATCGGCAAGAACAATATACGGTTTTGTAACAAGCGCGCGCGCTATTGCTACGCGTTGCCGTTGCCCTCCGGACAGCTCATTGGGCTTGTGGTCTCTCCATTCTGTGAGTCCAACCTCTTTTATAAGCCAGTCGATCCAGTCGTTTTTTCGCTGGGCTTTATGCGCGTCTTGCCAAGCAAGAGCGGGAATTCGATGTTTTCCCACACATTGAGAACCGGAATAAGGTTAAACGATTGGAAAACAAATCCCAGAACTTCGTGCCTAAAGCGTGTCAGCTCTTTATCGGAAAGTCCGGAAGTTGGTTTTCCGTCAATAATTACTTCTCCTGAAGTCGGGGTATCGATGAGCCCGATCATATTGAGGATCGTGGACTTTCCAGCACCGGAAGGTCCTGCAATGGAAACAAAGTCTCCCCTTTCTATGCTAAATGTAACGCCTTTTACGGCCGGTACTTCAACCTTGCCCAATGGATAAACTTTATGAACATCCTTAAGCTCGATGATTCCCATTCTCAACTCCTGCTTTCGTCGTAAGGTCAATCTAAGGCCACAGAAAAAACACTCAAGCCTGCATTCAAAACACCTGAATGCAGGCTTGAGACACGGCCTTAGAAGTAAAATAGCGAAAACAGTCTTTAAGAATCAAGGAATCTGGAGAATATTCTTGAGACTACATCAACTTGCTCTTCTAGCAGATGCCCTCTGGACACGTTTGCCCCCGTGGTCCGGACTCGTGGGCATCGATTTCGTCCTGAATGACCGATGCAAGCCGTTTGACGCCTTCTTCAATTTGCTCGAAGGACGAATACGAGAAATTGATGCGCATGCAGTTGAGTTCAGCTTCGTCGAAATAGAAAGCGGACCCGATCACGTAAGCGACATTCTTTTCAACGGCTCTATAGAACATCTTTTCTGTATCGATATAATGCGGCAGCGAAATCCAAAGGAAGAGTCCACCTTCCGGTTTTGTCCAGGTCAGATCGAAACGCTTTGGCATATACTTGTCGAGCATTTTCAGCATGAAATTGCGCTTTTCCCTATAGTTATCTCTGGTAGCCTGGATGAGCGCATCGAGTTTGCCCATCGAAAGGTATTCGGCAATCACATACTGCATAAAGGGGCTTGTGCAGAGGTCGATAGCCTGTTTTGCGATCACCAACTTCTGGATTATATCCTCTCGTGCCAGAATCCAGCCCACGCGCGTCCCTGGAGCCAATATCTTGGAGAATGTCTTAAGGCATATCACATTTCCTTCGTTCTTACCCTTTTGGTCGAGCTCATAAATGGAAGGAATGCTCTCTCCCATGAACCTGATTTCTCTATACGGTGCATCCTCTACCACAAAGAGCTTTTCCCTATATGCGAAGTCCAAGAGGGCTTTTCGCTTCTCCAAGCTCCAGCAGATGCCAGAAGGATTCTGGAAATCTGGAATAACATAAATGTACTTGACCTTTTCGCCATAGGCCTTTGCGCGTTCGTAGCGTTTTCCCATCTCCACCATGTCAAAGCCATCGTTATCTGCACTCGATGGAATACCAATAATCTTGCCTTGATAGGACTGAATCGCCTGGATAGCTCCCAAATAGGTGGGCCGCTCTGCGAGGACACAATCGCCCGGGTCAAGGAAAATCTTGGGCATCATGTCGAGCGCTTGCTGGCTTGCCGAAGTTATGAGCAGATTGCCTTTTTCCACCTGAATTCCACGCGACCTTTCATACTTGATCAACTCCGCTTTTAGGGGATTCTCTCCTTCTGTGGCTCCATACTGGAGTGCCGCAACCGCCGATTTCTTGTAGACTTGCTGTGTCGCCTCTTCTAGGTCGTGGACAGGGAAAGTCTCTGGGGCAGGCAATCCTCCCGCAAAAGAAATGATGTTGGGTTGCTGGGTCAGCTTAAGCAGCTCACGAATAACCGATTTGCGCATATTGTTGGCATTTTGTGAGAACTCAGGAATAACTTCGGACATTGGCGGCTCCTTCGCGTATTGTTTAACTACATACTACATCGACTTTACAAATACGTAAAGTTTTTCATTTTTTAGAACTTCTGTTTCATTCGACAAAACGCTGCTCGGTCTTGGATATCTTTCTTGCCAAAGGTTTCTCCTGTATTACACCATATTGCAAGAAGTAATCGTTTCCAGGATAATCGGAAATTGACCACTAACAAAGAAAACGAGGCACCAAATGGCATTGAATTGTGGGATTGTCGGCCTTCCCAATGTTGGAAAATCTACTATTTTTTCTGCTCTGACGAGCGCAAAGGCCGAAATAGCAAACTACCCTTTCTGTACCATCGATCCCAATCATGGCATCGTCGCAGTTCCGGACCCTCGGCTTGATGTTCTTGTTCAGAAGTTTCAGCCTAAACGAAGGGTTCCTGCCACGATCGAGTTTGTGGACATCGCAGGTTTGGTTTCTGGCGCATCAAAAGGGGAAGGCTTGGGCAATCAATTCCTTTCACACATTCGCGAAGTGGGTATGATTGCCCATGTTGTGCGCTGCTTTGAAGATCCGGATGTCATCCATGTTTCCAATAGAATCGATCCGACTGACGACATTGACGTCATACATACTGAATTAGCCCTTGCAGACCTTGAGACAGTGGACAAGCGGATGGATAAGCTTCAGAAGCAGCTGAGAGTACAAGACCCGCAAATTCGAAAGGATTCCGAAAAAGAAATTGCGGCGCTTGAAAAAATAAGACCACTATTACAAGCAGGAAAGCCAGCGCGCCTCGCGGCTCTCGAAGAAGAGGAAGAGGAAGCGATACGCTCTTCTTTTCTCATCACCATGAAAAAAGAGATTTTCGTGTGTAATGTGGACGAAAAGGGCCTTGGCGACAACCCGTACGTGGACGAAGTGCGCAGAATAGCGCAGTCCTTGGCTTCAGAGGCAGTTGTGATCTGCGGCAAGTATGAAGCAGAGCTCGCCGACATTCAGGATCCCAACGAACGTCAGGCCTTCTTGGCCGATATCGGGCTTGCCGAGTCTGGACTTTCTAGCCTCATTCACTCGGCATACAGGCAGCTTGGATTGCGCACTTTTTTCACTGCCGGCGCCGACGAATGCCGCGCGTGGACCATTAGGGCAGGCGATAAAGCGCCTCAGGCCGCAGGGGTGATTCATACTGACTTTGAGCGCGGCTTTATAAAGGCGGAAGTGTACTCCTTCGATGACCTTGTAACCTATGGCTCGGAGGCTGCAGTTAAGGCAGCAGGCAAGCTGCGTCAGGAGGGCAAGGACTACGTCGTTCAGGACGGCGACATAGTCTTCTTCAAGTTCAACGTATAGCCTGGTTTGGCATAGAGCATGGTTTGACGTGTAGCCTGGTCTTGTGTAAGTAATACTACACATTTGTAAGCCACTACTTGCCATCTGCACGCAAGTAGCATATCTTTGCAGTGCAAATCATGGATAAACTCATAATAAAAGGTGCTCGAGAGCACAACTTAAAGAATATTGACCTTGAACTACCGCGTAACAAACTTATAGTAATCTCCGGACTTTCCGGGTCGGGGAAAAGTTCGCTCGCATTTGATACGATATTTGCGGAAGGCCAGCGTCGTTATGTCGAGTCACTGTCTGCATATGCACGACAGTTTTTGGGTCGAATGGACAAGCCGGACGTGGACTATATCGAAGGGCTCTCGCCGGCTATTTCTATAGAACAAAAGACAACGCATCGTAACCCGCGTTCCACGGTGGGCACCATTACTGAGATATATGATTACTTTAGGCTGCTTTATGCGCGTATTGGTGTGCCGCATTGCCCCAACTGTGGTCGTGTCATAAAGGAACAAAGCATCGACCAAATCCTGGATGTCATCAACTCGTGGCAAGCAGGCAGCAAGTTGCAGATTCTGGCACCTGTTGTCAGAGCGATGAAAGGCGAACACCGAAAACTTTTGGAGGATGCAAGGAAACAGGGATTCACGAGGGCGAGGGTTGATGGCGAGTTCTACGACTTAGAGGAAGTTCCGTCGCTGGAAAAACAGAAAAAGCACACGATTGATATCGTCGTAGACCGCATACGTCTTGGACCGGACAGCAGGCGCAGGATTTCCGAGGGGCTCGAGGCGGCGCTTCAGGTGGCTGACGGCATCGTTATCGTCACTCGGGAAACGAACGAAGGTACAAAAGAGGAATTCTTCAGCCAAAAGGGTGCATGTCCCGAATGCGGGATCTCCTTGCCTGAACTGGAGCCCCGGCTTTTTTCTTTTAATGCACCACAAGGCGCTTGCCCTGCGTGTTCCGGTCTTGGGGTCAATCTGGAATTTGACCCTGCACTTGTTATACCTGACCCGTCCTTATCGTTCAATGAGGGCGGTTGTATCCCATACAATCCGTCATCGGCCTGGAACCGGTCGCGCTTCGAGGCGCTCGCCAAGCACTATAATTTTTCATTGGATACACCTTTTGCCGAACTGCCCAAAAAGGTCATGGATGCCATTCTGTATGGTTCTGACGAGGAAATCCGGGTGCATTATGACAATCGCCAGAACACCGGCCACTTCGAATATGACACGAGATTTACTGGAATCCTCCCAGATCTCCAACGTCGCTATATGGAGACAAATTCTGATGGTATAAAGACGTGGCTTGAAGGGTTTATGACTGAAAAGCCCTGTAGCGTCTGTCATGGAAAGCGGCTCAGGCCAGAGGCGCTTGCGGTAACTATTGGCGACAGGAATATCTACGAAGTTACGTCGATGTCTGTGGAGGAAGCCCTAAAGTTTTTCGCGAGCCTACAACTTACGGACGTAGAAAAGCAGATTTCCAAACAGATAACAAAAGAAATCAAAGCAAGACTGAACTTTATGAAAAATGTCGGCTTGGACTACCTAACTTTGGAACGCAAAGCTTCGTCCCTGTCTGGTGGCGAAGCGCAGCGGATTCGTCTCGCCACGCAAATCGGGAGCTCATTGGTCGGTGTGCTCTACATTCTTGACGAACCTTCGATCGGACTGCATCAACGGGACAATCAAAGGCTTATCGATACGCTCACCTACTTGCGAGACCTTGGGAACACGCTCATCGTTGTGGAGCATGACGAACAAACCTTGAGGACCGCAGATTACATTGTGGATCTCGGCCCGGGGGCTGGCGAGCACGGTGGGCGGGTGGTTGCACAAGGCACGCCGGAAGAAGTAATGCGTTCAGAAAAGAGCCTCACGGGCCAATTCCTTGCGGGCAAACTGAAGATTGATGTGCCTGCGGTGCGCCGTGAAGGCAATGGCAAGGCGATTCGCATCGTTGGGGCGCGCGAGCATAACCTGAAGAACATCGACGTAAGAATACCACTCGGTATGTTTGTGTGCATTACAGGAGTCTCTGGATCGGGTAAGAGTACGCTCCTTACAGACCTTCTTTACCCTGTTATTTCCAACCGCGTCATGCGAACCTCCATGCAGGAAGGAGATTTTGACAACATAGAAGGTTTGGAGAACATCGATAAGATCATCAATATCGACCAAAGCCCAATTGGGCGAACGCCGAGGTCGAATCCTGCTACCTATGTTGGCGTTTTTACCGCTATCCGCGAGTTGTTCGCGAACCTCCCCGAATCGAAGGCCAGGGGCTGGAAAGCGGGCAGGTACAGCTTCAATGTCAAAGGTGGTCGATGTGAGAACTGCCAGGGTGACGGTACCATAAAGATCGAGATGAACTTCCTACCCGACGTCTATATCACCTGCGACGTTTGCCATGGCCGCAGATTCAATGCCGATACGCTCGATGTCCGTTACAAAGGGAAGAACATCGCCGATGTTCTCGACATGACAATCGAAGAGGCGTCCAAGTTTTTTGAGCACATACCTGCCATCGCGCACAAGCTGGATGCCATGTTGTCCGTTGGCTTAGGTTACGTCAAAGTTGGCCAGTCCGCGCTCACCCTGTCTGGCGGCGAGGCTCAACGGGTAAAGCTCGCCTACGAGCTTTCAAGGCGTCCAACCGGCAAGACCCTTTATTTTATGGATGAGCCAACGACAGGATTGCATTTTGCTGATGTAAAACAACTTATGGAAGTAATCCAAAGGCTTGTCGATACCGGGAATACAGTGGTCATGATCGAACACAATCTGGACGTCATTAAACAGGCCGACTGGATAATAGACCTGGGTCCAGAAGGTGGAGATCGAGGTGGAACCATTGTGGCCGAAGGCAGCCCCGAGACTGTGGCCAAATGCCGCGCCTCTTACACAGGTAAGTACTTACAGCCCTATCTGAGATAAAAGGCGAGAGTTGCGCGCAGCGGCTTCGCGGTGTAGTATCACTGTAATGTCGCGAATTGCAGCCATCGCAGCGCTTTTCTTCTGCCTGGGAGGCCTTGTTTTTGGACAAGCGTCAGGTGGGCAGCAAGGTACTCCACTGGAAGGATCACTACAAGGTAGTGCAATACTCTCCTCAATGAGCGAGCTGCAGCGCAAGACCTTATCTTTGGATATCGCGGTTAGTACCTACTATGAGCTTATCGACATGGCTCGACAATATGGCTTGTCCACCGACGGCAATAGCGAAGCACTTAAGGCAAGACTCTATGCTTTTTTTGGCCTGAAGCCCCCTCAAACACCTTCCGTGGATACTGTCGTGACTATCGAAGGAGCCTCTGCCTTACAGTATTTTAGCCTCCAGGAAACTTCCGACAAAATGATACAGCTTACTGGCCCGCTGACCATTTCCGTCAAGACGAGCGATGGTTTTGTGCACACCATCATCGGAAACGAGATTATTTTCGACAGGGACAAGAACATCGTTCAGGCTAAAGGAAGCATCAAATACGTCAGAAAGAGCAGCGATCGTGAGGATGACTTTTCTGGAGAGTCTCTGTTGGTAGACCTGGACGACTACTCCGGTTTTTTTATAGATGGGATGTATAATCTCGAACCATCTGGTCAAACAAGCAGGGCTGTCATCTTGCACTTTGGCACCCTGCTCAAGCGGGCATCGGACGTTGTCGTTATGGGTGCCGGCCAAATCACTGCCTGTGATGAACCTTTGCCGCACTATCATCTGACGGCAAAAAAGGTTTGGCTTTTTGAAAATGGCGATTGGGCCTTTTCAGGCGCCACCCTCTATATAGGTACCGTTCCTGTCTTGTGGCTTCCGTTTTTTTTCTATCCTGCAGACGAACTCGTTTTTCACCCCGTCATCGGATACAGAACCAGAGAAGGTGCCTTTGTTCAGACTACGACCTATCTCCTGGGCAGCAGAGGACAAACACAGACCACTTCGGCTCTTACGGGCTCTACAAATGCAGGAAATCTAAGTAACTCAATTTCAAACGCCAGTACTCTCCTGGGTGGCAGCACGCCAACGCGGCGTCAAGGGGTGTTCCTGCGCCATAATATCTTTGAATCGGAAACACAGAATCAGAACGGTACTGGGCAGAAGACTTCGCAGAATTCTGGCAATAGTCTTAGACTCCTGGCAGATGCATACACTTCTTTGGGTCTTTACGTTGGCACCAAGGGTGACTTTCTTTTTTCCGAGAATCAGAGTTTGAGTTTTCAAATAGGCATAGGAGAAAGCCGTTCGGTTTTTTATGAATCGAGCGGTTTCTATTCGCCTTTGGACGTTGCGAACAACTACGCTTCCGTATGGAATAGATCGAATTTTCTGGGCCTTGATCTTCCCTTCCGATTTGGTGTGAACGTAAGCTATAAGTATCAAACCAAGGCCACTTGGGGTAGGGCGAGCATAGCAGTCGACATGCCACTGTTTTCGGATCCCTACTTTGAGCAGGATTTTTACAGACGCACGGAACCTCCCACGATGCTTTCTGGTATTGAAACTCAGAACGCTACCACTATTGGTGTCCGTTCGAGTATGACGGACAGCCTTAAATCCTCCCTGTCCTGGCAAGCTGCATCGGCGTCACAAGGCGCTCTGCTCAGTTCCTTTCAGATCTCCAGGCTTGGAGCACAAATAATCTGGAACACCAAGTCTCAATCTTCCAGCAACCTCGACGCAAATCAGAGGCGAATGCTGGCAGTCGATCCACAACGTTCCTTTTTTTATCCAGATAGCGTCAAGTTTTTGGATACTGCGTTGTCTGCCAATGGCACTATCTTCAATTATCAGAAAAATACTTACGAAAAGAATGCAGGTGGGAGTCGCAGCACGAGCGAGCATAGCACCGACGAGTTTAGTAGCGGCAAGAAAGAAGCCAAAGCACCAAAGGTGTCAACGCCCGAATCCCACCAGCGCGATTTTTCCAACCTCAGTTATAGACTAGACTGGAGCTCAGGCGGTTCTTTAGGGCTCGAGGATAAGTTCTACTCAGTCAGATGGGCAACTCCGGAAGACATCAATGGCATGCTCTACTATTTTTTGGTTGGTTGGAGGGTTGGTGGAAGGTTAGACTCGAGACTCGGCCTAGCAGACGACCTTGTAGTTGTGAAGAACAGCGTAGAAGCATCTTCCCAGAATCAGACGAGGCCATACTTCTATGATGACCGGACCCACCCAACTACGGTCCATCCTTATGTTCTTACCGACTACCAATACAAGCTGTCCAACCTCAAAATGAGCAATTCTCTTCTCATTTATCCCTTTGCCGCAGATTCTCTGTTGGCGAATTCCTCGATCTCGTATTCCTTATCGGGAATCATATTCAAGTATGCATATTCTGGCTTAACCGGCAGTGGAGCAAGCGCAACGCCAGTATACCAATGGACATGGATCGATTGGAATTCATCAACAATAACCGACCATCTGCTGGCCGCTACACTCAATTTTTCTCCAAAAAGCAGGTCCGCATTTCGGCAAAGCCTAAATTTCTCTGCCACCTTGCCTCCAGAGGATTCTACCTATGTCGCCTCCTATACCCTTGCCAACTCGTGGCTTCAGGCAAAACTCAAAGCATCCATTGTGACGGCTGAAATCGACGACACCATCTACAACAATACTTCACTGCTTTCTGCAGGAATTACACTCGGTGGTGGTTCCTTCCCTTTGCTCAATTCCGAGTTTAGATGGAACTTGGATACTTCTGAGCCAGATTTGAGTGACTCAAGTCTGAGCTATAGATGGTTTAGGGCAAGGTTTATAGCTAAGAATGCAAAAGGTTATGCGTACCAAAACGGCTCGTGGATATTGGACGGGACAGAATACTTCAGGCCATACCAGGTCGGTCTCTCTCTATCTCCATCGCTCACTCTGGGTAAGGCTAGTGCGTTTCAATTTAAGACTGATGCGAATCTCAACTATTCGCAAAACCTGATCAAATTCACTGAGTCGTCCTTGAGCACGGCTATTGGCTTTACTGTGACAAGTTCATCGGGCACATCACTGAGTTTTAAGACGGAATCGCTCAACAAGGCATCATGGCGTTACTGGCCCGGCATTTTCCCTGCAAGCACAGGATTTAATCCTGCAGATTACTACAAGAATATCTTTACGGATATTGTCGACTCTTTGGCTATTTGGGACACAAGCAGGCTTTACAAAGGCATGTTCAAGCTCAAAAGTCTAGCTCTGTCTCTCTCGCAAGACCTTCATGACTGGAACCTTGAGGCAAAACTGGGAATGGATCCTCTTCTGGTATCACCCAGCACGGGACGCCCCTACTACAAACTCGATTTTTCTTTTAGTATTCTAGTTACATGGAAGGACATTCCCGAGCTAAAGTCATCCGTCGCTTACTCGGGAGGGGCGTTTTCGCAATGACGTGTTCGGTCGATTTCTTTAGAATTGGGCGCTCAAATGCGCAGGAGTTGAATTGAACGTGGACAGTATTGTATTGGACGATATGGAGCTCCTTTCGGAACTCTGTGGTGCAAACGACTATAACCTGGATATTATCTCTGATCTGCTGGGAGCTAGAGTACATTGCATGGGCAACGAACTCTCAATCAGCGCCGACTCCGAAGAAAAGAGGCAGATGTTTGTTGACCTCGTACAGGCTACCATACACTCCATCGAGGGTGGCCTGCCTGCAACACCCGACTTGATCATTGCGCTGCATGCGGAACTCTCTCCATTAGGCAGCGGTTGCGCTTCCCGTGAACATGATTCTGCAGCTCCAATGTCCACAAGCGACGACTTTCTCGATACTTGCATTCAGATACCAGGTGGATACGCAAAGATATATCCGCGTAGTAGGGGGCAAGCTCTTTATTTAAAGGGACTTGCAACTCACGATCTTATTATCTCTGTGGGGCCAGCCGGCACAGGTAAGACTTTTTTGGCGATGGCTTGGGCGCTCAAAGAGCTTATGGCCAAGACTCGCAGAAAGCTGATTCTTACAAGGCCCATTGTCGAAGCTGGAGAAAACCTTGGTTTTTTGCCTGGCGATCTCGTGCAAAAGATCAACCCATACTTGAGGCCGCTCTATGACGCTATGGAAGTTCTCTTGCCTTTTGACACGATAAGTCGACTCGAAGAAACAAGAGCGATAGAAGTGGCTCCACTCGCCTACATGAGAGGAAGAAACCTAAGCAATTGCATTGTCATCTTGGACGAAGCGCAGAATACGACGAAAGAACAGATGAAAATGTTCCTTACAAGGCTTGGCGAGAATACAAAGGCCATTGTTACTGGAGACATAACCCAGATAGATCTGCCCCGCAAGAGTGAATCTGGTCTGGTTCATGCTATCCAAATCCTTTCTGGTATAGAGGATATCTTTATCAGCCACCTCGATTCCAGGGATGTGGTTCGAAGCCAGCTTGTTAAGAACATTATCGAGGCGTATGAAAACGAGTAAGCCTCTCCTGGGCATCCTTTCGGATTTTTTGCCGGCAACGTTTCTGGCCGACAAACACTATCTTTGGAACGCTTTGGCATGTGTACTTATCGCAGCAGTCGCTCTTCTTCTGGCCGGGCCGGGCTCCATAGCGAGCAATCAGAGTTTTGAGGGAATTAGCCCAGGAAAACTCGCGGAGCGGGACATCGTATGTACTAAGAGCGTCGTTTATGTCGACAAGCTGGCTACACAACTTCGGATCGAAAGTGAAGAGCGTTTGGTTTTGCCGGTCTTTAGACAAGACGAGAATGTCACAACTCAAGTTCTCAATCAGTACAAGGCTTTTGGCGGCATGTTCAAAGACCTGGCGGAAAAGAACACCGCCATTGAGACAATGACGCTCATGCTCCAAAGCAATTTTCCTGGGCTGTTGCCTTCCGATGTACTGACTGCTTTGGCGCGGAGTCCCCTCAAGCTGCAAATCCTTGTCTACGCAGAGGACGTGCTGAGTTCCATAATGCAAATGGGAGTTGTTTCTATACCTACCGAAGGTTTGGAATACTACAATCAGGACTATTTTGAACTTGCACACACGCTGAACAATAAGACCGATTACGAACAACGCACTCGCGATTCTATGGTGACCAAGGACACTTTGGCAGAGGCTGTAAACGCCCAGATAATGCAAAAACGGCTTGCAGGGTCGGTTTCCACCTTGGTCGCCAAGATTGTCATGGGGTTTGCTACCGAGAATACTTTCTTTGACAAGGCAGAGTCGCAGAACAGGCTCGCTAAAGCAAGAAGCAAGGTGGAGCCCGTCACTCGAGTTGCGGGGCAAAACGAGGTGCTAGTCCGAGCAGGCGAAATGGTCACCGAGGAAACCTACGCAAGAATCATGAGCATTAAGAGCGCCATGTCCAGAGCAGATACGAGTCTGGTCTTGAGCGGAATTGGATTGTTGCTTGCTGCATCGCTTGTCGGCATCTTCCTGATTTTTGGTCAAAAGGAAATTGCAACTAACTTGAACCGCTATATGGGGCTCCTGATTTTCTATAGCGCACTTGTTTTTTTCATAATCGCTATTTTTGCTGGCAAGGCTCCAGGCAGTTCCGGCACTGGTTCCGGCACTCTAGACGGAGCCTATTGGATGCCGACTGCGCTCTTTGTCGGTCTCATCTCGATCGTAGGTGGTCAAAGTCTGGGATTTTCTTATTCTATCGTCCTTGCACTTCTAGCGGGAGCAGCTTCCAATCTGAATGCAGAATTCATTGTCTTTATGCTCTTTTCCGGAGTTTTCATGAGTTTGATGAGCAGTATGGCTAAGAGTCGTCTCAGTCTGGCAGAGGCAGCTGTGAGCCAAGCCGTGATACAATTTGGACTCGCTGTAATTTTGATACTCAAGAATGGTTCGGCTTTTGGCGAAGTTGCCAAGGCGTCCGGACTGCTTGCTTTGAATGGGTTTGTCAATGGAGCGCTGATTTTGGCTGCATTGCCTGTTTTGGAACAAACTCTTAATTTGCCGACTCGTTTCCGGCTGATGGAGTTGGCGGATGCCAATTCGCCGGCGCTCAAAGAATTAATGACAAAGGCACCAGGTACCTATGCACACTCACTGAACGTTGCGTTTCTGGCTGAAGCAGCAGCTCAGGCGATAGGCGCGAATGCGTTGCTTGCGAGGGTTGGGGCCTATTACCACGATATCGGCAAGGTAGACCAGCCGGAATATTTCGTGGAAAATCAGCGCGGCCAAAATAAGCATGACGACATAAACCCACGACTTTCCGCCACCGTCATTCGTAGCCATGTAAAGCTAGGTGCGGAAAAGGCCAGGGAGCTCGGATTGCCCAAGGCCGTCGTGGAAATTGTCGCCCAACACCACGGCAATTCCACAATAAGCTGGTTTTACGACAAGGCCAAATCTAAAGATTCGACTGCAAGCGAAGAGGATTTCAGCTACCCCGGTTCTCCTCCGACCACAAAAGAGGCGGGAATCGTCATGTTGGCAGACACCGTAGAAGCAGCGCTCAGAACGCTAAAGAACCCTTCACTTCCCCGGCTGGACACGTTTATTCATCAGCTTATTACTGACAAGGTACAGCAAGGCCAGCTTGACCAATGTCCACTCACCCTCCAGGACTTGGATAACATCCGCCAGACTTTTGTCAGAATTACTGCAGGGCAGTTCCACTCCAGAATTGAGTATCCTAACCAAAAGGAGCCATCCCCATGAATACGGTGAGTACGGATTGGGCTGGCATAGATTGTCCAGTTTGGTTAGAGAGGGCAAAGGGTTTTGCCTTGACTGCCCTTGATCGAATGCGAAAAGAGAATTGGGTTGTCTCGTTACTCTTTTGTGACGATGATTTTATCCAAACGGTGAATCGAGATTATCGTCAAAAAGATGAACCAACCGATGTGCTTTCTTTCCCACTTGGCGATACGGTGGAACAAGAAGGTGGCAGTGTCTTTCTTGCTGGCGATATCGTGATCAGTCTGCCAGCATTGCAGCGAAATGCAGTCGATTTTTCTGTTACTCCAAATGAGGAATTGAAGCGTCTGATTGTTCACGGTTTGTTGCATCTTTCAGGCATGGATCATACAACGAATGCGCCGGACGAACCCATGTTGGCGCTGCAGGAGACAATTCTGGCTCAGCTTTCCGGAGAGCAAATACTGTGAGTATTTTTGGTCATCTTAAAACAAAGCAGGAGAATCCTGAAAAACTTGACGAAATTGAAGTACAGGATACTGAACAAGAAGAAATGATCGAGGGAGTGGAGAATCTGTCGGAAACGACCGTCAAGGAAGTCATGGTGGCTCGGACAGATACACTTTTCCTCGATGTCGAGGCACCCAAAGAGGACCTGTTCCGCGTGCTCGTCGAATCGGGGCACTCGAGAATTCCTGTCTACAGGGAAACTATCGATGATGTTGTCGGCGTTATTTATGCAAAGGATGTTTTGGCAGCTCTAGTACAGAACAAGCCTATCGTAATCGCTTCGATAATGCGGAAGCCCTATTTTGTCCCGGAGACAATGCTCATCGATAACCTCTTGCGCGAGTTTAAGCGGCGCCACGTTCACATCGCTATTGTTGTGGACGAGTATGGTGGCACTTCGGGCATCGTGTGCCTCGAAGACATAATTGAAGAGATTGTAGGCGAAATTCAGGACGAATTCGATGCGGAGCCGGAGCCGATCGTGCAGATTGGGCCTCAAGTTTGGCTCTGCGACGCAAGGACTCGGCTCGATGCGGTGAGCGAGGAACTCGATATTCCCCTGCCCACTGAAGACTTTGACAGCCTGGCGGGATATGTGTTTAACCTGTTCGGTCGAATTCCGTCCAAAAACGAAAAGGTTGAAACCCCCAACGCCATATTCACTGTTCACGAGATGGACGCTCATCGGATCTTGTCCATAAAAATCGAAAAACTGGAAACCACCGAGCCCGATCAGGACTCGTGAATTCGTCCTTATCCGGATTTGTGATCTGAATTTGAGCCTTTTGTAAGTGCCCGGGAAAATGTACTTGAACTCAACAATGTTGCCGATCGTTTTGAATCTTGAAATAGCGTTTCGTAACGCAATTTACCTTGCCGAATTCGATAAGGGGGTATAGAATCATTCTGTCAGAGCAATGCGGCTTTGACACCAAAAAATAGAAGGAGGGAATGATGAATTCCTACATAAAGCAAGTGCTGGACGATCTGCGTGCCCGCTATCCTTGGGAAAGCGAGTTCTTGCAGGCAACCGAAGAAGTGCTTGAATCGATCTCTCCCCTTATCGAAGCCGAACCAAAATACCAGGCGCAAAAAATACTGGAGCGCATCGTAGAGCCGGAAAGAGTTGTCATGTTCAGGGTGCCTTGGGTAGACGACAAAGGCGAATATCATGTCAATCGTGGATATAGGGTGCAGTTCAACTCCGCAATTGGCCCCTACAAGGGCGGCCTTCGTTTTCATCCAAAAGTAACGCTTTCTACGTTGAAATTCCTCGGTTTTGAGCAGATATTCAAGAACAGCCTCACTGGTCTTCCCATGGGGGGCGGCAAAGGCGGTTCTGACTTCGATCCAAATGGCAAAAGCGAGAACGAAATAATGCGTTTCTGCCAGAGTTTCATGACAGAACTCTATCGTCATATTGGGCCTGATACCGACGTTCCGGCAGGAGACATTGGTGTTGGCGGACGGGAAATTGGTTATCTTTTTGGGCAATACAAAAGGATTCGCAACGAATTTAATGGCGTTTTAACGGGCAAAGGCCTCAATTATGGTGGTTCGCTTGTGAGGCCGGAAGCGACAGGTTTTGGCGCGAGCTATTTTGCCAAGGAAATGCTCAAGGTTCGCAATGATTCTTTGGAAGGCAAGACTGTGGCTGTGTCCGGATTTGGCAATGTGGCGTGGGGAGTTTGCCAGAAGGCATCCCAGCTCGGCGCAAAGGTTGTGACAATTTCTGGGCCGGACGGTTACATTTTCGATCCGGACGGCGTCGGGACCAAAGAGAAATGGGACTACCTGGAAGAAATGCTTGTTATTGACCGCAACAAGGTCGAAAACTATGCCAAGAAGTTCTCAAAGGCCAAGTTTGTTCCTGGTAAAAAGCCATGGGAACAAAAAGTAGACATTGCCATGCCGTGTGCCATCCAGAACGAACTCAACGGCGAAGATGCCAAGGTTCTGGTTGCAAATGGCGTAAAGATTGTGGTTGAAGTGAGTAACATGGGTTGTACCCCTGAGGCATGGAAGTATTTCATTGAACAGAAAATACCGTTTGCTCCTGGCAAAGCGGCAAATGCGGGTGGCGTTGCAACTTCTGGACTGGAGATGAGCCAGAACTCGATGCGGTTGGCATGGAGCGCCGAAGAAGTTGACCAAAGATTGCACGAGATCATGAGCAACATCCATAAGAGCTGTCTGGAAACTGCAGCCAAGTATGGCGAGCCTGGCAACTATGTGGTAGGTGCTAACATAGCAGGATTCAAGAAGGTCGCTGATGCGATGATAGCGCAGGGGCTCGTGTGAGTCTGGAGTAGCCCTCCCTAGGGTTGGATGGGCGGTATTTTTAAGATCTGAGTAAACTAAGGGGTGCCCCTTTTGAGGGGCACCCTTTTTTAATGCGCTTAGCAGTGGATATAATCGGTGTCATGCAAATAACAAGGTCGAGAGGCTGCATAACTGGCAGCATTGCAGCACCATCTTCCAAGAGCTACCTTCAGCGCGCCATCGCCGCTGGGGCGGTGGCAGAAGGAGTCACGAGGCTCCATTACAAGACACTATGCGAGGACGCACAGGCCGCGATAAGGGTTGCAAGGGCGCTTGATGCGGAAGTGTGGGTGGGGCCGAGTCTTGTGGAAATTCGCGGATCCAGGCAGTTGGTGGGACATTGCACGAATGGCAGAGAAAGCGCCCCCAGTGGCGATGGCGCGCGTGACGATAGTGGGCGTGTGGAAGAGAATGTGGAACAGAATGCCGAGCTCCTGCTTCCCTGCGGCGAGTCGGGGCTCTGCATGCGGATGTTTGCACCCATAGCTGCGCTTGTTGGGCGTCCGGCCGTACTTGAGGCGCAAGGTAGCCTGTGCAAAAGGCCCATGGGGATGTTGCAGAAGGTATTGCCAGAGTTTGGCGTTAAGGTTGATACAGAAGAAGGCCATGCTCCGGTGCGGTTATTTGGCAAGTTGCATGGCGGAAATCTCTGCCTTGATGCAAGTGAAAGTTCTCAACTCTTGACAGGTTTACTCTTGGCTTTGCCACTCACCGCGGAGCAAAGTATTCTTACGGTGGTGAATCCGACTAGTCGTGGTTACTTGGACTTGACTATATCGGTCTGTGCCCGTTTTGGGGTGAGGATAAATAGAGATAGGGATTATAGTAAATTCGTAATTCCGGGAAATCAGCACTACCAGGCCACGGATTTGGCGGTGGAGGGGGATTGGAGTGCCGGTGCCTTTTTGGTGGTGATGGGTGCGATTGCAGGCAAGGAGGAAGGCCTCTTGATACGCGGTCTTGATTTAGAATCGACGCAACCGGACAAGGCGATTCTTGCGGCGGCAAGGAGCGCCGGCGCGAAAATTGCGGCAAAGGACGAGGGTGTCATTGTAAGAAAGGGCCGCCTTCGGGCGTTTCGTTTTGACGCGACGGATTGCCCTGACCTTTTTCCTCCTTTGGTAGTACTCGCCGCCGCCACCCCTGGCCGCTCCGTCATAAAAGGAGTGCACAGACTTCGTGGCAAGGAAAGCGACCGCGCGCAGTCGCTTGTGGCTATGTTGGACTCTTTGGGGGGCAGCGCTCACGTTGATGACGACTGTTTGGTGGTCGAGGGAAAGGCTCTGCATGGTGGTGTGGTCAACCCCAACAATGATCACAGAATCGCCATGGCCGCCGAAGCAGCTTCTTTAATAACTTCTGGTGAAGTAACGATTTGCGATAGCGACTGCGTTGACAAGTCGTGGCCGGGTTTTTTTGAAGACATCTACTCGATCAGAGTGAATCCCACCTAAGGCAGTCAGAATGTTAAGGCCAGCCAACGCTCATGTCTTCAGACTAATCGGCAATGTTTTTCCGCAAAGCGTTGAGGAACTTGGTCATCTCCTCATAGTCTTTTTGGCGGATAATATGCGTCAGGTACGATAACTTGGAGCTGATAAGTTCAAGCTGACGAATAGTGTAATCGTTAAACATTATCTCAGTTAAAAGACAATCGTCTTCTGCAAGGAGGCCTTTGGCTATGTCCATGTGCTTTTTGAAGTTGGTTCCTGGTGCCTCTTGTTTTTTCATACACGCAGCAAAGACCATAGATGAGGCGAAAGGTGTCGCAAGCGAGTAGGCTACCACCTTGTCGTGTTCCTCAAAGCTGTATTCAAAAAGCTTGAGATTGACGCTCTTGTAAAGGGCACGGAAAAATTCTTTGCCCTTTTCGCAGGATTCCGAAATAATAATGGCATTCTCTTCGTGTAAATCACGGAAGTTGGCATTTGTTGGACCGAACATGGGATGAGTCGAGACAAATGGATGACCAGAGTTCTTGTAATAATCAAAAAGGTTTGTCTTTACGGATGCAATGTCCGACAGGATGCTATCCGCAGGGACATGAGGCAGCACGGCGTCAAATGCGGCGACGGTATTGCTCAAGGATACACAATTGATCACTAGTTCCGGTTGCACTGCATCGATCTCTTCGAGACTTAAGAGCCGATACACGTGCATAAAGTACTTCATCTTTTTAGGGTCAGTATCGTAAACCCAAACATCGTGATCCCAGCATAGCTCCTCTGTAAGCCAAGCACCCATTTTCCCAGTACCTAGAATGAGAATTCTCATGGCATAGTCCTCACTTCGCGATAGCAGCCCAAGAGACGATAGCCTTTTGTAATATTCGAGACCTTCTCCAGCGATTCGGATACACGGGAATCTCCGACAGAGCCTTCCAAATCGATGAAAATCGCATAGGTACCTGGCTTGTCCGGGATGGATTCGATCCGCGTAAGGTTGATACCCGCCCTGGCAAAGACTTCGAGCACGGCAAAGAGCGAACCTGCCTTGTCGCCAGCAGTAAACACGATGGAACATTTGTCGCCAGCCTGTTCGGTTGTATCCTTGGCCAGAACAAAGAAACGAGTCCTATTGTTCCTAAAGTCCTGCACATCCTCTTTGATGATATCCAGGCCGTAAAGCTCCGAAGCCAGTCTGCTGGAAATGGCAGCGACGTCTTTGGGTTGGCTTTCTGCTATGGCTCGGGCCGCTCCGGCGGTGTCGTAGTAGGGTATTGGTTCTAAGTGGTTGCGAAGTATGAAGTTACGGCACTGAGTCAGGGCTTGTGAATGGGACCAGACAAAGCGCAGCTCGCGGTGGTCTGCACCTTGAGGGGCCACAAGGCAGTGACGTACGGGTAAGTTGACCGCAGCAACGATTTTCAGATTTGTGTTGATGAGATAGGCATTTACTGCTTCCACAAGGCCGCCGAGTGTGTTCTCCACGGGTACAATGCCAAAGCTGTAAAGTCCACTTTCTACACCTTCAAAAACATCGATGAATTCGCGGCAGGGGATAGTAACAATTGCGGAATTGTAGGCGAGGGCGGCCATCTCGCTAAAAGCACCGTGCTCGCCCTGAAATCCAATGGTGAGTGGGTTTTTTTCTTGCAGGCGTTTGCTTTCTGAGAGAATTTCAGTATAGAGCGTGGTTGCAAATTCAGGGTTTACAAGATTGTGGCTCGCGTGTCTGATCCTTTCAAGTAGAGCTTGCTCACGATCTTTGTCTTCAGTTGTGGTTTTGAATCTGCGCGTCAGTAGGGCGCGTTCCATGCGCTCATTGAGGAGCGTGAGTATTTTAGTGTCGATTTTGTCTATGTCGCGACGAAGGTCATCAAGGGTCATTTAGGGCTCCTAAAAGGTGAATTTGAATTTTCTGCGCCAGTCTGAGAGAAAGGCTCAGGCTGAGCCAAAACTGGTGAAGTGGCACGGGCAAGAAGAAATAGGTCTGCAAGGGCTATAGCGACTGCGTCCTCGACAACGATGGCGCCTCGCAGCGCTATGCAGGCGTCGTGTCTGCCATGTATTTGGAGGAGCGTGGGTTTGTTTTGAGCAAAGTCGAAGGTCTCTTGGGGTTTAAAAATGGAAGATGTGGGTTTAAAAGCAACACGCAGTACAAGGTTGTTGCCGTTAGTAATTCCACCATTGATTCCGCCTGCGCCGTTCTTTGCGGTGTGGCCCGCGGCGTCGACAAATGGGTCGTTATGCTGCTGCCCGCGCATGCGGGCAGCAGCAAAGCCGTCGCCGAACTCGACGCCGCGGATCCCTGGGATAGAAAAGAGAATATGTGCAATGGTGGACTCGCAGCTGTCAAAAAAGGGCTGGCCCAGGCCGGCGGGCAGCGTCGAAACGCAGCTTTCGACGACGGCGCCCACGGAGTCGCCGTCCGCCGTGGCGGCGGCCACGGCCGCCGCCACGTCTTGCTGCCCGCCGGCTTCCGTAATTCGCGTACAAAACTTGATCTCGCCGAGCCCGGCCTGCAGCACCTTCTTTGCCACAACACCGGCTGCAACAAGCCCCAGTGTCAGCCTACCGGAGAAGTGCCCCGAACCGCGCATATCTGCAAAGCCACCATACTTTACCTGTGCGACAAAATCGGCATGCCCCGGTCTCGGCACTGCTTCGAAGTCCTCGTAGTCGGCTGAATGTATGTTTTCGTTTGCAAAGTAAAGGCAGAGCGGGGCTCCAGTCGTTTTCCCTCTGTAGACTCCGGAGACAAGTGTAGGGGTGTCTTTTTCGCGCCGCGGTGTAGTACCAAGGGCTCCTGACCTTCGCCTCGCAAGATCTTCTTCAAAATCCTCTTTTTGCAAAGACAAACCTGCAGGGCAACCGTCGAGGACTACCCCAACGCCAGCTCCGTGCGACTCGCCAAAAATCTCGACTTTAAACAGAGTTCCAAAACTGTTCATAAGCGCTCCATAACGCGCGGTCTGGACAGGGTTGTTTGCACGTCAAATCTCCCCGTGAAATCTTTCAGATCCATGAAGCGTCCTCCAAGAAGGCATACAGCTCCTGCAACGGTATATCCTCGAGCGTAACGTTGCCAATCGCTCTCGGCATTACAAAACTGATATGGTCGCCTCTTCGCTTTTTGTCCATTAACACCAGATCTGTGCACGCCTGCCTGATCTGCGGCCACTTTTCCTGTTCAATCCTGTCTGGCAAGCCGCAATCTCCAAGGAGTTTTGCGATGCGCTCGATTTGTGCACGTTCCATAAAGCCTTTTGAGAAAGAAAACTCACAGGCCAGCAAGATGCCGCACGCGACGCTATGTCCATGTGGCAAATGCAAGGCCGCTTCTATGGCGTGGCCAAACGTGTGTCCCAGATTCAATGTCTTTCGCACGTTTTTTTCTTCAAAATCGCGTTTTACAAAGCCCAATTTCACGCGCTGAGACTCTGCCACGACTTTCTGGAGTATTCCGGGCGGACAGCGGCGAAAATCGAAGCCTTGTGGGTCTTTCCAGGAAGCCACAGACTTTTCCAGAAACGAAAACTTTTCTTCTCCATCGATAATTGCGTGTTTAATCACTTCTGCCATGCCGGATGCAAATTGTACCTCTGGCAGGCTACGCAATGTTTCTATATCGCAAAAAACCGCTTCCGGAAGCAAGAATGTGCCAATCAGATTCTTGGCCCCGTCAAAGTTGAGTCCGTTCTTGCCGCCTAAGGCGGCATCCACCATGGATAAGAGCGTCGTAGGAGCAACAAAGAACTCTATCCCGCGCATCCAGGTAGAAGCGACGAAGCCTGCCAGGTCACTCACTGTTCCGCCACCCACCGCCAGGAGCGCCCAGGTTCTATCCACTTTTTTTTCTTTCAAGGCGGTATAAACCATCTGGAGCGTCTCCAGCGATTTGGCCTTTTCACCTTGAGGAACGATGATTAATGAGGCTTCGGGCAATTCGCCCTGCATGGCGTTGTGCGATTCGGCTTGATAAGCGCCAGCGCCCTGCGCACCTTGTGGTGCATAAGTTGTGCCTTGCGGCGAGGCTGATGAGCCTTGTGGCAGAATTGAGCCATAAAGTGCATTGACGAGGCCGTCAGTTAGCACAACAACGTTCTTTCCTGCAAGCCATTTCGCCAGATCCTCAAGCCCACAAAATACTATTGTAGAATCCTCTGAATCACGTTTTGTGGGGTTTTCTGGTTTGCGTCCGTCATTCATCACTGGTGCCCTCATTCAATCGACGGCATCCGTAAAAGTCTTTCCCGGGTGGGTGCTTTTGGTTGTCAGATCTTCATGATTTGGCGCTTCGCCTAAGGTCTCTGGTCCTTGAACCTTGCCCTCGGGTGCAAACGCCTGAGCTTGGGCATTGAGCTCTTCCATAAAAGCCAGTGTCCTACGCAGTTTTTCCATCAACACCTCAAAGAGCGGTATGGGCATCTGCTGTTCTTTGTCGCTTAAGGCGCTTGCAGGGTCTGTATGAACCTCGATCTCAAGTCCATCTGCGCCAGCAATACAGGCGGCAAGGCTCATCGGTTCTATCATGGAAAGTATGCCTGTGCCGTGGCTCGGATCCACAAATACTGGCAAATGGCTCTCTGTGTGAACCGCAGGTATCATTGAAAGATCGAGGGTATTCCGGGTATAAGTCTCGAATGTGCGGATGCCACGTTCACAAAGAATTACGTTAGGATTTCCTTCTGCCAAAATATATTCTGCACAGTTAAGCCATTCTTCGAGTGTCGAATACATGCCACGTTTGAGGAATATAGGCTTGCCCGACTTACCCACCTCGCGCAAGAGAGAAAAATTCTGCATATTCCGCGCACCGATTTGAAGCACATCGGCATATTCGCCAACCCACGATACATCTCGAGTGTCCACGACTTCGGTAACAATGGGTAGGCCAGTCTCTTTCTTGGCCTTATCGAGGATTTTTAGCCCTTTAAGGCCAAGCCCCTGAAAAGCATACGGGGAGGTTCTTGGCTTGAATGCTCCGCCCCGCAGCATTTTGGCGCCTGCTTTCTTCACGGCGATGGCGGTTTTGATTGTTTGCATCTCGGTTTCGACAGAACACGGCCCTGCAATGACAACAAACTCCTGGCCGACTTTTATGCCGTTTACATCGACAACGGATCGGCGCAAATCTGGCCTTGAGGCGGCCAACTTGAGATTTTTTATCAAAATAGGCTCCCTTCCTCATGATATACGCCACTCGATATAAGGTCAACGCAAAGTAGCGCAGCATCTTTCGCGCTTCCTGACTTGCAGGTTATGATTAGGACATGTATTTCAACGAGCTCGTTAATGCGTACGACGAACAGCGCAAGGAACGGAATATCTATCACGACCTTATGCGCTTTCACGTACAAGAAGTGCTCCTTGTAGGCAGTCTCTACGATTCTTTTGTTGTAGAAGCTGATGGAGTCCTTACCGAACAAATCTATGGTGAGTATTTCAAACTCAACTTGAGTACAGTGCCCCGCGTCACCTGCGCCTATACCGATGAGACTGCGCTCGACCTTTTTCGCGAAGGACGCTTCAGCCTTGTCATACTTATGGCAGGTCTGGATTTTGATAAGCCTCTTGAACTTGCTCTTTCCATGAAACACATTTGGCCCGACATTCCGATTCTACTCATGGCGACGAACAATTCCAGTCTGGAGAACCTTGACCGGGACGCGCCGGGACTTGCGGCAATTGACAGGATCTTTGTTTGGAACGGGTACTCCAAACTCTTTGTAGGTATGATCAAGTACGTGGAAGACATTAACAATGTCGAGTCTGACACCAAGCTCGGGCAGGTGCGCGTCATTCTTCTTATAGAGGATTCTATCCGCTATTACTCGCGTTACTTGCCGGTGCTCTACAAGGTGGTCCTCAAACAGACTCAGAATCTCCTGGAAGAAGAAAGTCTTACTGACACCTACAAACTGCTTGCCATTCGTGCACGTCCCAAAATCCTGCTTGCGTCGAATTATGAGGAAGCGGAGAAAATCCTGGACACCTATCACGCAAACTTACTCACAGTTATCGCTGATGTGCGTTTTCCGCGCAATGGCCGACCCGACGATCAGGCAGGATTCGATTTTCTGCAAATGGCGAAAGAAAAAATGCCAGAGCTCCCTATTATTTTACAATCAAGCGATCCCACGATTCGAGAAAAGGCTTACCGTATGGGCGCTGGGTTCATGGACAAAAATTCAGAATCGCTGGAAATGGAGCTTACAACGTACCTGCAGGACAATCTTGGTTTTGGAGATTTTCGTTTTAGAATGCCAGACGGCACCGAAATCTATCGTGCGCATAATCTGCGCGAGTTTATTCGGGCCCTCCATGAACTGCCTGCCGAGAGCTTAGTGTACCATGCCCAACATAACCACTTCTCTGCCTGGCTCATGGCGCGCGGCGAAATTCAGATCGCGAAGGTCCTAAAACCATACAGTATCGACGATTTCCCCGACGTCAAGAGTCTTAGAGATTTCGTTGTAAGAACGATAGATACCGCACAAAAAGCCAAGTCTCGGGGGCTTGTTCCGTATTTTGACGAAACGATGGCCAACGAAGAAAACTATATCTGCAAATTGGCCGATGGTTCGGTGGGAGGCAAGGGAAGGGGCATTGTCTTTATCCATTCCCTTCTGGAGAATCTCGATTTTGCCAACTACATACAAGGAATAGACATCAAGATCCCCCGCACAGCTTTTATTGGGATTGATGAATTCGAAAAGTTTCTGGAATCTCATAATCTATGGACAGAGGCTTTCTACGGCGAATATTCCGACGAGCTCAAACGCACTTTCCTTTCAACGCCCTTATCTCCTTCGTTGGTCTCTAATTTACGGCGTTTTTTGGCCACAACGAATCGACCCCTTGCGGTTCGGTCTTCAGGTCTCTTTGAGGATATGTTGATTGTACCGTTCTCCGGAATCTATGAAACATACATTATTCCGAATAATCATCCTGATTTTGAAGTCCGGCTCAACCAACTTTGCGACGCGGTTCGGCTTATCTACGCGAGCCTTTTTTCGTCACAGTCGCGCGCCTATTTCGAAGTAGCCCGATACAACCTGGAAGAGGAGCGGATGGCCGTTGTTGTTCAGGAGTTAGTCGGGACAAATTATGGAGACTACTACTATCCTCATATCTCTGGGATTGCTCAGTCCTACAACTACTACCCTGTTTCCTACTTAAAACCTGAGGACGGGCTTTGTGTTGCGGCCTTGGGGCTTGGAACATGGGTTGTGGGCGGTGGTGCTGCCCACCGCTTTAGTCCAAGGTACCCTAAAGTGGACTTGGTTGCGCCAGAATTGGCCCTGGAGAACACCCAACGCTCATTTCACGCTTTGAACCTGCGTCAGTCTGCTCCAAACCTCTTTGCTGGGGAAATGGCGAGCATTGCAGAAGTGCCGGTGTCGGAGGCTACAGAAGACCGCTGGTTAAGGCTCATGGCTTCTACCTGGGACGTAGACGACGCTCGTTTTGTGCCAGGCGTATCTGGCCACGGGCCTCGCATAATCGATTTTGCAAACATATTAAAGAACGATGCTATTCCTTTTGCCAATGCAATTTCAATGATCTTGGATGTTGGATCCCGTTCGATGGGCACACCCGTAGAGATTGAGTATGCTCTCAACTTTAACGATGCGCGCCAAACGCCTGCTCTCTACATTTTGCAAATAAAACCGCTTATCAAGGCGGAAGATAAAATGACCGTCGATCTGGACTCGATCGACAAAAAAGACTGTTTTCTGTATTCGAGTTATGCAATGGGCAATGGCAGACGACAGAACGTTCGCGACGTAATCTGGATAGATCCAAGGACCTTTGATCGTTCTCAAACGCAAGAAATGGCTTACGAGGTGGAGGTTCTAAACAACGCCTGTAAACGGCAAGGGCAGCGATATATTCTCATTGGACCTGGCCGGTGGGGAACGCGCGATAGATGGTTGGGTGTGCCAGTCGCCTTTTCCCAAATAGCCAAGGCCGCGCTCATTGCCGAAGTGGATCTTCCCGATTTTGTTGTGGACTCGTCCTTGGGGTCCCATTTTTTCCACAATCTGACCAGCCTCAATATCGGCTATATGAAGATTGGAAGAGACGAAACTAAGAGTTTCATAGATTGGGACTGGTTGGAATCTCTGCCTATCGTTAAGCGTACGACGCACTGCGTGTGGTCGCAAGCGCCTCTTCCCCTCGATATTCGGATGGATGGAAGGACCAGTCGAATTGCCGTCCTAAAATCCATTCGGGGCTCCGAGGGACAAGCTATCCAGAGCTCCGGGAGCAAGGTATCCATTGACCGTGCGCGGATTTTTGGGCAATACTCACACCATCTGTTGCATAAATGAGGCTATGGCATGGACGCTTTAGGAATGGCAAAGACCCTTCATCCGCTCGAGGTGAAGATCCTACTTACCTATGAACCTCTCACGCAGATTGATGCGGATAAGGTTCGTAGCGATCTCGGTTACCGCGAAGGGCAGGAACAGCAGGCTTTCTCCTGGTTAATGAGTAAAGGTTTGTTGGAAGAGGTCGCTCGTACTCCGGTCACCTGCTACGAACTGACACCGCTCGGAAGGGAATTCGCGCAAAAAGGGATTCCTGAGGAGCGAATATTCTCTCTCTTAAAAGGGGAGGGTCCTAAGACCTTCGCAGAAATGATGCAGGCCTTGGGATTGGATCAAAAAGATATTGGATCGGCCTTTGGTGTGCTTTCCAAGGAAGGCGTGGCTGCCATGGATTCGGAACGACGTGCCTGTCTCAAAGAAGGCGCCGTCTTGCCTGCAAGGGTTGCTACACTAAAGTCCCTTTTAGCGTGGGCACTTGCAAATGATGCTCCTCTGGAAGAAGGGTCCCTCACACCCGAAGAAAAGTCAGCGATTGCCGCTGTGGCGAAGAAGCGTGGGGCGAGCGATTCCGCCTTTAGGATCATTGATAGAGAACGGGTTGTCTATAGACTCACGCCTTCATGTAAAGAAGTCCGTGAGGCGCTTAAAGAACTCGGTGTAACCGGCGAGGAGCTGGGGGCGGTCACCCCTGAGATTTTGGAAACGGGTAGCTGGAAGACCGCAAGCTTCAGGCCCTATAACATCAAGGTTGCACCTGCAAAAGTAATTCCCGGACGGAAGAACCCTTATGTGGAATTCCTGGAGAGCGTTAAAGATAAGCTTGTTTCTCTTGGGTTTGAAGAGTTTGACGGCAACATGGTGGAAACTGAGTTCTGGAACTCTGATGCGCTCTTCATGCCTCAGTTTCATGCTGCCCGTGACATTCATGATGTCTACTATATTGAAGAGCCCAACAAGGCAAAATTCATAGAAGAACCCTATCTTTCTCGAGTTGCTGCCACGCACGAAAACGGAAGCGACACTGGAAGCAGGGGTTGGAACTACTCATTCGACCGCGAATTCACGCGGCGGCTTATCTTGCGGAGCCAAGGAACTGTCCTTTCCGCCCGCCAGCTTCCTAAAGCCAAGGTGCCTGGAAAGTACTTTGGCATTGTGCGCTGCTTCCGTTATGACAAAGTGGATGCAACTCATCTTTCAGACTTTTATCAGACAGAGGGCATCGTCTTGGGTGAAGATGTCAACCTGAGGACGCTCCTGGGGTTTCTGGAGATGTTTGCTGTGGAGGTTGCGGGTGCAAAAGAGGTCAAGTATGTGCCTGGGTACTTCCCTTTTACAGAGCCTTCCATCGAAGTACACATCAAGCACCCTGTGCTTGGTTGGTTTGAATTGGGCGGTTCGGGCATATTTCGGCCGGAAGTGACCCGCGCGCTTGGGGTGAATGTGCCAGTTTTGGCTTGGGGAATCGGCATTGACCGTATGGCCCTCATGGCATTGGGCTTGAACGATCTTCGGGAGCTCTTTAGCCCAGACCTGGAAAGTGTACGCATGCGCAGGCTGCTCACTCAGTGAGCCGAGAGCGCGACTGTGGTGACCGATAGAGGAGAATGCTGAAATGCCCAAAATAGAAGTCAATGAAAACCTGTTTTTTACCCTGCTTGGCGAAACCTGCGACGCTAAAAGACTTGAGAGAATTTTCCCTACCGCCAAAGCCGAGTTGGACGAGTGGGACACAAGCGTCGGTTCGCCCGAGACTCGTACCATAAAAGTGGAGTTGAATGATACAAACCGACCAGATCTCTGGTCCACCGCAGGCCTAGCGCGGCAGCTTCGGATTCATAGAACCGGTGTGGTGCCCCAATATCCTTTCGTCGTTCCCGTTGAGAGGAGTAAGCGTAATGGTGAAGCCTCAGGCGTAAGCAATGAAGCTCATAGCAAGGCCCTTCGTACTGTAAAAGTAGAAGAAAGCGTCAAGGCGGTGCGTCCGTATCTTGCCGGCTTTATCGCCAAAGGGCCAGCCATAACCGATGCCATTTTACGCGATCTTATTCAAACGCAGGAAAAACTTGCATGGAATTACGGTCGCAAGCGCAAGTCCGTGTCTATCGGTATCTATCGCTCGTCCAGCATACAGTGGCCTGTGCATTATAAAGGTGTCGATCCGGACACGACAGCCTTTGTGCCTTTGCAGGGAACACGCAAAATGACTTTGCGCGAAATTCTTGCAGAACATCCGAAGGGGATAGAATACGCCTCGATTCTTCAAAACGAGAAGGTACATCCACTTCTTGTGGATGATGGAGCCAATGTCCTATCCTATCCGCCCATCATCAACTCGGCAGATCTGGGGGCTGTCCTTGTTGGCGATTCTGAGCTCTTCATCGAAGTGACAGGTACCGACTACCCCAGCGTGGCGCTTACTGCTTCGATAATGGCCTGTGATCTAAGCGACATGGGCTTTGCGATAGAGAATGTCGAGGTGCAATATACGTATGATACGACCCTGGGCCGGTCGATCGTGTTTCCTTGCTATTTCCAGGAACCGATAGAAGTTGAGACAAGTGCAATTTCAAAATTGCTGGGTAAAGAGATTTCGGTTGAAGAAGCCCTGGATGCACTCCGCCACATGGGGTGTACTGCAAACGCACAAGGTTCCAACGCACAAGGTTCCAAGATTCTGTTGAATCCTCCTCCTTACCGAAATGACTTCTTACACCCGGTAGACGTTATAGAAGATGTTCTTATAGGGATTGGTCTCCAGGATTTTAAACCTGAAAAACCCAAAGATTTCACGATTGGGCGCCTTTCACCAATCGAAACCTTCTCAAGAAGAGCAAAACTCTGTTTTGTGGGCTTGGGATACCAAGAGATGATCTATAACTACCTTGGCAGCAAGAAGGACTATATCGATAAGATGGGCATAGATCCTTCTCTGGTAGTCAAGATTCAGAACCCTATGAGCGAAAACTACGAATACTTGCGCAATTCGCCTTTACCGGGATTGCTTGGCACCGAATCGGTCTCGGGCAAAGCACTCTATCCGCATCGGATTTTTGAGGTGGGCAAAGTTGCGTTAAAGGTCCCGGAAGAAAACTATGGTGTGGCCACCCGGCAATTCCTGGGCTTTTTGAGCTGTCATGCCGCGGCCGACTATAACGAGGCGGCTTCGCATCTTGCTTCGCTGATGTACTATCTGGGTAAAGAATACTCCGTGCAGGAGGCTGAAGATTCCCGGTTTATCCCCGGGCGCCAGGCTTACATACTTTACAAGGGTCAGCGAATAGGCGTTTTTGGGGAGATCCATCCTGAGGTTCTTGAGGCATTTGGTGTTGCTATGCCTGCTTGCGGAGGCGAGCTCGATCTTGATCTCTTAAGTATGACATCGCAGATTTGAAGCGATCATAGGCTTCCAGCGCGTCTACTTTATGGTGGAGCACTATGGAAGTCTATGCTTATGAACCCCTTGGCTATGAAGGTTGTCTTGTCAGAATTGAGGTCGACATACGCCGAGGAATTCCGGCCATCGACATTGTTGGTCTTGCCGCTGCGGCGGTACGTGAGTCGCGAGAACGTGTGCGCGCGGCTATCCGGAACTCCGGCTACGAATTTCCCCAAGATCGGATACTCATAAACCTTTTTCCTGCGGATATTCCCAAAGAAGGATCTTCTTACGATTTGCCCATCGCTGTGCGCATCCTGAGCGCTGCTGGGGCAATTCCAGAATGCGGGAATGACATTCTGGTTATGGGCGAACTATCTTTGGACGGTAAGATCCATCCAGTGCGGGCAGTTCTGCCCGCTTATATCCAGGCGGCCAAGTTAGGTATCCGAAACTTTGTTGTTCCTAGAGAAAGTGCAGTGGAACTGGGCGGGTTCTGGCAACCAGACCATGGAAGAGTCTATGCGATTGATTGCATAAACGATCTTGCGGCCATCATGCTGGCTATTCGAAGTGGCAAGGAAGTACCTAATCTGGAGGCTCTTTCTGCTCCTGGCCCACCAAGGTGCGGTTTAGTGCAGGCGGGCGGTTTGGCACAGGTTGATACCGGGTCTTCCCGAAATTCGTACTGCCAAAAAGATAAACGGACATTCAACACGCGCAAACCGGATTTTGGCGACTATCATGGTGATGAGGCGCTGATGCGTGCCCTCGTCATAGCTGCCGCCGGACGTCACAATATCCTTCTTTTTGGTCCACCGGGGTCCGGAAAAACTGCAGCCGCCCTCCGGTTCCCTACGCTCTTGCCACCCCTAACCGAAAACGAAGCCCTCGAGGTCGGAGTAATCTGGTCGCTTTATGGAAAGTCTCCCTCCGAACCGATACAAGGCAAAGACAGGGGTTGGGTCGCCAATTCACAAGACCCTCTTATCGTTCCTGGCAGTAAACCTGGCAGTAAACCTGGCAGTAAACCTGGCAGTAAACCTGGCAGTAAAGTTCGGACAAGAACCAAAGCTGACTCTTGCGAAAGCGTCAGCGAAACTCAGTTCGTCGTCACAGGAGAGTACTCGTTTTCGTGTTCTGGTTGGCAATATCCACCGGTTAGGGCACCACACCATTCCGCTTCGTGCGAGGGCATGATAGGAGGTGGGCATCCAATCAAGCCTGGGGAGATCAGTCTGGCACACCGAGGGCTGCTTTTCCTCGACGAGACAACGGAATTCAGAAGAGATGTACTTCAATCGCTTCGCGAACCCATGGAAAAAGGCTATGTCACTATCGTCCGTGCTGGGCGAATGGTAAGGTATCCTGCCAGCTTCCAACTTATTATGGCTGCCAATCCCTGTCCCTGTGGCAACCTTGGTTCGCCGGTCAAAACTTGTGTCTGCTCGCCTCAAGAAATTCAGCGGTACTGGAAAAAGCTTGGTGGTCCATTGTTAGATCGTATCGACATGAGGATCCCTGTTCATGCCCCGACTCCAGAGGCACTGCTTTCGTCCGAGCCTGGTCGGCAGCAAAGAATGCTTGACTCGGTTTTGCAGGCAGTTCGAGCGCAAGAGCTCAGGGCGCCTGCAGGTGCTCCACAAGGAACGCCTTTTGTAAGGAATGGTGATTTTTCTCCTGAGCAGGTGTCCGCCTTCTGCAACTTGACCAGAGATGCACACTTGTTATTAGCCGAAAAAGCCCAAGAATTAGGCCTTTCTGCTCGAGCGTGTCATTCGATCCTAAAACTTGGTCGAACGATTGGCGATCTCGATGGCAAGGATATGTTGGATGCCTCAGTTATTGAGGAGGCAATAGGTTATCGGCAGTTTGGCGATGGTGACCTATATTGGCCATTTTAGGGCTGGATCTACAAGGCCAAGTCCTCTCACTCTAAAGTGTTTCAAGTCTCACCAGGGGTCGCACAAATACTATGGGAAAATGGGTTGACATTGGATGCGATTCCTATTAGTTTTTTAATGTAAATGCGCTTCGGTACCAGCTAGTTTTTGCTGGTGTTTTTTGGTTTGCTGTACTAGTTTTTAGGGCTAGGCAATAAAAATCAGAAAAAATAAAAAAGCTCTTGACAAGTTGGAGCAAGTTTGGTAGGTTCATCGAGCGCTTTGCGAGTAAGGTTGTGGGGCGCTGGTAAATAAGCGGTACTGTGGGGGGCGGGAGCTCACCCGG
>Ga0208825_1000463_pt1 | contig 39648 bp, 34 predicted proteins | sample AD_UKC113_MetaG_FD_184450 | JGI IMG/M metagenome (GOLD analysis project Ga0208825, IMG submission 184450) | Active sludge microbial communities of municipal wastewater-treating anaerobic digesters from Hong Kong - AD_UKC113_MetaG (SPAdes)... | ecosystem: Engineered > Bioreactor > Anaerobic >... | reverse complement strand
CAGAAGAAAAACAATGAACGCATAGATGGTTTGAAATTGTTCAACACACTTAATTTTTGTGAAAATTATGGTATAGAAACTTTCATGGAAATGCAAGAAGATAGGGAAATACTTAAGCGATTCATTCTTCACTTTATCCTATTCTGTTCATCTATGTTACATCATTTGGTTTATTTGTAAACCGTAATCAATTTTTGAACAGTGGTGCGTTTAATAATATTACCAGTTGGGCGCTCAACGAATATGGAATCCGGAAGTCCAACAAAGGTTGCGCTGTAATGAATATAGAGCGTATCTGGTTCTGTGAGTTCGAACTGCACAGGTACATAACACGATGTATCTGGATACGCAAATTCTATAAAAAGAAGATGAGACTGTTCGGTGCAGCGCCACGGAGTTACAACATTTTTGATTTCTGCTTTTTTAGTCTGGCAAAGTATCGTTGCTGAAAGCGGCTGTGAATGGAATTGTAACTTGCTCTGGAGATTTACAATGACGGTCGAATCTTCGCGCTTGCTCTCGACGGAAGTTTTTTCTGTGAACAATTCAAGCGGTTCTGTTGGCAATGGAAACGACGCTGAAGTGAATTTTTTAGAAAGCGTTGTATCGAAGTTCATTGATCGAATGTGAGTGTGCAGTAGAAATTCTGGACTCGAAATATCGAGAGATGGCGCGCTATCTGCAGGCGCTTTGTATTCAGCTGTAATATTCTGTCGCCAGATGTCATTGTAGGATGGTTCTGCAGAAAGGAGAATGATCGTAAATATAAAAGCAACGCATATTGCAAGAGAAACTTTCCATGAACTGAACTTCCTGATCCATTGTTGGATTGATATTGAGGAAGAAAAAAATCCAGCCGCAATAAAAGCCATCGGGAAAAACCAAAGTGTAAAAAAGAGAAGGAGGCCAGCTTGCAAACACGCGCTCATCAGCGGCGTCATCGTTTGATGGAGAATGAGCATGCGAGCAAACATGAAATATCCTTCCGAGAAAATAAGATGGAACATCGAAAAGAACGCAAGGATCAGCAGAAGAATTTGTGCAATAACGTTTGGGAAAAGTATGATGAGACTCAGGCAAACCAACGCTACAGCAGGATATATCGAAAGCCGCACATTAACGAAGAGAAGAAGAACAATGTAGAGAACGAGATAGAGGAGCGCGCGTAAATACCATTGGAATGGGGAAGCATTGGCATAGAATTTTGGAGAGAGGCGAAGTACAACTTCAAATCCTAACATTGCAGCGATGAACGCCAGAACAAAATATAATGCGGGTCGAGCAATCCAGGGATATCGAACGCCTTTGATGAGTACTATGAGATATTCCGAGTACCATGCAGCGGCAAGAATGAAAAGCGAGATGAGAAATAAATACAGAGCGGGAGCTTTTTTAAGATACGATGGCTCAGTTGCGGTAAGTTTTTTCCTGAAGAATAGAAGCGCACCAGCGGAAAAAATGCCTGCGAATATGATGAAAAGAATAATGAGCCAGTACGGTACAAAAAATAGAAGAGAACCAATTTGGCAAAGATGGTACGGACGAGCGCGTTCCGACGGTATTTTTTGATCGAATTGATGAACGAGAGAGTAAACAAGGTCGCCGCTTCGCTTGAGTCCGTTGCTGTTGAAATGATGAAAATCATCCTGCGCGGTATGAAAAGGGTCGCTTAACGATGAGGAAATACAGATTGCCGGTATTCCTCGTTCAAGAAACGGGAGATGATCGGAACCAATTCCGCCGCCGGGGAATATTTTAGTCATTGTAAAAAAACTTGTTGGATAGGAAAGACCTTTGTATCCTAATTGGCGGAGCGTTTTCTGCACAGCTTCTACGAGCCATTGCGGAGAATTTCCATTTGGCGAATCGAGGAGTGGAATGAGTTCATCGCTTCCGTTTGCCATATCAATTTGAAGCATCAAAGCGACGCTGTCAATTGTTGGGAAATGTTCAATGAAGTACCGTGAGCCGTAAGAGCCAATTTCTTCAGCGCCGAAGAGACAGAAAACAAGAGTTGATTGCAAATCTTCTTTTGCCAGCGCCCGAGCGAGTTCAAGAATGCACGCGCATCCTGAGGCGTTATCGATTGCGCCGGGTGTTTCTGGCGTTGCAGAATCTATGTGAGCGCCGAGTAATATCGTTCTGGAGCTTTTGCCAGGTTTTATCCCTATAGCAATTCCGCTTCTTCGATTCACTGCGTAAAGGTTCTGTTGAGAAACGTCAGCATCCATAATAAAAGCAATTGGCAAACCAGCCTCACGAAATTTTTCCAGAGCATATTGTAACGCACGTTGTTCTTGCTGTGAGCCGACGGGACGAGAGCCAATTTTTTCTGCAAGATTATAAACATGGAGTGCCGCGCTATCTTGAGAAAATGGAAGTTGTGCGTGCGTTTCAGTTCTTATAAAGAAAATGGAAAAAGAAAGAATAAATATGATTCGACGTGCGCTCACGGAGCAATCGCTTCAAAAATTGATTTATGTAAGATAGCGTTCGAAGAACGATGATAAAGTTTCGGCGTACTCTTTTCCGCCGACTTCCCATACATCGCTATGATTTGCGTTCTCAACAAGCACGAGTTGTTTTGGTTCGTTTGCGGCATCGTAAAGCATAAGCGCATACTCTGACTTAATGAGAGTATCATTTTTGCCGTGAGCGATAAGAACAGGACAATGAACGCGTTTAATATCCTCAAGCGGAGCGACAAGTCGCGCTTTGAAATTTGCTAATTGTTGAGATTGTGCAAGTGCAATGTTTCGTAAAAAATGCCATGGAAGTTTTATAATTCGTTTTTGATAATCGACAAAAATTGTTCGTAGGGCAGTAAAACTTCCTTCCGATGCAATTGCACCAATACGTTTGTCAAATGCAGCCGCCTGAATTGCAATTGCACCGCCCATCGAAGTTCCAAAGAGTCCAATCTTCCCAAATTTGTGATCGTTCCGCGTCTCAAGGTAATTGATTGCGGAAGCGACATCGTACTTTTCATAGAATCCATACGTGCAGTAATCGCCCTCACTTTCACCGTGAGCTCGCAAATCGAACAACAGTACGTTGAATCCTTTATTATAGAAATGCTGGGCAAACGGAAGTCCGCCTATTTTACAATCGCCAACGCCGTGGAGATAAAAGACAGTTGCTTTTGGCTGAGGATGAAGGATGAGCCAGCCGTTGAGTTTGAATCCATCGAACGTTTCAAAAGTAATCGATTCATAAGGAAGCTGTGCATCGGCAGGATCGAGAAGATTGGTTCGCTCTGCATACCATTTTTTTGTGCGGCGCGTCGGCTTCAGTAAAAGAAGAGGGCCCGTAACCAGCAAGACAAGCGAAGCTTGAATGAGAAACAGTACCGAAAGAATGAGTAGATCAATCAGAATGTTCATTATTAAAAACCATTTTTTCCTTTCAAACAATATATCAATGGAGGCGCTCGAATGCAAGGAAAGAAGATCGTACGCAATCGAAAAGATTTTTGGGGTAGTCATTGCTTCTACTTACAAATTTATTGAAGTTGAAGCGCTATGGTCAACAATTATTACACGCTGTGGGCTCTTATAAAGGAGTTAAGGAAAACTTTTTCTGGAAAAACGATAGAAGAAATCTATTCACAGGAACGTAACACGCTAACGATTTCATTTCAAGAAACGCCATCGGCAATTCTTGTGTATTGTGAACCGAGCCGTAACGCTCTGATCTGGAAACCAAATGTGGCGCGAGCGCGAAAGAATACGGTTGATCTTTTAACGGATTCTTATGGTTCGATACTTCGCTCGATTGATCTTGTCAATGGAAGTCGTGAAGTTGTTTGCTCGTTATCGAACGGGATGCGTCTTGTTATTCAGCTCTTTGGCTCGAAAGCAAATGTGCTTTTAGTGCAAGCGGAGAATACAATTGTGGATGCGTTCCTGCGCAAAGATGAGATGATTTCAAAGGAATATAAAGGAGCAGCAGTTTTAGAGAATGCGCCTTCTATTAAAAGGGATATTACGTTGTCGAATGGAAATGAATCAGAAATGATTTTCAAAGTGATAAAGGAACAGTTTCCCGCTCTTGGGTCGCTGGTCGTGCGGGAAGCGCTCTTCCGTACAGGCATTCAGGAATCAATTCAACCAAATCAACTTTCATCGGATGAACGCGCTCGACTTCAAAATGCGCTCATTGAAATTCAAGAGGAACTCATAGAGCATCCATCGCCTCGAATATATTTTCAAGAAGCTAATCCACTCTGTTTTTCTCTCATACCCCTTCGATTGTATGAAAACAATCCCTGTCAGTGTTTCGATACTGTGTCGGAAGCAATTCGCACGTATCTTTCTCGTTCTCGGTACAATCTGCAACTCGAAGAGAGGAGGAAAGCGCTACTTCATCAAATTGAAAATATTTTAAAACAGACTGAGAAAACTCTTGCCGCACTCGAAGAGCAGCGATCGAAGACATCTTCGCCTGATCAACTTGAGCGATTCGGTACGTTAATTCTCACCTATCTCAATACAATTTCAAAAGGCGATTCGCAAATTATAGTGGAAGATACACTTTCGGAAGGTAAGCGAGAAGTTACTATTTCACTCGATCCTCATCTTACCCCGTCAAAAAATGCGGAGAGATACTTCCATCGAGCGCGGAAAGCGAAACAGACGCTTGTTGAGATAGGCGCTCGAGAAGAAGAATTACATAAACGGAAGGAAGAGCTATTAAAGTATAAGGAGACTCTTGAGCAATCCTCAGATGGTGAGGAATTTGTAAACGAGTATGGCTCTGTGCTGGCTTCACTTGGAATTCGGATTCAGTCCAAGAAGGAAGAGGCTCGAGAAGAACGAATACCTTTTCGTGTTTTCACAGTGAGTGGAGGATTCAAAGTATATGCTGGGAAGAGCAGTGAGAATAACGATCTTTTGACAACTCGATATACCGGTAAGGATGATTTATGGTTCCATGTCCGTGGAGTTGGAGGATCGCATGTTGTTTTAAAAGCGCACAGCGGAAAAGGAGAAGTTTCTCGCAAGGCGATTGAAGAAGCGGCGGCAATAGCAGCTTATTATAGTAAAATGAAAAAAGCCTCGATGGTTCCTGTATCGATGTGCAAAGGGAAATACGTGCGGAAGCAAAAAGGCGCGCCGCCTGGCACAGTCATTGTTGAACGTGAGGAAACTCTTTTTGTAGAACCACGCTTACCGAACGAACAGAAGAACGAAAATCAGGAATAAGTATAACGATGAAATACGTTAAGGTAATAGTTTACGCCATTCTCATCTATTTCTTAATCAGATTTACAATTTTTATGGCGACGGATTATCAAACGCCGGCAGGCCGAATGCATTTGCCGTTTGTGTTGTGGGTGATCGATACGATTGATTTATTTATTCACGAAGCTGGACACGCCGTGTTTGCGCTCTTTGGTCGAATGGTTCATTTCCTCGGCGGCACGCTTTTGCAGATAATCATTCCTGTGGCGGCGGTTGTAGTGTTTGCGAAAAATTCACTTCGGTCTCTACCGTTTACATTATATTGGACTGGACATAGCATAATCAATTCCTCTATTTATATTGCGGATGCGCCTTACCAACAGTTGCCGTTAATTTCTCGGAATTCTATCCATGATTGGCATTGGATATTTTCAGAACTCGGAATGATGGAGGATGCAGAGATTATTGGAGCGATCGTTAATATTATTGGAGTAGGAGCCTGCGTTGTAGGCATCGGAATAGGTCTATATTTTCTTTTTATTGATATAAAACTTCTTTTTTCCAAAGATGCACAATCGAACTCTGCTCAATTTTGGGGCGATGAATGAGGTTGTTTCTTATTCGATGCAAAGAAAAAAATAAGAAATTCCAAAAAAACGCTTGACAAAAATAACAACAAACGATATATTCGTTTCCATAAATGAAGGGAAACGATAACAGTCAAGAGAAGGAGGTTCGTAGAACGTTTCTCGCGCGGGGGCGCACAAATTTGTGCGCGTGAGAAAGAGAAAATTTGGGATAGATTTTTGATTCATCCGATCCAATAAAATATCTAACCAGAGAATTCCACCTTTATATAATATATTCATTTCGATATGAAGGCATTGTATTCTCTGATTTATAATATTTGAAGTTGTATAAGTAATAAACATTGGTAGTAATAAACCAATCAAAATGGAGGAGCTATGAAACTTTCCTTAAAGAGTAGACTTGCAAGTGTGCTGAGCGTACTTGCAGTCTTTGTTTTCGTTAGCTGTGTTGACGTGGATAATCCCAATGTGAGCACAGTGGATCTCCGAACGCTAACGAAATTTGTATACTTGTCGAGCGGCTCAGATAATCTTCAAATTTCAGTTGATGGTTCAGTTGCTGCGACGCTTCCTGCGGCTGGAGAGTCAGAATTTCTAAGCTTACCTGCAGGGAACCGGAAATTGAAATTTCAGTATAATGGCAATGCAAGCGTCGACACGCCAACAGTATCTTTTCCACAAGACGTGAAGGGAATGTTCATCTGTAATTATGAGCCAGGTTCAGGTATGACAAAGCTCGACTACCAATTCATCCGTTCTCATACAACATACGATGGAAATGTGCAATATGTACCTGATAAAGCATTAGTTCGATTTGTCAATTATTCTGATGTAAATGCGAAAATGCAACTTGTAGCTGGAGCTGTAACAAAGTCTACAGGTACCGTTCAGTATGGAAATGCTTCAGCGTATGATACGGTAAGCGTGGCCCCACAATATACTATTGTTGATGCTACAACGAATAGTACTCTGGCTCAAGGTACCGTTGGTACATCACAAGGTCGTTACACAGTTGTTCTCTTTGGTTCTGGTTCATCAAAAGCAGCCAAAGTGATTAAGGAAGATTAAGGTAAAGGAGGATAACATGAGAAGAATAAGTATTGTCGTTCTCTTGATGGTAACTTTGTGCACAACACTTGTCTTTGCCCAGTACGGGAAAATATCGGGCGTTGTAACGGATCAAGAGACAAAAGAGCCACTAGTTGGCGCCACAGTTATTTTGATGGGAACTGCGTATGGTTCATCCACGGATGTCGATGGTAATTATGTAATCCTCAATGTGCCTGCCGGTACGTATGATGTAAAAGTATCGTACATTGGATATCAATCAACCACAATTCAAGGAATAAAAGTTCTCGCTGGATTGACTCGAGAATTGAATGTTCAGCTTTCCAGTTCGGCAGTGCAGACAAAAGAAGTTACAGTTATTGCGGAGCGTCCTTTAATTGAAAAGAGCGCTACCAATGCAGTGCGTCTGCAAACCTCTGAGGAAATTGAGAAACTCCCGGTACGTGGCTTACAAGGATATGTTGGACTGCAGGCTGGAGTTGTTGTTCAAAATGGAACCCTGTATATCCGCGGCAGTCGTACCGATGAAGTTGGATATGTTGTTGAAGGTACAAATGTAAAAGACATTGTAGGCAGCAATGCACGATACGGCTATAACGGCAGCCTTGTAACAGTCATTCCGGAAGCGCTCGAAGAGGTTAGCGTACAAGCCGGTGGATATAGCGCGGAATTTGGCGGTGCAAATGCTGGAATTGTTTCTCAAACATTTAAGACTGCCGGATCCAATGTTGAGTTTACAGTCCAAGCCGAGACTGATAACTTTGGGAATTATCCAGGTAAAAAGTTTTTGGATACATACTCGTATGGGTATTCTGATTATATCGTAACCCTGGGATTGCCAGTATCTTCTCACATTAAATTCTTTGGCGCATTTGAAAATCAATTTCAGCGCGATCGAGATATCTGGTTCTGGTCGGGTGGAGATTTTGGTTACTTAATCGATAATGGATTAAGCGGAGGTATAAAAGGAGATTCTGCATTATTGAAATGGGATGCAGGGAATGTGCCGGGAAGACTGAATAATCGATATTCAGGCAATGCTACAATTTCAATTGACCTCCATCCTTTGCAGATTCGTTTAGCAGGCGGTTTTACACGGTCGCGGAATTCTAACAATAACCTTGTTCGTAATCTCTTTGACCTTGCTCGTGTTCCTGTCGGGGATAACAGTAACTTACTGTTGAGCGGAAAGGTCAATTATTTTATTTCTCAAAAGACTTTTTTGGAATTAAATCTTGGATATGTTGACCGCAGGAATAAATCTTATGATCCAAACTTTGGAGATGATGTTATCAAATATCAGGACAGCGTTGCGGCTGCGGCCTATGGGTGGCAGTTTGTTACGTTAACGCAAGCTCCGAATTTGTATAATCTCAATGGGTTCGAATTCCGAAGGCCGGGAGCTACTCTTGCTCTATTCTCGAAAGATAAGCAAACCAATGCAAGCGGTTCACTTGCTTTTACATCGCAAATCGAGAATCATGAACTAAAGATAGGTGGATCGTTTGAGTATTGGAGTATTTCGCATTACGATATAGATCCAACGACAGTATACCCTGGTGTGATTTCGAATATTGATGCTGCCAGAGATGCTCAAGAATATGCCCGTATTTTACGAGCATTAAGCCAGGTTAATAATTATGGGTTCGATGAATTTGGAAATCCGGTAAGTAGTGGGCTTGACGCTCCGAAGCATCCATATTTTGGCGCAGCATACATTAACGATAAAATGGAATTCGAAGATATTATTGTCAATGCTGGAATTCGATGGGATATTATGAACCTCGATGGATGGGTCTTTGATAATGTTTATGAAATTGGATATAATGCGTCTCAATTTACATTGGACAACATAAAATCGGGACGGGTAAAGAATTATTTTTCTCCTCGTCTTGGTTTCTCTTTCCCGGCGTCCGACAGAACGGTTTTCCATCTTCAATATGGTAAATTTGTGCAAGCACCTCCGTTGTACAGTCTCTATCGTTCGCGGGCTTTTGCTGTTTATATTTTACAGGGTGGACATTTCTTCCCGAATCCCATTGGATATAATGTAGATCCAGTGAAGACGACACAGTATGAAGTTGGTTTTTCACAGCAGCTAACGGATGCTTTAGCCTTTGATATAACAGGTTTCTACAAAAATATTCAAGGACAATTACAGGCGGCATATTTTCCACAGCCAGCTACATCGCCCGTGAGTTCCTATTTCGCATATGTGAATGGCGATTTTGAAAATGTCCTTGGTGTGGAATTTACACTACGTCTCCGCCGCACTGAACGCTTGCAAGCCCAGGTCAATTACACGCTGCAGGATGCGCGTGGAACAAATTCTTATGCAAATGGGACGATTTCCTTGTTGAATACTGGTGGAACGCCGCCGAGTATGGTCGTGCCGCTCGATTACGCTCAAGCTCATCGAGGATCGATCTCTCTCGATTATCATTGGGGAAAGAATGATGGCGGACCGATTTTGGAGCAACTTGGCGCGAATCTGCTCTTCACGTTTAACTCAGGTCACCCCTACACCCATGCAACCGGGAGCGGTGGACAGCAAGCAGTAGATCTGGGAAATCTTCTGCATGATCTTGATGCCCGAACAAGATTTCCATTGGAGCCAATAAACAGCTCGACGACTCCGTGGGTTTATCAACTTGATTTACGAGTAGATAAAACATTCTCGTTGGGATTTGCAGATGTCAACGTTTATGTCTATGTGCAAAACTTGCTCAATACCAAGAACGTTATCAACGTTTATTATCGAACTGGGAATGCGTACGAGGACGGCTGGTTGAGCGATCCTACGGCAAGCAGTGGAACAGTTGAAACGTATGGTCAAACGTACGTTGATTTGTATAAAATAATCAATCTCGAAAATAATCAACACCAATTCCGACAAAATGGATTCGTGAATTACGGCTCTCCACGGCAAATTCGGGTTGGTGCAAAGTTGGAATTATAAACTACAGGAGATAGCGACTATGAAATCTCAAAAGAAGTTATTGATAGTACTCCTTGCACTGTTGGTCTGTGGGAGTTTCGCATTTGCGAAGGATTCCCCAAAACGATCGATGCAATCTCTTTCAAAGATATTGGCAGGAACATCCAAAGCGTTGATGAATGGAAATAACGTAACGAGCTGGGTTGCCTCCGATGGGTTCTTTCGATGGGATATTGCTGAATCCTGGAATGGCGAGTTCCCAAAATCATCGGGAGTCGGAACAATATTTGCCGAGGGAGTTGTTTTTGGCGGTATTGTGAATGATGGACTTGACCCTAAATTACGGGTAACAGGAAATACATACTTCCATGGTATGCAGCCTGGATGCATTTTACCAGACGGCAGCGCTGAAAATGCCTCTTCTAGCGCTGTTGACCGTGTGTGGGCTGTAAGAGCCGATATGTCGCCACAGTTAAGAGGGCATTCATCGCAGTGGCCTAACCTTACGACCGATGCGGCGACATTTCTCCAAAAATCTACGAGTTCCGTTTCCGATGGAGATATTCAGGAAATTGCAGAGCAATATTTTGTTGACTGGGAAGAATGGCCAGCCGCTAAAGGAGCGCCATGGTTCATTGATACTGTAAAGATTGTACGGAATGACGCTGGGTTTGATCCTACTAATCCTCACCATATTCCCGGACTACCTGGCGCTACAAAAACTATCTGGTTGGTATGCAATGATCTTGATAATGCAACAACACAACAATTTGCTGGTTCCCCATCTATTGGAATTGAACAGCAGATGACTTTATGGTCGTATGCTTCCTCTACTCCATTGAATGATATCATCTTTAAGCAAGTTAAACTTATCTATAAAGGGATGCCAAGTACTCCAGCAAACGCAACCATTGATAGCTTCTATATTGTTCAATGGGCGGATGGCGATGTAGGAGACGCTGGAGATGATTATGCAGGATGCGATTCTGCACTGAGTCTTGGGTTCGAATATAACTCAAAACCATCCGACGCTAAGTATGCAGCAAAAGGCTTGGCTGCTCCAGCTGTTGGATATGCATTTTTACAAGGCGTTGCCTATTATACAGGCGATCTTGCAGATAGCGCTGTTGTAAATTTTCAATGGCGAAAGGGATATAAGTATTTCCATGATCGTCCACTCACAGCTTTTGACTATTTTGCAGCAGGATCACCAATCAATGATCCTGATGATGGTACCTATGACGGAACTCAACAGTGGTTTAACCTGATGCGCGGTTGTTTACCGCGTCCTGCGTATCCTGAAGGATCCCCATTTTATACAACATCAGCCTATGCCTCTGCAAATAATATTATTACATCCTATTGCCTCAGCGGCGATGTTACAACTGGATCTGGTTGGGTTGATGGAAAAGATATTCAAGCTGGCGATCGGCGAATTGTGAACGTCCATGGTCCTATCACGCTGACTCGTGGCGATACTGCTGAAGTTGTTGTTGCGTTAGTGCAAGGAATGGGTGCAAATAATATTTCGAGCGTGCAGGTGTTAAAATACAACACAACCTTCGCACAATATGCGTTCGATCAGTTATTTAACCTTCCTACTGCGCCCCCAGCTCCTAAAGTAGCGGTCACAGAACTTCCCGGTCAAATTGTTTTGAACTGGAGTTCTGAATTAAGTGTCGCTCAAGTTGAATCTTACCGTAGCTTATCTTTTGTGTTCGAAGGATATAATGTTTATCAACTTCCTTCTCGGAGCGCCGCGTTGAGCGAGGCATATCGTATTGCAACGTATGATTTGCAAAATTCTGTGACAGTTATCTACAATAATGTTGTTGATCCAAAGACAGGATACGTTGTAAACACGCCAATGATGTTTGGATTGAATAGCGGTATTAAAAGAAGCATTTCTATTACTCAAGATTACTTCAGGTCGCGTCCTTTAGTCAATGGTCAGGAGTATTACTATGTTGTTACTGCCTACGGTCACGATGAAAGTGGAACATCTCCATTTACATATCTCGAGAGTCCAGTTTCAGGAAATCTTGTTACGGTAGTGCCTCATGAGCAAAATCCGGGCGTGGTTATCCGTTCAACAGTCGGAGAAGCCTTACCTGTAACTCACACTCAGGGGGTATCTACATTAGCAGTAACCCCGATTGTAGTCAGTCCGGATCAGATAACAGGACATCAATATGAAATTACATTTTTTGCAACAGATTCTTCTGCTGTCGAAGGACTTGATGAAGTAACATGGAATCCAGTTGTCGTGAATAAGCCGAACGTTCAATGGCAATTGAGAGATGTTACAGCATCTACTGTTCTCCATACAGAGTTAGGATTTAATGATAATGATGATGCCATTATTCTAGATGGCATTCAATGGAAACTGACGGGAATTCCGTGGTACCTTCTTGGAGTTACACCTGAAATTACAAGTGTAACTTATACTCCTTCTGCTAACTTGAACTTGGAGGGAGTCAATTGGGGTGGACAAGCTTTTGGAGGAGGGTTGGATATTGGACCTAACTTCTGGGGTAGTTCATTACTTCCGAGTGAATGCTTAAAAAATATTCAGATACAGTTCAGTAATGATCCCTCCAAGCAGCAAAAAGCGTATGTTTACTGGCGAGGCGGCGATCCTGCTCGAGGAATTCCAAATTATGGTTACATTGGTTACGGAACATTCCCCGGTAAAGTTTATGATGTTACAGACCCGGCTCATCCACGTCAGGTGAACGTTGTAGTAATAGAACAATATGGAAACCCTGCGGCTGATATGACATGGGGGCCAACGTTAAGTAGTGCTGCCCGTGAATATCTTTTCATCTTATCAAGCGATTATGATGGCAATTCACCCGATCAAAGCGGTGCAAAACATCCAGATTATACTGCAATGAATATATATGCAGAAACCTACTTGTTTGATGTAATCTACTCAGGATGGTTCGTTCGGGTATCCAATGATGTTCCGCTCTTTAAGGAGGGTGATATATTTGGAATTAATGCTGGCATTCCACCAGTACTTACTGGTCAGCCAGGCGCTGATATTTATACGGTAAATACCGATGGTTATCAGTACCTCCTCAATGATAAAAGTTCTGCATTAGCAGAAATCGAAAAAATCAATGTCTTCCCGAATCCATACTATGGCGTCAATGTGCGAGAAACGAATCGGCTGAACAAGTTTGTAACCTTCAATCATTTGCCGCCAAACGCGACAATCCGCGTCTTTAATTTAGCCGGTGTCTTGGTGAAAACCATTCGGGATTACACGGGACAGTTTGCAACGTGGAATCTGAAGAATGAAAACAATCTTCCTGTCGCAAGCGGAATTTACATCGTACACGTTGATATGCCGGATTTAGGCAAATCAAAGGTGTTGAAATTAGCGGTTATTCAGGAAGAACAAATTTTACCAACGTATTAAGCATGAAGACAATGTCTCCATCTTATTATAAGGAGCTAACTATGAAAAACAGTGTGTATTTCATTCTAACAGTAATAATGGTTATTTCGATGTGTGTATCGGCGCCGGTCTTTGGGCAATCAAAAGCTGGAACATCAGCGGCGCCAGAATTGTTAATTCCGGTCGGCGCTGCTGGTATTGCAACTGCTGGAGCCAATATTTCATCGATCGCCGGTCCAGATGCAATTTTCTGGAATCCTGCAGGACTCGATGTGATGAATCAATCGGCGAGCGCCCTCTTCTCGTATCGCTCGTATATTGCCGATATGGGAGTAAGCTATTTAGCAGTTGCAGGAAAAGTCGAGAAAGTAGGAAGCTTTGGACTTTCGTTGCGAGCATTTAACGTTGGCGACATCAATGTTACAACGGAGTTCCAACCCGACGGAACAGGTGAAATTATTTCACCAACGTTCTTTACATTAGGGCTTACTTATTCACGTATGCTGACGGAACGAGTCAGTATTGGAGCAACGACGAATCTTGTAAGCGAACGCTTTGGCAACGTAAGCGCCTCAGGCGTAGCTTTCGATGCTGGCGTGCAATATCGCGGCTTAGCGGGAGTTAAAGGATTAAGTCTTGGCGTCTCTATCAAAAATATCGGCACCTCGATGAAGTATGATGGTTCTGCTCTCTACGTCAAAGCAGCTGCGGATGGATATGAGAGAGAGTATACGTACTATAAAGTTTCAGCGGCGACTTCTCAAATGCCGTCGGTAATCCAGATAGGATTAGGGTATGAGACAAAAGTTGCTAATGAAACAATGCTCCGTGTGAACGGTACGTTCGAGAATAACAACTACGGCATCGATGAATATCGAATCGGAGCGGAAGCGACGTATGCAAACTTACTCATTCTCCGCACAGGATATCTCTACAGTACCGATCCTTCTGGAACGGAGTCAATTTTCCAGAACTTTGCGGTTGGAGGCGGCGTTGATTTAGCAAAATCCCTCAATATTCCAATTACGGTAGAGTATGCTTATGTGCCAGTGAAATATTTTGATGGTAACCATGTCTTTGACATCCGTATTAATTTCTAGATAACAACCTCCAATAAACTTATTGAGCCGTCAGCATTTTATTTGTTGACGGCTTTTTTTATATTACAGTCGAAACAGAACTTGCACCATTGTTTTGAAGAGCAGAATCTATGAAAAACATCCCACTTTTTTTGCTTGTCGTTATTCTTGCATTATATCCATCGATCGCGTTTTCTAGACAACCGGAGATTATTCGACCTGCATCGCAAATTACGCTTAATGTTGATTACTCGCAGTTTCGTTCGGCTGAGAATGAAAATTACATCGAAATTTCGTATGGAGTGTTTCCCTCACAAGTAATATTGGTCAAAAAAGATTCTCTCTATGAAGGAGGGATGGAAATAAAAGCCGATATCCGACTCAACGCCAATGACAGCGTTGTCTTCCATTATCCGTGTATGTTCCCAATTCAAATACAGGACACATCCGCTTTTTCTCTTGGGAAATCGTTTCTTTCCAAATTTACACTCCGGTTGGCTTGTGGAGAATATCGCCTGAAGATTCGGTATTTTGATTTAACCGATCGGACCCGGTGCGATAGTATGGAAACTAATCTCTCCGTTACCTCATTTTCCAATTCTCCTACACTGAGCGATATCGATGTGTGTTCTTCTATTATCGAATCCACACAGAAAGAAAGTTCATTCTATAAAAACACGTATGAGGTTTTCACCAATCCAACGCGATTTTTTGGTTCGACATTTACGCCGGTACTTTACTCCTATGTTGAACTCTATAATCTCACTCCTTCGGAAGAGTATTCCATGATTGCTCGGCTTGTCAATTGGAAAGGCGCTGTTGTCAAGGAGCAGACGCGGAAAAAAGTTTCTCCCTCTGCTGATATTGTTGATGTTTCGACGATGAAAATGTTGTCATATCCATCGGGAAAATATTTCTATCAGATGGAACTTCTAAATAAAGAGGGGAAATCATTAGCGCTTCGTCAGAAAGCAATTTACATCTATAATCCAAATGTAGAGATCGAAACAGTACAGCCCGATCGCTCCCATCTTCTGGCGCTCAGCGCTGTGTATAATGGGATGGATGAATCTGAGCTCGATAAGGAATTTGCTTCCACTCGGTACATTTCTCGGCGTGATGACGAAAAGATATATTCCAAGCTGACTACGTTCGACGCAAAGCGCGATTTCCTTGCCCAGTTTTGGTCAGATGTTGAGAGTGGCAAACGAGGGTACAGTGTTGTAACGCGCGCTGTCTATACCGAGAGAGTTTCCGTTGCAAACCAGCGTTACCGGCAGTTTGGAAAAGAAGGATGGAAAACAGATCGAGGCAGAGTGTATATTCTTTATGGCGAACCCTCCAATGTTGAACGGTATCCGATGGGTGACAATTCAAAGCCATACGAAATTTGGCAGTACGATTCTATCGAGGGAGGAGTTCAGTTTGTTTTTGTCGATCGGTCAGGATACGGGGAATACATCCTCGTACATTCTACAAAACGCGGCGAGGTTCAGGACGAGAATTGGGAACAGTACTTACATTAGCCTCCTTATTATTGTTCAATCCAGCAATTGATTCAATAGAATCGTTGGTTGAGCTTACATCGATCGGCTCTTTCAATGCAGCATCGCGTATTGTCATAGATTTTCGTGGACGAATCTTTGTTGCTGATCATGGAACTCACTTGGTGTATTGCTTCCCTTCGTTCAAGGAATCGCCATTGACCGTTGGCGGCTATGGCTGGACTGATGGCGCATTCGACACTCCTACAGATGTTGCAACCGATGGCGTCAATATTTATGTAACAGATTATGGTAATCATCGAGTTCAGAAGTTCGATCAAAAGTTACGTTTCGTAGGTTCCTGGAGCGGAAAAACTGCAACGCACGAAAATGAGCGCTTTGGCTATCCGAAAGGCATAGCATTGAGTGAAATTGGGGAAGTATTTTTATTAGATGGAGAAAATAACCGAGTAATTAAGTATTCCACAATTGGTAAATTCGAACGAGCGTTCGGAAATATTACAACAAATGAAGGAAGACTTACTCAACCCAAACGATTATTATTACGGGGGAAAGAAATATTTGTGCTGGAAAATAGCCGTGTTGTTGTGTATGATGTGTTTGGCGCATACCTTCGAACAATTGGAGAAAATCAATTTTGCGATGCGCGAGGAGTATGTTGCATCGATCCGAATCTCTTTGTTGCGACTCAGGATACGCTCTATTCCTTTTCTAAAGAAGGAAAGTTGTGTACAAAAACACCACGAACGGTTATTCTTGCCTCATCGCCAATTGAGGAAATTACAGATATTGCATCCTATAATCGTACTCTGTATCTTTTAACGCCGAACTCGATTCGGATTTTTGAAATCCAAAATAAATAAACACTACTTCATTTAACAATCTTGGAGGAACAATCTTATGGCAAGCCGAAGCATTAACAAAGTAATTCTTATTGGTAATTTAGGACAGGATCCTGAAGTGCGATACACCGCCAGCGGCGTTGCAGTTGCAACGTTTAGCGTGGCGACGAATGAATCATACAAAGATCAGGAAGGGAATTTGCAGGAGCGTACGCAATGGCATAATATCGTTGCGTGGGATAAACTTGCACAAATTTGCGGCGAGTATTTGAAGAAAGGGAGCAAAGTGTACCTCGAAGGGAGAATCCAATACCGCACGTATGACGACAAATCAGGTGTGAAACGGTACGTTACCGAAATTGTTGCAAATCAAATGATGATGCTCGATTCCCGAAATGCTGGTAGTAACAACGATATTCAGGGAACGCCGGATTCTTCAATTGCTGAAAAACCGGAGGAAGACCTTCCGTTTTAATAAAAATGGAATTTTCTCATTTCAGAATGAGATTTCTTTCTATCGCACTGATTGAAGTAAATGGAAAGAAGATGGTTCCAGCGCTGTTGGTGTAATTGAAATTGAAGCAATCGCTCCCTTAAACCAGTATTGCCGATTGAGGCGTACGCCAATGGAGACATTTTTATCAGTTTGTGGTTGGAATGACGGCAGCGCGCCTTCCAACTCTTTCTTCCCATCAATATAAGCTGTCACTTTTCCACTATCGAGAACGAGAGCGCAGTGATACCATTCGTTCAGTGGATGACGTCGAGTAGTATCGATCAGCGTCAGGCCGTTCGTTCCCGCTTTTACGAATGCATCGAGTACCCAAGAATCTTCGAACACACGAATTTCTAGGAGCGCTCTATTTCCACGTAACTCGCCAAAGTGGAGGAACCTTTGTTCATGCTCGCCGCCGCTCTGCGGTGAAAAAATGACTTCGAGAGTATACTGTTGCAATCCAATGAGCGGGTTGGATTGTAGAAAAATTCCATCGCTATTTCCATTGAAGAGCGCTGCTGAACCAATCGGAGCCTCGACAAGAGTAGGATTTCCAACGATGGTTACAGTGTCTTTTGCCTGTAAGAGTTCAGCGCAATTCCATTTAGTTATAGCGACATCTTGTGCCAAAAGACCAGGAGCCAATGACAAAAGAATAAAGGTGAGTAAAATATTATGAGCTTTCATATTGATTCCTTCATTATCGATTCACACGCGACGTAAACAAAATATACATCGCTTCAATTTATGAATCAATTATAGAATTTGCTTCCAATTGTAGAGGAAGAGGACATTGATCAAATACAATAATATCCAACTCATCGAGCTGTATTTCGATAATAAGGAAAGTAATAACCGAAGCGCCATTTTCTTTACCATTGCAATAGAAAAATTTTCACTGTAGTTTCTCTATAGTTATAATGAATAGAAATTCAAAAGCAGTTGAGTTTTTCTTTTGTACACGAATCACGGAAGGGACCTACTATGAAGAATAAGAAACGATTGTTATTTGATTGCGTTGATTCTTATAACAAATGCACGAACGATTGGATCGATAAATTTTATTCAAGAGATTTAGAATGGATTGCTATGCCTTCTGCGAGCGTTCCAAAAGGGAGGAAGGGCGGTTTTAATGAATTCTACCAATTTGCAAATAACGCCTTAAATTTTTTTAAGGATAGAAAATTAAAGGTTCTCAGGAGCTTTGTTGATGATAATACTGTAATCTTAGAACAGGAATGGAGCGCAACGTTACCACAGGATATTGGCAGTATGAAGAAAGGAGAAATAACGAAACAAATGATTATATCGATATTCGAAGTCGACCATGATTTAATTGTTCAACAAACAGATTATATGGTTCCAGCCTTGGAATAGTAGAGAGAAAAGTAATTGAAATTTATAGAAAGCAGATTGATAATGTATTTATCAGGTATAAAAGAACTCGGTATTTTCGGATGCGCACACATAAATAAATTTACAAATGGAAAGGATTACAAGAATGAAAATTCGTAGTCCAATTACTTTAATCTTAGGAATACTTCTCTTTATTATGGGAATATTTATACTTGTGAGCAGCGGCAATGCTGGCGGAATAATTCCATTGCTCATCGGTGGCGCTCTTGCTTTTTTAGGCTGGCGAGACGATCGAACTGCACTACTTGTCTTTGGTCATATCTGTATTGTGCTCGGTTGTTTTTTAATTACATGGGGAATCTACCTGCTGCCTTATTGCCAGCCGACGTTACTACATATTTTTACTCGACCATTATTCTGGGGATTATTCTCTGTGCTGGGTGGAATTTGCGCCAACTACCACGGTTTCTGCCAATGTATACGCAAACAAGAAAAAGTGAAAAGTGTGCAAGTCAAATAACGGCATTTTTGAATTTTTTTTCTAAAATTTAAGCAAAAGTACCAATGAATTAAAAAATCCCCAAATAATAGATTAAATAAAATGTTACAAAATCCATAAAAAAGCGGTGTGAATAATTATATTGACCAGGATTCAAGAAATTGAAAATTGGATTCAAATTCTTATCATTAGAATTTTTAAATGGATTAACTAGTTTAATTTGCTAAATTACATTCCGTTGTATTTAAATACACTTAGAAAGTGAATCGTTTTTTTTCTAAAATAGATTTGATGGAAGAGCGCTGCATATAGAAAAATGTGGAGGTTCAGAAATGGAAAGAAAAATATTAAAAAATAAACCGCTTGTAGAAGCAATATTTGAAACACGATGGAAACTGCAAGAACCTGTTCCTGGAATAAAGGTAGATCCACATTATAAAATACTCCTTGGTAGAATATATGATAGAGTAAAAGATGAATATCCATTCCATGAACAACTGCCTACAGCGGCAATGCTCGATGAGTTTGCAGGATATGTAGTTCAGCATAGATTCCGAAGAAATAACAATGAATGGCCATTAATTCAGATCGGCCCTGGAATTATTACCTTGAATGATACTAAAAATTATACCTGGGAAGATTTTGAAAAAAGAATTTGTAGTGTTGTGAATATACTTTTTGATGCATATCCAGATGCTGAAAATAATTTGGAAGTTAATTGGTTATCATTAAGGTATATTGATACTGTTGACTTTAACAATAAAGAAGGGGATGTATTTTCCTTCTTGAAGAATTTAAAAATAAACATAGAAGTGTATGAGAAACTTTTTGAGGGTAATGAAGTTAGCAATTCACCGTTAGGTTTCGATTTACGACTGGCATTCTCTGCTAATGAACCGAAAGGCGCTGTACATTTAAGATTCGTGAAAGATGCTGAAGCTTTAAAATGGGAAACACAAGTCCAATCCGCCAATGTGGATGTTCCTGCAGGTAAGGAGCAAATCATTCATTGGGGAACCAAAGCACATGAATTAACTGATGACTGGTTTTTTAAAATGATAGATGGCGAACTATTAAGGAGGTTTGAATGATATACGACTCGACTTTACAAAATGTTGCATCTTCAGAATGTTCAGTTCCAGTCACGTTTATTCAAAGCAAAGGAAGAGATACGTTAGTTGCTCTTGAGGGTTTGTTATCAAGGAAATATATTACATTCTCTTCGCCCATTTCTGAAGTCGATCCATCTTCGATTGAAAAGCCATATATTGAAACAAAAACTGAAACTGTCATAAAAACACTTCCAAAGAAAGATTTTTACACACGCATTGCAGATATCGCCAATAAACTATTAAGGAATGAAGAACCTTTCAAAAGGTTAGACAGGGTGCAGATGGAAAACTTTTTAAAGTTTGTAGAAGGAAATATTTCACCGGAACAAATTGACATCATTAGTGACGAGGAACTTCTTTCAAGAGTTAAGAAAGCGTTAGGAATTGAGTTGATGTGTGGGTTGTTAAATGATCTGAAAAAAGAACAGATTGCCTCTTTTGAATCTTCAATAAAGAGGAGGGATTTATTTAAATGAATTATGTCCTAGATTCGGATATAATTAGCGCTTTAATGAAAGGCGATCAAAAAATTAAAGAGAAATTGCAGACAGTACTAATAAAAGGTGAAACAGTCATTATAAATGGAATAAGCTACTATGAAATAAAAAGAGGGCTTTTAGCAGCAAATGCTACAGGTAAATTAAAGGAATTTGAAAGAATATGTAATTTATTAGAAATCCTTCTATTAGATAATATAAATGTTTTTGATAAAGCATCAGAAATTTATGCTTCTCTTAAACAATCGGGTAAACCTATTTCAGATGCAGACATACTCATTGGGGCAATGGTATTAACAAAAAATTACATTTGTGTTTCCAATAATACTAAACATTTTAGTAGAATTGAAGGACTGATATTAGAAAATTGGATGAGTTAATACGATAAAAACTGCTTTATCCCAATTTAGTCAACATCATCACAAACTTTTTGCGACTTTTCTATTTGTAAATTAGTTCAAATCATTCAACGGCATCGTACATAATATGAACGAGGAGGAGCAGATGGATCTCAAGGCTTTAGATAAAATTACCTATGGGATGTTCATGGTGAGTTCTAAAAACGATGATAAGATTAACGGACAGATTGCGAATTCAGTTTTTCAAATAACTCCAGAGCCCCCCAAAATTGCAATATCAATTAGTCATCTTACCTTGACTCACAGTTTTATTGCAGAGAGTAAATTATTCTGCGTATCCATTCTCCCTGACAATTTCCCGATGAAGTTAATAAGTCTTTTTGGGTTCAAGTCTGGAAGAGACGTGGATAAGTTTAAAGATGTAGCGTACAAAGTATCGGGAAATGGGCTTCCATATTTTGAAAATTCACTTGGATTTATTGAATGCAAAGTTGTAAATTCTCTTTCAGTAGGAACTCATACTGTTTTTATTGGCGAGGTAACCGACTGCAGAACTTTACTAACAGGAGAACCAATGACGTACGCGTATTATCATGACGTGTTACGAGGCGGTATCTCCGCAAATGCAACACATTATAGAAGAAATATCAAAGAAGAAGGAGAAAAGACTATGGGAAAATATACTTGCTCGGTTTGTGGGTATGTTTATGATCCAGAACAGGGAGACCCTGACAATGGAATTCAACCAGGAACTCCATTTGAAGAATTGCCCGACGATTGGGTATGCCCAATTTGTGGAGCAGAAAAATCCGAATTTGAAAAGGAGGAATAATCCATGGCTATCAGAGAAATAAAAAATAATATATTTGCCGTCGGTGTGAACGATTGGGATAGAAGATTATTTGATGAACTGATTCCGCTCCCTGATGGTACAAGTTATAACTCTTATCTTATCAAAGGCAGTGAAAAGATAGCTTTAATCGATACTGCCGATCCTGCAAAGGAAGATGAGTTCGTCAATAATCTCAGGGAAACAGGCGTTCAGAAAATCGACTATGTTATTGCAAATCATGCCGAGCAGGATCATTCAGGAGCAATACCGAAAGTCCTCGAACTCTATCCCGACTCAAAGGTTGTAACGAATGAAAAGTGCAAAAATATGTTAATCGATCTTCTGCTTATTCCTGCAGAGAGATTCATTACCATTAAAGATGGTGAAACTCTTTCGCTTGGAGACAGGACGCTAAAATTTATTATAGCTCCGTGGGTTCACTGGCCTGAAACCATGCTGACGTATCTCATAGAGGATAAGATTTTATTCCCCTGCGATTTCTTTGGCTCGCATCTTGCCAGCAGTGAACTCTATGCAGATGATGAGTGCGAAGTCTATTTGTCGGCAAAAAGATACTACGCCGAAATTATGATGCCGTTTAGAGCGAACATCAAAAAGCACATGGAAAAACTTGCGAGTTATGAATTCGAGACGATCGCTCCAAGTCATGGTCCCGTCTATCGAAATCCGAAGTTTATTTTGAATGCTTATAACGACTGGATTTCGGATGATGTAAAAAACGAAGTCATTCTTCCGTTTGTATCCATGCACCATTCGACGAGAGCAATGGTTGATTATTTTATCTCTGCGCTCATCAAAAGAAATATCATCGTCAAGCCATTTAACCTGACTCAAACGGATATTGGCGAGCTTGCAATGTCGCTTGTCGATGCATCAACAATAGTGATCGGTTCGCCAACGGTATTGACAGGACCGCATCCGCAGGTTGTATCAGCAGTTTATCTGGCAAATGCATTGAGACCGAAATTGAAGTATGCGTCTGTGATTGGTTCTTATGGCTGGGGTGGTAAGATGCTGGATACAATCAAAGGACTGATTACGAATTTGAATGTAGAACTCCTCGAGCCAGTTATTGTAAAAGGTTATCCGAAAGGGACTGACTTTCAGTCGCTGGATAAATTAGCAGATGCAATACTTGAAAAGCATAAGGTTATAATGAAGAAGTAGAAAAATCAGATTTGGGAAGTCGTATTCAATAAATAAAGTGTATCGAGGCAACGGATTATATTCTTCTTCAGTTTTGAACCCCAAACTGTGCAGTAAGGATATTTTCAATTTCTGTAAATCTTTCCTATGCATAATTTGGGTAAACTTTTTGTTCTTTTCTTTCAAGAGAAAAGAACAAATAATGATGAATTAAATGTAAAGGAAAGTAAAAACACGAAGCAGAAAGGACACACCCCGCCCTTCGGACACCCCTCTACAAGAGGGAATAATTCCCCTTCTCAGAAGGGGTGTCAACCGAAGGTTGACGGGGTAGTCTATCAAGCCGGTGGCTTCGATACGAGCTATCGTTCGCCTCAGCCGTCGTTCAGGAATCGGTTGCTGTGGTGCCGTAAACGCATCAAAGCGCTTGCCAGGCAAATGTTCTATATTTTTTGTTGCTTCATTTGAGATTAACGCATACCTTATCTCTTAGTGAGACCAAGAAAAAGATGTATTTATCACCGCTAATGATAGGTGTGAAATAATCGAATTTGTAGAAAAATAACTTTCCTTTACTAAACTACTAATATCCAAAACAAAATCATTTAATTACTTATGACAAACTTTCTCAAAAGCTTGTTTGGCAGTAAAGCAACTGCAAAGGTTAGCAGCCAACAAAATCAGAAAGTAACCATTCCTATTCAAAATCAACAGCAAGCAGATGCCAAAGGAAAAACTAATATTACAAATGAATTTGTCGAAGTCCATGTAAAATTGGCTGGCTTTGCAGATGATTACTATAAATGGTCGGAAGCTAACCCTGAAGGTGAGTTGAAAGATTATGAAGGCTATTCCGAGGTTCGCTCCATTGGACAGCAGCCTTTTGATGCAGGTGGCAAGCGAAAAATGCTTATCGAATACTCCCATACTAAAAAAATAAAGCAGAAAAATATTGAAAAATGTGAAACTATTTATGAGGCAATGTCCAGAATTGATTCTGCAGAATGAAATTCCAGGCATCCCATTATTTTGTAAAAATATAAATTAAGGAGAAGAAAATAATGAGCGTCATTGCACGAGAGTATCAACAATTCGGAGGTAAAAATGTAGAGGAAGCCAGCCATGCTGCTGAGAAAGCTTTTTCTCTTGCCGCTAAGTTTCTGGACATCCAGATAATTGATAAAGGTTCCGGTGGATTTTTTGGTATGGGAAGCCGACCTGCAAGCATAAAGGCGCGAGCTTCAGTATTGGCGGCAGTAATGCAGGGCAATGCTGAAGACGTCAAAGCTCTTGTTGCATCAGGCGCGAATGTGTGCGCTGCTGTCGACGATATAACTCCAATAATGTCAGCATCGTCAAACGGACAATTGGATAAGGTTAAAATTCTGCTAGATGCTGGTTTGAAACCAAAGGAAGAAACCGATCGATGTGGAATTTCCTTGCTTCTTGCGGCCTCCAATGGACACACCGATGTCGTCGAGGCTTTGGTGAAGGCTGGTACTAACGTCAATTATCGCGACACTGCAGGCGCCACTGCTCTTACTTATGCAATAGAAAAGAACCATATAGAAACAGTTCAAAAACTTCTCTCTCTGAAAGCTAATGCAAATAGTAAAAGCGACAACAACCTGACTGTATTGATGTTTGCCGCTATGCAAGGTTGTCCGGAGATTACGAAAGCTTTGCTTGCTGCAGGAGCTAAACCAAATGCAGAAGTTTTTTTAAACGGCTGGAATTGGAGAGCGCTGGACTTTGCTATTCCTGAAAAAGATGCCGGTGAAAAAAATTATGCAGTTACGCTTGCACTGGCAAAAGCCGGAGCCCGTACAGGCATGGATAAAACTGCCATGATAGCAATGGCAAGCCAGGGTGCAGTAGAGGCAGTGAAATACCTTATACAGGGTGGGGTGAATGTGAATGAGAAGGTTGATGGACATAGCCCTCTATTGGAAGCGGCAAATTCTGGACATTTAGAAGTCGTAAAGATTCTTCTCGGCGCTGGCGCCAATATCAATGATACCGATACTCCCGGATGGACGCCTCTTATGTATGCAAGTTACAATGGACATGCAGATGTTGCCAAAGCTTTACTTTCCGCAAAAGCGTCTTTTACTACTAAGTCTAAAGATGGTACAACAGCTCTTAGCCTTGCCAAAGATAAAGGTAACGCTGAGATAGTAAAGATGCTTGAAGCGGCAGGCGCGAAAAATTAATGGGCGCCTCTCCACTTTTTTGAAGTTCCTTAAGGATACATAATGTTTAAAAACCTTTTTTCTGCGAAAAATAAAAATCAAAAACCCGATTCTAAATCACGCAAAAATTCTACTAATGGTATTGAAAAAGGAAAAGTCAATTCGCCAGTGAAATCAACTCTTAAGATCGATAAAAAGCCGGTAGAAGAAAAACCGGTAGAAAAAACCCCTGCTGAACCACTCAGCGAGAAAATTCCAGAACCTGTGCCTAAGCCCAAAACTACTCCAGCGCCAAAACCAGCGCCTAAAAAATACATACGTAATTCAAAGATTGCTATTCTACAAGAAAAGATTGTAGGTTTTGATGATGAATCAATAGTTGAAATAGAATTGCCTGACGGCTCTACCTTCTGGGCAAAAAATTTTTCTGTATTTAGTGGAGACAAAGAAACCATAGACATCAACTTTTATCTTGATGGGATTGCGCGTATTTCAACTAAATATGGCAATATTTCATTTTCGGGTGATAGCCTGCGGGTTAAAGGCGGCATAGTGACTGAAGGTTTAACTAACAATTCTATTGCGATTCATTCACCAGAAGGAGTTTCAGTACCCTTGACATATTATCTTTCCTTTTACTGGCCAGGCGGCAACATTAGCAGGGGCTACCTGAGCGAAAACCTCACAATAAATGGAATAGAGTATCCCAAAGATGCAAAGGTTGAGTTTCCTGAGGATGGAAATCTTAGCTATGTAAAAATAAATGGTAAACAGGTGCAGCTCAAGGAGCGGCAGCAATACGAAACATCTCTTTTTGAAGCAATAAAGACAAATAATCCAGCGGGCGTTAAGGAATCGCTTGAAAAAATTCATGCTGCACACACTCGGTACGAGGATATTAAGAATTCTGACAATCAAATTCCCCTGCAAGTAGCTCTTAGTCTGGGGCACATGGAAATAGCCTCGTTGTTGATAGAAAATGGTTTTAGCATTGATCAGAAGAATGCACAGGGTGATTCAGCGCTTCATGTTTTTTCTGCTGCGGGAAATATTGAAGTAGTCCAATGGCTACTGGATAACAGGGCAAATGTAAATATAAAAGATAAAAAGGGACGTACGCCATTTTCCCTTGCTCTCCTTGCTTATAGGACTGACATTGTTGAGATGCTTCTCAAAGCCGGTGCGGATATAGCTATCAGGGATGATAACGACGACCATGCCATTTTTGATATTATTGAAGATTTAACGCTGGTAATTGAAGAAAAGTCCAGGCTGGAGCATGCGTGCAGTCTGATAAGAATACTTGTAAACGCTGGCATGGATGTTAACATGAAGAACAGTGCAGGCGAAAGCCTGTTTATGAAAACGTGCTCGGCAAAATATCCCGAACTCGTCGAGCTAATGCTCTCGCATGGCGCTAATATCAATGATAGAGATGCCATGGAGAACACACCCCTTCATCATGCCGTTATTTCAGGAAATATTAAAATAACAGAATTGCTGATTGCCGCAGGCGCTGATATAAATGCTGTAAACAGGGAAGGAGAGACTGCGATATCTATTGCATATGAAAACAATCAGATAGAGCTGGTTAAAATCCTTGTGAATGGTGGCGCCGATACTTCAAAATTGCCACAGGATGCTGATTTAACTTTTAAAGACGAAAACATCAACAAACGGCTTCAAGAGGCTGCGTATGATGGCAACAGTGAATTGATTGGAGCTCTCTTAAAGCGTGGTGCAGATGTGAATGTCGCAGAAAGTGAAATGGGCTATACACCTTTGATGTGGGCTTCAATGAAAGACTACCATAATGATTCCGTGCAGCTGCTGATCGAAGCGGGAGCAAACCTGAATGCCCGAAACAGTAAAGGCGAAACTGCCCTGATGGTTGCACTTAGGGAATCCGGTAAGCTTAATGCAGAACTCTTAGTTGAAAAAGGCGCTGATTTCAACATTGCTAATAACGTAGGGGAAATTCCAATTGTCATAGCTGCAGGGTACGGATATACGAATGTTGTGGCAAAAATGATAGCCATGGGTGCCGACGTAAATGTAAAATCCAGAAATGGTGATACAGCGCTGTCGTTTGCCAGAAGTTCTGGATACGATGATGTCGTTAAACTCCTGCTAGCCCATGGAGCAGTTAACTAATATGTTTTCAACTAACGAATGTTAAACCTATAAGGAAAAATGCAGATGAAAAACCTTTTCAAAGCGCTTTTGGGCAGTAAGAATGCTGCAAAGGGAAGCAACGGGCAAGATTTAAAAAACACAATTCCCGCTGAAAAACATCAGCAGCTAAAAGCTGAACCGGAAGAATCCCAAATGTATTCGCTTTCGGTAAAAGTGGCCAGCGTAATGGGCGAATCTGTTTATGCTGAATATAACGGAGTTGCCAATACCATGGTTGAGAATCGTATTCTTGAACATTTCAGCGAGACCGATTACCTCGATTCCGATGAAATACCTATTCAATTCAAAATGTGTAAAGTTTTCTTTCACAAGTTGGTAGATATTCATGAGGCATCCGCTATCATGTCCGCAGATCAGGAAGCACAGCCTTCTGCTAATACGCGAATTGATGAGAAGGGTGGAATGATTTGCTATCCTACCGATGTAAAAAACTGCCAGAGCGAGGGAAAGATTTCATGGCCCGGCGGTTCTATCAAGCTAACCAGAATACTGATGCCTTCCGTTGAAGACAACAAATACCATCTGGTAATTATTAACAGCTAAAAAGGAAAGACTATGAACGAAGAATATTTTGAAATTCCCGACGAAGAATTAAAAACTGAAGATGAAATAAAACAAAGAATTGCCGAGAAACAAAAAATTATGGCTTCGCTGTTCTCGAAGGGCGAGTCGAATAAATGGCTTAACCTTAACGATTCTGTTAAAAAGCTTAAACAAAGGTTGGAAGAAATAAAACCATCATCGCCTCCAACACCCAGAAGTACTGAAACTGTTGAAGAGCGATTGCTCCGAGAAGCAAAGGAAAGGTATGAAAAAAGGAGCGAAGATGCAGGCGATAACTGGTGGGAAATGTTTGACTAAGAAAGAAGAAAGGTTATGGGAATATTTAATTTTTTACAAAAGAAATCATCGGCTTCAAATAGCGTTGAATTTTTCACCGATCCCCGTGACGGAGAAAAATACCGGACTGTCAGGATTGGTAACCAGATCTGGATGGCAGAAAATTTTCGGCACAATAAAAATGAATATAAAAAAGGATACTGGTGGAACTACAACGGAAACAAAGAACAGATAAAGCAATACGGTTGTTTGTATGATTGGAATTCGGCCATGAAATTGGCGCCAGCAGGTTGGCATCTGCCAACAAAAACAGAGTATGAGGAAATGATTGAGTCCGTTTCAGAAGCTGGCTTAGATGCAGTTTATTTTCTCGAAGTTGGTGGTTCATCCGGATTCGATGCTGTATATGGTGGAATGTATAACGAGCTGTATTCACCCGATAGTATCGGTGATACGGCATTCTACTGGACTTCACAACCCAGATCCTCTTGGAAAGATAATGATGATTACCACTACTATTTATGTTTGACTAGATGGGAGAAAAAATGGGGCTTTGATAGTCTTTATACATCTCAATTACTTTCAGTACGTTACGTTAAGGATAAATAAACTATGGCAGATAAAAATCTTTTACTTTTCAAGGCTTGCTGTGCAAATGATGTAGAGGGAGTTGAGAAAGCATTAAAAAAGTCGATTTTCTCCAGAGGGGCTGATGTTGACTGTGTGGTATATGAAGGAAATCCGGAAAGAAACTATCCGTTGCACATTGCTGCACGAAATGGGAATGTGCGTATTGTGAGTCTTCTAATTGAAGCTGGCGCTCAGGTGAATGTTTATAATGAAAAAAAGAAAACCCCTCTTCAGTTGGCAGCAGAAAGCGGAAATGCCAAAGTGGGGCAGATTTTAATTAGCCATGGAGCCGATGTTAACGAACACAGGGATACCACCAGCGAACCAATGCTCATAGCAATAGAAAATGAAAATGTTGATTTTGCCAAACTGCTTTTACAAAATGGAGTGGATATACAATCCTCAAGAAGGACATACCTTAACTATGCAGCCAAATATAATAAACCAGAATCTATAAAGTGCCTTGCCAGGGGCTATAACATAAACGAAGGAGACCATAGCCATAAAACTGTTCTCTTCGAGGCAGTTGAAAATGGAAGTCTTGAAGCTGCACGAATGCTTATCGACCTGGGCGCCAATGTTAACGCTATGGATGCATCAAAGAGAGAGCCCCTATATTTTGCAGTAAATAATGGAAATACCGAAATGGCCCGACTCCTCATAGAGAAAGGAGCCAAAATTAACAATGTCAGTGAGGGAGGCGAAACAGCAAAACGAATTGCTGTCAAACAAGGTAATCTCGAAATGATCGAACTGCTTTTTTCCACTGATAATTTCAACATCAACCGTAATTTGTGGTATGCAAGTGAGGACATAAAGATAATCAAGCTCTTGATTAAGCTTGGCGCTGATATCAACAGCTTCTATAGCGACTATGAAAAATATACATTGCTCGAAAAGGCTATTGGAAATAAGAATTTAGAACTTGTAAAAACATTAGTTCAGCTCGGCGCAAAACTGACATACGAAGCAGGTGGAAAGATGAAATACCTCTTTACCGAAGCTGTTAAACTTGGAGATGTAACAGTAGTTGATACCATGCTGGCAAATGGCGCAGATATTAACGAAAACGATTCTGCTCCGCTTTCAGAGGCAATACAACTCAATAGTAAGCCCATGATAGATTATCTTATCAGGAAGGGAGCACAGCCAAATGACAAAACCCGCGCTTTGTACGACAAGCTGGTTGCTAAAGAAAAATTGAGACAGGAAATCCAGACTGTTCCTGCTGCAGACCTGTACACTATATTATTGAGCAACAACATGGAGGAATACAAGCTGGCAGCTCTCAACCGCTATATTGATACTTTTCCCGAACAGTTCGATCTGGATAAATGCAAGGGAGGAAAAGATATCATTTCAGCCATCATCAACCTCAGAATAGTAGCTGCAGAGGAAAAGAGAAGAATTAAATTATCGGATTTGATCAATACATATGGAAAAGCCAAAGAGGCGGTGCTGATTAAGACCCGATCTGATGAGTACAGGGTAATTTTAGCATTTTCGAGACGAGACGGCGACTATGAAACCACCATTACTCGGGTTGGTAACGATGAGTTTCTAAGCGAAGAGGTTATGACGGATTGGAATTAAGACAATGACAGACCCCATTAACCCACTTGAACACTGCCAGCGAATTCAGAATATGAGCGATATTCTTAATAAAGTTATTCATACCTATGATGCGCTCGATTCTAAGGATTTCGGCTATTTAGGCTCATTACGGGAATCCATCAAAAGTTACAGACCGGAAGTAATTGATCTGCTTCAAAAAATCCGTGATCAATACGCCATAAAAAAACAGATCAACCCCTGGCAAAGTTTCAACATATCAAAAGGGGACCTTCGCTACTATGATGGCTATGCGCGCCACTCTTCAATGGCGCTAAAAGAAGAGCTCCCTGTTAATAAAATTATCAGGGTTGGAATTATCGGCGGAACTTTCGATCCCTTTCATCTGGGACATCTTTTAATGGGGTTAAACCATCTGGCTCATGGACTCAGCGACTTTGTTGTCTATGTTCCCAATGCCGATGCATGGATTGGTAAAAATCCTTCAAAACCCAATAAAAATAATTATGAATGGCGTTTCAAAACCGTGATGAACGGAGGAGTGGAAGATATCTTCCCTCTTCTTCGGGTTGCATATCTTAAAAGGCAAGGCGAGCCTCCATGGGAAATTGCCGACTTGATTTTAAATAATCAGGAACTGATCGATAAGCTGGATAGAATTGAATTCAACATCATTATAGGATCTGATGTTCTTAAACGACCCGGCATTATAAAAAAGTTTGAAAGCGACTATAAAAATCTTCAGAAGATGGGAAAACCTGAGAAAATTAACTTTAATTTTCATGCTGTTCAAAGAAAGGGTGCTGAATTGACTGATGCAGACATTGACAGAATAAAAGATTCTTTCACTTTTAAACTGACTATCGAACCTTTTATTTCAGATGCATCCTCCTCGAACTTTAAAGAAGGCGATGGGAGTTTTTGCTGTTTTTACCCTTCCAGCATGACTCTTTTGGAGTCCTTCATCCGCTATAAAATTTAATTTCATCTATCGCCAATACCTCTGTCTAAAAATCTTTTCATTTTTTCTCCTGTACTTGTGTAATGCAATAAATTTAGCGGTGGCTTCGATACGGGTTATCGTCCTACTCAGCCACCGTCAGGGCATCGGTTGCCGAGTAGCCGTAAGGCGTATCGAGGCAAAGGGCTAATTCCCCCATCGGTAAATCCAAATGGTGGTTTTCCGTTCTGGATATTGTCGGCGTTTTGCGTGGCGAAGAAGATTATTCCAAGAACATAAATTATTGGAAATATTTAAAAGCAAAGCTAAAAAAAGAAGGCAGTCAGTTGGTTAGTCGCGCTAACCGACTGAAATTAACTGCTGCCGACGGCAAGAAATATGTAACCGATATGTTTGATTATGACGGAATTATTGAACTTGCGAAAAATTTTCCCAGCAAACAGGCAAATCGTTTTATCGAATGGTTTACTTACAGCGATGAAACCATTGACGGAAAGAGCAAATCCAAGGCTTATGCCCTTTTTGACAGCTCTCTGCTCGATACAATTGAAGTCGGTACAGTAAGAGGCTTGCAGCAAATTCACGGCTACTTATTCGGCGGGCTTTATGATTTTGCCGGACAAATCAGGACGCATGATATTGCGAAGGGAAGTTTTCAATTCGCCGCAGCGCGCTTTTTACCAGAGACGCTGAAAAAAATCGAAGCAATGCCTGAAAGCACGTTTGATGAGATTGTGGATAAGTATGTGGAGATGAACGTTGCCCACCCTTTTCTGGAAGGCAACGGCAGAAGTATGCGCATCTGGCTCGACTTGATTCTAAAGAAGAACTTGAAATTGTGCGTAGATTGGAGCTTGATCAACAAAAAAGAATACCTGAGCGCTATGGAAAAGAGCGTATCGGATTCCATGCCAATTAAAGCATTGCTGAAGTCCGCCATGACGGATAAAATCAACGACCGCGAAATGTTTATGAAAGGCATCGACTACTCCTACTATTACGAACAGGAAGACATTGTTGTGAAAGGCGACGGCAAATGAAACTCAAATTCAGACATCGACAATTTCTAACGAGGTGATAAGATGCTGGATACAATCAAAGGGCTGATTATGAATTTGAATGTAGAACTTCTCGAGCCAGTTATTGTAAAAGGTTATCCGAAAGAGAGTGACTTCCAGTCGCTGGATAAACTGGCAGATGCAATACTGGAAAAGCATAAAGATTTAATGAAGAAGTAGAAAATCAAATTTGGGTGGTTAATGAGTTAAGATTATAAGGCGCTTCAGAAGGCAACAGAATTTCTACTGCCATCTTGAGGTATCGAAAAAAGGCACAAGAGGTTGTATCCAATAAATGCTTGGAGAACCCGACCTAAGAAAAATATGGAATGTAAAACGAGGCGAACGAAGCGTCCGCACAAAATTCTGTTTGAGGCGAGCGCTGTTCAGCGAGACGAGTTTATTTTGTGCAGCGGAGTGAGCCGATGTTTTACCCATATTTTTCTTCAGTCTTGAACTTTTGGTTCTTTTCTTTCAAGAGAAAAGAACAGTAACTAACAGATGAGGTGTAAAGGAAGAGATAAAGCACAAAGCTGAAAGGAGACACCCCTCTACAAGAGGGGAATAATTCCCCTTCTCAGAAGGGGTGTCAACCGAAGGTTGACGGGGTAGTCTATCAAGGTGGTGGCTTCGATACGGACTATCGTCCTACTCAGCCACCGTCAGGGCATCGGTTGCCGAGTAGCCGTAAGGCGTATCGAGGCAAAGGGCTAATTCTCCCATCGGTAAATCCAAGGATTGCAAGCTTACTGTTGCTAGTCTACTTGACGCTTACCGCGCCAACTACCTTTTCAATTTTCAAATGTATAAATTAAGTTTGTTGTAACAAGGTTCACTCTCGAATTCGTATATCAAAAAAACAGGATAGCGCTATGGCAAACAACAAACTCGATATCAAATCTCTGGAAAACTGGCTGTGGGAAGCCGCCTGCAAGATTCGCGGACCTGTCGACGCGCCAAAGTATAAAGATTACATTCTACCGCTCATCTTCTTGAAGAGACTTTCGGATGTGTTCGAGGATGAACTCGAGCGACTTGCGCAAAATTATGGCTCGAAAGAAACAGTCGAGGAACTGCTCGCTCAGGATCACAAACTCGTGCGTTTCTATTTACCAGTGGAATCGCGGTGGGGAGAGATTGCAAAGCGCACAACCGACGTCGGCGAATATCTAACGGATGCCGTACGACTCATTGCAAAAGAAAATCCAAAATTGCAGGGCGTGGTGGATACGGTTGACTTTAATGCTACAGCTTCGGGGCAGCGAATTCTCGGCGATGATGTATTGAAGGAACTTATCAACGTGCTAAGCAAATACCGACTCGGCTTGAGCGATGTCGATGCCGACATTCTGGGAAGAGCCTACGAATACCTGCTGCGGAAATTTGCCGAAGGTTCCGGACAAAGCGCGGGCGAATTCTATACTCCTGGCGAAGTTGCCATCCTGATGTCGCACATTCTCGATCCTGAGCCGGGTGATGAAGTGTACGACCCCTGCTGTGGTTCGGGCGGACTGCTTATCAAATGTTTTTTGCGCTTTAAGGAAAAGTACAATTCCGATCCTTCCCTCGAACCGCTTAAGTTCTATGGACAGGAAGTACTGCCTTCCACATTTGCAATGGCAAAGATGAATGCCTTTATCCACGATATGGAAGCGGAAATCGCTCTTGGCGATACGATGAACCGACCCGCATTCCTTACGTCACTGGGTTCCATTAGAAAATTCGATATTGTTACTGCCAATCCCATGTGGAATCAGGATTTTTCACAGACTGTGTATGAGAACGACGCATACAATCGCTTTACATTTGGTTATCCACCTTCCAACAGCGCCGACTGGGGCTGGATTCAGCATATGTATGCTTCGCTCAATGACAAAGGCAAAATGGCGGTTGTGCTCGATACTGGCGCAGTTTCCCGAGGGAGCGGCAATGCTGGCAGTAACCGCGAGCGCGATATTCGAAAGGAGTTCGTGGAGAACGACCTTGTCGAGGCTGTGCTTCTACTGCCGGAAAATCTCTTCTACAACACCACTGCCCCGGGAATAATTATCGTCATTAACAGAACAAAGAAGGATGAACGAAAGGGGAAGATATTGCTCATCAATGCCTCCAGACTTTTTCAAAAAGGTAGACCAAAGAATTACCTGCCCGACGAGAGCATAGAACAGATTGCCGACAGTTATCTCAACTGGAAGGAAGACGAAGGCGTCAGCAAGATTATTACAAAGGAAGAAGCTGCAAGAAACGACTACAACCTGAGCCCCAGCCGCTACGTTGCTCAGAACGGCGAGGATGACACCCTTGACCTTGAAGACGCTATAGTGCAGCTCAAGGAAGCTGAGGAAGAGAGAAACCATGCCGACGAAAAACTGATAACAATCCTTAAGGAAATGGGAGTATGGTAAATATGATAAAGGGCTAGTGAAGGGTAGTATGATGATTGATTTAGAGCTTTATTTGACATTTGAACATGGTAGAAATGAGAAAATAATTATGAATTGTAGAGAGTTATTTCAGGAGGGTATAAATGAAAGATGATGAAATAAAAAAAATTGTTACAACGAAGTATTCAAAAATTGCAAAGGGTAGTTGTGGTTGCGGCGATGTTTCCTCATGTTGCAGTAATTCACTTTCGGCTAAACAAATATCAGAAAGCATTGGATATTCTGAAGAAGAGATCAATTCTGCATCAGAGGCTAATTTAGGACTTGGTTGTGGGAATCCAGTGGCTCTTTCAACCATAAAAGAGGGTGATGTGGTTCTGGATTTAGGAAGCGGCGCTGGTTTTGATGCTTTTCTCGCCGCCAAAAAAGTTGGGAATAAAGGTAAAGTCATCGGGTTGGATATGACTGAAGAGATGATTCGTAAGGCAAAAGAAAATGCAGAACGATATGGCTATCAAAATGTTGAATTCAAATTGGGAGATATTGAAAATATTCCAATTGAAGCAAATGCAATAAATATTATTATAAGCAATTGTGTTATTAATTTGTCACCAAACAAGGAAAAGGTTTTTAGTGAAGCGTATAGAGTTTTAAAAAGTGGTGGGAAAATGTTTGTTTCGGATATCGTTTTGTTAGAAGAATTAACGCAGGAACAAAGAAACGATGAAGAATTAATTGCAGGATGTGTCGGTGGTGCAATTTTGAAAGATGAGTATATTAAACTCATTCAAAATGCAGGATTTAAGGTTAAAGTTTTAGCAGAAGACAAAGGAATTAGCAAAAGACAATATAATGGAATCAAGTTAGAGAGTTTAAAAATTGAAGCAACTAAAAAAATCGATAAATAAGGGAACAGGTGTCCATAAGTAAGATAAGCAATAGAGAGAGATTAAGGCAGTTTGGGATGAAAAGAAAAAAGGTCAAATTCCTTATTGAAGAGAGATTCTTATAAAGCGACAAAAGTAAAATATAAATTTCCTTATTTTACTTTCCCAGCGTAAAGTAAAATATAAGTGTTAAAATATTGTTAAGAGGTACTATGGATATAAAAGATTTTAAAGCCGGGACAATGAAAAATGGTGCGATGCCGTTTTAAAAGTGGCATGTGTTTTTACAGAGGGTGGACACTGGGAGGTGGTGGAATGAGAAAAAATATCTAACTTTGGGGAAAAGAAATAGATAATTTAGTATGTGGGTTAATAAAGGAAGAGATAAGGATAATTGAAAGAAAGAATGGAATACCATCCAGATAAACACCATCGCCGTTCCATCCGTTTGCAGGGATACGATTATTCCCAACCAGGCGCCTATTTTATTACCGTTTGCACGCAGAACCGCGAATGCCTATTTGGGGAAATTTTAAATGGTGAAATGCGGTTAAATGAATTTGGAAAAATGGCGCGCCAATGTTGGTTGGAAATACCCAATCATTTTCCGCACGCACAATTGGATGAATTTGTGGTTATGCCAGATCATATTCATGGGATAATTTTTATTAATGATATTCAAAAGGTAGGGGCGAAAAATTTTTCGCCCCTACCGATGCCATTTCGTTCGCCATCAAAAACCATTGGTTCCATTATTCGTGGATTTAAAATTGGCGTTACCAAATGGTTTCGTCAAAACACGGATATTTACGTTGTTTGGCAACGAAATTTACCCTGTGAGATAAAAAATTAAAAAATTATGAATTATTATTATGTTTATGTATTACATTCGCTAAAAGATCATAAATTCTACGTTGGATATACATCAAATTTACAAAAAAGATTGGATGATCATAAAAACGGATTGGTAAGGTCAACAAAATACAGATTGCCTGTAGATTTAATTTATTGGGAAGGTTGTTTAAATCAGCACGATGCGACCAGAAGGGAAAAATATTTAAAATCAACATGGGGTAAAAGATATTTAAAACAAAGATTAAAAGAATATTTTCATATCTCACAGGGTTAATTACGAACACATTATTCGAAATGATGATGAATTAAATCGAATAAGGCAATATATAATTGATAATCCTAAACAATGGAAAACAGATGAAAATTATATTTGATATTCTCGTTATTTTTTCAACCGCCCGGCCTATTTTTAGGGCGAAAAATTTTTCGCAAATATTATTATGAACTCAACCTCCAACGAAATACTGCCGCAAGGCTACAAGATGACAGAACTCGGACCTCTGCCGGAAGAGTGGGAAGTGGTGAGACTGGGAGAAGTAGCGAATGTTGTTATGGGGCAATCTCCACCAGGCAACAGCTATAATGAAATTGGCGAAGGTTTTCCTTTCTTGCAAGGAAAGGCTGAATTTGGTTCATTACATCCAAAACATATCAAATATACAACTATTCCTATGAAGTTAGCTCCGAAAAATAGCATTTTGTTATCTGTTCGTGCGCCTGTTGGTGATACCAATATAGCTGACATTGAATATTGTATTGGCAGAGGTTTATCTTCAATCTCTTTTAAAGAAGGAAATAACATATTTTTATTTTACATGCTTATTCATTTAAAAGGGGATCTTGAAAAAGAAGGAACAGGTTCGATATTTAAAGCAATAACAAAAGAAAAATTATTTAATTTCAAACTTCCCCTTCCCTCACTCTCCGAGCAGCAGAAGATTGCCACTGTGCTTTCTGCAGTGCAGGAGGCAAAGGAGAAAACCCAGGCGGTGATAGACGCCACAAAAGCCCTCAAAAAATCCATGATGAAACACCTGTTTACCTACGGACCCGTGCCGCCAGAAGAAACAGAAAACGTTCCGCTCAAGGAAACAGAAATCGGAAAAGTGCCAGAAGACTGGGAGGTGGTGAAACTGGGAGAGATTGGAGAATTTCAATATGGTTACACAGCATCCGCATCTCGTGAAAAAATTGGTCCACAATTCTTGCGGATAACGGATATTGATTTGGCAAGAAGTAAAATTGAATGGTCAGATGTCCCATATTGTAAAATTTCTGACAAAGATTATCTAAAGTATAGACTTAATGATGAAGACATTTTATTTACTCGAATTGGCGCAACAACTGGAAAAACGTGTATCGTAAAAAATCCACCCAAAAGTGTTTTTGCATCTTATCTTATACGATATAAGGTAGACTTGAAAAAAGTAATCCCATTTTTTATTTATTATTTTACAACAAATAAAGAATATTGGGATCAAATCAATGCAAGTAAAGAAGGTAAGTTAAAAAAAGGTGTAAGTTCAAGTCAGCTTAAAACATTCGACTTCCCTCTTCCCCCTCTTCCTGTTCAGCAAAAAATTGCTTCGATTCTTTCTGCCATCGATAATAAAATCGAAGCGGAGGAGAACAAGAAGAAGTCGCTCGAGGAGCTGTTCAAAACGCTTTTGCATAGTCTTATGACCGCAAAAATCAGGGTTAATCATCTGGAGATAAAATCATGAGCAAGTTAGGAGGCGAAAAGTATTCTGTTCAAAATCCAATCATCAATTATGTAAAGGAAGAATCCGCAGAATATATTTCTCAGGATGGCGCAAAGGTGTTTCTTAAACTCGGCTGGCAATACGTCAATCCCGATGAAGCTTTGCGCCTGCGAGGCGGCGAAACCGGAATGGCGTTCAAGGAAGTTTTTACGAGTCAACTTCAAAAACTCAATCCAGACTTTATGGATTTTTCGATGGCTGAAGAGATTGTCAAAAAAATCGAATCCGTACCATCGAACATCGAAGGAAATTTCATCGCATGGGAATATCTCAAAGGCTTGAAGACGGTTTTTGTTTCCGACGAGAAACGGGAACGAAACGTCAAATTGCTCGACGCCGAAAATTTGGACAACAATGTTTTTCAGGTTACCGATGAGTTTAAGTTTACGAACGGAATCAAAACCATCAGGCTGGACATTGTCTTTTTCATCAACGGCATTCCTGTGTTGTTCATCGAAACAAAGTCATCCGATAAAATAGAAGGAATGAGCGAAGCGCTGGAGCAGGTAAAGCGGTATCACAGAGAATGCCCTGAGCTTCTTGCGGTTCTGCAAGTCTACGCATTGACTCACATTGTGCGATATTACTACAGCGGCACATGGAACACTTCCGAACGGTTTCTCTTCAACTGGAAGGAAGAATCCGGCGGCGACTTCGAACATCTTGTTAAAACTTTTTTCGATAGAGAACGGATTGTAAAACTTCTCGTTGATTTTATGATGTTCACGCGGCAGGACGACGCGCTACAGAAAGTTATTCTACGACCGCATCAAATGAGAGCCGTCGGGAAAATTTTGGAAAGAGCGGAACACCCAGCAAAAAGGCGAGGACTCGTATGGCACACGCAGGGCTCCGGCAAAACTTACACAATGATTGTTGCAGCGCAGAAGATCATTGCAAATCCTCTCTTCGAAAATCCAACGGTTATTATGCTGGTGGATAGGAACGAACTCGAGAGCCAGCTGTTTGGAAACATTGCAGCGCTTGGCATTGGAAACGTCGAGGTTACGGAAAGCAAAGAGCATTTGCGGAATCTTCTTTCCAGCGATCGGCGCGGTTTGATTGTTACGATGATTCATAAGTTCGAGGGAATGCCGGCGAACATCAACACGCGCAAGAATATTTTCGTATTGGTGGATGAAGCGCACAGAACCACTGGGGGAAAGCTTGGCAATTATTTGATGGGCGCGCTTCCGAACGCCGCCTACATTGGTTTTACCGGAACGCCAATAGACAAAACGCAATATGGCAACGGCACATTTGTTACCTTTGGCAAAGATGATCCGCCAAAAGGTTATCTCGACAAATACAGCATTGCGGAATCCATCGAAGACGGCACAACCGTACCGCTCTATTATACTCTTGCTCCGAACGAATTGCG
>Ga0208825_1000462_pt1 | contig 39715 bp, 44 predicted proteins | sample AD_UKC113_MetaG_FD_184450 | JGI IMG/M metagenome (GOLD analysis project Ga0208825, IMG submission 184450) | Active sludge microbial communities of municipal wastewater-treating anaerobic digesters from Hong Kong - AD_UKC113_MetaG (SPAdes)... | ecosystem: Engineered > Bioreactor > Anaerobic >... | reverse complement strand
AGCCTCATAACGGTGCCGAACCAATTGCCATTGATTTGAATTTTGGAACGGCAAATTCTTTTACCGGAATCACTCAAATTCAAGGCGATTCGACGGTAACGCCGCGTGAGCAGGATGGTTATAGCGCAGGCGTTATGACAAATATTTCGATTGATACATCAGGGAAAATAATCGGCACATTCTCGAATGGCGCTGTGATGAATCTTGGTCAGGTGCTGTTAGCTGAATTCAATAACCCTGGTGGATTGGTCAAGTTGGGAGATAATCTCTATGACATCAGCGGCAACTCCGGTACGCCTGCAATTGTTGAAGCTGGAATTTCAACCAGCTCCACAATTACATCTGGCGCCCTCGAGCAATCGAATGTGGATTTATCCGAAGAATTTACCCGAATGATTACAGCTCAACGTGGTTTCCAGGCAAACGCACGAATCATTACAACGAGTGATGAATTCTTACAGGAAATAGTAAATATGAAACGATAACAATGCAAACTACAGGCTATCTGTTCTATACAGCGGATAGCCTGTAATGCTATGGTAAAGTTGGATGAGTTCTTATGCAAAATGAAGTTGATCAACATTCCCTTATGATTCTTGCTACTGGAGCAAATCAAGACCAGCAATGCAAGTTAGAAAAAGTTCTTGGAGAGATGGGGGAAAAGCTAACGATTCTTCCAAACTTTCAGGATATCTTAATTGTTGGATCCAAACGGAAACTTGATATTGTCTTTGTATTTTTAGAAAACAACCCCGAAGACCATACAGTGATATTGAAAAACCTCAGGTCGTTGCAACCAGAAGCATGGATTGTTCTTTTAAGCGATGACAGCGTACGTTCGGAAGCGTTAAATTATATAGCGGCAGGATATGCAAATGAACATTTACTTCTCCCTCTTCAGCATGAAGACGCAATTGAATTTGCAAAAAGAATAGTAAATACCCGTAGAGATTTTCGATATCAAAATCTTCAAAGCGCGCTGGCATCTTTTGTAAATTTGCCTGTACCGGAGCGTTTCCATAGTCGATTACGGTATTTGTTGAGTAGAGAAGGAGTCTCGTTGAACGAGATTATCAATGAAATCGAAAAGAATCCGGCTCTTGTTGCAAAAATACTTCGCGTTGCAAATTCAGTCCACTATGCAACACGCGCTCCAATTATTTCACTTCGTGAAGCGATCATCTTCATTGGTACGAACTACCTTGAGACGCTCATTATGGCGGTGGATTTATTTGAACGGTTCGTGATTGGACGAAATCCTCAGATTAAAATGATGTATGAAAAATTATGGGATAGTTCGCTTCGCCGAGCGCTCATTGCAAAAAATATTGCCGAGTCCTCTGATTCGAAATCGGAAGCAAGCACAATTCATGTTGCAGCATTGCTTCAGGATATTGGATTACTGGCGCGCTTATGCACTACCCCGGAAAAATATCTTACAATGATGAAGCTCAAAGAGGGCGAACAAATATCGCAATACATCTCTGAATTTCGTGTTTTTGGCACTACGCACGATGAAGTTGGCGCCGCCTTGCTCCGACGATGGAATTTTCCACAGGAGGTGATTTTTATCGTTGCGAATCACCATGGAGAAACATTCGGAAACGATAGTGTTCGCATTGTACAAATAGCTGATTCATTAGACCCAGATGGGGTTTCAGAGCCGCATGACGAATCTCTCATTCCAGAAATACAAGAATGGGCAGAACGCTTCGAACCGATTTTTGAACGAACAAAGGAGTAAGTTCTTGCAAACTACTACTATGTTACAACAGAACGATACTGCAGAACAGGGCCAAAAAGACGTCTTTATGCCTTCGGTAATGTTCGTGGCAGAATCCATTGAAACTCGTCAATACTTGAGAGAATTATTTCGGCGAGAGAAATATCATCTTCGATTCTATAGCAGAACAGAATTTGCCATTGAGAATTTTAAAAAAGTACCAGTTGATCTTCTTGTGCTTGTACCAGAAGAACAACTCGAATCCCACCTCGATTTTGTCAAGAAAGTTCAAGAAAGTCGGCCTGATATACGGATTATTATGGTACTCTCACAAGAGAATGAACCAAAAGTCATTGAAGCTCTTGCAAATGGAAAAATTCATAAGGTACTTATTCAACCGGTGCCAAATGATTTGTTAAAATCGGTTGTAGATGAAATGGTCCAACTCCATTACAATCTTCGGTTTGAAGCAATGGAAAAAAAACTTGCATCATTTCGGAGTATTCCAGCCCCTTCTCGATTTCAGGATCGAATGCGTCAGCTTTTGATAAAGCGCGACCGTTCGATGCGAGAATTAGTTACCGAGATTGAAAAAAATCCAGCTCTTGTTGCAAAAGTGCTCCAGGTTGCAAATTCAGTGCATTTTTGGACTCGTGTACCGATTACGACTGTGTGGGATAGCGTTATTCTCATTGGTACACAAAATATTGCTTCACTCATTACAGCAATTGAGATATTTGACGCTTTTGGAAAACATACCTCGCCTGAAGTCAAAGCGTATTATGAATTAGTGTGGAACAAAGCGTTAACACGGGCAAATATTGCAAGTCGAATTGCAACAGAATGGGAGGAAATGAAAGACCCACAAATTGCTTATGTTACAGCATTGCTTCAAGATATTGGATTGCTCATTCGTTTAGTCAATGAACCTGACCGTTACCGTGAAATGATGCATAGAAGTTATACGAATCATATTTCAATGGCTGAAGCTGAACTTCAGATTTTTACACATTGTCATACCGATATTGGCGCGTTTATGCTGCAGTTGTGGAATTTTCCAAGAGAAATCGTTTTTGCAGTTGCTCATCACCACGGATTTGCCTATGATGATCCTCTTACTCAAACAATACAAATGGCTGATATTCTTTCTTCTTCCGATCCAGCATTGCCACACGATCCAGCCATCGACCCATTCCTTGATATCTGGACAGTTCGTTTAGGGAATATTCTTACAACTTCTATGGCGGCGGACCAGCAGACTCCGCTGCCGAATGAAGCGGATACTTCTAGATAAATTTCCGTTTTCTGTTTACTATGGATAAGTGAACAAAGAATTCTCCATTTGTTGATTATTCGCCACCATCCATTTATTCTCCATTTTATTTTTTGCAGGAATCACGAATTTTTGCGCAAGAAACTTTTACTTCCTCTTAAAGTGTGTGGTACACGTTTTGCGCAACATATTTGGAAAAAAAAGGAAGTACTATGGCAAAAGAAACTCTTCAACAAACCCAACAAGCGCAGCAATCCACAGAAACACAGACTCAGCAACAAACAACACAACAAAAACTTTCCGTAAAAAAAATTCTTCTCATAGGAATTCCGCTTTTTATTGTTCAGGTAATTATTGTGTACCTGATTGTTGTAGAGTTTGTCGTAAAAACTCCAAGTCAAGCAGATTCTAAAACACCATCTTCAGGACAAACCATTGCCGGTACTGAAGGCAGCGATACTTCCGATAAAATATATGTTGTAAAGGACCTTATCGTCAATCCTTCTGGAACAAATGGCAACCGGTATTTACTCGTCAGCGTTGGGCTTGAAACAAGCAATCGAGCTGCATTTCAAGAATTATCTCAAAAAGATTTACAGGTGAGAGATGTTTTGAACACAGTATTTACGAGCAAAACGCTCCTTGAACTTATCGATGTTTCGAAACGTGAGAATTTGAGAAATGAGATTGCAAAAAGATCGAGTGAGCTGTTGAAAAATGGTTCGGTCGTACGTGTATACTTCAGCAAATACATTATTCAATAAGGGTTACAGAAATGGCAGAAATTCTTTCCCAGCAAGAAATAGATAGTTTACTATCGGGAATTCCCATTACAGAAATCGAGAAAGAGAGCGGCATAAAGGATGAGAAACCGGAAAAGGAAGCTATTACATTTGACTTCCGGCTTCCTCACAGGCTCTCAAAAAACCAGCTTCGTACATTGCAAGCAATCCATGAAAATTTTGCAGAATCGTTTAGTTCATACCTTGTATCAAAACTTCAAACGACGGTCAATATAAATGTTACTTCTGTTGATCAATTATTTTACTCGGAATATGTTCTTTCTGTTCCAAATCCTAGTTGTTTATTCATCTTTCGAATTGTGGAATCAGAGGCATACGCATTACTCGAATTGAGCACACAGTTGGCTCTCGCAATAGTATCTCGATTATTAGGAGGTCAACCAGAGACAGATAAGAAACAGCGTCCTATTACACGAATTGAGCAACGCATCACAAAAGGAATTATTCAGCATGCATTGAATGATTTGAAGGAATCATGGAGAGCAATCGCAGATTTAAATTTTTCCCTCGAACGATATGAAACTGAAGGCGACTTTGCGCAAATAGCGCCAACGAGTGAAATAGTGTTATTGGTATCGCTCGAAGTAACGCTTGGGGAACAGAAGTATCTTATGAATATTTGCTTTCCGACTTTTGCACTCGATGAAACATTGGCAAAACTTAATTCCCAAAACGTAGGAGCGCTCTCGATTGGAAAACGCGATCCTGAGTGGACAAAAGTTCTCTTAAAAAAAGTTTCTTCGACTACGGTGGAAGCAGTTGGAGTGTTAGGTACAACGACGATGACGCTGCGTGAACTTCTCAATTTACATGTTGGAGATGTTGTGCAAACAAACATTCCAGAGTCCACAGAAACGCAAGTGCTGATTGGGAACAAGCCGCGAATGTGGGGGAAGGCAGGCATTTCGAATGATCGTTTGGCAATTAAGATAACGCATTTGGCGTGTGAAGAAAAGAATAAATGAATAAAGGAGTCTCTATGGATAATGTAACAAATACAGTCGCAAATTCAACAACGAACACAGCAACGAATGAACCAGTAACTCAGAAAGAAACGAGTCAGGTATCATTTGATTACGACCCAAAATTGGAAGCGCTCCTTGATTTGAGTCTTCCCGTCGCAATCGAATTAGGTCGCACAAATTTGCCGTTACGGGAAATTTTAGCGCTTCAACGCGGCTCTGTTGTTGAGTTCGAAAAACTTGCCAGTGAGCCCGTTGATATTCTTATCAACGGGAAAAAGATGGCTGAAGGCGAAGTGGTTGTCATCGAAAAACATTTTGGTATTCGAATTACAAGTTTGGTGGATGCGTCGGAACGTGTGAAAGGATTAGGGAAATAGTATGACCTGGGCGTATGTTCAAACTTTCCTTGCATTACTTTTTGTACTGCTCTTGATGGGCGGAATTGTCTATGCGCTTCGGCGATGGGTGTTGAATCCTCGAAATCGTACGAATGAAAGAATTCCCATCGAAGTGTTAGGCTCGCGCATGCTCCAACCAAAGGTGTATGTTTATGTTCTCAAGGTTGAAAATAAAACAATTGTGCTTGGCGTCTCAGATCGAAATTTGCAGATACTCACAGAAGTCGAGCCTGAATCTCATGATAGTTCAATTGATAGGAATATTGAGACCTACTCGAATGCCGCTCCATCATTCTTGCAGTATTTAAAAAAGAATTTAGGATTTGTGCGCCTTCCATTGTCTGGAAGCGCTCGTGAAAAGAAGGTAGAAGATTAACATTATGAAAAAAAAGTTGTTCGTGGTCCTTGGAATACTTTTGCTTTTACAGGCAGCGCCAATCGAAGCGTATGCACAGCAAACTCCGATGCCACTTCCAAAAATTTCAGTTGAAGTTGGAAAATCAACCAATCCGAAAGACGTTTCAGTAACGCTGCAAATATTGTTCTTGATGACGATTCTTTCTCTCGCTCCTGCTTTGTTAATTCTTACAACATCATTTACTCGCATCATTGTAGTACTCCATTTTGTGAAGCAGGCATTGGGAACTCCGCAAATGCCGCCATCGCAAGTTATGATTGGATTAGCTCTATTTCTCACTTTCTATATTATGGCTCCTTCGTGGAATAAGGTATACACTGATGCAATTCGTCCTTACATGGATAATAAGTTAACTGCTCAGCAAGCGTATGATAAAGGTATTCAACCTGTCCGCGAATTTATGTACAAAAATACGCGGGAAGAAGACCTTGCAATGTTTATGCAGATGTCTAAAATGCAAAAACCAGAAACTCGGGCTGATTTACCGACCTACGTACTTGTTCCAGCGTTTGCTGTCAGTGAGTTGCGCACAGGATTTCAAATTGGATTCCTTATCTTTATTCCGTTCCTCATCATTGATTTAGTCGTTGCGAGTATTCTTATGTCGCTTGGAATGATGATGTTGCCGCCGGTGATGATTTCACTCCCATTTAAAATTTTGCTCTTCGTACTCGTCGATGGTTGGCATCTGGTTGTATATTCTGTACTAACAAGTTATTAAGGAGAATGTATGAACGAAGCGTTTGTTGTGCATTTATTACGCGAGACATTTTACACAATGTTATTGATTTCTGCTCCGACATTATTAGTTTCGATGATTGTTGGATTGATAGTCTCGATATTTCAGGCGGCGACATCAATTCAGGAATTTACACTCTCGTTTGTACCGAAGCTGTTGCTTATTGCCATCGTACTTGTGTTGATAATGCCATGGATAATCGAGACAATGACTTCCTTTACGGTATCGCTCTTTCAACAAATTCCGGCAATGGTGCGCTAATGTTCGAAATCACAGTGCTACAATTTGTATTGTTCCTGATGATTTTTCTCCGAGTATCGGCATTTATTATTGTCGCGCCAATATTTGGACACCAGGCGGTACCGGTGCAGGTAAAAGTTAGTATTGCGCTCTTTGTATCGTACGTAATGATGCCGCTATTCTCTTCTCAGGCAATCCAATTCGATTTGCATTACCTCGCATTAATCATCATGCCATTAAAAGAAGTTGTCGTCGGATTATTGCTTGGCTTCATGCTCAACCTTGTGTTTATCGGATTTCAATATGCTGGCGAGCTGATGGCGTACACCATTGGATTAAGCATGGCGCAAATGTACGATCCAGAGAACTCTCAACAAACGCCGGTGCTCAGTCAAATTCTCTATCTTTTTTCTCTCTTGCTGTTTCTTACAATCAATGGTCACCATTACATTTTTGAATCTCTTACACTTCTCTTCAAAAATCTTCCTATTGGTGAATTTGTCATTACGGAATCGTTAGTGCAGAAAATGGTAGAACTTACAGGATTGTTATTTGTAGTAGCAGTAAAAATTGCAGCGCCGATACTCATCGCAGGATTCTTGACCTATTTTGGTCTTGCAGTACTTGCACGAGTGATGCCACAGGCAAACATTCTCATTGTTGGATTTCCAATTACGATATCAGTTGGCATGCTTGTTCTTATATCAACCGTTCCATTGTTAGCGGTTGTATTTAAAAAATTGCTTTTAATATTCGAAACACGAATTACTGAAATAATAGTGGGGTTTTAGTAATGGCAGAAGTCGTTGATGATAGCGGTGAACGCACTGAACCTGCGTCGCCGAGGAAACGTGAAGAGACGCGTAAGAAGGGAATTGTCGCAAAGAGTGTAGAAATAAACTCTGCGCTGGCATTGTTCTTTGGTATTCTCATTCTCAATTTTGGCGGATCATTGATTCTAAAACATATTTCAACATTAGCGCAAACAATGCTTCAAAATGCAGGTCATATTGTTATAACAGGCCCATACGTTCAGCAACTCTTTGCTCAAGAAACGATCTCTTTCTTCATTGCGCTTGCTCCGATGTTGCTTGGATTAATGGCTGTAGGATTGATTGCAAGTATCAGTCAGGTTGGTTGGAAATTTTCTGCAGAAGCTCTTGCGCCAAAATGGAAACGATTGAATCCATTCTCTGGCATAAAAAATATTTTTATGTCAAAACGAGCAATCGCTGAGCTCGTAAAAAATTTATTGAAAATTATTATTGTGGGATGGGTTGCCTATACATCTGTTTCAACAGCGGTTGAAGAGAGTCTGCTTCTGATAGATGGCGAGGTTGCTGCAATTGCAACATATATGGTTAAAGCAATGATCTCGACAGGATTAAAGGTTGGACTTGTATACCTGGTTCTTGCCGCTATGGATTTTGGATATCAAAAATATGAGTTCGAAAAAGAATTGATGATGACAAAAGAAGAATTAAAAGAAGAAGGGAAAATGCAGGAAGGCGACCCGATGGTAAAGGGGAGAATCCGTGGCATTCAACGGCAAATTGCATATAAGCGGATGATGCACGAAGTGCCGAAAGCCGACGTCGTTGTTACGAATCCAACTCACGTTGCCGTTGCGTTGAAGTACGATTCTGCAAAGATGAATGCTCCAAAAGTTGTTGCAAAAGGCGCTGAACTCATTGCTCAACGCATTAAGGAAATTGCGCGTGAAGCCGGTGTGCCAATTGTAGAAGATAGAGTGTTAGCGCGAGCGTTATTTAAATCCGTTGATATCGGAGAGGAAATACCGGAGAAACTCTTCCACGCTGTCGCTCAAGTGCTCGCATATATTTATCGAATGAAACGATCAGTTACTGTAGAGTAATGTGAACTAATGATGAAATCGATGAAAGTACAATCTCCAATTTTAAGCGCATTGAAGACCAATACAGACCTTCTGCTGGCGTTTGCTGTCGTGCTTACGCTTGCGCTTCTCATTGTGCCGTTGCCGGCGTCGCTCCTGGACGTTTTACTTGCGTTGAACATTACAATGGCAATTCTAATTCTCATGGTTTCCATCTATATTACAAGCCCGCTTGAACTTTCCGTGTTCCCAAGCTTGCTGTTGATGTTAACATTGTTTCGATTGTCCCTTAATGTTGCATCAACACGACTTATTCTCGGCGAGGGATATGCGGGTGAAGTCATCAATGCCTTTGGTTCGTTCGTTGTAAAAGGGAACTATGTCGTAGGGTTCGTTATTTTCCTCATCCTAATTCTGATTCAGTTTATTGTAATTGTAAAAGGCGCTGGAAGAATTTCAGAAGTCGCCGCTCGATTTACACTCGATGCAATGCCCGGCAAGCAAATGGCAATCGATGCTGATATGAATGCCGGTCTAATTACAGAGTTCGAAGCCCGTGAGCGCCGCGCTCTCATTGCGCGTGAAGCTGAATTCTATGGCGCAATGGATGGAGCAAGCAAGTTTATCCGCGGCGATGCGATTGCCGGTCTCCTCATCAATGTTATCAATATTGTCGGTGGATTTATCATTGGAGTTGCACAACGTGGATTATCCTTCAGCGATGCGCTTCAGACTTATACATTATTAACAGTTGGCGATGGATTAGTAACTCAAATCCCTGCCTTGATTGTTGCCACTGCATCTGGAATGGTTGTTACAAGAAGCGGTTCGGGAAATCAACTTGATATCGATGTCCGCGGACAAATTCTTGGTAAACCGAAAGCGTTACTCATTGCTTCTGGTACTCTTATATTGTTTGCAATTATTCCGGGACTTCCAACAATTCCCTTCTTACTGCTTGGAGGCTTGACCGGGACGTTAGGATATGTATCAATGAAAACAGGGAAGGAAAAGAAAGAAGAAGCAGCGGAAGCGCCGGCTGCCGCCCCAGAACACAAAGAAGAACATGTCGAAGACTATGTCCAAGTCGATGCGTTGGAATTGGAAATTGGTTACAGTCTTATTTCCCTTGTTGATGAATCGCAAGGCGGAGATTTATTTAATCGGATAGCGAATATTCGGAAGCAACTTGCGCTCGAGCTTGGAATTGTGATTCCACCAATTCGAGTGCGCGATAATTTGCAGCTCGATCCAAATCAATACGTAATAAAAATTCGAGGGAATGTCATTGCCACCGATACTCTCATTATGGATAGATTATTGGCAATGAACACAGGGAATGTAACAGAAGAAATTCAAGGTATTTCAGTAAAAGAACCCGCATTCGGCTTACCTGCAGTTTGGATACCAGTTTTTGAGCGCGAGCATGCTGAACTCGCCGGATACACAGTTGTTGAACCTGTTGCTGTTCTATCGACGCATTTACAGGAAGTGTTGCGACGAAACGCCGATAAGATATTAAGTCGGCAGGATACGAAGAAACTGATCGAGAATCTGAAAAAAGATTATCCGGCTGTTGTCGAAGACTTGACGCCAGAATTGCTTCCAATCGGTTCAGTGCAAAAAGTATTACAGAATTTGTTACGGGAAGGAATTCCGATTAGGGATCTTGTAACGATTCTTGAATCGCTTGTTGACTATGCGCGAGTTACAAAGAATGTCGATGTGCTGACCGAATATGTGCGTCATTCGCTTTCAGAAACAATTGCCAGACTCTTTGCAGATGCAAATGGCGTCGTCCATGCAATTCTCATGGGACCAAACCTCGAGCAAATGCTAACATCGGCTTTGCAGAGTCAAAGGGAAAGTAGCGCAAGCCTTGGCTTATCGCCCGAGATGATTGAAGCAATTCAAAAAGGAATGAGTGAGAATATCGATAATGCCATTGCCGCCGGCTACCAGCCGATAGTATTATGTTCGGCAACAGTGCGGCCGTACTTCTATAGAATTATTCATACGGCATTTCCAAATGTTTCCGTGTTATCGTTTACGGAATTGCCGCCAGATACAGAAATTGAATTCATAGGTAAATTGGAGGTGAACAATGCAAATTAAAAAATTTGTTGGAACAACAATAAAAGAAGCTACCGAACAAATGCGAGCTGAATTAGGACCGGATGCAATCATCCTCAACACACGACGAGTAACGTCCGGAAAGATGCTTAATTTCCTTGGCAAAGATATGTTGGAAATTACTGCTGCTCTCGATGATCAGCCTGTACGAGATACGCATCCTGTTGAAAGAACGGCAAGTATTGGAACTGCATTTCAAAAGGCGCGCACAGCGTATGGAGTTGAAACGCAAACCCAGTCCAGTACCGGACATAGTAAATCATTTTCGGACGTTGTTGAAGAAAAGCGTAAAACAATTTCCCCATCTCTATCTCAATCTTCTGAATTAGCGCTTCTGCACAATGAAGTTGAGGAAATGCGGCAGGTACTTTTGCAAATAACGGACCATATCAAATACACAAAAATGCCAGCGCTTCCGCTTCAACTTCAAAAGATATTCCTTCGACTTGTCAATAACGATATCGATGAGAAGGTCGCTGCGGATATAATTCAACAAGTCTACGCTCGGCTTACTGTCAACGACTACGACAATCGGAATACGATAGAGCAGGCAATTGTTGGAGAAATTAGCAGGTTCATTACAACAAAGTCTCTTCCAACAGGTAATCACAAAAACGCATACGTCGTTGCTCTTGTCGGTCCAACAGGAGTAGGTAAAACAACAACAATTGCAAAGTTAGCTGCCATCCATAAGCTCGTTCATCATCAAGATGTAGCGATTATTACTGCGGATACCTATCGCATTGGCGCCATCGAGCAGCTCCGAACATTTGCCGGCATTGCGGAAATACCGATGCAAGTTGTGTATCAACCACAGGAAATGCGTACGGCTCTTAAGGCATTTAGAAAAAAGGATATTGTGTTTATCGATACTGTCGGGAGAAGTCAACGAGCAAAGAAAGAGATTCAGGAGTTGCGAAGGTTCATCGAAGCAGCCGAGCCGGATGAAGTACATCTTATGCTCAATGCATCGTTGGGGGAAAAAATGTTGCTCGATGTAGTTGAGCGATTCAAGCCTCTCCATACGAACCGATACATCATTTCGAAAGTCGATGAGGCATTTATGTTTGGCGGATTCCTCAACGTGCTCCGTGACCATAAAATGCCGGTTTCGTATTTAACGAATGGACAGGTTGTGCCAGATGATATTGTAACTATTGATCCATCTCAATTAGCTGCAATGATAAGCGGAGCGAATGCCCATGCATAGCGAAGTTATTGTACAGGATCAAGCATCGCGATTACGAGAGCTTGTAAATCGATCGACGCAGAGTAATCAGTACTCAAAACCGAAAATGATTACCGTAGCAAGCGGTAAAGGCGGCGTTGGGAAAAGTATTGTTTCGCTGAATCTTTCACTCGCTTTAGCTGAAGCAGGGAAACGAACGCTTCTTGTCGATGCCGATCATAATTTAGGTAATTTAGCAACGCTTCTTGGCGTTGTTCCCAAATACAGTATTGCAGATGTGTTAAGAGGCGACCGAGAAATTGAGGAAATTCTTTTGCGACCTTACGATAGACTCAATTTCCTTGCGGGCTCATCAGGAGAATGCGATTATCCATTTACTACAGAAAAAGATAGCCGCGCATTTTCGCACTTGATTCAATCGCTCGATTTTCCACAGGATTATATTATTGTCGACCTCTCGGCTGGTATCACTCCGAATATTCTTTCTCTTTGCAGTGATTCAGATGAAACGCTTGTGGTAACAACAGATGAACCAACAGCAGTGATGGATGCTTATGCTCTTATCAAGATGCTTGTCATGGCAAATTCTCAACAGACCATTAATGTAATCGTAAATAATGTACCAACAATACAAGTTGCAGACGAAACATATAAGAAACTTGCGCTTGCTGTCCAAACATTTCTCCGACGTTCGATAGGGTACTATGGCGGAATCCCATCCGATGGTCACCTACAAAAATCCATCTATCTCCAAAAGCCGGTATTTTATTTAGCTCCTTACTCTGCGGCATCGTTGAGTATTCGGGCATGTTCGCAGAGAATATTAGAGCAGCAACCAATCAATCGAAAGGAGTCTGTGGCATGAACAAAATTATTTTTCAAATAGGAATCTTAGCCTTTTTTGTTTCAGCGGTAATATTTGGCGTGCAGGAATTTTCACTGTTCGATACGATAGTACGAGCATTCGTCGTTTTTATGGCGGTGGAATTAATCGGAACAGCTGTCGTTCTCGTAATGGCGTATCTACAATCAAAGCATGGTCAAGATGAAGATAAACCGACGAAAGATGGAAAAGCTGCTCACACAATGGCGAACAATCAATAAGTAAGAATCAATCTTGTTTATGACGATGGCTGAGTACAATACAGATGGACGAATGACAGCGGAACAACGGCAGTTGTTTTTCCAGTACCTGCCGTTGGTAGGCTATGTTGTAAAAAGCATTGTGAGTTTTGGAAATCCTCCTGAACCGTTGGAGCGCTCCGACCTTATGCAGCTTGGAATGATTGGGCTCATGGACGCTGTCAAACGATTCGATCCATCAAGAGGAGTACAATTCCAGACGTATGCGTTGAATCGCATACGAGGAACAATTCAAGATGAGCTTCGAAAACTCGACTGGGTTCCTCGGTCGGTAAGAAAAATCGAGAAGAAGCAGGAGCAAACGCTCCGTGAATTAGAGCAACAGGGAATATATGGTTCAGTAGAAGAAATGGCAAAACGTTTGTCCATCTCAACTGAAGAATATCGTCAGATATTGAATCGTACGACAACCTCAATGAATGAGAGCAAAATTAATATTGATGATGAAGAAAGTAATATTGCAATTGCAGACACCGACGAAGAGAAAAATCCGTATTGGGAATTACAACGCTCTGAATTTCGCACCGCAGTCTATTCAGCCATTGAGCAACTTCCGAAGCGAGAAAAGATGGTTCTGATTCTCTATTACTATGAAGAGCTAACGTTTAAGGAGATCGCTCGCTTGATGAAATTATCAGAGGCGCGCGTTTCCCAAATTCATGACGAAATTATGGGGCATTTGCGAAATCAATTGCAGGAACATCGTGAATGAGAGGGAAGGAATTGATGAAAAAGTTCGAGACGATCGATGTTGCGCGAGAAATTGTTGCGTTGGTGAATTCACCAACAACGAAAGTCGAACAGTTAAGCGCCGTTCTAACGAAAGATCCGCTATTGATGAAAAATATATTACATCGCGCCAATACGCTGGTCTATGGTTCCAAGGATCGAATATCCGACTTAAATCTTGCAATTGTTCTCCTTGGTTTCGATATTCTCAAAAAAACGGTTGCAAGCACAATCATTCATAATTCTCTCCGAAAAATTGTTGTCGCTCTTTCGGAGTATGATTCCTTTTGGAGTCATTCACTCCATGTTGCCATACTCTCTCATTCGTTAGCTGTTGATCTTAACGAGTGCGATCCTTCTAATGCGTTTGCATCTGGTTTGCTCCACGATATTGGACACATTGTAAATCTTCTTGATGTTCAACTTCCAACTCGACAGAAATTAGCCGGTGAGCGACGCTCTTCAAGTTCTAATCATGCAAATGTTGGAGCGTCTCTCGCACAGCAATGGAATCTTCCAGAAAATATTATCGAAGCCATTGAGTATCACCATAAACCGTGTTCTGCAACTATCGAACCGAAACTTGCAGCAATTGTTCATATCGCCGATGTCGTAAGCGACAAACTGAGCGTCCATCAATTTCCTGAGGAAGAAGCGCTCGCTTTTGACGAGCGAGCCTGTGAGATTCTTCAAATATCAAATGAAATATTGGTAAATCCAAATCAATCGAACTTTTTCAAAGAGTTAGAAGAAACCTTTCATCAACCAGATGGAGTCGATTTTATGACAACTGTGAAAACAACGATACTCAACGCAGTTTCATCATTGCCAGAGGAAGAACGAATTGTGCTCGCTCTTCGATATCATGATGGATTGAACTTTTCGGAAATTGGAAAACTTTGCGGCTACAATGCTTCGACTGCAGAACTGTATCATACAAAAGCTCTTGTTCGATTGAAATCACTTTGTATGCCCGAACACAATATCGGGGAGAGAAAACCATGATGACGCCTGAACAAATTCATGAACGAATAAAAACAATTATCCAGCTTCCTGCGCTTCCTGCAATAGCAATGGAAGTTGTGGAACTGATTGATAATCCAAAAACGAGCGCGGCAAAGTTAGGACAGGTCATTGCATCTGATCAGGCATTGACTGGCAAAGTATTGAAGATTGCTAATTCACCGTTCTATGGATTTCCACGAAAAATTTCAACGATAGAATTTGCAATTATTGTGCTTGGATTCGATGCGTTGAAGGAAATTGTTATTAGTATTTCGCTTGTTAGTTCGCTCCAAAAGCGTTCCGACCATTACTTTAACGAACAAGAATTCTGGGATCACTCGATTGCCGCCGCAACGATTGGGCGGAGACTCGCAAAAGAATTAGGGTACCGTGTAAGCGGCGAAGTGTTTGTTGCAGGTCTTCTTCACGATATGGGAATTACAGCGCTCCACCGGTTCTTCAATACCGAATTTCGGCGCATCATCGATATTTTGAAAGACAATCCTGAGCTGAACTATCTTGAAGCAGAAGAGAGTGTTTTAAGCGTAACCCACGGCGATGTCGGCGGCTGGTTAGCAGAGCGGTGGAACCTTCCAGAACAGCTTATCGAAGCAATATCGTTCCATCATCATCCCATAAAAGCGAAATTAAATCCTGAATTAGTGGCGCTGGTACATTGCGCCGATAATATTGCTAGAGAAATTTCAAAGACAAAAATTCCTTATGAACAAGGATTGGATTTTGATCCGTATGCGCTGGAATTGTTGAAACTAAATGATCCCGAATTGCTGAAGAATCGCATTGAAACATATCGGGATGAAATTGGAGAAGATATTGAACGAGCGAGTCACTTTTCTGATCAAGCGAGGTGAGTTCCATGGAAAATTCAAAGCATAAAAATAATTCAAAGAACCGTGTTGAGTTAATAGAAGAAATGTTGCCTCAGTTCGAAACGTTTGTCGAAAGCAGAGAGAAGTATATCAAAGCGCTCGAGACAACAATCGATGCATTACAGCACGAACTCGAAAGCAGAAATCGCAATAACCTTGCAATAAGGAATTCTATCGATGAACTCGTTGCACTTCAGCGAATGTCGAACATCATAAGCACAGCGTTAAAACCTGAGGCGATTCTTACGGCTTTAGTGGACTTGACGAAGCAAGTAATTCCGATTGCCGAAGCTGACATTTTTCTTCTCGGAGATAAACCGACGGAACTCATACAACTGACTCCGAATGGTTCGAAGCGCCTTTTAGAAGAAGCGCGTGAGCAACTTGAATCTGGAATTGTCGATTGGGTTTTTTCAGAGAAGCGTACAGTCATTATCCCAGACTTGAAAAATTTAGCAGCCGACGGCACTTCCATGAATTTTGTTATCGTGCCTCTCTTTGTCCGTAATACTGGCATTGGATTCTATTTAATTCATACCGAGAAACAACAACAGGAATTCTCGAATCAAGATGTACAGCTTTTAACGGTACTGGCAAATCAAGCCGCCGCTGGAGTTGAAAATTGGCGTACCTATGAAAAGCTGGTAGAAGTTAATAATGAGCTCAAAGCGTCGGAAGCTCAAATGATCCATGCAGCGCGCCTGGTAGCAATTGGCGAGCTTGCAACGAGCATTGTCCACGAAATTAAAAATCCTGTTCAGGTATTGATGCTTCAACTCGATGTTATGAAACGCGGCACGCATATTCCAAACGCGGAGGATCTCATTCGTCAGCAGGTGCTTCGCCTTCAGGATATTACCAGACGACTTATGAATTTTGCTCGGAACGTCAGTGAGAACGTTCAGTTTCAACCGACTGATGTCAATAAAGTTATTATGGATACAATTGCCATTGTCGAACATGAGTATAAACTCGATCGGATCGAATTCGAACTCGACCTGCAAGGCGATCTTCCGTTGATTCAAGGCAATAGCAATTATTTACAGCAAGTATTCCTCAATCTTGCAATCAATGCGCGTGATGCAATGCCTCAAGGTGGAAAAGTAAAAATTCAAACTTCATCAGATTATTTCCATGTGCTTGCATCTTTCTCTGATACAGGAGCGGGCATCTCTCAAGGTAATCTTGCTAATATCTTTCAGCCATTTTTTACTACAAAAGAAGAAGGCAAAGGTACAGGATTAGGCCTCGCCATTTGTCGCAAAATTGTGAATCAGCATGAAGGAGAAATTTCTGTCGAGAGCGAGGTTGGCAAAGGAACGACATTTACAATAAAACTTCCAATACGGAGAACATCATAATGAAAAAACAATATCGGATTTTTATTGTTTTAGCAATGCTGACGCTTGGCGCCGTATATGCTGTGGGACAGACAAATGATAGCATGTTTCAGCAAAGGAAAACATCATCGCGTCTAAAGGCAGTTTCAGAAACTGAACTTCTTCAACGGCAACAACTTTCACTTGCACAATCCAATAAAATGGATAGTGCGTCGTACAAAAAACCGTTGCGAAAGAAACAGAATGTAGCTATCCAAAAAGAATTAGCAAATCAAATAGCAATGTCTTTAGATTCTGAGACTATTGAAACTAAACCACAAGAAGTAAAAAATCAGGAAGAGACAGTGAAGAAAGCGGAGGAAAGTGTGTCGCCATTCCTTTTGCTCGGCATTGTCTTTGTGCTTGCTGTGTTAAATGCGCTTGCTGTAATGTGGTATCTTCAATGGAAAAAAACGCGAATGCCAAAGTCTCGTCAAAATAAATTTACAATTCCTAAAAATGTTGAAAAAATGCAAAGTGCAGGCTCAGAAGGTATTGCTGTTGAGAATAATTTTCACCACTTGGCTGAATATCGCCTACACGATGAAGCTGAATTAGATTCCACAATCGAAGAGAATGAACGCCCACCGAGTGAAGTGGAGTTAGCACAGGCGCTTCGTGAATTAAAGAGCAAATATCAAGCAAAGGAATTGGAAAAAGTCGCTCAGAAGAAGACAGGAAGGAAACAAAAACCAGAAGTTGCCAAAAAACTTGGCACAGGAATTGGTGAAATAGAACTGGCAACTCGATTAGAACAGATGAAAAAAATACAAAGTAAGAGAGAAAAAGTATGATTAAAGGAATTTATACAACGGGCAGCGGAATGCTTCCGCAAATGTTGAGAATAGAAATTATCGGAAATAATCTTGCCAACATGAATACAGTGGGATTTAAGAAAGATCAATTATTTACGGAGATACTAAAGAAGGAGCAAAAGTCTTTAGCCTCAACAAATGGAGTTCAAGGTCTTCCGACAATAGAGTCAATTGATTTTTCAGAAGGTTCGTTTCAGCAAACGGGGAACACATTAGATTTTGCAATTAGCGGAGATGGATTTTTTACAATTGAAACGCCTCAGGGAATTCGATATACACGGAATGGAAGTTTTACTCTATCGTTGGACGGCGCTCTTGTTACGAAGGAAGGCTATCCTGTGCTTGGTACGGAAGGGAAAATTCAATTACCGGATATTCAAAAGCTGAGTCAAGGAGATATCAATGTGAATGAAACTGGCGAGATCACCATTGACAAGAGACAATTTGGGAAATTTCAGCTTGCTGCTTTCGACGATATGACGGTTTTGAAAAAAGATGGAAGTACGAATTTTAGAGTTGAAGATGGAACGAAAGTCAGGCTTGCATCGGAAAGTAATTACAAACTTCATCAAGGCTTTTTGGAAGAATCGAATGTCGAGGGATTAGATGAGATGGTTGTGATGATTGAACTGAGCAGGAATTTTGAATCGGGTCAAAAATCCATGCAAGCTCAAGATGAAACAATCGAAAGACTTTTAGATTTAGGACGAGTGTAATTTAAGGAGAGAAGCGATGAACAGAGCATTACGAATTGCCGCCACTGGAATGTTTGCACAACAACTCAATGTAGATTTGATTGCGCATAACCTTGCCAATGTCAATACTATTGGATTCAAAAAGAGTCGACCTGAATTTCAGGATCTTATGTATCAAACGCTAAAGACAAGCGCTAATTCGACGAATCCAAACATTCAAGAGCCAATTGAAATACAGGTTGGTACAGGAACAGTTCCAGTTGCAACGTTGAAGAATTTTACTCAAGGCGATATTCAAACGACAAGCAATCCGCTCGATGTTGCAATTGAAGGGGAGGGATTCTTTCAGGTGCGCCGTCCCGATGGAACGATTGCCTATACGCGAGACGGCGCATTGAAAGTTTCGAGCGAGGGAATGCTTGTAACAGCGCAGGGATATATCATCGAGCCGGGAATTGCGCTTCCGACAGATATTTCCAGCGTCGCAATTAGCCGGGATGGTACAATTGAAGTTCAGGTCATTGGACAGACCGAATCGACTAAAATAGGACAACTTGAAATGGCAAAGTTTGTAAATCCCGCTGGACTTCGAGCGATTGGTAATAACCTTTTGATTGAAACGCCAGCTTCAGGAGCGCCAATTCTCGGAACGCCTGCCAGCGAAGGGTTTGGCGAGTTACAGCAAGGCGCGCTCGAGTCCTCGAACGTTGATGTTGTGGAAGAAATGGTCAATATGATTGTTGCTCAGCGTGCGTATGAAATAAATTCAAAGACAATCAAAACTGTTGATGATATGTTTTCAATGGCAAATAGTTTGAAACGGTAAGCAAAGAATAATGTCTACAATTGCATTCATAGTGTTGCTGCTGCAGGCGCTTTCGCCAAATATTGGTGAAGACGAAGTTCGAAATCAAATTGAAACTTCGGTGCATCAATGGGCTCAACGAGCAGCGATCGATAGTGTTTACGTTGAGTATCGTTCGCTCAATATTCCGTCAGCATTTCATCGTGACGGTGTAAAATTTCAGCTTGTGAAAGATGAGAAAGTTTTCCACAAAGGGCATTGCGTAGTTCCTGTGGAAGGGATACAGAATGGCCGTGGCATTGGTCAATTTATGGTTTCGATTATCGTTCATTCATTCGAACGTGTTTATGTAACCAATCGGATGCTTCAATCGGGTGAGCGATTAACTTCTGAAGTTGTATCGGCAAAGGTTCTTGAAACTACATTTCTTCCTTCTGATCTCGTCAATGAGGGTTCAGTACTTGAGGACTTAAGAGCGGCAAGAATTATTAAAGAACAGAGTGTGCTAACGCAAAGTATGTGTAAGGCGGTTCCGGTACTGAATCCTCAGGATGTTGTAACGCTTCGAATTCGAAGTGGAAATGTTGTGCTTTCATCGAATGTGGTTGCAAAAGAGGAAGGATATATAGGGAAATATATCAAGGTTCAAAGCGTTGAAACAAGAAAACAGTATAGAGCAAAGGTCATTGACGCTCATACCGTTGAACTTGAAACGAATTAAGTCAAAGAGGTTTTTATGAAACGTATTTATATCGTTGGAATAGTAAGCGTATTGTTCATTGTAACTGCGGCTGCGCAAGATTTCCGTGAGAACGTGAACCATTCACTCTTCTCAGACCAAAAAGCGAATCAAGTTGGAGATGCAATTACAATTTATATTGTCGAATCATTGAGCGCATCGAACGACGCTAAGACGAGCTCGTCGAGAGAAAGCAACATTGGAGGAAGCGGAAGTGTTTCGATGTCAAGTTCGCCGTCAACGGAAGGCTCGGTTAGCCTTGGCACAAATAATTCGTTTAAGGGCGAGGGTTCAACTGCAACACAAAATACACTTCGCGCCAAACTGAGCGCTAGAGTTGATTCGGTTTTGCCGAACGGGAATCTCTATATTCACGGCAGTCGTGTTATTTTAATTAATAATGAGAAACAGACAGTTACAATTTCTGGCATTGTTCGACCTTCTGATATTCAAGCCGATAACAGTGTGTATTCGTACAATATTTCCGATGCAGTGATTAGTTTTCAAGGCAGTGGAATTGTATCGAGATCTCAAGGTCCGGGTTGGCTGACAAAATTTTTCCATTGGCTATTTTAAGAGGGTTCTATGAAGTTAAGAAATAGCTTTGCCATAATAATTCTTTTACTGTGCATGCTTCCGATGACGGTAGTTGCGGGCGCACGAATTAAAGACATTGCTTACGTTCAGGGACTTCGCGGTCAACAGTTAATTGGATATGGATTGGTTGTTGGATTGAATGGGACAGGCGATACGCAGCGTTCTACGTTTACGCTTCAATCTGTTGCAAGCATGCTCAAACGTTTTGGAATTACAGTCTCACAAAATGATTTGCGATTGAGAAATGTCGCCGCTGTGATGGTTACTGCCGTTGCTCCCGGCTTTGCGCGGGAAGGCGGTGTGATTGATGTTGTTGTATCCTCGCTTGGAGATGCAACTGGATTGCAAGGTGGAACATTATTGGTTACGCCACTCTCAGCAATTGATGGTACAGTCTATGGAATGGCGCAAGGTCCGATCTCTGTTGGTGGAATGGGTGTTGCCGCTGGTGGAAGCGAAGTTCGCCGCAACTACACTGCAACAGGAAGAATTCCCGGTGGAGCAATTCTTGAAAAAAATATTCCAAGTTCCTTTGCGAATGATTGGACAGTCCTCATTGTGCTGATGCAAGCAGATTTTACGACAGCGAATCGAATCGCTACAGCCATCAACGCACAGTTTCCGAATTCAACGACTGGAAGAGATGCGTCAACAATTGCGGTCATAGTACCAGAAGAGTATCGGAAGGAAGGGAAAGTCGTCGAATTTATTTCGATGATCGAATCGCTTGAAATTGCGCCTGATGTTGCGGCGCGAGTTGTTATCAATGAGCGCACCGGCACAATCGTTATTGGCGGTAATGTAACAATTCTTCCAGTTGCGATTTCCCATGGCGGAATAAATATCGAAATTCAAGCCACGCCAATTATTTCTCAGCCAAATGCCTTTTCACAAGGAAGAACAATTGTAACGGAACTAACAACCGTGGCGGCTGGCGAAGATACTGCGCGCGTTTATTCGATGGAAGGCGCAACGACAGTTCAGGATGTTGCCAGAGCGCTGAACACAATGAAACTAACGCCTCGTGATATCATTGCAGTATTCCAGGCATTGGAACAAGCAGGCGCATTGAAAGCCGAATTAGTAATTATTTGAGACTATGGATATTTCATCAACAAATACTGTTACAGAACCGCAGCAAACATCGAAAGGGAACATCGATGCTGCAAAGAAGATTAAGCTTCAAAAAGCGGTGCAGGAATTTGAAGCGTTGTTTGTAAGCTATATGCTGAAGACAATGCGTGAGAGCGTTCAGAAAGCCGATACCGAAGGTGAGAGTTTTGGCGGCGATATGTTTGATGATATGTTCAACGTGGAAGTAGCAAAAGCAATATCGAAGCAAGGTTCTTTTGGAATTGCCGAATCGCTCTATAAAAAAATTACAGGCGAAAGTCTTCAAAATGTTCCGATAGATACTCAATCGCTTCTTCAATTGCGATCTTCAAAAATTCGTTACTCGAAAAGTCAAAATCAATCATCATCGTCAAATGTTCCAACGACATTAAATGAGCGAATCAATCGGTTTCAGTCTGCTATTGATGAAGCTGCGGAAAAACATGGAATCGACTCTACGCTTGTAAAAGCAGTCATTGCAGCTGAATCGGCTGGAAATCCCAATGCGCTTTCATCGAAGCGCGCAAAAGGATTGATGCAGCTAATTGATTCTACAGCTGCGGAAATGGGAGTTGAAAATGTGTGGGATCCAACAGACAATATCAACGGTGGTACAAAATACTTGAAATCGCTATTAGATAAATTTGATGGCGATGTAAAACTTGCGGTGGCATCGTACAACGCAGGCCCGGAGAGAGTTGAAAAGTACGGAGATGTTCCGCCAATAAAAGAGACACAAAATTATGTAGCGAGAGTGCTACAACTCTGGAACGCCTTCAAAGAACAAAAAGGAGTAGAACATGAATAATGAATCGCTCGAAGAAATCTTAACAACCGAAGCAGAAATTGCTGAGGCGCTGCTGGGGATACTCCGTCAGCAGCAAAATGCAATTGTACATTTTCAGGGCTCATCGCTCACAAAGTTGGTGGAGCAACAGCATTCCCTTTTGCGACCGCTGGAACAGTTGGAAAAAGAGCGTCAAAAAATTATTGAGGAAGTGAAACTTCAGGAGAATGAATCACTTGCTCAACACAGACAGCGATTGAAAAGTCTCGTTCAGCAAATAGTAGAAATCAATCAGCAGAACAAGGAGTTGATCGAAAACGCTCTGCGATTTGTCCAGTACAATATTCGTTTAATGACGGAAGGGTTTACAAAGCAAATTATAGATGCAAAGGTTTAATATGTCGAACTTATCAACAGTACTGGAAACAGCACGACGCGCTCTAATGTCTCATCGGGTGGCGATGGACACAGTAGGGCATAATGTTGCAAATGCAGAGACGCCTGGTTATACACGCCAGCGTGTTAATTTTGAAGCGACGCCCCCACTTCGGACATCCGTTGGATTCCTTGGCACAGGTGTAACGGTAAGCTCTATAGAAAGAATACGAGAGCAATTTATTGATACGCAGATTCGTTCGACGAACGATGCTCTTGGAAAAGCAAAATCTCAACATACAGTTCTATCTCAAGTTGAAGCAATGATCAACGAGCCATCCGACACCGGACTTAGCAGTCAGCTCGATGCGTTCTTCAATGCTTTTCAGGCTCTCTCTGTTCATCCTGAGGAATCGGCGTACAGAAATGCTGTTCTCCAGCAAGGGAATTTACTTACACAGACGTTCCATCAGTTCAACAGTAATCTACAGCAACTTCGGAATGATTTGGAGAACGATGTTAATACAAAGATTCAAACGATTAATTCCCTTTCGAAGAAAATTAGCGAGCTCGATCTTCAGATTATTCAATCAAGCGCATCGGGAGTTGAGCCAAACGATTTACGGGACCAACGAGATTATGCGCTCCGAGAATTGTCGGAACTGGTTCGAATCAATGTATCAGAGGATTCACAAGGTGCAGCGCTTGTAGCAATTGGTGGAACAATCATTGCATCAAAAAATGAATATGTCGAACTCTCTGCACAAAAAAATGGAAATACGATAACGATCATTTCTAATGAGTCTGGAAGACAACTTCCAGTGCAATCTGGAAGTCTGGGTGGAATTCTCGAAATTTATAACACGACAATCCCATCATATATCGAAAAAATTAATACGCTTGCATCAGCTCTTATAACAAATGTCAACAATCTTCATCGTTCGGGATATGGTATCGGAACGCCAGCTCCTACTGGCAACGACTTTTTTGTTGGCTCGTCCGCTCATGATATTGGAATCAATCAAGATCTTTTTGATAATCCAAATCTGGTGGCAGCTTCTGGCAATGGACAGACAGGTGATAATTCTACCGCAGTTGCATTAAGTAACTTACAGATGCTTGCTGTGCTGAATGGAAATTCAACATCGATTCCACAATTCTATAGCGCGTTCGTCAGCGAACTTGGCACGGCAATCAATAAGTCGGCAAATCTCGAAACGACCCAATCGTTAATTCTTTCACAGCTCGACGTACAACGCTCATCGGTCTCGGGGGTTTCAATAGATGAAGAAATGACGAATATGATCAAGTATCAGCGTGCATTCGAGGCATCAGCACGGATGATTACAACAGTTGATGAAATGTTCCAAACAATACTCAATATGGTGTAGCTATGAGAATAACAGAAAGCAGTATGGCAGCGCGTTATATGGATAGTATCAATAAAACGCGAGAAAGAATTGTAAATCTACAGAGTCAAACGGCAGCGGGGAAACGTGTGTTAAAAGTTTCCGACGATCCACAAGGGACCGCGCTCATTATGCATTTAAAATCACTCATTGCGGCGAACGAGCAGTATATATCGAATACTCAGGAAGCGCAGTCATTTATGGAAACAACAACCACAACCCTGGATCAAATTTCGGACGTCCTTATTTCATTGAAAGAAATAACAACACGGGCTACGAACGGTTCGCTGTCCGGTGAATATGATTCTTTTGTAACCCAGGTTGATGAGTACCTCGATGAGCTTGTAAATCTGGCAAATACAAAATCGAGCTTGCGATATATTTTTAGCGGAACAAATATTCTCGAACAGCCATTTACACTTGCTGCTGATCGCTCATCGGTTACGGTAAATCCAAACGGAATTACCGGAACAGTAAGAATTCCGATTGCAGAAGGTTTACAACAAGATGGAAATATCGATGGACAGGAAGCTTTTCAGGGTTCTGCAATTTTTGATCTCGTCATACGAATACGAGATTCGTTAAGCGCTGGCTCTTCGCCAGATACCTCAGATGTTACTCAGCTTGATACAATGCTAAATCATGTGCTGACGCAATCGAGCAGGGCAGGATTAATGGCGCAGCAGCTGACGAATCATCTTTCGTATCTCGAAGGGCAAAGCACGAGTCTCAAGAGTATGCTATCGAACGTGCAGGATACAGATGTTGCAGAATCCATTACACAACTTCAAGAGAATCAACTTATGCTCCAGGCGGCTCTCAATATTACTGCACAAATATTACCGAAAACATTACTCGATTATTTAGGTTAGTATGTATAAACGGAACATTGATGCGACGACAATAGGCGGAATAGTACTTGGCGTTCTTTCGATCTTCGGTTCCTTTTTTCTAGAAGGCGGAGAAATTGGAGCGCTGATTCTCTTACCAGCAATTATTATCGTCATTGGCGGAACAATTTCTGCGACAATGATTGGAACATCGCCAAAGTATCTTGTGACAATGGTAAAACTGTTGAAGCTTGTTATCTATCCGCCAATATATGACCTAAAAGGTATTATAAAAGAACTTGTAAACTATGCGACAATTGCACGGAAAGATGGCTTATTGACGCTTGATTCACAGCTATCAAAAATGAGCGATCCATTCTTAAGAAGAATTTTACGGCAGGCAATCGACGGCGCAGAACCAGAGGTGCTTCAATCAGTTGCTCAAGCAGAGTTAGACAGTATGTCCGATCGTCATTCGTATGGCGCCTTACTTTTTCAAAAGATGGGCGGATATTCCCCGACGATGGGAATTATTGGAACCGTGATGGGGTTGATTACCACGCTTGCTTCAGCAGGCGACGATCCTGATGTACTCATTCGACATATTGCGACTGCTTTTATCGCAACGCTGTGGGGCGTCTATATGGCTAACCTTGTGTGGCTGCCAATTTCAGAAAAACTTCGTCATCTTCACGATCAGGAAATGCTCTATCGTGAAATTATTGTCGAAGGTGTTCTGTCAATTCAATCGGGAGCTATTCCTTCAGTCATTAAAGCAAAGTTGACAAGCAAGCTTCCCCCAAGCGAGCAGGAATTTGAATAATGCAACTAAAGAAAAAACATACAGAGCAAGAAAATACCGATCGATGGCTGTTGACGTATGCGGATCTTATAACATTGTTGTTAGGATTATTTGTCATTCTCTATGGTATGTCAAAAATCGACATTGAACGTTATGAACAAGTTGCAGCGGCGCTGGGTGGAGTATTTGGTCGTGGAGAAGGCGGCGGAGTTATGGAGGGGAAAAAGCAACCCATTGATGCACTCACTCCACTTCAACGGGAACGAAATCGAATTCAACAAGAAATTCAAAATGCTGTTGGTGGTTTAACGAACAAGGGATTAGTTTCTTTAACGCAAAATGAACGCGGTGTTACTGTACATTTAACAGAAGAATTGTTGTTTCCTTCTGGTAGCGCCGAACTCAAGAGAAGCTCTCTTGCGGTGCTTGATACCATTGCATCTGTACTTGCGACGTTACCGAATGATATTCGTATCGAAGGGCATACCGATGATGTTCCAATTCATACAGAACGATTTCCTTCAAATTGGCATTTATCTGTTGCACGCGCGCTCAATACAGCAGTTTACATCATCGATAAGTACCATATGAAACCAGGCCAACTCTCTATTGCTGGATATGCTGAATATCGTCCTCTTGTTCCAAATACGAACGCTGAAAATCGTGCAAAGAACAGGCGAGTAGATATTGTTATTGTTACGAATGTTGTCAATGGAGTAATTACAGGAAAAGAATAATTATTTCAATAAGGAGCATTATGAAGTGGAATAATATACAATTTGGCGAGTTTGAATATGAAAAGGAACATGTTCTTCATTTTCCGGAGGGATTGTTCGGGTTTGAAGATCTTCACAAATTTATTTTAATCAACGATGAACAATCCGAACCCTTTCTCTGGCTGGTTTCGTTAGAAGATGAGCAGGTGAGTTTTCCAGTACTCGAGCCACACGCGCTTGTACCTACATACTCCCTTGGTACAGAAGACAAGGGCGATACGTCGCTTCTTGTTATAGTGGTACTTAAAAATCCACTAGAAGAATCAACTGTTAATATGCGAAGTCCTATTGTAATTAAGAATGCAACGCAAGAAGGAAAGCAAATTGTTCTGGAGAACGAAGAATATCCATTCTACTACCCTCTTTTTCAACAAAGTACTGAATCGACGAAAGGATGAATGTATGCTTGTGTTGGCAAGAAGAGTAAATGAAAGTATCCGGATTGGGGATAAAATAATCGTAAAAGTTCTCGCAATTCAAGAAGGACAAGTAAAACTTGGCATTGAAGCCCCGCAATCCATTGAAATACTTCGATGGGAAGTCTATGAGCAAATTGTACGTAACAATCAACAAGCAGCAACATCGCAAAAAAGAGATGTTACGGAAGCTGCAAAGCGGCTTCCTTCATCGGCTCGCACTGAGTTAAAGGGCGTTTATAAGGTCAATGGACAAAAAAAGAACAAACAAAAAAATGGGAAAAATACTCTAAAGGACTAAAAGTATGTTTGTTATTATTGGATTAGCCATAGTTATAATTGGAGTATTAGGTGGTTACCTCATCGAAGGCGGTCCTCTTATTGTACTTTTTCAGTATGCAGAGTTTATGATTATTGGTGGAGCGGCAATTGGTTCTTTACTCATCAGCACCCCGCCGGCAGTCCTAAAGCAAATGGTTGCTCAGCTTCCAACCTTGTTCAAAGCAAATCCATATAATAAGCAAGAGTATTTGAATTTATTGAAAACGATGTTTGAACTCTTCTCGATTGCACAACGAGATGGGTTGATCAATATTGAATCACATGTTGAAGATCCTCAGAATAGTTCTGTGTTTTCAAAGAATCCATTTTTATTAAAACATCATCATGCAATGAGTTACTTCTCGGATACCATGAAGCTCCTTCTCGGCGGCGGAGTTCCGCCTCAAGACCTCGAAGCGCTGTTAGACTCTGATTTAGAAACTCATCATTTTGAATCGTCAACGACGCCAATGCTCTTTCAAAAAATTGGCGATGCTTTACCTGGACTTGGTATTGTAGCGGCAGTCTTGGGTATTGTAATCACGATGCAAGCAATTGATGGTCCACCTGAAGAAATTGGACATAAAGTCGCCGCTGCATTGGTAGGAACATTTTTAGGCGTTTTAACTTCATACGGATTTGTTCAGCCAATTTCAACGAATCTTGAATTAGCTGGTCAGTATGAAGCAAAATATCTTGAGTGCATTAAAGCTGGAATTCTTGCGTATGCAAAAGGAAATTCGCCAATTGTGGTTGTAGAATATGCACGGCGCACGATACCATCTTCCGATCGCCCCTCGTTTACAGAAGTAGAAGAAGCGATGCGCGAAGCACGACAAATGAAACAGGAATAATTGTACAATGAGAGATCAAAACGAACAAATTCCAATTCGGGTCATAAAAAAGAAAGTTTCTCATGGAGGACATAGCGGCGGCGCGTGGAAGGTTGCCTATGCAGATTTTGTGACGGCAATGATGGCGCTTTTCATTGTACTGTGGATCGTTTCTCAAAGTAAGCAAGTCAAAGAAAATGTTGCCGGCTACTTTCGTGATCCAGTGGAGTATGAAGCGAAAGTAAAAGAGAATCGTAAGAATCGCCCGATGAATGAGGTACAGGTTCAAATGGAAATTCATCGACGAGAAGAAGAAGAAAAAAAGAAACTTGAATCACTTGGGCATTCGATTATTCAAAACCTCTCACAGGATCCATCGCTTGCTCAGCTACGCGAGCAAATTACCATAGAGCCTGTGAAAGAAGGATTACGCATCGAATTGCTCGATAAATCGGAGTCATTCTTCTTCGATATTGGAACAGCAACTCTTAAACCAGAAGCTGTAAAAGTACTTTCAATTATTGCAAAAGAAATTGGAAAGCTCCCGAATCAGATTATAATAGAGGGGCATACGGATAGCAGACAGTATTCCACAGTGATAGGGTATACAAATTTTGAACTCAGCGCAGATCGTGCCAATAGCGCTCGACGCGTTCTTCAAACACAGGGTCTAAGAAATGGACAAATTGTTGAAATTCGTGGATATGCTGATACCCGTCTTCGAAATAAAAATGATCCCTACGATGTATCGAACAGACGAATTAGTATCATTATTAAAAAAGTTGAAGGGAATGAAGAGAATGGAACGGAAACCAACGATTCTCGTCATTGAAGACGATCGCGCACAACTTCAAATGATAGCAGCGCTCCTTCAGGATGAAAACAAGTATACAGTACTAACAGCGGAAAATGTCAAAGCGGCCCGACGATTGCTTGAGAACCAGACTATTGATCTTATCATTAGCGATAACTATATGGAAGGGGAAACTGGATACGAATTTTGTAAATCAGTAAAACAGAATAAGGAAACGCAATCGATCATGTTTATGCTCCTTACTGCTGAACAGCGTGTTGACTATAAAGTGAAGGCGTTAGATCATGGAGCGGATGATTTTATTAGTAAGCCGTACAATCCAGAAGAATTTCTCTCGCGCGTTGGCGTACTCCTGCGATTAAAAAAACTACAAGATGATTTAGCGCATGAAAGTATTGAACTTCGTAGTGCAAATGAAACACTGAATGCTAATTTTGAAGGCGTTATCAATTTATTGACAAAACTTATCGCTTTTCGCATTCCAAATGCTGCGGGGAGAGGCGGAGAAGCAGCGCGAATGTGTCGTTGGATGGCTGAACGTTTTGGCAAAGAACAAGATGATTTGGTGCTTATCGATCTTGTTGCCAGAGTCCATGAAATTGGAAAAATCACAATCCCTGATGAGATTCTCCAGCGTCAACCGTACGAACTTACTCCAGAACAGAAGCATCGAGTAATAGAATCAACTCTCTTTGGTGAAATGCTTGTTTCAGGAATTCCACAATTCACAGTGTTGGCACAGTGGCTGCGGCATCAAATGGAAAACTTTGATGGAAGCGGTTATCCGGATAAACTTTTGGGTGAAGAAATTCCGCTCGAATCCCGATTACTCCGTGGAGTCAATTTTATTGAGGAGCTACCGCCTGCTATTCTGCGGGATTCGTCGGCAATGCAGGAGATACTTCAGAAAGCACGGAATACCATTCTTGACCCCAGAGTTGCACAACTTCTACAGGAATATCTCCTCTTGAGTTTTTACCCATCGTGGATTCAAGGCAAAAAACAAATTGGAGTCAATGACCTGCGAGAAGGAATGGTTCTAGCAGCAGATTTAGCGACAGGGAGCGGTAAAAAACTTCTTCCAAAGGATGCAAAAATTACATCCACAATTTTGGAACGAATTTTTTCCCAGCATCATTTCGATCCAATTATTGGCGGTATTTATATCTACGATGAAGAAGCGAAGAAGACTTAGAATATCTTTGCAGGGGTTGCAATTCGTACCACTTTCATTTAATTTATAACAGCAATTCGAAGATGGAGAGGTGGCCGAGCTGGCTGAAGGCGGCGGTTTGCTAAACCGTTATAGGGTTGAAAAGCTCTATCGGGGGTTCGAATCCCCCCCTCTCCGCCAAACCAATATTTCACTTCTATAGCAATCATTCCAAATTATTCAACAAGGAAAAATACAATAGTAGAAATACATAAAAATAATGGAGGGAAACGACTACCTTTGCGAGGTTCTCATGCATAATTTGGGTTAAATAATTTTAGTTATAAAATCATTTACAATTTGAATTCCAAAATATATAATCGTAATGACAAAGATCAATGAGGTTATCCAGACTATAACAACACGGGCTGTATCATTGACGCGATGCACTTTTTGGATAATTCTTAACACAGTATATTGACAAAGCGCCGATCCAAAACCCACGCCGACGCTAAAAGCTAAATATTCCATTGAACCATAATTGCGTAAAATTGAACTGTGGAGCAAATTGGCCATGTTTATCCAAAATGCTAACAACGTAGGATTTGAAAAAGCAAAAATAAATACAACTGATGCATCTTTTAAATGTTACATTAGCCTATTTGTCCCACCATTCGGTTGAAAACTATCTTTACCATGATTGTTGTCGATTTTTTCGGTATTACTTTACTTTTCGAGCTATGTATAGCTCAAAACTTGGCATTTCTTTATGTAATGTTGATTGAATTCAATTTCTTTGGTATCATTACATTAAGCAATCGAATTATAGAGGACATAAATCGAAACAAACAAAATCGAGATGAAAAGGGGAAGCCGTTTCACAACTCAAAATAAAATTGAAACTTGAGTTTTAAGGTGTCATTTTTTGAATAACAAAAAACAATATTTATGAATAGAGCTATTTTAAGCCAGCAGATCAATGGAGCAGTCATTGAGAGATTGAAGAACGATCCCTCTATGTTTTCATCTTTTTTGCAAAATCAAAATGATCGCACCATTATTTTTGTTTTAGAAAAACTTGGCAGATTAGAAAATGGTTACAGTAAAGAGCCGTTGCTAAATTTGCTTCATCATTCTAACGAAAATGTAAGAGCATTAACAATAAAGAATTTAGCGAAGCTGGAAGAGGTTAGTCTTTTGCCTATTTTTGTTAAGTTTGCAAGTAACGATGAAAGTACCTCGGTAAGAAGAGAAGCTGTCTCTGCTATTGGAAGGCTTAGAAATGAGAAAGCGATTCCTTCCTTGGTAGAATTTTTGAGAGATAAAGATCCAAAAGTTGTTATGCAGGCAATAAGAGGTTTATTAGTATTCTCATCTAAGCCGACTATCAGGAATGAATTGACCAAAATACTAAATCACCCGAATGAGTTAATAAGAGAAGTTATAAACAAAGAAATCAATGGAATTCAACATCGAGCAACAAGTCACCAAAAGCATGATGAGTTTCCATTATTTTTGAAAAATATTGTAGTCCATGGAGATGTTCTAGAAGTACTGAAGTACGTTCCGGATGAATCCGTCCATTTAACATTTACATCTCCACCGTACTATAATGCAAGAGATTATTCAATATATCAAAGTTACGATGAGTATTTAATTTTTTTAGAAAAAGTATTTAATGAAGTTCATCGTATTACAAAAGAAGGTAGATTTTTTGTCCTCAATACTTCGCCGATTATTATCCCAAGAATCAGCCGGCAACATGCAAGCAGAAGGTATCCTATACCGTATGATATTCATCCGTTTCTCATAAAAATGGGATGGGAATTTATTGATGATATTGTTTGGCTGAAGCCAGAAGCAAGCGTGAAGAATAGAAATGCGGGATTTTTGCAACATAGGAAACCACTAGCGTATAAACCTAATGCTGTAACTGAAATGTTGATGGTGTATCGTAAAAAAACAGATAAACTAATTGATTGGAATATTAGACAATATAGTTGGGATAAAGTAAAAAAAAGTAAGGTTACTGAAAAATATGAGACAACGAATGTTTGGCGAATAGATCCAACATTCGACAAAGTTCATAGCGCAGTATTTCCAATAGAGCTTTGTAATAGAGTAATAAAATTTTATTCCTTTGTCGGTGATTTAATATTTGATCCATTTGCTGGTAGCGGAACACTCGGTATAGCGGCAATAAATCTAAATCGTCATTTCTTTTTAACAGAGAAAGAGAGTAAATATATTAACAGAATTAGTGAAGAATTAAATAAATGTGGCGATTTATTCAATCAGGAAAGTCAACCTAGATTTGTTGACATCCATGAATTTATTAATTTATCAAAAGAAGAAATATGACGATCACTGAGCAAGTCGCAAAAAACATTATTACGAAATTACTAAAAGGCGAAGACTATAGGATCGAGGTCGTAACTTTAATTAACGCTGGATTTTTACAATTTGCAGTTGATTTCTTCAAAAACATTGTCGATGCAAAATTAAAGAACCAAAATATTACCGTTGATTGGTATAAAAACGAATTTCTTAGCCCAACTCTGCCGGCAAGAGATATTGCAATTAACGCTGGATTAAACAAAAAAACTATTCACAACATGTTTAATTCTTCAACAAAAGAAATAGTAATTGATGCATCGAATGAACACTATGATTCTTTGTATGAAGCGATAAAAAATCTTGTTGAGACAGAAAACGAGTTAGACCTTACACTCACCATTAAATTTAAAGGAGTAAGCGTTGATTTAAATATCAGTGAGAGTTTAATAGTGATAAACACTCTTGCAGTAAAACGAGCAGAGTTAAGAGGCGGTCTTTGGAGTACTGCTGGTAAAAGAGTGGAGAAACCATTAATGCTAACATTATGTAAGTTATATGATGTATCGAATGAAAATTATGCTGTCAAAATTAAAGGCAAAGATATTCAGGACGTGGATTTTGAGAGAGAGGTGGATTTTTATTTGGTGCGAGGGAAGAATCAGTATAAATGTGAAGTTAAACTGATGGGGAGAGGGAACCCGGAAAGCGCGGATACTGTCATTGCAAGGAATAGCAAAGTATTTGTAGCCGATAAACTCTCGGAGACGAATAAAAAACAACTTAATAGCTTAGGCGTTGAATGGGTAGAGTTAAGGAGTAAAGATGGATTCCAAAGATTTGAAAGAGTATTAAACCATTTAAAAATTCCTCATAATAAATTGCCTCGCGATGTAGACCAAAAATTAGAAAAAATTTTTAGTGAAATCTTTCAGTAGCAAAGACAATTCAATAAGGTATAGTAAAGAATATTGACAATGCAAAGTTGGACAAGATTTTTGATGTAGGTAGTGACTAATTCATATTTGAAAATGTTCAGGTCGCTTTTTACGGCGTTTTGCTCAAAATTAGGCTTTTCTCTATATCTTGTATCAAATTTAATCATTGACTCAAATGGTACTCAATTACGATAATAAAAAATCCGAAAAGGAAATTTTAGAGAATACTCCCCGAGCGATTCTAGAACATAGTGAGGGAGATCCTTCTTCGAGTAATAAACTTATTCAAGGAGACAATCTCCCGATTTTAAAAACGTTAAGGGAAAATTATAATCTTTATGGAAAGGTAGATTTGGTTTATATCGATCCGCCCTTTGCAACTAACGGCAATTTTAAGATTGGCGAAGATAGAGTTAGTACTATTAGTCAAAGCAAAAACGATGAGATTGCATATAGCGATACGTTAACCGGCTCAAGTTTTCTGGAATTTTTTCGAGAACGATTAATTTTTTTACGAGAATTGATGTCTGATGAAGCGTCAATCTATTTACACATAGATTATAAAATCGGGCACTATGTCAAAATTATTATGGATGAAATATTTGGGAAGAAAAATTTTAGAAATGATATTACAAGGATAAAATGTAATCCTAAAAATTTTGAGAGGAAAGCATTTGGCAATATTAAAGATCTAATCCTTTTTTATTCTAAGTCCGACGACTTAAAATGGAATGATCCGAGAATGCCATTCACTCAAGAAGATATTGAAAGACTTTTTACCAAAGTTGATGAGAATGGCAGAAGATATACAACGATACCGCTTCATGCTCCCGGTGAAACCTCAAATGGGAAAACATCTCAACAGTGGAAAGGAATAAAACCGCCGAAGGGGAGGCATTGGCGTAGCGCCCCTGAAATTTTAGAAGAGCTGGACAAAAAGGGGTTGATTGAATGGTCTAAAGCCAAAGTACCTCGCAAAAAAATTTATGCAGATGAACAAATAGGGAAAAAAATGCAAGACATCTGGGAATTTAAGGACCCTCAATATCCCTCCTATCCTACCGAAAAAAATCTTGATTTATCGAAGTTCATTATTCAATCGTCCTCTAACGAGGGTGATTTGGTCCTTGATTGTTTCTGTGGTTCAGGCACAACATTGGTTGCTGCTCAGGAGTTAAAGAGAAATTGGATCGGTATAGATAAATCGAGCCATGCAATTAGAGTTACAAAAGAAAGGTTATCTGCTTTACAAGGAAATTTATTTTCCGAGAACAATTATGAATTCCTAATCCAAAAAGAATTGTAATTTTAATGCTACCAATTTGTTTCTCTCTCCGTCGTTGTTGAAATACCATCCGAACGGATTATAAAAGTAATTTCTGAAGCAATCAGCTTGAAACCTATGTTAGATTGGTACCATTCTTAAAGAGAAAATGGAATTATTTCTTCAGGGCTTTTTGTGATTTGCTGACGGGCGGATTCCATCCGCTGCGATCCCATTTTATTAGTTCGACAGAAATTGAACCAAGCATAACGTTCAAAGTTGCTTTAATAGGAATGTAAGTGGAGTCATTGCTAAACCACCCCATAAATGGTCTACTCAATCCAAAGACACCCTGGAAGTAAGCGTATTCATCGAACTCAAGAACATCGACAGGATAATCGACCAATCCAATTTTTGCGTCGGTTCGCTTTCGATAAAAATTTAATGTAGTTGTGCCTTCTTTAGACGATAGTTGGCACAGAGTATTTTTTGCACACGAGCTATAAATAAAGAAAATCAAAAGGAAAATTCTGGGAAACTCATTTATCCTTACTACTGCCTTAGATGTGAACTAGTAGAAAAGAGATGAAAGAATTTTCAGCTCTACAAGATTTTGCTCTATAGTCGTTTTGAATATTGCTTGACCAGTACTATGCTAACAATCAAAGGCACAGCAAAACCACACAACTGAATTAGCCACAAACCAAATCGGGGATCATGCGTACCACTCATTGGAAACAACCATGCCAATATCATATACAATGCCGATGAGATAATAAACAGAATTCCTATAAAACGGTTGACCTTGTACCACGCCATTGCATCAGACAATGTCTTCTGCGTACGAAAACCGTAGAACCGATTTCTTGGAATCATCGCAAATATTAGCGGCAGCGAAAGGATCGCAATCATAACAGATGGCACAAAAAATGGCTGATGAATCATTCTCGCTCTCCTATCTAACATTTGTATAGCTAGAACGTCTTGGTTATCCGGACGAATCAGGTTGGTGCAGTCGCTAGATTAAGATGTTATTAGCTATTCGAAAAAATTTTCCTATTGGAATATCCATCATCGTTGTATTTAGGATATAAATCTAAATTTTCTTGAACGGCAATCCGCCGTAAATCAAATTCCAATGTCTAGTGGAGTCGGAACATTACTTATTTCTCATAGAGTTTGTACATGCCATCTTCTTCTTTTATTATGAACTTTCCACAACGGAGGTTTTCAATGCCATCAAGGAACTTCTTTTCATCATATCCAATCATATGTCCATTTTTTACCCATTTGAACAATACAGTGATGTGCTGTAAAGAAAGATCATCGTATTTAACTTTCATAAAGTTCAGATCGCTCTTACATGTACTTTCTTCGTAATCTGGGCGTGGCGCAGGAATCGAAAAAATTTCTTTCATTAAAAATCTTTCTATATGGTTATTAATATGTTTGATAAATGTTCATTTATTGCAAGAATGCTTTCAGTTAGTCCCTTGTTCTCCCGTGTTTGACAATCTTCCAGTTTCCGTCTTCACCCATTTTGCTTATGGTAACTTCATTCCCTTCTTCGATATTCTGACATTAATTTTATAATCCTTAATTGTTGTCTCTGAAGCAGCAATCATTAGCTTCTTCTTCATTTCTTCAAGATTAGCGACGCTGCTCCATTCATCATTCTTCTTCACATGTTTATAGAAACTAATAAACTTAATATAGGCTTATGTATGTCTAATTTCAACTGTATCAGAATTAACTCAATAAACGAAATAAAATACAGATTGCGATGCTGTGCAGGATTTTTTCTTATTGCACGAGCGCTATAAGTTAATTCTTCGTTCTCCCGTGTTTGACAATCTTCCATTTTCCGTCTTCATCCATTTTGCTTATGGTAACTTCATTTCCTTTTATCCAGAATTCTAGTCCACGCTCGTCGCTATATCTTGCACCAGAGCCAGAAACAAGTTGAGGAAGGGTATATTCTTTACCGTCTTCCGTGATGATTTTTACGAAATTCAGACTGCTGTCAGACAAGGAACAGAACCTTGCTTTGATTTTAGAACCATCATCGCATTGATAGGTATATTCTCTTCCTAAAACTACCTTAAGATTATCTGAATTTTCATGAACGCAACCAGTCGCCAATAAGAGCAATAAAATGTTGAGTAATATTCCAAGCCTTCGAGAATTCAAAAGCAACCTATGAAAGCACTGATTGCAGAAGGAATAAGTAAGTTCGAAATTACTTGATAGCAAGGGAACATTAAGTCTCATAAATATAATGTAAAATGAAATGTAATATGGTGCAGCGAAGGTGACACTAATTTGATATTTTACTAGTTACATGTCCTCGGTAAAAAAAGACATTTGACAAGATTCATTATCTTTAATTTGGGCTGTAGAAAGCTCATGAAAATTTATCCCATCTTTGTTGAAATTCACTTGTGTCACCGTGAAAGATTTGTAGTGTCCACTTTGTGTGAAACCGGTTCCCCTTTTCTTTTTCTCAAGCATCTCTTTAACTGGTGTAGCGATTATATCTTTTTTTATGCATTTTTCCCCGAGCCGAGGTGGCTTTCCGGGCTTAAATCCTTTGTAACATGCTCTCATTATGGAGCCTAATAACAAATCGGAAACTTGAAGGAAATTTGCATGTATGTACTCTTCAGTATTAACTAGATATTTCTTGTGATTAGACGGTAAATGAATAATGGCAGCATCTGAAGCAAAAGAAACATAATTACGTAACGGGCTTTTTCCATATAATTCATCATAAGTCAATCGCCAAACAACTCTTTCTTCATCCATCTGCCTATGATTAGGTTCCCCATCTGAAATTATCTGAATAACTTCAACAGAATTAGATTCATCATAAAGGTAATGGCAAGAACCTTTAAGTAATATTCGCAATAGAGTCTCATCGTGTCTAAGCATTTGTTCTTTACGCGAATTACCGCCGTAAATGTTCCGGTCATTATTTTTAGGATAAAAAATTGCAGCTACTTTACAGTGTAATGGATAGTCGAAAATATCTGTGGATTTGCTTCGGAGTGCATCCACTGCAAGAGCGATTACTTGATAGTATGCATAATCGTATTTGTTCCAAGTTCGACCACTTATTTCTGAAAAATGCAGCTTACCATCACAAGCATATTCTTGGCGATATTGCATTAATTGATCAAAAAGCATCTTCTTTGGGTAATACTCATTAAAAGTATTCCCGAATAAAGGCGTTTCAGTTTTGACAGACAGAGTAATAGGAATAAAAAACAGTACATGCCCTTTAAAATTCTGTCCAGAGATATTGTTAGTTTCATCGTGATAAACAATAACACGGTGTAACATAATCATCTGCTGTTCTTATAAATGTGGAATAGAGGTTTACTAATCTATGTTGCCAATTGTATGTGTATTCTTTATTATCGCTTAAAGTATCCACTTGTAGCGCATAACCTTTGAACAATCTATTCAGATATCCTGTTCACAAGCATCTCTCATAATTAATTTACTGTTCGAGCCTCAAAAAGTGTTACTTATAAATACTCCTTACCAAATAATATTGCAAATACCATTTTCAATGTCAATTATCCGAACCAGCCAGCCGGCTATTGTTGCGATTTGAAAATTGGTTGAAATTCTTCTTTGTAGGTAGGAGGAAGGGGTGGGTAAGGCGACTGCTATATAATCCAGCCAGAGCCCTGGTTGGTTACCATTTAAATTTTTTCCGGGCAAAAACTACGGCAACGAACGATGCAAGCGCGAGGACGAGAATAATCCAGAATGCGTACTCTTTATCTTGCATCGGAATTGGAACATTCATAGAGAACACGCTTACAACAAAGGTCGGAATCATAATTCCAAGCATAACAATGTTAAGGGTCTTCATCAAGACGTTGAGGTTGTTGCCAACAATGGAAGCTCGTGCATCCATCAAGCTGGCTAAAATGTTGGAGTGAATCTCCGCTTGCCGATAGCATTGTGTGTTTTCGATGTTGAGATCGTCGAGCAACTCGATCTCATCTTCGGTGAATCCAAATTTCGATGCATTGTACTTGAGCTTCTCGATGAGTATTCCGTTCGAGTTGATCGAATTAAGGTAGTAAACCAAACTCTTCTCTAATGTAAAAAGATTGAGAAGATACTTGTTCTCCATCGCTGTGTTGATTTTGCTTTCAAGCTCATCGGTAATGAGTGTGAAGATTCGCAAATGTTCGAGGAAGTGGTAAATGGAACGGAAGATGAGTTTCAGTACAAGCTCATTGAGAGAATGAACTGTCGTAAAAAGTTTTCCATCGAAGAGTGGAATGTCCTCACTCATTACAAGATAGAGTCGGTCTCGAAACAAAAATATTCCGCAGGACGTAACTTTGAAGAGTAATTGATCTTTGCCGGAATAATTCCGCGGACGTTTGAAAATGATTGCCGTGTGGTCAGCTTCGAATTCTAATCGTGAAAGTTCGTCAGGATCAAGAGCTGAGGCTAACGTATGTTCGTCAATAGTGGTTTGCTGAAGGAGTTGCTGCCGCTCTTCATCCGTTGGACTCGCAATAACAACGATGGTACCTGCTGATGAATCCACTGGCGCTATTTTATTATTCGAAAGTGTAAAGTACTGAATCATTACTTTCCCTAATTTTCACATCACAGATTTAAACATAGGAATTCTTTTCCAAAAAACACACGATTATTTAAGGAGGAACAAATAATATTTTCTTCCTTGTTGAGTTCACAAATTTTTTTATCTTATAATAAGACTAAATGAGGAGATTCTAATGGCAACGACACCAAAATATGTTTTCTTGGACGGAAAGATTCTTCCGTATGAAGACGCTCGTATTGGCTTAATGACACATGGTTTAAATTATGGCACCGGTGTTTTCGGCGGCATTCGTGGATATTGGAATGCTGAACGCCAACAAATGTATGTGTTCAGGCCGCACGATCACTACACGCGATTCCTCAACTCATCGAAATTGTTGAGGATGCAATTGCCGTATTCGAAAGAACAGCTCACGGAAAC
>Ga0208825_1000458_pt1 | contig 39832 bp, 33 predicted proteins | sample AD_UKC113_MetaG_FD_184450 | JGI IMG/M metagenome (GOLD analysis project Ga0208825, IMG submission 184450) | Active sludge microbial communities of municipal wastewater-treating anaerobic digesters from Hong Kong - AD_UKC113_MetaG (SPAdes)... | ecosystem: Engineered > Bioreactor > Anaerobic >... | reverse complement strand
TGCCGGAATGATGCAGTACGATGGCGACTTGAACCTTCCGACGAAGTTTTTAGTGCAACCGCCAAGCATTGATCGTACCGTTAGCGAGTATCTTTGTGCGGAAGGCGTTCCATCGTTTGCAATTTCAGAGACTCAAAAGTTTGGGCACGTTACATACTTCTGGAATGGTAACCGATCGGGATACATTGATGAAAAGTTAGAAACTTACGTCGAAATTCCTTCTGATAAAATTCAATTCGATAAAGCCCCTAAAATGAAAGCTTATGAAATTACCGAGAAGACCATTGAACTTCTCAAGAGTGGATCGTATCGGTGGGGAAGATTGAATTTTGCAAATGGAGATATGGTTGGACATACTGGAGTAATGGAGGCGGCTATCGAAGCTGTCGAGACTGTCGATCGGTGTGTCGCTCGTTTACTCGATGAAGTTAAGGCGTTGAACGGAATTGCTATTGTTACCGCCGACCATGGAAATGCAGATGAAATGTTCATTGAAAAAAACGGGAAACGAGAAGTGAAAACATCTCATACACTGAATCCCGTGCCATTTACCATCGTGGATTATCAGTACAACGGCGAATATCAAATGCGACAAAACATAAAGCGCGGCTTGTCGAATGTTGCTGCAACGCTGCTCAATCTTCTTGGCTTCGAAAAACCAGAGGATTATGATCCGTCATTAATTGAAATGCGATAAGAAGGCTTTTGGAAAACAGATGGCGAATAGTTGTCGCTAGATAGAATCATAATGTGTATTTTTTGAATCTTCATTAAAGAGTAAATATTTCTTACACAATAAAGGCTCGGATGTCAACGCTCTTCCGAAAAAAAGGTTTGAAGCCAAAATGGACATTTACAACGGAAGGAATAATTTGGCGATTGTTCTATTCTGAATCGAAGAAGATCGTGGGTGAAATTCGGAATGCTGATTCTCAAGATGTTTCCTTCTTTTGTCTCGATGCTTGCAACGGAAAACCTTTGTGGAAAAATGTGCGTTTCGATGAAAAATGGTGGATTGGTATTGAGAATGTTGACGATCGCTTCGTTTACTTCCATCGGTTCATTCAGCCAAACATGCCTCAGCATCAAGGTATCGAGTGCCGAACATTGGATAAATGCGAGATGCAATGGAGAAATGATGAACTGACATTTTGGTACCTTTCAGACGAAAAAGTATGTGGTTACAAAGATTTTTTCGAACAACGGAAAACATATTGGCTCGATAGACAAACAGGCAATATACTCAGTGACGTTTCTGTCGAAGAAATGTCACATGATGATAAAAATGGGTTGAAGAATTTTATCCTTGCGCCAATGCCAGCGACTCTTATGGCAGTTGGCGAAGAAATTCAAAATCTTGTTCAAAGAAACGGAACGCCTAACATTTTACTGGATACTGTTGAAGCCATCGAAACATATTGGTATTGGATAGTTGGTTACTATAGTAATGAGAATGAAAACCAATATTCTCTCCATCTCGAGATACTTGATCGCTCGAGTGGTAAAAGTGTCTATTCGATTATCCAGGAACAAGAATGTTTGTATCAAGTACATGAAAATTTTTTTGTTGCCAATAGCTGGCTATATTTTGTAATAGATAAAAACAAACTCAATGGGATTGAGCTATGGAAGTAATAACTGAAACCCTGTATGTCTCGACGAAAGGAAATTCTGAAGTAATCGATATAACCGGGAAGGTCGAAGAAAAAGTGCATCATCATAAAGTAGAAAACGGCGTGGTCGTTGTCTTCGTTGTTGGTTCGACAGCGTGTATCACTACGACAGAGTATGAGCCTGGATTACGAAAAGATATTCCTGCAGCGCTGGATCGAGTTGCTCCTGAGAATCAGCGGTATCATCATAATGATACCTGGGGAGATGGAAATGGATATTCCCATGTGCGAGCTTCCTTTATTGGACCATCTCTAACAATTCCAATCGTTGGTGGTAAGCTGGCATTGGGTACATGGCAGCAAGTTGTTCTCATTGATTGCGATATTCGTGGAAGAGATCGGAAAATAATTCTTCAGATTATGGGGACATAATAAGTGAAGACATTACGCTTTAAGCAAATCGATGCTTTTACCACAAAAGCATTCAGTGGAAACTATGCAGGCGTAGTTTTCCATGCGGATGGGTTGACGGATGAAGAAATGCAACTGATTGCTCGTGAGGTAAATTTGCCAGAGACAGCTTTTATTCTTCAGCCAACCGTTGACAATGCCGATCTTCGAATTCGCTGGTTTACCCCAACGACAGAAGTTCCTCTTTGTGGACATGCGACGATTGCTGCCTTCTACGGACTTGCAGAAGATTGTGAAGGAGGTATGGGAAAAAATGGTCAACATTATTTTCAACTGCAAACTAAAAGCGGCATCTTACCGGTAATGGTCGAAAAAAATTTTTGCAGTACCGCTGTCGAGTTTGAACTTCCGTGTCCGAAATTTTCCGCTAAACGAAATCAGCCTCGATTACTCTTGAAAGCGCTTGGTATTGCATCACAAGATTGTGAAAAAAGAATTCCAATCGTGAGTGCGTCGTACATCTATATTCCTGTTCGTTCACTGCGTACTCTACAATCGCTTCATCCTGATTTTCGATTATTAGAAAGAATCTTGCGTTCGATGCATGTAGGAGGAGTTTCTGTTTTTACATTTGAAACACTCGAGCGTGCGTCGGCGGTTCATTCACGATTTTTTGCGCCGCATCAGGGAATCAATGAGGATCCAGTTACTGGTTCGGCAAATGGACCGTTAGGAGCGTATATATTCAAGTACGCGCTTCCTGCTGGTTACAACATACCATACCGCACATTACCCGATGGGCGGTTAGAGTTTATTCATGAACAAGGCGATAGCCTCGACCGAGCGGGGAGAGTAAAAGTTCGATTACAAATTCAAGGTTCGACGATTGAGCGCGTTACAATTGTCGGCGAAGCAAAAACAATTATTAATGGAACAATATCAATCTAAATTAGGAGAACTCAATGGGAGTAAAAAACATTATTTTTGCTGTTATCTTTCTGACATCGCTTACTGTATTTGGATTTAGTATCGGTCGTTTAATACGATATCTTAAAATTGGGAAACCGGAAAATCGCTTTGATGCCATTCCGCGTCGTATTGGAATGATGCTGAAGATTGCATTTGCGCAGCTGAAAGTTTTTCGTGAACCAATTCCAGGAATAATGCATGCGTTCATTTTCTGGGGATTCCTTGTATTGCTAACGGCAATTCTTGAAGCAATTCTCGAGGGACTAATTCCTGGACTCAATCTTGCATCGCTTGGGACGGTTTATTCTGTCATTGCTTTTTTCCAGGAATTGTTTGCAATTCTTGTTATTATTGGCGTTGGGATAGCGCTCTACCGTCGAATCATATTGAAGCCAAAGCGACTCGATCGAAGTCGGCATGCGCAAATTGATGCTATTACAATTCTTTGCACTATTCTCTTGATTATGATTGCGATGCTGGGACAATTTGCCGCGCAAAGCGCTCTTGGCGAACCAGTCGAAGGAAGATTCGTTTCGAATCAGTTGCGTGCGATCTTTTTGCCCGCCTCGACTTCCACTATTATTGTTTGGCGTGAAATTTTATGGTGGATGCATATTGTGCTTGTGCTTGGCTTTTTGAATTATCTCCCTTATTCAAAACATCTTCACATCATCACCGCAATTCCAAATGTGTTCTTTAGTTCATTGCAACCTCGAGGCGCATTGAAGCCAATCAATCTTGAGGAAGAAGGAGTTGAAAAATTTGGCGTGTGCGATGTTGAGGATTTAACCTGGAAGCAATTACTCGATGGTTACACCTGCACAGAATGTGGGCGTTGCGTTGAGGCCTGTCCAGCGAATGTCACCGGAAAGCAATTAGCCCCAAGAGCAATTATGATGAATATTCGTAAGCGGCTAGTTGAAAAGGGAAAAGTGTTATTCAATGGTAAAGTTTCCGTGCCTGAAGGAGCAAAGCATCCAAAAGATAAAACGCTTCTCCACGATTACATCACGCCAGAAGAATTGTTTGCCTGCACAACGTGTATGTCTTGCATGCAGGAATGTCCGGTCGATAACGAGCATGTACCTGCAATTGTTGATATGCGTCGGTATTTGGTTTTGATGGAATCCAATTTTCCGCCAGAGGTTCAAGTTGTTTTCCGAAATCTTGAAACGAATTTTAGTCCCTGGGCATTTCCGCCATCGAGTAGAGCTGAATGGGCGGAAGGAATGGAGATTCCTCATATTTCTCAAGCTCAGGACGCTGAGTATCTCTTCTGGGTTGGATGCGCTGGCGCATTCGATGAGCGATATAAAAAGGTAACGAAAACTTTTGCGCAATTGATGAAGAATGCCGGTGTGCGATTTGCAATTTTAGGCGCCGATGAAAAATGTACCGGCGATTCCGCACGACGACTTGGCAATGAGTATCTTGCACAAATGTTAATGAAAGAAAATATTACCACACTTAATTCCTACAATGTCAAAAAGATTGTTACAACTTGTCCTCATTGTTTCAACACTTTAAAGAATGAGTATCCGCAGTTCGGCGGCAATTATGAGGTTATTCATCACACTGCCTTTTTGAAACAGTTGGTCAATGAAGGGAAATTACAGCAGAAGCAGGAAGCGCTGCAAAAGGTTACATACCACGACTCTTGCTACCTCGGTCGCTATAATGATATTTATGATCAACCGCGTGAGTTATTGCAATGGGTAAAAGGTGTAAATCTTGTTGAGATGGAACGCTCACGCTCGAGAGGATTTTGTTGTGGCGCTGGCGGTGGACGAATGTGGATGGAAGAAAAAGAAGGGAAAAGAATCAACGTCGAGCGCACGGAAGAAGCTCTCTCTCTTTCACCAACAACGATTGCGACTGCTTGCCCATTCTGCTTGACTATGTTAGAAGATGGAATAAAAACAAAAGATGTTGCTGAAAAAGTTAAAGTAAAAGATGTTGTAGAAATCATTGCTGAATCGTTGTAGTTAGATTCTTTGAGAATTAGAAAAGGAAAGGGGAGTATAACTCCCCTTTTTTGTGCACCTTGCCAACCACGTCCCTTGACGGTGGCTGAGTAGGACGATAGTCCGTATCGAAGCCACCGGTTACAGAATTTCCCTTTTGTAGAGGGGTAAGGGGTGCGTAACTTCAGCTTTGTGCTTTTCTCTGCGCAATCTGCGTGAAATAATTTTTCATATAGATGCTTGATTATCTTGACAAAGGTTGTTTAATATTTTAACTTTCTTTTAAACAAGGCGGGCAAATAGAAAGTATTACCTCAAACGGTAGAGCGCAGACTCTGGGGGTATTGAGGGAACTGGCTCTAATTAAGAATCCGACACTTTATGAAGCGCTAACAAATGAAATGCGCTTGAGGAATTATTCGCCAAAAACGATAAAAGCATATAAAAGTTGTATACGCTCCTTTGTGCATTTTCTCAAGCCAAAACATCCACGAGAAGCTAATGACGAAGATATCAGGAAATTCTTACTATATCAGATTAACGAGAAGCAGTTATCGTCTGCTACTGTGAATCAAACTTATAATGCTTTAAGATTCTTGAATATAGAATTGTATAAGAAACCACTCAGTATTCGAGATGTTTCTCGTCCAAAGAGAGAGAAAAAATTGCCTGTTGTACTTGATGCTGAAGAAGTGAAAAAGTTGATCGAAGTTACAAATAATATAAAGCATAAGAGTATTTTGATGTTAGCATATTCCTCTGGTATGCGTGTTGGAGAAATAGTGCGTTTGAAGCCTGAGAATATTGACAGCAAGCGCAAGTTGATTCATATTCAAAAGGCGAAGGGTAATAAGGACCGCTATACGATACTTGGAGAAGCGGTATTAGATTGTTTGCGCCAATACTGGAAAGCATATAAACCCAGTGATTGGTTATTTCCCGGGCAAAGGGAAGGTAGACATTTGAGTGAAAATAGTGCGGAGAAGGTCTTTTTACGAGCGGCAAGGTTGGCGGGAATTAAGAAGGATGTATCATTCCATACATTGCGACACACATTTGCGACGCATCTTTTAGAATCGGGAGTTGATTTAAGGACAATACAAGAATTATTAGGTCATGCGAGTTCCAGAACAACTGAGATATATACGCATGTGAGCCAGAAAAGAATAAGCCAAGTGCAGAGCCCTTTAGATCGAATAATGCAGAAGAAAATGGACACAGTATGATTATCATATATATATTGCACAGTAATCACAATATGATTATTTTTAATATACAATTAACAGTAGTAAAAGTGAATAATAAACAAAGTATGTTTTTACAGTAGTTATATGCCATGCCACCACTATTCTATTATTAATAACTTGCAATCGCTTATAAGAATGAGACAACTATGAAAATAAGAGAGATTAAACTAAGAAATTTCAAGCGTTTTACTGAAACTTGTTTTACCGACATCCCTATTACTGCTCGTCTTGTTTTGCTTGTTGGACCAAATGGATGTGGTAAGTCGTCACTCATTGATGCAGTTCATATGTGGCACACTTCTCATTGGGGTGGATGGAATACATGGGATGAAACATATCATCGCAAGCAAATACCTGGTGCAAATCAAAACTGGCAGAACACAGTGTCAATAAATTTCCACGATCCACAACCATTAGATGATAATCAACGTCGAAAAGCTGTATATACACGCTCTGCATACCGAAACGATCCGGAATTCCAACTTGACAGCCTCTCTCGTGTACAACCTGCCGTACAAGAACATAGATTTAGCCGTTTAATTGATAATGATCAAGTAGTTAGTTTGAATTATCGTCGTTTAGTATCACAAGGTTTCGAAGACGTCTACGAGCGAGCTCGCCCAGATCTCACAATAGGAGAATTTCGCGAACTATCTATTGGTGAAATTCGTGATGTAATGCAACGACTCTTCCCTGGACTCATCTTAAACAGTCTCGGCAATCCACTTTCGGCCGGTACTTTTAGATTTGACAAGGGAGATAGTAAGTCATTTCTTTACAAGAATCTTTCAGGGGGTGAAAAAGCTGCATTTGATTTGCTTCTCGATATGGTTATCAAACGCCGTGAATACGATGATACTGCATTTTTTATAGATGAACCAGATGCGCATATGTCTTCAATCCTTCAGAGTAATCTACTTGAAGAGTTGTTTCGTGCAGTTCCACAAACATCACAACTTTGGATTGCTACACATTCAATCGGAATGATGAGAAAGGCTCGTGATTTGGCTAGAGAGAATCCAGACTCAGTAGTTTTTTTGGACTTTGACGGTATAAACTTTGATTTGCCACAGACATTGCGACCCATTCAACCAGATCGACCATTTTGGAAGCGAGCTATGCAAATCGCCCTCGATGAACTTGCTGGATATGTGACCCCTGAAAGAGTTGTGCTTTGTGAAGGTGGACAGCTAGAGGGCGGAGCCGATTTTGATGCACAATGCTATAACGAAATTTTCCAGACTGACTACCCACATGTTGTCTTCTTAGGTGCTGGTAACGCTAACGATATTCAACAAGATCCACGAGGTGTGCAAAGATTACTTACTGCATTGGCGCCAGGAGTACGAATTACGCGAGTAATTGACAGAGACGATAGAACTGACAATGAAATTGAAACGTTACGAGCTCAACAGGTGAGGGTGCTTTCACGACGCACGCTTGAATCATACTTACTGGACGATCTTGTACTGCAGAGCATTTGCAATAATTTTGAACAACCTGAACAGGCACAGCCTCTAATACAAGCGAAAACTGATGCTTTACAAAATAGTGTGGAAGCTGGAGGACCACAAGATGACTTCAAACGTATAGCAGGAGATATATATACGTCTGCAAAAAGATTATTCCCAACCCGTAAACTTGGCAGTGATAAAAGGGCATTCATGCGAGGCATTTGTGCTCCGCTTGTTAGACAAATTCAATCATTGTATCAAGAATTACGCAGGGACGTTTTTGATGAATGATGCATACAAATGGTATCAAACTGGCTTGATGGTGGCACGGCATATAACAAGCGTAACAACGTCGCCCTTATTTAGAAAGATTATTGTGGCTCAACGCTTCCGCTCACTGAATTTAGTTTTTATGAGTTCGCTCCAGCGTTGCGTTGTTACGCCAACCGTTATGCACCATTGTGGATGATTCTCTACAATATGAGTGATATCTTAAAATTGACATCCGAACGATTAACTCTGCGACCAATTACACTAGGTGATTCTAATGAAATTTTCTACTATCGTTCAGATTCAGAAACAAATAAATATCAGGGATGGATTCCACAAAGAATAGAAGAGGTTATCGAATTCATACAAAACAAAGTGTCTCCAATCATTGATAAAAATGGAACTTGGTACCAATTAGTTATCACTCTAAACCAAAATGGAAAAATAATCGGAGACGTTGGATTACACTTCTTTGACAATGAAAATAAACAAGTAGAACTCGGTTGTACTTTGAGTAAGGATTACCAAGGAAAAGGTTATGCGACAGAAGCAATAACCAATGTCTTAGATTATCTCTTCAATACGCTGGAAAAACATCGAATTATTGCATCCATTGACCCAAGAAATAAAAACTCAATAAGACTATTCCAGAGGCTCAAATTCCGTAAAGAAGCCCATTTTAAAGAAAGCATTTTGATTAAGAATAAATGGATGGACGACGTAATCTATGCCATATTAAGATGCGAATGGTCAGTTAAGAGTTAAACAACGGTGCATAACAGGTCGGTATATGCAATTGGCGCTCCGCACCGCGAGAGCTTTCTGGCTAAAGAAGATCGTTAAGTGGTCAGCGGTGCGGCCTGCCCCGGCTCCCGCCGGGGTCTCCCTCCTGGTGTCACGGTTTTTACCAACGCGAGAATTAAGTAATAGCAATCATAACACTGAATCGCACCACGAGTGCAAAAACACGCGCCACCGCGACTCTGCGCCAACTGCACATACCGCCGAACGTTATGCACAATTCAAAAAGACACAAAACACACAATAAATGGACAAAGTAAGCATTCAAGACAAGTTAAATTTGATTAAAGATTATTGGAAGCCAATAATTGTGGGAGAATTGAATAATCAGCATGTTAAGTTGGTTAAAGTTAAGGGTAAATTCACCATGCATCACCATGATAACGAAGATGAATTCTTTTTAGTTATTAAAGGCCTTTTAAAAATGGACTATGGTGATAAAATTGTAGAGATTAATGAAGGTGAATTTATTATTGTTCCTAGGGGTATAGACCATAGACCAATTGCTGATTCAGAAGTTCATATTCTTTTATTCGAGCCAAATACAACACTAAATACTGGTAATATAAGGAATGAATTTACTGTAGATTCACCAGAGAAAAAGTAAATGAACTGTGCATAACATGCGGTCATACGCAATGAGGGGTGCTGTGCCTGTTTTGTTTACATCTCATTAAATAAACATTACTGTAACTCGACAAGTTAACGCTCTGAATCCCGCACTGCGCATACCGCCGAACGTTGTGCCCAATTTTGACACTGCTGAACTCAACTAAAATTTTAAAATATGAAGACACAATTTGAACAAAATGAACTTGACAGAATGAGAAATGACCCAGATAATTATAAATGGGGCTTTTTCTACTATAATCATAAAGATCCTAGATTTTTAGTGCCAAGGAAAACAGGAATAGGTTTGTCGCCTAACTTCGCTAATCCATATTCTTATTTGGTTATTTTAGGAATCATCATTTTTGCCATCATTATAGGAAATATTTAAACATAAAAAATGAAAAAGACAATCTTTCTTCTCAACTTAATTTTATTTTGTGGATTAATATATTCACAAGAAACAAAAGATTCCTTTCAATCTTGCGATTTAAGTATCGAGGTTGAAGCTGGAAAAATATTTGGTACACTGTTGATTCCTAATACAACAACCCCCGTTCCAATTGCATTGATAATTTCAGGTTCAGGGCCAACGGACAGAGATGGTAATCAGACGAATATGAAAAATAATAGTCTGCGATACCTAGCTGAAATTTTGACAAAAAATGGTATCGCTACTTTAAGGTATGATAAACGCTTAATAGGTCAGAGTAAAACAGGGCAAAGCGAAAGCGAAATAAGATTTGAGGATTATATTAGTGATGCTAAAAAATGGATTTCAACCTTAAAAAAAGATTCAAGATTCTCAAAAATTATAGTAATAGGTCATAGTGAAGGTTCATTAATTGGGATGATTGCCGCTTATGATTCCAAGGCAGATATGTTTATCTCTATAGCTGGTGTATCCAAGTCTGCTGACCAGATAATTTTAGAACAAACAAAAGGATTACCGACGGATTTGTACAATGAGACAATTAATGTTCTTGATAGCCTGAGAAATGGTAAGACAGTCAGTAATGTCAATCCAAATTTAGCAATGTTATTCAGACCAAGTGTTCAACCTTATATGATTAGTTGGATAAAGTTCGATCCATCCAAAGAGATTCAAAAATTAGAAATACCTGTCTTGATAATTCAGGGTACAACTGATATTCAAGTCAGTGTTGATAATGCCAGGGAATTGGCATCTTCAAATAATCAAGCAGAAATGAAAGTTATAGAGAATATGAATCATATACTGAAAATTTCAGAGATGGATAGAAATAAAAATATTGCAACATATATGAATCCTGATCTACCTATATCAGATGACTTAACTAAAACAATTACAAACTTTATAAATGAAAAAATAAAAAATGGGCACAACACACAATATAGCCAATAAGGGTTTCAGTGGTATGCGAAGGTTTGTAACCCGCTTCAACTTTTCGTGTACCTTGATAGGGAATCACCCGCAATCCATTGCTATCTAAACTGCAAACGCTATGGCAGTTAATGTTTAGATATTGGTGTGCCTGCCTCTGAACTTCAAAGAAAAAGTACAAAAATTGTAACACAAGGCAGAGTTGATTTATCTGGCGCTTATCCAACCATCTCTACAGGTGAGTTCATCTGTTTATAGAATAATTTATACAATGTTCCGATTCTTTCTTAAGAACTGTATTAGAATTGTATTGAAGAGTTCGGAATTTTCGAGATTACTCATATGTGCAGAATCAGGGAGGATGTGAAATTCTGAATCTCGAATTGCTTGATGCATTGATTCCATAAGTTTAGGCGATGCAAGCGTATCGTGGTAACCTGCAATGAGAAGTGTAGGAATTGAAATTTTTGGCAAAAGCTCAGTTGTATCAGTTCGGCTTGCGAGTGCAAGTTGACAGCCGCAGAGTCCCAATGGAGATGAGTTTAAGATAATTCTCTCGATTGCAGCGATAATTTCTGGATTTGATTGATGAGTTGTCGGTGAAAATATACCTTGAATAAATTCTTGTGCAAAAACTTTAACTCCTTGTTCCTTCACTTGTTTTATTTTGTTGGCTCGATTGATTTTTGCTTCATTTGAATCTGCCTCGCTTTTTGTGTTGCAAAGAATCAGTCCACTGATGCGATCTGGATTCCGTTGAAGCGCTCGTTGAGCTATGTAACCGCCCATCGAGAGTCCACAAAGGATTGCTTGCTCTATGTGGAGATAGTCCATAAGCTCAAATAAGTCATCAACAAAAAATTCTATTGTGAACTGTCCATCGAGCACATCGCTTTTGCCAAGCCCTCGAATATCGTAAGTAATAGCTCTTATAGATTCTGGAAGAGCATTCAGTTGCGGTTTCCACATTTCACTGCTAAATGGAAATCCATGGATAAATATGAGCGGCGTACCTTTTGCAGAACCTTGCTCATTGTAATAAATCCGAAGTGAACGAAGTTGCGCTATCATATTCATTTCTCTTCAAAGTAGTTGAAACTATCTAAGAGCATCTCGAAATTTTTCTTCTATCCAATAGATAAAAAATATAAAATGAAATCGTACTCGATTGCATTTCTATCGTTGTTCGATAGGGATATATTGGCGTTCGTTGTATCCGAGATAAATTTGGCGAGGGCGAGCAATCTTTTGCTCAGGATCGGTTATATTTTCATGCCATTGGGAAAGCCAGCCAATCATTCTACCGACGGCAAAGAGTACGGTAAAGAAATTCGTGGGGAATCCCAATGCTTGATAGATAAGTCCCGAGTAAAAATCAACATTTGGATATAGACGACGCTTTACGAAGTAATCATCCTCGAGCGCAATTTTTTCCAGAGCGAGAGCTAAATCTAATTTTGGATTTTTGCCTGTTACATCGAAAACTTCGTATGCCAATTGTTTTATAACGCGTGCGCGTGGATCGTAATTTTTGTATACACGATGTCCAAAGCCCATCAAACGTCCTTTTCCATCTTTGACGTCTTTAATAAAATTTGAGACATTGTCCATCGTTCCAATTTCGTCGAGCATTTTCAATACTTCTTCATTTGCACCGCCATGGAGCGGTCCCCATAAGGCTGCTGCTGCGCCAGCCGCCGCTGCATAGGGATTTGCATGGGAACTTCCGATACTTCTCATAACGTTAGTACTGCAATTTTGTTCATGATCGGCGTGAAGAATAAAAAGGATGCACATTGCATGCTCGAGTACTGGATGAATATCAGGTTTCTCGTTTCCAGAATTAAACATCATATTCAAAAAATTTGCTGAGTAGGAAAGAGAAGAATTTGGCTCAACAAAAGGCAATCCTTTCGAGTGGCGGTAAATCATTGCTGCAATTGTTGGCGTTTGTCCCATCAACCGATAGATCTGTTGTAAGCGAATTGCTGGGTCGGATATATTTTGCGCTTCGGGATAAATTGTTGATAGAGCGCCAAGCGCGCTTACCAGCATTCCCATTGGATGTGCAGAGCGGTCAAACGATGAGATTACTTTTTTCACAGATTCTGCAACGGCGCTATTGCTCATAATATTGTTCTGCCATTCAGTTAATTGCTGCTTCGATGGAAGTTCACCGAAAAAAATAAGGTAGGCGACTTCAAGAAACGAAGTAGATTTTTCAGCAATTTGTTCGATGGGATAACCGCGATATCGTAAAATGCCTTTATCTCCGTCAATAAATGTGATTTTACTTTTAGCAGATGCGGTATTCATAAAAGCAGGATCATAAGTCATCATACCAAAGTCATTTTCATCAACTTTAATTTGGCGTAAATCCATTGCCCGGATTGCGCCATTTTCAACAGGAATTTCGTATTGTTTTCCGTTGCGATTATCAGTTATTGTTAAAGTGTTTCCCATGCCTTTCTCCAAAATTTTGTAAGTTACTTTTAAGCTATTGAATAAATAATAATTTATTCCATAAATCTCCATAGGAAATAAATTGAAAAGAAAATTTAAAAATTCAGAAACTTTTCAATCAAAAAATCGTTATAATATATGAAAGCACCTGCCGCCCTCCTGCCTCAAAAATCGGCAGGTGCCCTCTTAGCCTCCCTGGCCCCGGCGTACGCAAGTACGTCGGGGTTTTTTATTCCTGATGTGTCATAGAAACATTGGTATCCTGATTTATCCCAGATTATGCAATAACGATAGTAATAGAATTATAAGATGATGTAAAATAATACAATAGGCGAAAGATAAGGAAACTAAAATTGTGGCTTCGATACGAGCTAGCGCTCACCTCAGCCACCGTCAGGGAATCGGTTGTCGAGTAGCTCGAAGAGCGTATCGAGGCAACAGTCTTTGCAAGTTTCTAATGCATAATCTGGGTTTATCTGAATGGAAATAGGCGGCAGGTGTATCTTTGCAGTTTGCTCTAAATCTTGACTTTCAACGAAAACTCTCATACTTTTATAACAAGCGGTTGAGCAATCCCGCTTAGACAATGTTTAAGCGGGATTTTTTTTATGAGAATGGACAGGTAGCTCAGTCGGTAGAGCAATGGACTGAAAATCCATGTGTCGGCGGTTCGATTCCGTCCCTGTCCACAATAAGGTGCTAACGAGACAAAATCGGCGTTAGCATTTTTTTTGTACGATAATAGTGGAAAAGTATCTAAAATAATCATGAAATTCTCTCGGTCGAAACGAATTGGAATTATTCTGCTGGGTGCAGTAATTTTGCTATTGGTAATCTTTATTTTTATGAAGCGATCTGTTGATACATTATATTTTAACGCTCGTATTTATACGCTCGACGATAAAAACTCTGTTGCAAACGCAATGGTGGTGAAAGGTGACCGAATTATTGACGTAGGAAAAGAACAGCGATTGCGAGCGTTTTACCGCGCCACTCAAGAAGTCGATCTAAAAGGGAAGACAGTACTTCCAGCTTTTATTGACGCTCATTGTCATTTATTAGAGTTTGGACTTTCTAAGCTGACGGTCGATCTTTTTGGCTCAAAAAGTGAAACCGAAGCTGCTGAGCGAGTTGCAAACTATCTGCATTCGGCGCCATTATCGCAAGGGTGGATTCGAGGAAAAGGATGGGATCAAAATTTATGGGATATAAAAAAATTCCCCACCTCTCATTCACTGGATTTGATCTCGAAGGAGCATCCAATCTACTTGGCTCGCATCGATGGGCATGCTTGCTGGGTTAATTCAAAAGCAATGGAAATTGCTCACGTTACTAAAAGAACGCCCGATCCTGAAGGCGGCAGAATAATGAGGGATGCCAATGGAAATCCAACCGGCGTCTTCATTGATGAAGCAATGAAGCTCATTGCAGATTTTGTCCCGCCGCCATCAGAAGAGGAAATGATTGTAGCAGTCCAAAAAGCAAGCGAGGAATATCTTTCGTATGGAGTTGCGAGCGTGCAGGATATGGCAATTGATGAAAATCAATTTAGTCTCTATAAAAAATTGATCGATGAGAAAGAACTGCCACTTAGAATTTACGCTTCGATTGATGTTGAAAGTCCATTGTGGAATCAATTCCGGAAATCTGGTCTGCTCATTGGTTACGGTGAAAACGCTCTCACAGTGCGCGCAGTGAAAATATTTTTAGATGGCGCATTAGGCTCGCGTGGAGCTGCACTTTTAGAGCCATATTCCGATGAATCTGATAATCGAGGCATTACCACGCTCTCTGCCGATAGTCTCGAATTGCTTGTGAAGGAAGCAGTGGAATCTGGCTTTCAAGTTTGTATCCATGCAATTGGAGATAGAGCAAATCGAATAGCGCTCGATGCTTACGAGTCAGTTCAAACTCAAAAAGGCTCTGACTTGAGATTACGAATCGAGCATGCGCAGGTGCTTCAAGAATCCGACATTCCTCGTTTTGCCAAGCTCAAAGTTATTCCCAGCATGCAGCCTGTGCAATGTATTTCAGATATGTGGTGGATTGAATCTCGATTAGGTTATCCACGAGTGAAACTTGCTTATCCATGGCGATCGTTATTGAATACTGGAACTATTATTGCCGGTGGCAGTGATGCGCCGGTTGAATCGCCAAATCCAATTCTGGGAATTTATGCTGCCTGCACGCGAAAGAGTGTCTCAGGAATTCCCCACAATGCAAAGGATGCTGCGACGCAATTTTACCTGACGCCTGAGGGAATCCATGATTCATCGGATTTTGAGGATGGTTGGTATGGCGCTCAAAAAATGACGCGAGAAGAAGCGGTGCGTTGTTTTACTTCGTGGGCGGCGTATGCAGCTTTTGAGGAGAATTTGAAAGGATCATTGAAATCTAACATGCTGGCAGATTTTGTTGTGCTTTCCGATGATATTTTTACTGTGCCTGTGGAACAAATACCGGACATCTTTGTTGAAGAAACAGTTATTGGTGGAAAGAATGTCTATCATTCTGAACGTAAATGATTGACAAAGTGCTTTGGTTGTTTTTCCATTTAAAACTTTGTAGAATAGATTACAAGGATTGAAAGATATAACCCATGCCATATAAAGTTTTAGTTGCTGATGATGATGAAGGACAGAGAAAATCTCATGGCTTTGCATTAGAGGTTGCCACAGCCATTGTAGAAGATGAAATCATCGTTGTTGAGACAGAAACGAGTGTAGAGACCTGGGAAAAAATCAAAAGCGAACCATTCGATCTCATTATTCTCGATAATGATTTTAAGGATGCACATTTAAAAGGACATTTACCAGGAATTGCGCTTCTGCAACTTGCAAAAAAGGAAGGTCCCAATAAAACTACCCCTACATTTTTTTGCAGCGCCGATACTTACGAAACTCTCAAAGCAATGGTACAACGGTATGGTGGAATTTATCTATCCAAGGTTGGATATGATATTGAAAAAGTCGCTCAACTGTTTGCTGATCAATTGACGAAGAAAAAGTAAATCAAGGGAAGCTATCTTATTCTTTCCTCTACGGTTTTGTAACATTAAGAAATTACCATGGAATTTGCCAACTCAAAGGAACGTCATAATTTTAAGTGTCAATTAGTAGAGGGCGGGCTTTATATTGGCACTCGCTCTTTATTATCTCCCGAGACAATGTTTCCAGCGCTTATTCAAAGATTAGGCGGTAACGAAATTGCAATCGGAGCAATTCCTATCATTGTGTATCTTGCTCTATTATTACCGCAGATTATAGGCGCAAATCGTTACTCTCATCTTCCTTACAGAAAAACTATTGTTATTCGAGGTGGATTTGTACAGCGTATACATGTTTTTCTTCTCGCACTTTGTGTAGGATTTTTTGGCGGATCCTATCCTGCTATAGCTCTGGCTGGTGTTTTGATCCTTTATTCATTGAGCCAAATGTGGTCGGGTTTGATAACGCCAATGTGGGGAGAATTCGTTGCAAAGACAGTTAGCCCTTCGCATCGAGGGAAGTTGCTCGGATTTAGAACTTCGCTCGGCTCAACGTTAGGATTCTTGAATGGATTTATTATGGTCGCTTTACTTGGGAATGTACGATTTCCATTGAGTTACGCGTGTATTTTTTTATTGGCAGGAATACTTCAAATGGGCTCGCTGGTTGCGCAAAATAAAGTTATCGAAGATGTGCCATCGAGAAGCGCCAAGCCAATATCGTTTGTTCGATTGTATGTTACTGTCAGGAAAATTCTTCGCACAAATAAATCATTCAAAAGATTTCTTCTCTCTTCTTCCTTGATTACTATTAGCTTTATGTCAGTGGTTTTTTTTACAGTGTCTGCACTGAAGAAATTTTCTTTGAATGAATCATACGTTGGAATTTTTACAATTATTTCGATTGTATCGCAAGTGATAAGTTCTGCCACGTTAGGTTTGCTCGCAGACAAAAAGGGGAGCAAAGTTGGGTTGATGATCTGTGCAGCTTCTCTGATAAGTGCGTCGTTCCTTGCGCTTATTGCTCAGTCGGTTGTGTATTATTATTTTGTGTTTTTCTTTGTTGGGATTGAGCTTGGTGCTGAAAGTTTTTTACGATACAATATTGCTGTTGAGTATGCGCCTTCCGATGAAAGGGCGCTCTATGTTGGACTTATGAATGCATGGTTTGCGCCATTTTATATTTTCAGTCTTGTCGGTGGATGGATTATTACTTCTTTCGGTTATAGCGCAGTTTTTGCACTTTCGATTCTCTTTGGCGGAGTTGGATTGTATTGCCTTTATAGAGTCCCAGAGATACGGAAAAATTAAATTTTCTCTTGTGCTTAATTGTTCAGCAGATTAAATTTAGTATGGAATTTTAGAGATAAGGTATTAAGCTTACATATACGCAGTTCATTAATTCACAATGTTAAACCAACTAAAAGAGGAGAAGTACAATGAAACGTGTACTTATAGTTTTTACAGCGGTTGCAATTCTTGCTACCATGGCAAGCGCTCAGGATATATGGAGCAAAGGGAAAATGTCAGTAGGAGTCGGTGTAGAAGGTTCACTCCCAACAGGTGACTGGGGTGATTTTGTCAATATTGGTTTTGGCGGCCTTGGCATTTTCCAATACAGCGTTATTAACGATCTGCTTATTACAGGTCAAGTCGGATATACGATATGGACTGAAAAAAGTCAAAAAGATTTATATGGGATAGATGTAAAAACAAGCGGTGAAGCTTGGATTGTCCTTGCTGGTGCGAAGTATAACATAAAATCGTTAACGCCTGGTTTTTATGTAATGGGTCAACTAGGAATTTATGGAACGACAGGAACTGTTAAAGTTCCAGCATATTCTTCCGTTCCTGCTTCGGAAACTTCTGAAAGTGAAACTAAATTTGTTGTTTGTCCAGGTATAGGGTATCAAATTGGTCCTATTGATGCGTCGGTGAAGTATGTTATTAACGGTGATGTGAGTAACGTTGCATTAAACGTTGCTTATATCTTCCCGTTGTAGTTTTTAACAAAAGAATACTTTTATACAAGGGAGAATATGTTTTCATATTCTCCCTTTTTTATTCTCTCGTTTGGAAGCACACCAAATTTTTTCTAAATTACAATTGTGAAAAACATAGCACATATCGAAGGCAAACCCCGCTGTCATTGCGGAATTTTTGGGATTTACGGTCATCCCGAAGCTGCAGTTTTAACCTACTACGGACTCCATGCATTACAACATCGTGGACAGGAAGCTGCGGGAATTGTTACAAGTCAATGGATAGAAGATAAACGGAAGTGCAAATTTAACGTTCACAAAGGCGAGGGATTGGTTTCGGATGTTTTTAAGGATGAAGAAATTCTTCGCTTACTGTTGAAAGGGTCGGCAGCAATAGGTCATAATAGATATTCCACTACCGGTGCATCTGAAAATAAAATCAATATTCAACCGTTTGTTGTAAGTTATAAAAATGGAAATCTAGCTTTAGCTCATAATGGAAATCTGACGAATTACAGAGAACTGCGCCATTTGCTTCAGGAAGAAGGCACAATTTTTCAAACTACTTCTGATACTGAAATTCTTCTTCATCTTGCAGCGCGAAGCAAAAAGCCGACTCAAGTTGAGCAAATTTTAGAGGCGTTTCAAACTGTTCGCGGTGCTTATTGTTGCGTAATGCTGACGGATTCAAGTCTGATTGCGGCGCGAGATCCATTTGGAATTCGTCCGCTAGCGCTTGGGAAAATTGATGGAGCGCTGGTTGTAGCTTCGGAAACATGTGCCTTTGATATTATCGGAGCAGAGTACATTCGTGATGTTGAACCGGGAGAACTTATCGTTATTGACCAGGAAAGTCTTCGAGCCGGCGCTCCCCATTCGTACCAAATTTTTAATGAGCCACAGCAGCCATTCCATTGTATTTTTGAGTACATCTATTTTTCGCGTCCAGATAGTAAAATATTTGGTGAAAATGTCGATAAGGTTCGGAGAAAATTAGGCAAATTATTAGCGCGAGAAGCTCCAGTCATTCCATACTCTGACGATGATCGAGTCATCGTGATCAATGTACCCGATTCCAGTAACACTGCTACTTTAGGTTATGTTTCTGAAAGCAGAAAAATGGGATACAATGTGAAGGTCGAATTAGGGTTGATTCGCAGCCATTACGTTGGGAGGACTTTTATTCAGCCCGGGCAAAATCATCGCGAGATAAAAGTAAAATCAAAGTTCAACACGGTAAAAGGAGTATTGAAAGATCGTCGTGTTGTTATTGTCGATGATTCGATAGTACGCGGTACAACTTCGAGACAGCTGGTTAAACTGATTCGAGATGCAGAACCAAAGGAAGTTCACTTCCGTGTTACAAGTCCGCCGATACGATTCCCGTGCTACTATGGAATGGATTTTCCGAGTAAAGAAGAACTTATTGCAAATCGTTGTAATGGAGATGTCGAGAAAATTCGTGAGGAATTAGGAGTCGATACGCTTGCATATCTTTCGATGGATAGTTTGCTGGCGTCTGCTCCGAAAGACAAAGGACAACATTACTGCACAGCTTGCTTCAATGGCGAGTATCCAATTCCAATCGATCCAGAGGCAACAAAAAATCAGAATGATTTGTGATGGAACAGCGAGTCTGGACAATTTCAAATATTCTCAGTGCACTTCGTATTGTCCTTGTTATTCCAATTACGATTTGCCTTGTTTCTGAATTTCCTTACCATCGGTACTATGCCGCTGGTTTAGTACTTCTTGCAATAGCCACAGATTTTTTTGATGGATACCTTGCTCGTCGATTCCATCAGGTGAGCGAATTAGGAAAAATACTTGACCCGCTTGCTGACAAAATAGCGATTGGATTTATTGCAATTGTGCTGGTCGTGCTTGGCGATGTTCCATTGTGGTATGTGATTTTAGTAATTGTACGAGATGTTCTCATTTTACTGGGTGCCTATTCAATTAAGCGCAGGAAAGGAATTGTACCGCAATCTAATTTACCGGGAAAGATTGCGTTCACGCTCATTGCAGCAGTATTTTTCTTCTGTACATTAAAAATACAAAAGCTATCGTGGCTGACAAATGGGCTTCTCTGGTTGAGCGTTATCATGATGGTAGTTTCTCTTCTTTTTTATGCGCAAAGATTATTTGTGGGAAGAAATTTTCATAATCAATAGAAATTAATGTTATGGGATTTTTTGAAAAAGTATCGAAATTTTCGTCTGGATTGAACAAAACACGTTCAGCGATTGTTCAGCGTATTCAAACAATTGTTAGCAAAAAGACGAAGATCGATGATGAGGTACTCGAACAAGTTGAACAAGCGTTGCTCGAAGCAGATGTTGGCGCTGAAACAACGAGTATAATTCTGGAGAACATTCGTCAACGTGTAAAGATGGAGGGGTATGACGATACTGATTCTTTACTTTCATTAATCAAGGACGAAGTCTCAATGATATTACAGCTTGATGCGCCTGTTCCAGCGTCGCTGAGTGAAATTCCAGTAGAGCAAAAGCCGTATGTCATCATGGTTGTTGGAGTCAATGGTTCTGGAAAAACAACGACGATTGGAAAATTAGCATATCAATATCGTCAAGATGGATATCGCGTTATTATTGGAGCAGCAGATACATTCCGTGCCGCGGCAAATGAGCAATTAGAAATTTGGGCAAAGCGCGCTGGAGTAGAAGTGATTAAACAAAAACAAGGGAGCGATCCAGCGGCGGTAGCTCACGATGCTCTAAGTTCTGCGATCTCTAAAAAAGCAGATGTTGTTATTATTGATACTGCAGGCAGACTTCACACGAATGCTTCTTTAATAGAAGAATTAAAAAAGATAAAACGCGTTCTTGGAAAAAAGCTCGAAGGAGCTCCTCACGAAGTCCTTCTTGTGCTCGATGCTACTACTGGTCAAAATGGTCTTCAACAACTCAAGGTATTCAATGACGCAGTACAGGTTACAGGAATTGTGTTGACGAAACTTGATGGAACGGCAAAGGGAGGAATTGTTCTGGCAATAGCGCATCAACGAGCTGTTCCAGTGAAGTTTATTGGAATTGGCGAAGGAATTGACGATCTTCAGCTATTCGATCGTGAAGCATTTGTGGAAGCATTGTTCGAGGGAACGAAATACTCAGCGTAGCGGTTTAGATATAATTAGAAACAGAGAACGATGACAAGAAAAATTAACATCCTATCTCCCGATTTAGCGAATAAAATTGCCGCTGGCGAAGTAGTGCAAAGGCCTGCATCGGTAGTGAAGGAATTAGTTGAAAATTCGATTGATGCTGGCGCAACCAAAATATCTGTCATCGTCAAAGATGCAGGGAAAGCGCTCATTCAGGTGATTGATAATGGGGAAGGAATGTCGGAAGAAGATGCGGCAATGGCATTTAGACGGCATGCTACATCGAAAATTCATTCCGTTGCTGATCTTGAACAAATTTGTTCGTTAGGATTTCGCGGTGAAGCTCTTGCCTCTATTGCTGCAGTCTCGCAAGTCGAAATGAAAACACGTCAGGCGAGCGATGATGTTGGTACGCTTCTTCGTATCGAGGGAGATGAAATTAAGGAGCGGAGTAAAACAGCGTGTGAACAGGGAACATCAATCGTAGTGAAAAATATTTTTTTTAATACTCCAGCGCGTCGGAATTTTCTCAAGACTCGACAAACAGAGTTAAAGAATATCACTGATGTCGTTGTACGGTATGCAATTGCCTATCCTGCAATTGAATGGAAATATGTAAGCGATGATGAGGTCTTGCTCGATTTGAAGAAGAAACAATTAGAGGATCGTATCCTTGATCTCTTTGGAAAGAAGCAATTCGAATCGTTGATCGAGATGAAAGAAGAACTCGAGATCCTTTCGATCTCGGGTTTCCTTGGTAAACCGGATTTTGCGCGGAAGGGTCGCGCAGAGCAGTATGTTTTTCTCAATGGGCGATTTATCTTCAGCAAACTCGTTAACCACGCTGCTTTTCAGGCGTATGAGCATCTGCTTCAAACCGGGTCGTATCCTTTCTTCATTTTATTTTTAACAATCGATCCAAAGAAAATAGATGTTAACGTCCATCCATCGAAGCAAGAAGTAAAATTCGAAAATGAGTCCAATGTGTATCAAGTTGTACTTTCGGCAGTACGACGAGCTCTGGCAACGCACGATATTATTCCATCGGTAACGTTGCAGGAAGGTACTGCTACACAATCTTTCGATGATACGCTGCGATTATCGCCGCAGGCATGGAATGCAAATCAATTTCAATCGGCGACAGCGCCGATTTTTACTATTCCAAAAGAGGATAGAAATTCAGTGCAGCGAGGCGCCGGCGGGACAATCATTGGCATTGAAGAAGATCAATCCCAGAATACATTATTTCCACGAAAGCACGGTGAATACTCTGCACAATCTCTCACTGCTTCGATCAATCAACGACTTCTTGCCCATACCGAAACTGAAGAGCAGGAGGGAAGGGCGATCTGGCAAATCCATAACAAATATATTATCTCGCAAATCAAAAGCGGAATTATGATTGTTGACCAGCACGTTGCTCACGAACGCATTCTCTACGAGCGGGTGCTCAATAATTTCCAAAATAGTCTTCCTGCCACGCAGCAGCTTCTTTTTCCGGAGACCATTGAACTTCATCCTTCCGATTATTCCTTGGTAAAAGAATTACAGCAGTACCTCGAGCAAGTTGGATTTGCTTTGAAGTTGTTTGGAAAGAATACGGTTGTGCTCGAAGGAATTCCCGCCGATGTTCGTATTGGGAACGAACGAAAAATTTTACAGGATGTTTTGGATGAATATAAAGTGAACGAACATGGTGGGTTACTCGACATTCGGGACAATCTGGCAAAATCATTTGCATGTAAAGCTGCAATTAAAGCGGGAGATAAATTAACGACGTCAGAAATGATAATTCTGATCGATCAGCTCTTTGCAACGAAGATGCCTTTCGTGTGTCCTCACGGTCGTCCTATCATCATAAAAATTCCTTTAGAAGAATTAGACAAAAGATTCGGTAGGACATAAAGAGAAATCGATGAAGGGAAGTGCACAATGGTGAAAGAGGAGAAAAGGAAGTGAAAAAAATAAAAGCGCTACTTCGGCTAATGCGTCCTGAACAATGGGCGAAGAATGTATTTCTTTTTGCGCCATTGATCTTTTCGAAGCATCTTCTAAATTTTTCGTATCTCTCAAAAGAAATTCAGGCGTTCATCGCTTTTTCACTTGTTTCGAGTTTTGTGTACTGCATCAATGATGTTGCGGATAGGAACGCCGATAAACTTCACCCTGTAAAGAAAAATAGACCTGTTGCCTCTGGCGCTGTTGGCGTTGGAGAAGCATTAGTTCTTGCTGGCGTTCTTCTACTTCTTGCTGCTTTTATAGCAACTCCGCTTGGCGAAGGATTTGTGTCGTGTGTTCTTATTTACCTTTTTCTTAATATCTGGTATTCATTCTCCCTCAAACGCGTTGTCCTGGTTGATGTGTTTGTTGTGGCTTCTGGATATATGCTGCGAATATTGGCGGGAGCGTATGCGATTGATGTCGAGATTTCGCAATGGTTGATACTCTGTACTTTATTTATTTCCCTCTTCCTTGCTATTTCGAAACGACGAGGCGAGTTACTCTTAAACAGCGAGCAAACATATCAATCCGGAAGAAGCGTTTTGAAATTGTATGATGTTGAATTTTTGGATCAGCTCCTTACCATTGTGGCGGCAGGCACCGTTATTTCCTATGCATTATATACAGTGGCGGAACGCACCATTAAAGTATTTGGAACCGAAAATCTAATCTTTACAACTGTTTTTGTGCTCTTTGGGATTTTTCGATATATTTTTCTCTTGCATACGAGAAAAACAGAAGATAATCCAACAAGATTGATTCTTAGCGATATTCCACTTCTGGTAAATATTGCTGCATGGTTTATCGTCTGTATTGTAATTATTTATTTTAACGATATACTTCTCTGGATAAAGCAATGAAATTTCCTGAACCAAAATCGCCAACGCCAATCAATGATTTTCCACCAATCGAACCGAAGGTGGTGGTTGTTCGAACTCATCCAAACACTGTGCTCGATGACATTCAACGAGTGATGGAGCTTGCTGGATATCAGCATGCGTTGGCATCGGGAACGCCGACGATTCTTAAGGATAATATTTCCTGGCATTTTCCATTTCCAGGTGCAAATACAACTCCATGGCAATTAGAGGGCACAATTCTTGCGCTTCGGAAAGCGAATTTTAATGATATTGTTTGTGTGCAAAATAAAACTGTTGTAACAGATGCTTTTAAGGGAGAAGACCTTAATAAGTATGTGCCGATTTTTAGGAAGTACGGAATTCCAGTGCTGTTCAATTTTAAATCGGAAGATATGAAATGGATTCCGTATACTCCGAAGCACTCGATGTTGGCGCTCGATCAGATTTTTGACCATGGAATTCATTTGCCGGATTATTTTATTGGGAAGAATGTCGTTCATTTGCCGACAGTGAAGTGTCATATCTATACAACTACGACTGGAGCAATGAAGAACGCTTTCGGCGGACTTTTGAATACCTACAGGCACTATACTCACACATGGATCCATGAAACGCTCGTTGATTTGTTGACGATTCAAAGAGAAATCCATCCGGGCATTTTTGCAGTGATGGATGGTACGACTGCGGGAAATGGTCCCGGTCCTCGTACGATGATTCCCGTTGAAAAGAATATCATGCTTGCAAGCGCAGATCAGGTTGCGATCGATGCCGTTGCAGCACGATTGATGGGATTCGATCCAATGTCGATTCCGTATATCAGATTGGCTCACGAACGAAACTTAGGATGCGGCGATCCACGTGATATAAAACTTGTCGGTGATGATATTTCCAATGAGCGATGGAATTTTACCGTTGGCGATAATGTTGCGAGTATGGCTGGAGATGTTTTATGGTTTGGTCCACTGAAACGTTTGCAGAGTTTCTTTTTCCGTACGTCTCTTGTTAATATTTTTATTTTTGCTTCTGAGTTCTATCACGATTACTATCATTGGCCCGTGAAGGACAGGAAAGTATTCGAACGATGGAAGAAGGAATCGCAATGGGGACAACTCTTCGAACAATATCCTTCGTTAAAAAAATAGAGTGCGGAAATTTCGAATTCATTAGTTGGATAAACTTTTGGTTCTTTTCTTTCAAGAGAAATGGACGACACTTTGCTAAGTTGCATTTTTTCTCAACCTTGCAGAATAGTTATTATCTACGATGAGTTGCATAGCCTGCGTGAAAAATTTCCAAGCGGATTATAACATTGAACATTAGAATTGACAATGTTATGGAAAGCGTGTACATTGCTCACGATGATTATGATGAAACTACAGGTGAATGTGATTTGATAAAATTGTTAGCTTGAACAAACTTTAATGTCAAAGCACATATAAACAACTCATTGCATACAGCACAAGGGTTTAGGTGTGAAAATGAAATATGAGGGAGTTCAGGTTGTTAAATGCCATCGTGAAGAAACAGAACAATCGAAATGAGTATACTCGAGTCAAAAATTATTGATCTTATAATTGCTATTGTTGCAGGGGTTATACTTACTTACCTCTTCAATGTAAGGATTAGGACCTCAGTAAATCGGCAAGCCAAATGGATTTGGCTTCATATCAGTTTGTTCTTCAGCAAATACCGGATGTGGATTTTGTTCGTTTTTCTTACTTGTATTGCTATTTTAGTCTATCTTTTGCTACATATTTGGTGGATATTCCTTTTAGCTTACGCTATCTGGACTACCCTTTTTATAGTACTAGAAGAGAAAGCTGAAGTTGCTTCACCTGTTTTTTCCTGTGTTATTGATGGGCACCAAGATGAAAATGATTTCAGAGGGCTAAAACTCATACAATACGAAGATGGTAAAGTCAAAGAAGATATGCAAAGTGGTTTACTATGTCGAAGGACTGATAATATAAATGGTTATCACTACTTTTACCTTGCTATAAATCCAGATCGAAAGAGTAGTCTTCGAAATAAAAGTGTTTTAATTTCTGTCGAGTACTTTGATCTTGACCAAGAGGCAAAAGGTAATGATAAGGGGAAAAGAGGCATAACTCTTCAGTATGATGCAGTCGGAAATGGGCTTGACAATATTTTCCATAAAGGCGGTGAAGTTCTATTTACCAGCACACGATCTTGGAAGTTTGCTTCATTTTGTGTAAATGATGGACTTTTTGAAAACCGCCAAAATGGTATTGGTGATTTTCGTTTTTCTTGTTTATATGCAAGTCTAAAAAGAGACTATGACCTCTATATCAGGAGAGTCATTTTAGTACCAATTCAAGACTGATGGAATATCATTGATCACAATGATAGCTATTAACATAAATGCCAATGCTTTCACTTTTGTAATGAATTATAGTGCCCTTTTTAGTCCTTTTGCCGTAATTTGTGGTCTTATTAGTAAAGGAGTTATATGCACATAAAAAGTGTCAGGTTAAACAAATTTAAACGATTTTCCGATCTGACAATATCTGACTTACGCAAGGATGTCAAGTTGGTCGTAATGATTGGGCCAAATGGGTGTGGTAAATCTTCTATTTTCGATGCATTTAAGGTTTGGTCTTGGTACCATGGCTCTCCAAGTGGCGAACTTGACAGAACTTACCACAACAAAGCAGGTTTTCCGCCAGAGAAATGGAACAACCTTGTCCAACTCGAATTCCATGAATCCTTTCCTACTGATGCTCAGTCGCAGAAGAAGATTTTCCACGTCAGATCAGCATATCGTAACGAAGCAGATTTTACAATTACAAATTTCGAGAGGACTGGGTCTGCATTAGATCGGCCGAGAATACAACGTCTTATAGATAACGATGTGAGTGTGTCAGAAAACTACCGCCGGCTCGTATCAGCATCAGTCGAAGGACTATATAGTGGTCAATTTGATTCTATGAATGTCTGCCAACTCAGAGAATCCTATATAGGAAAGATACGCAAGTCAATGAAAAAGATTTTCAATGACTTGCTATTGAAGGGGCTAGGGAAACCCCTTGACAACGGAACTTTCTACTTTGAAAAAGGGGTCAGCACTGATTTTCACTATAAGAATCTATCTGGCGGTGAAAAGGCGGCATTTGATATCTTATTGGATGTTATCATCGAACAGTCTGAATTTGACGATACCATTTTCTGTATTGACGAGCCCGAAGAACATATGCATACACAACTTCAAGGATTACTGCTAGATGAACTTTTCTCTCTAATTCCTGATAACTCCCAACTTTGGATAACAACGCATTCTATAGGAATGATGCGAAAAGCTAAAGAACTCCAAGATTCGTATCCGAACCATGTTGATTTTATTGACTTTCATAATCAAGATTTTGATCAAACGGTTAACCTATCGCCAACGAAGGTGGATCGGAAATTTTGGACCAATACTATTTTTATAGCTCTTGACGATTTGGCGAATCTTGTAGCTCCAGATCAAATTGTGCTATGTGAAGGTAAACCTTCCTCTGAAAGTACAGGTAATGTAGAATTTGATGCAAGGTGCTATCGAACGATTTTTTCTTCTGAATTTTACAATACGGATTTCATTTCAGTTGGCAATTCAATAGAAGCTCAAACAGATAGCGGGCAACTTGGGAAATCCATTCAAGCTGTTATTTCTGGTACTAAAGTAATCCGATTGATTGACAGGGACGACCACAGTCCTCAAGAAATACAAAGCTTAATTAAGGATGGCGTTCGAGTATTGGGCAGGCGCAATCTTGAATCCTATTTGCTAGACGACGAGGTTCTTAAGCTCCTTTGCCAGAAGGTTGGACAACCGGAAAAAATTTCAGATGTTCTAACAGCAAAAGCGAAGGCAATTGATGAGAGTGTGGCCCGCGGAAATCCTAATGATGACTTAAAACGCGCTTCGGGCTCACTTTATAATGAGATCAAGAAAATCCTTAAGCTAACTCGAAGTGGAAACACCACTGCAGCTTTTCTCAGGGATATCCTAGCGCCATTAATTACTGAACAGACTAAAATCTATGCTGAACTAAGAAAGGATATTTTTGATAAGTAGCTTCAGCTTTATGGCTGAACGGGGTAACGGTATACTTTTTCTAATGGATTTAACCCAGATTGAGCAATCGAACAAAATCCGAAAGACATGAAATTCTATAATCCTTTGTTTTTTAGGAAATTAGCAAAATAACTTTCTATTGCTATGCATTAGAAAATAGTGATCATATCATTTTTACTATCTTTAATAACATTAAAGAGTTACAAAAATTGTGTTATCCCTATTGCATATTTTGGGTTTAATTAATATCGCCAGCCGCAAAGAAATTGTCTTTTATAGCCTTAGTCGAATATGTCATTTTATGTTATCAACACGTTTCCATCTACCCCCAATTTGCATATTGTTTCAAGCGTCATCGTTTTGTATATTGAAACCTGCGCGGGCGCTTAGCTCAGTTGGTTCAGAGCGTACGCTTCACACGCGTAAGGTCACTGGTTCGATTCCAGTAGCGCCCACAGTCAAAAATAAACACCTTTAATTCCTATCCTGCGAGGTAGGAAAGGAGAGCAAAGATGACGCGATATTTCAGCCCCTCAACTTCGAGTTCCGAAGGAGGGGTTTTTTCTTTTCTGGAGGATCAATATGCAAGTACTCGATGCAAAAGGAATCGAACGAACGATTAACAGACTCGCCCACGAGTTAGTTGAGAAGCACAAGGATCTCGATCGCCTTGCCCTTGTTGGCATCCGTACGCGAGGCGAGTTCCTTGCACATCGGATTGCAAAAAAAATATTCGAGATCGAAAGTAAAAATATTCCAGTTGGAGTGCTCGATATTACTCTTTATCGGGATGATCTGCATGGAAGATTAGACCAACCAGTACTCAAGAGCACGGAAATTCTTTTCGATATTAAGGATAAAGATATTGTGCTGGTGGATGATGTGCTTTTTACAGGAAGAACAATTCGTTCCGCGCTCAATGCGCTGATGGATTTAGGACGACCAGCGCGAATTGAACTTCTCGTTCTGGTCGATCGTGGACATCGTGAATTACCAATTAAGGCGGATTTCGTTGGCAAGAATATTCCAACTGCAAGAACTCAGGAGGTTCAGGTGCATCTCTCAGAAAAAGACGGCGAGGATAGTATTTACCTTCTGAATGCTGATGAAGAGAAGGAGAATAGAACATGAATTTACAGAGCCGACATTTACTCGGTTTAGAAGGAATGAGCAAAGAAGATATAACGCTTATTCTTGATACCGCAGAATCATTTCGGGAAGTGCTGGAACGTCCGATAAAAAAAGTTCCGCCGTTACAAGGAAAAACGATTGTCAATTTGTTCTTTGAAAATTCCACTCGTACCAGAATATCATTTGAATTAGCTGAGCGGAGACTTTCTGCAGATGTTGTGAGTTTTTCCTCAGGCGGAAGTAGCATTTCGAAAGGAGAGACCTTAAAAGATACTGCTCGTAATATCGAAGCAATGAAAATTGATATGGTTGTGGTTCGGCATTCGTCGGCAGGTGTGCCGCACTTTTTAAGTCGAGTCGTTCAGGCAAATGTCATCAACGCTGGCGATGGACTTCACGAGCATCCCACGCAGGCGTTGCTCGATATGATGACGCTTCGCCAGAAGTATAAATCACTTGAAGGGCTTCGAGTCTGCATTGTTGGAGATATTCTGCATAGTCGAGTTGCTCGCTCAAATATCTTCGGTTTGAGAACAATGGGAGCAGAAGTATCGGTCTGCGGTCCAGCAACATTGATTCCGCGATACATCGAACAGCTTGGTGTTCGCGTCTATAATCGGTTAGAAGATGTTATCCCGAATATAGATGTATTGAATGTTCTGCGAATTCAACTCGAACGGCAGAAAAGTGGACTCTTTCCATCGCTGCGGGAATATCACCGATACTTTGGCGTTACAAAAGAAAAGGTTGATAAAGCTTCTCATCCAATAACGATTATGCATCCAGGACCGATCAACCGCGACGTTGAATTGTCCGCTGATCTTGCAGATGGACCTCACTCGGTTATCCTGGAGCAGGTTACAAATGGCGTCGCAGTACGAATGTCGGTTCTTTATTTACTCGGAACAGCGCAATAGGAGGAAGAATGAAATTATTTTTGCAAGGCGGTAGACTCATCGATCCATTGAGTGGAAAAGATGAAGGAATGGATTTCCTTATCGTTGATGGCAGAATCGAAAAGATGGGAAAAAATCTTTCTGCAAATTCAACCTATGAGACAATACAATTACGCAACTGCATTATTGCGCCAGGATTTATTGATATGCACGTTCACCTACGTGAGCCAGGGTTCGAACACAAAGAAACGATTGCTACAGGATGCGCCGCTGCTGCAGCTGGAGGATTTACTGCAATCTGCTGCATGCCAAACACGAATCCGCCAATTGATGATGAATCTGTTGTGCGATATGTGCAGGATACCGCAAAGAAAGTTACAAAGGGCTTGGTTGATGTTTACCCGATTGCCGCTGCAACAAAGGAGAGAAAAGGAGAAGAGCTTGCACCGATTGCGGAATTAGCAGAAGCAGGCGCTGTTGCTCTATCCGATGATGGCTCGCCGATTGCAAGTGCGGAATTGATGCGGCGAGTATTTGAATATTCATCGATGTTTGGATTGCCGGTAATTCAGCATGCGGAAGAACCAACGATGACAAAAGGCGGAGTGATGAACGAAGGGTTTCAATCTACTCGACTTGGCTTGCCGGGAATTCCGCCAATTGCCGAAGAGCTTATGGTTGTGCGGGATTGTATTCTGTTGCGATATATTCCAAAAGCTAAATACCACGTTGCGCATGTAAGCACAAGTGGAACAGTTGAAGCAATTCGGAGAGCGAAGGCAGAAAAATTAAATATTACAGCGGAAGTTACACCGCATCATTTTACTTTAACGGATGAAGCTGTGGAAAGTTTTGACACCAACACAAAAATAAATCCGCCGCTTCGAACAAGCGATGATGTTGCAGCGGTGAAAGAAGGATTGCGAGATGGCACAATCGATGTCATTGCATCGGATCATGCGCCTCACACAATTGATGAGAAAGATGTCGAGTACCTTGATGCGCCGTTTGGAATCGTCGGACTCGAAACGTCCGTTGGTTTATCTATCACAACTTTAGTCGAAACAAAAATTTTGACGATGGCTCAACTCATTGAAAAGTTATCTCTCAATCCACGTCGGATTGTTGGGCTCGAACCAATCCGAATCGAAGAAGGAGAGAAAACGAATTTTACATTTCTCGATCCAACGAAAGAATGGACGGTAGATGTGGAATCGTTTCATTCCAAATCGAAAAACTCGCCTTACAATGGATGGAAATTAAAAGGGAAAGCGATTGGCGTTATGAATGGCTCTCAATATTGGTATAAGCCATAATTTGCAAGTCGTACAATTTTGTTTACATAGATGAAAATCAACAAAACATCTTTCCTGAAATCTTTTGTTGCAGCTCTTGTTGCTCTTCTGGCTGTGATTTGCATTTACCGATGGTTTGCTCTTAGAAAGATAGAGTCGTCGTTCAATGATAAGACTCTACAGCAAAATGAAATTGCTTCTCTTGTCCAGCGTGAATATGGAAAACTGACCGGCGAGCAATTCGAGAAACTAAATGAGCTAATGCAAATCAAAGAATTGTGGAATGATGATGAAAAGAATTTTCAATCCCGATTTGCAATATTAGCGCAGCATAATACTCGCCGCGAATATACCATTGACATCGTTGATACAAATGGAACTCTCATAGCGTGGAACGGCGACAATGTACGGGAACTATATTCATCGAATTTGTTTACTCAGGATACAAGTGTTTCTTTTGTGGAGAGAGGAAATCGAGTCTATTTTTCTCTTGGCATCCATGTCCCATCTTCAAAGTATTTTCTATTTTTCTATTCCTGCGTCTCGGCAGAAAGGAGATTTCCGCGAGAGAAGAATACCTTCCAATCGCGACTGAATCTTGCGCTACGGCAGCCTGTTCATATTCTTTTAAAAAAAGAAAATGCTTCATCGGATGAAGATATTATTCCGCTCTATGGAAAAGGAAACGATCCAATAGGATATGTTGCAGTAAAAAAGATAACGAAAGAAACTTTCTATGATTTGAAGAAAGCGTCAATTGAACATTGGTGCAAGAGTATTGCTGGATTGGCAGCGCTTCTGCTTATGTGTTTGTTATGGATTGTAAGTGGAAAATTGAAATCGCGATGGTATGTTGTTGGAACAAGAATTTTCATTGTGTGGGCGCTGCGGATTTTTTGGATTATGATAGAATTTCCAGCCAAAGTTTTGAAGAGCGAAGTTTTTCAACCTGCACTCTACTCGTCATCGTTTGGTTGGGGAATGGCGTCGTCGCTGGGAGATGCAATTCTAAGCATTGGCGCTCTGGCAATTTCCGTCGCACTCATTGGAAGAGAATTACGGCAAAAGTTTTCTGCGTCTTCAAAACCTCTATCCATAAATATTTTTGGAGCAAGTTTTTCTATTTTGATTCTCGCTGTCGTTCAAATCTTGCTCTTGAGAGCATTTGGCGCTTGCGTCCACAGCTTTGTATTCGGTTCGACCATTGATTACTATAATTCGTCGAACTTCTTTCCTTCGAATTCTGTTTTTCTCGCAAGCTTTGCAATGTTGTTGCTTGCTTCTGTTACTGTGTACTGTTCATTCTTTATTTTCAACGGGATGTTTCTTTTTGCGCGTAATGTAACTCATTCTACCGCTCGTCAAATAGTAGTTATAATATTGGCAGGAACAATTGGTATTTTCATCGTCTCACTGTTTGATGTGCATCCTCAAGCTCAGCGGTGGATTTGGTTCTTATTGCTCTTTCTATTTTGTCTGAGTGAGTGGATATGTTTCAAAAAGCAATGGCGATTATTCGATTCTGTTAAACATCTCGCTGTACTTCTCGTTGCCATCTCTGCTTTTGTTCTTACAATTCCTGTGTTTCTCTACCACAGCGAAGAGAAAGAGCGTCAGTATCTAGAATCTCTTGCAAAAGAATATGCGCGTCCGACCGATGTCTGGTTGACATTCCTCATGGAAGAAGGAGCGCACTCGATGAACGATGTATGCCGACGCCAGCCAGAAAAAATATTCAGCTCATCACAGTCATTGCCTGCATATCGGTTGTGGCTTCGCACAGAGGCATCGAAGTATGATAATAGCTCAGCGGTATTTCTTTACGATACTTCGGGAACAGAGTTCGATCGTTTTGTGGTTGGATTGAATAGTTTCGAAGAACGCGAAGTACTGAATGCTCTTTTTCAAGGTGAGGAAGAAGTAGTCCACACCGTCAGCATTTCGGGAATGCAGGACGCGGTGAATTATTATGGCATCTGGATCACCGTGCGCGATTCGTCGGAAAATGTTGTTGGAACAATTGCGTTTATCGTTTCATCGAGTTCGCCAGTTTCTAATGGCATTACGTCGCAACTTTCAAAGATACCGCAGTCGCTTCTTTTCCTTCGCGATATTGGAATTGCGGAATACAAATCTGGTAAGCTTGCTTCAGTAAAAGGCACGTTGACAAATGTGGAACCATTCGTTCCAAAATCAATCAATGAAATTCTCGAGAGCGATAGCGTCTCTGGTCAATGGTATCGAAGCAAAGTTGATGGAAAAAACGTGAGCACATTCTTTGTTAAAGATCGAGCGACTTCGGATCGAATCTTAGCTCTTGCAGTGTCGCCAATCCACAATGGAGTTTTAATTTTTCAGTTGTTGAAGTTCTCATTGTCATTTGGAGTGGTTGCCGTTCTCATTTTTTTGAGCGCATTACTTCATAATCCGAAAAAGAAAATTATTCTGTCTGGATTTAGAGCAAGAATGCTCTTGGGGTTTATAATCATTGCATTAGCGCCGTTGATTCTGCTGGGCGCTTATAGTCGAAAAATGGCTAATGAAACGTCAAGCTACCTGATTACTACTGTGCTCAATCGAGATTTGGAAACTCTCGACCGCAGATTCCGAACCTATATCGAAGATGAAGATGATTTTATCAATGGCGTTGACGACGATTTTTGCAAGGCTGTCGCTTCGGAATATGGAATTGACTTTACTGTGTATCGAAATTCTGTTGTCCATGCGAGCAGCATGCCAGAGCTCTACCGAAGCGGCTTGCAAAGTAATCGGCTGGACGGATTGGTTTACGCAAAGACGAAATATGTACCTGCGAATATCATTGTTGGTAATGGTACGAATACTCTTGTAAAATCAATCGTTGGATATAAACCATTTATCATCAATGGGAATATTGCTGGAATTATCAGCATTTCTACCTATAAGCAATATATGTTGCTGGATATTGATGTTGTTCGGAATAATGCAACGCTGCTAAGCTCGTACATTCTTATCTCGATTATCGTTGTACTTTTGGCAAGCATAGTTACGGTACGAATTACAAAACCGTTAGGAGTGTTGAGCGATGCGACACGGAAAGTTGGAGATGGCGATCTCTCTGTTCGAGTTAATATGAGAACGGGAAACGAATTCGATGATTTAATTACATCGTTCAATGCGATGGTGGATGAGCTTCAGCGTCGGCGTGAAGAATCTGAACGGTTGGAGCGAGAGCGTGCTTGGCGTGAAATGGCAAAGCAAGTCGCGCACGAAATTCGGAATCCTCTAACGCCGATGAAATTATCTATTCAACACCTTCAGCAGGTATTCAAAGATCAATCGCCGGATCGTGAACGATTATTACAGGAAATTACGAAGACGCTCATCGAGCAAATAGAATCGCTCTCGCACATAGCGTCTGAATTTTCGATGTTTGCAAAAATGCCGGAACAGCGTTTTGAGCGCGTCAATATTGGCGAAATTCTTCGGCAAACGGTGCAGGTTTTTTCATCAATTCAAAATATCCATTTCGAGATTACAATTCCTGAAATTACAAGAGATTCCATTGCGGACAGAGAACAACTCTCTCGGGCATTCTTGAACATTATTAAGAATGCTGTTCAGGCGATGAACAATGGAGGAACTATTTCGATTGTTGTTACAGAAGAGGAGCGTCTATCTATTATCAAAATTCATGATAATGGACCGGGTATATCTCAGGAAAATCTCAAGAAAATCTTCGAGCCAAATTTTTCAACAAAATCGGAAGGGATGGGACTTGGGTTAGCAATAGCGCGCCGCATCATCGAAGAATCAGGCGGTACGGTAACCTGCGAAAGCGTTCTTGGCAGTGGAACTACATTTACAATTTGTCTTCCAAGTTAGTACCCTATGATTATTATTCCATCAATTTTTCGCAACCAATCTGAACTAAAAACCGGAATGAGTACTCGACTTGGAGCTGAGACTCAGTCTCCATTTGGAATGAATATGAGTTTCACCGGTGGCGACACATTTGAGAATGTTCAAAAGAGTCGAGAATATTTTTTAGCGCAGTTTGGACTTACGCCATCTCAGCTTGCAATTCCTCAACAGTCTCATACCGATGTCATAAAAATTGTAACACAACCGGGAGAGTATGAATCTTGCGATGGACTCATCACAGCAATTCCAAATGTATTTCTTTCGATCAAGGTAGCCGATTGTGCTGCAGTCATTGTCTATGATGTTGAGAAACATGTATGCGGCGCTTTCCATGCAGGCTGGAGAGGCGCTGCAGCTGGAATCGTGAAGAAAGGGATTGCGATGATGGTGGAAGAATTTAACTGCGAATCTCGAAATATTCTTTCATTTGTGAGTCCATGCGCAGGCGTTTGCTGTTATGAAATAGGATGTGATGTAGCTCCCTTCTTTAAAGAAAAAGTTTTGAGTGTTAGAAATAGAAAGTTATATTTAAATATGAAGGAAGAAATCAAGAGCCAATTAGTTTCTGAAGGTCTTCCGGAAAAGAATATCGAAATACACCCTGATTGTACGATTTGTAAAGGAGATGTTTACCATTCGTATCGTCGTGATGGCGAAAAATCAGGTCGTATGATGGCATTCATTGGAAAAATAAAATAAGAGATTGTACTATGTGTGGCATCGTCGGATATTTAGGGAATCAACAAGCTTTACCAATTTTGTTGGATGGTCTGCGTCGGCTGGAGTATCGCGGTTATGATTCCGCTGGAGTTGCGGTAGTTCAAGATGGTTCGTTGATATGTGCAAAAACTGCCGGGAAAATTTCTGATTTAGCTGCCTCGATCGATCCATCGAAATTTACCGGTACGGTTGGCATTGGACATACGCGATGGGCAACTCACGGTGTCCCGAGTAATATAAATGCGCATCCTCATTTTGACTGCACAGAAAATATTGCTGTTATCCATAACGGGGTGATTGAAAATTTTTCGTCGCTCAAGGTAAAACTTGAATCGAGAGGCCACCATTTCCGTTCTGCAACGGACACAGAAGTTTTATCTCATTTGATAGAGGAATATTACAAGGCAGATCATTCCATTGAAATTGCTGTACGGCGCGCATTGTTACAGGTTGTTGGGACGTACGGAATTATCGTTGCAACGACGTATGAGCCAGAGAAACTCTTCGTCGCTCGGAAAGGAAGTCCAATTGTTTTGGGGTACGGCGATGATGAAATGTACGTTGCTTCTGATCCATCGGCATTGATTGAGCATACAAGGAAAGTAGTTTATTTACAGGATGGTGAAATAGCAATTCTTACGAAATCATCCTGTGCGATCAAAACGTTGGACGATGTTGAGATTCAGCGGGAAGCTGAAGAAATAACTTTCGATATCGAACAAATCGAAAAAAATGGATTTCCACACTTTATGTTAAAGGAAATCCATGAGCAACCGCAGACTATTCAGGATTCGATGCGCGGTCGTGTTATCGCGAATGAGGGAATAGTCAAATTAGGCGGTTTGGAAACTGTGCTCGATGATTTGAAAAACGCTCAGCGTATCGTTCTTGTCGCTTGCGGGACATCGTGGCATGCCGCTTTAGTTGGAGAATATATGATAGAGCAGTATGCGCGTATTCCAGTTGAAGTTGACTATGCGTCTGAATTTCGTTACCGAGATCCAGTTCTTCAAAAAGATGATATTGTTGTTGTTATCAGTCAGAGCGGTGAAACTGCAGATACGCTTGCCGCTTTACGGGAAGCAAAGGCACAAGGAGTAAAAGTACTTGGAATTTGTAACGTTGTTGGAAGTTCTATTGCTCGAGAAAGTGACGCTGGTGTTTATATCCATGCTGGTCCGGAAATTGGAGTCGCTTCGACAAAAGCATTCACTTCTCAATTGACTGTTTTGACATTATTTACGGTTTTACTGGGGAAGCTAAAAGGTACTATTTCCCAAGCAACGGCAAAAAGTATCTTAACGGAATTGCAGCAGATTCCAGCGAAAGCGCGTGAAATTCTGGAAGACGCATTTGAGATCGATGAAATTGCACAGGAATTTTCCGGGATGAGAAATTTTCTCTATCTGGGGCGAGGATATAATTTTCCTGTTGCTCTTGAAGGAGCTCTCAAGTTAAAAGAAATATCCTACATCCATGCGGAAGGATATCCTGCTGCAGAGATGAAACATGGTCCGATAGCGCTCATTGATAAAAATATGCCAGTGGTGTTTATTGCACCTCGAGATTCATCGTATGAAAAAGTGCTGAGCAATATTCAGGAGGTCAAAGCGCGAGAAGGACGAGTAATTTCAATTGTGAATGATCGAGAACAGGAAATCAATCATCTCTCTGATTATTCTATTCGAGTGCCACATACGCTCGATTTGCTTTCCCCAATTCTAACAGTCCTTCCATTACAGTTGTTAGCCTACAAAATTGCTGTGCTCCGTGGTTGTAATGTCGATCAACCGCGTAATTTAGCAAAGAGTGTTACAGTAGAATAAAATCAATTAACAACCAAAGGAGCTAATCATTCCATGAAACCAGAGATAAAAAAGGGAAGCGAGTGGGCGTTGATACTTGGGGCATCGAGCGGATTTGGCGCCGCTACAGCGCTGGAATTGGCTAAGTGTGGTTACAACATTATTGGCGTTCACCTCGACCGTCAGGCAACGATGCCTTTAGTACAGGATTTAATTAAGCAAATAAAACATGCAGGTGTAAAAACAATCTTTTATAACATCAATGCTGCCGATTCAATCAAGCGAAATGAAACTCTCGATGATATTCAAGAGCAATTTGAAACAGAAATCAATCCAACGATAAAAGTATTGATGCACTCGCTTGCATTTGGCTCGTTGAAGCCTTTTATTGCTGAAAAAGAAGGCGATATTATCACGCAGGCACAAATGGAAATGACGATTGATGTGATGGCAAATAGCCTTGTGTATTGGGTGCAAGGATTGATTTCCCGAAAACTCATGAAGTATGGCGGACGAATTATTGGAATGACAAGTTCAGGCGGTCACACGGTGATTCCATACTATGGAGCGGTTTCTGCAGCGAAAGCATGCCTGCAATCGCATATTCGCCAGCTTGCAATGGAGCTTGGACCAATGGGAATTACTGCAAATGCGGTTATGGCTGGAGTAACAGAGACGCCTGCGTTGAAAAAAATTCCCAGCAGTAACAGTATGCTGGAATTGGCAAGAGAAAAAAATCCAATGGGACGACTTACGACTCCACAGGATGTCGCTAAATTTATTTCACTCCTTGTTCAGGATAACGCTCAATGGGTCAATGGAAATGTCATCGGCGTTGACGGTGGAGAAGATGTTGTAGGATTTTTTGAGCTAAAGAAAATCGTACCTATTAACAAATAAGAACTAAAAATAAGAGAGGATGGTCTATGACTAATTTTGAATTTACAGAAGAACAAAAAATGCTTCGTGATATGGTGCGCGATTTTACCACTTCGGAAATCAAACCTATTGCACGGAAAATTGACGAAGAAGAAAAAATTCCACCTGAACTCATTAGAAAAATTGCTGATTTGGGATTACTTGGCGCTTCATTCCCAAGCGAGTATGGAGGCGGCGGATTTGGAGAAGTTGGATATTGCATTGTGCTTGAAGAAATTTCCCGCGGCTGTCTCTCGACATCTACTTTTATTGGAGCGCATCAATCAATTGGATCCAACGCTATCTACATTGGCGGCTCGGAAGAATTAAAACGAAAGTATCTTGTTCCTCTTGCAGAAGGAAAGCTCATTGGCGGATTTGCTCTTACGGAAGCGACTGCAGGTTCCGATTCTTTCAATCTTCGCACTCGTGCACAACGCGATGGCGATGATTGGGTGATCAATGGCGAGAAACTCTGGATTACAAACGGCGGCATTGCCGATGTGCTTTCTGTCTTTGCACGTACAGAACGAGGAATTACAGCATTTGTTGTAGAAACAAAATCCAAAGGATTTAGCGCTGGACCAGCCGAACATAAAATGGGAATTCGCGGCAGTATGACGAACGCGTTGACGTTCGATAATGTGCGTGTTCCTAAAGAAAATATGATTGGCGACGAAGGTCGCGGATTCCTCATTGCTATGAAAACTCTCGACGCTGGCCGCTTAGGACTTGGCGCTGCTTGTCTTGGCGCAGCAAGGGAATTGCTTGAAATCTCAACAAAATATGCAAAGGAGCGAAAGCAATTCGACTCGCCATTAGCGAACTTCGAAGCAATTCAGTTTATGCTTGCAGATATGGCAACATACATTTATGCGATGGAATCAATGGTCTATCGAGCGGCAATTGATTACGATGAGAAGAAGGTAACTTCACGACAGACCGCACAGGTCAAGCTATTTTGCTCCGAAG
>Ga0208825_1000457_pt1 | contig 39862 bp, 27 predicted proteins | sample AD_UKC113_MetaG_FD_184450 | JGI IMG/M metagenome (GOLD analysis project Ga0208825, IMG submission 184450) | Active sludge microbial communities of municipal wastewater-treating anaerobic digesters from Hong Kong - AD_UKC113_MetaG (SPAdes)... | ecosystem: Engineered > Bioreactor > Anaerobic >... | reverse complement strand
AAAGGTAATTTCTGACCCCAAATTAGTAAATATTAGCAAAACACCCTTGATATTTTCCTAATAATGGTTATTGCGTGAAGTTGTCAAGGTACATCTATTGTAAAAAAAGAGTTTATGCAGTGGAATCAATTATTGGTGCAGAAATTTATAAGGGCGACCAATTGGTAGATAAAATTTCCCAAATCCCTGCCCAATCCATTAGGGGTGCTATGGGAACTCCTGATGACAATATACTTCAGTTTGTTTGTGAGTTCGGCAAAATTGTTGAATATGGTGAATATACCATAAAGATTAGCTGTTATGATAACCAAGGCAATTTGGTAATAGATACATGTGAAAGTACAATTGAAGTTGGAAGCACTACTCTCTTATATGCTCCGACTAAAAGCGTATCGTTTAAGTCTAATTCATATAGCGGTCAGCAAAGGCTCTATTTCAAGGATGTTAACACTGATAAAGGCAAAATAATTGTCTTTGACGATGAAAAAATAATCGGAACAAGTGCAAATACCACTATTCGAAGTACATCCATACAGCATGATTCAATGTTTTCAAAATATTCTATGACCGATTATGAATATGACACATCAAAATTTGTTAAAAATTTATATTATGTAGATATTCCGAATTTATCCTTTATTGAGCCTCTCCAAGATGGAAAGGAATATAAATTAAAAATGGTGGCAGGCGTAGGTGAGTTTGATACCGATGCCAAAATTGTTCCGACAAAAGGACTTGTGATTAACAATGTTTCTTATAGTTCCCTGTATGACAGCAGCTCAAACGTAACTGTTTATATCGAGTTTTACAACTTTAACAGTATTAAACCAAATGACATTTCAATAGAGCTTATAGATTTAAAGGGTGAAGTTGTAGCTTCACAAGTTGGTTATACATATCATTCCTATTACTCAGAAACAGATAATATCACAAATATTCGTTATAATCTACATGTTAATAAACCTCTTGATACTAATAATAGATACAGTATTAAAATAAACTACCCGGGAAAGATATATTCCAATACAGAAGTTTCTTATATAGAAGCTTATTCTAATTGGGATTATCTGAACCTAAAATCCCCAACTGTTTTGGATGCTGAAAAAATGAAAATAAGTGTCTCTACATATTATTGCAATAACAAATTGGACTATGATGTAGTTTTATACAGAGTAAACGGATCATTAAGTGTGCCTGTTTCAGCGATTAAAGGGGTTAGGCCCGATGAAAACGGTACATTTATACTTGATTTTCCTCAGAATGATGATTTACCCATTTTAGTTTCTGGTGCATCATACTATATCGAATTTAAATACAAAAGACCTTCATATAACAATGAAATATCTACTTCGAGCATTGGGTTTGATATGCCTAAGTCCAACAGTGCTTCAAATATATCCAAAGATGTTACTTTTTACCCCCCAGTATTACCTTATGAAGGTGAGATTGAGTTTACCATAAGCGGTTATGAATTGGAAAACGGTATTATGGGAACCGATAACGAAAAAATAAACATCGAGCTTATTGCAAATAATGAGGTTTATGGAGCGGTAATTAAAGACACTATAAAAAAGACTGCATCCCTATATGATGTTAATTCCAGTTACAGCATAAGCAGGATAAAGATAACCGGAACTTTGAAGTTACAAAAAGAATTGGTCGATAATACACAATACTTTATAAGGATTAACGGCAGTGAATATAAATATTTTTATAAATCGTCAAAACCTAATATTGACCAATCATTATTTAGTATTGAGCACTATTGTTCTTATTCCGAATTTAAAAATTCCCAAGGGGCCAATAGTCCTTTATATAATTTGTCCTTCAAAGAACCGTTAAATTTAAAATACAGCTTTATAGTAAGCGCTGCTGATGATTACAAGCTGGTTCTTAAAGACGTGGAAAATAATCAGGAAATTGAATTAGGCAAATGGACAACTGAAAAAAATTACTTTGATGGTGAATATAAAGATATTTCCATAGAAGCCGACCTGTCGCAAGTTCCACAGGATAGGGTTTATGAAATATACATAAAAGCCGGTGAAAGTCTTTTAAGTCTTGATAAATATATTAAAGTGATTAAACCAAGTGAAGCACATTACTTTAGTGTACATGAGGCTGTATACGGAAGCGATAAGTTTACTCTGTCATTGCCTCCATGTTATGATATAAATTCATTGTCTTTTGATATAAAAGATTCTCTTGATATGGTTTATGACTGCAGCGTAATTGAGGACAGTTTGAGAAGGGATGCAAACAATGTAATTTATATTGATGTAAAAACTGAAAAGCCTTTAAATTACGGTGCATATAAATTCAGGATGTACGGAGCCGAAAATACTATTAAATATATTACACTTTATACAATTTCCGTACAAAGCAGTATCATGAGTATAGACGGTGTTAAAAACGGGGCTCCATATATTATTTATGGAAAAGGCCTTAGTGACGAAGGGGTCTATACTGCCGATATTATCGACTTTAATATTATAAATAGGGTTAGAGAGGGTATTGCACTTACAAAGAAGCAGGGAGAAAGCCTTTTGGAGTTAGATGAAAAGAGCCTTCACGGTCTGCCTGTGGGAAATTATTGTATTACTGTCAATTTAAATGATAGTGTCATAGGTACGGCTTATTTCAATTACCCCGGTCCAATGATGCTAAAGCCGTTGATAATGGCTAAGGAATGGATAAACTCTCCTGAAAAAGGCCAATTTATATCAAGCAATAATGTAGAACTTATTATTAAGACAATGTATTATAATAAGGTTCGCTTTGCAGAAAGTCTGGAAAAGCTGGAAGAAATGAGCTATCAGCCTATAACGGAAAGCATTGATTACATGTTCGAAAGTACAGGAAGGGTTAAGCTTTTATATCTTCAGTTTGCCGATGACAATGATAATGAAAGTGAAATATCCACCTTTAAAGCATACCTGGCATCACCCAAAAATGAGATAACTGTTATTTCACCTGAAAAAGACGAAACATATAATAATGGATTGCCTATTAAAGCCAGTGTTTCCAACAATCCACATTCTGTATGGCTTGTGCTTTATTGGGAAAGTATGGTAGCCATGTCACAAACTGATGATATGTCATTATACGCTTTATCCAACATTCAATATGTTAAACTTTCAAAGGAAGAAGCAACTGATTATTATTCTTATGAGATACCCAAAGATTATGTTGATAATCTTATAAAGTTTGAGATCTATTCTGTAGATGAATTCGGAAATATAACAGATTCCAAATCAGTGGATTTAAAGGAGGTTATTGATCCCGAGCCTGTAACATACATTCAGGTTTCAGATCTGGCATCCGCATATAATAAGCAAAACATAACTATTTCGGGAAGTGATGCAACACCCGGAAGCAATGTTACTATTTATGTATATCCTCTTAATGACAATGGAACTGCTGCAAGTGGATCTCCTTACAGGGTAACCGTAATCGCAAATGAGGAAGGAAAGTTTGAAGGAATGCTGAGCATTTCAAAGGACGGCTATTATAGGATTAGTGTTACGGATAACATGGGAAGATCAAGTTATACCTATTATAGAACCTGGATTGATACAACGGTACCTGTTCTAAAAAACTATACTACAGTTGCTCAAAGTAACAATAGTGTAAGAATTTCGTGGGATGTGGAAGATCGCACCAGTTGTAAATATACATTGTGGAGAGACGGCAAGATTATAGAAGATCAGATTACCGACAAATATTATATAGCTACCGGACTTACACAAGGTAATACATATACATTTAAAGTTGTTGCAACCGATTCGGCTGGAAATCAGTCGGAAGCAGCAGAAATAGTTGTAGATGTTTTAGATAACACGGCTCCCGATACACCAAAGAACCTTCGTGTAATCTCCAATACAGGTAAAAGCATTACACTGTCATGGAATCCGTCAAAGGATAACAGTTATGTTGCAGGCTATGAGATATACAGGGATGATGAAAAAATTGGTGTTTCTTACACAACCACATATACAGATGTAAATGTTGTAAAAGGTGTGGAGTACAGCTATAGAATAAAAGCTTTTGATCCGTCCATGAACTATTCCGGATTTAGTGAGCCGTATGTTCATTCAATAAAAGATTTAACAATAAAGAATGCTTATGACGGAAGCTTGGATGTAATAGCTTCAACCAGTAAGACTCTGGTACTGAAAGCTTTAACCAATGACATTTTAAATAATACAAACATAAGAGTAATGTTTGAATATTCAAAGGATAATGGAGAAAACTGGGTGCCAATAGCATCAATATCACAGTACACTACAACTCCTGATGGTTTGCTGTTTAGCACAATATGGAGAATTGAAGGATACGACAACGGTGAATATATTATAAGATATACAGTAACTGACGCTGACGGCTTTACAGGTCAGGATGTTTCCGAACCCATAAAAATACAAAAAACAGATGACATTATAAGCCCTACCATTAAATCTATTCTGCCTAATCCTACGTGTTTTGCAAACTCTATACCTCTTATCATTACAGCAGAGGATAATGTGGGAGTAAAAAGCATAACAATACAGGATTCTTTAGACGGAGTTAATTGGAAGGATTTAACTACTATATCAATAAGCTATGCTAATAAGACAGCCACTGTAAACTATACTGCTGATGTTTCTAATATAAGAGAAGGCGAGTACTACATAAGGGCCATAGCCACAGATACAAACGGCAACAGCAGTAACAGTACAGCAACTGCTTCCTTTAACCAGTATATAATCGATAGGACCCAGCCCCAAAAGGTAGAGGATGTATCCGTTTCAAGCACATTAGATTATATTGAGCTTAGGTGGGGAATGAATTCCGAGCCTTATATAAAAGGGTTTAATGTACTAAGAGCGGAAAGCATTAACGGCGAATACAAAACTTTAGCTTCAAATATCAACACATTGAGCTTTATAGACCAAACAGTGAAAAAAGGAGTTACTTATTATTACAAGGTTTCATGCATGGATTTAGCCGGAAATATGGGCGAATACAGTGAACCCATTCAGGCAACCCTTCTTGTTATTGATGATATAAATGATGAATTACCACCTGAGATAACAAGTATATATCCAAATACCAATACAGTCATAGGCAACAAACTTAATTTGGCTGTAACTGCCATGGATAATATAAGGCTTTCAAAGATAGGAGTCCAATATAAGACAGAGGAAGCTGATTGGACGGATTTAAAGGTTATTAACACGTCTTATTCCTCTGATGGATTTTCTGCCGAATTGGATACATCAAAGTACCCGGCAGGAACTGTTATAAAGGTAAGAGCATATGCTGTAGACGCAAAAGGAAATACAAGCGATTTTGAATATGCCGACTATACTATTGATAATGTGCCCCCAATGATTCCTGTGATAAATGTGACTTCTCGCAATATGGGTATTTATGTATCCTGGTCATGTGAAGATGAAGATATCAAATCCTACAAGGTTTATCGCAGATTATCGAATTCAAGTTTTTACACACTGGTAGGAGAATATCCAGAAACAGTAAACAATGTATTGGATACAAATCTGGACCCTTCGTATAAGTATATATACAAAGTTATTGTGGAGGATGAACTGGGCAACACATCTTCTAGTGAAAGCAATGCAATATCACCATTAGATGTGGATGACATAATGCCAACTGCTGTTATTAACAGTATTTCATCTGCTGAAGCAGGTTCACTTGTAGAATTTGACGGTACTTTATCATCTGACAATGTAAAGATTACAAAATATGAATGGGACTTCGGCGACGGAAATACAATGGAAGGCAGCAAAGTCAAGCACCAGTACAATGATGTCGGTACATACAATGTGGTCCTTGTTGTAACCGATGCTTCAGGCAACAAGGGAATAGCAACAAGAACCATTACAATTGTGAAAAAAGGACTTATTGGTACTGTTGAAGTTTCAGTTATAGATGATCAGGGAAATAAACTTCCTTATACCGATGTTTATATAAATTTGGGTGAAGATGATCAATACAAGAGCACATCTGATTCGGAAGGAAAATTGTCACTTAATTTGGAACCGGGCAGATACAAAATAGGTGCATATAAATCGGGATATGCTCCATCGCACCAGGAAGTACTTGTCATAGAAGGAAAAATCAATACATTAAAGCTTGTTCTTATAAAGTCGGAAGTGGTTATCGGAAGTATGACAGCTACAAAGATGACACTTGATGAGATAAAGAAAGCAGGCATAGATGTTACTGCACCTGGAAATCAGAATGTATTTAAATACGAGATTAACCTTGTGTATCAAAACAAGCCATATACAGTAACACATATAGAAAAGTCATCGGGCGGAACGGTAAGCACTGCTTCAATTGGTAACAGAACTGTATATATCAGCACAGTGCCAAGGAGCGGCGGCAGCTCGGGGAATTCAGGAAATGCACCGGTAACAGTACTGCTTGATGTACCGGGAGGAACTTCCTGGCTTAAGGATTTCTTTGATGTTAAGCTTCATCTGGTTAATAACCAGGGAGAGTATGATATAGAAAACTGTGTTGTTAACTTAAACATACCATCCGGCCTTTCCATAGCGGGAGGAGATGCAAAAACTACCGAAATAGGCACTTTGCCTGGTAATGCAAGCAAGGTTTTAAACTGGATAATACGCGGAGACAAACCGGGAAGCTATAACATATCGGCAGATTTCAGCGGTATTTTAGAGTCGTTTAAAGAGACGATATCAGCAAGGTTTGCTCCTTCAGAGCCAATTATAGTGGAAGACAGTTCAAGGCTAAAGCTTATTATTGAGGTTGAAGAAGTTAAGTATCCCAATGATAAGCTTCTGTACAGGGTCGGCTTTATGAATGAAAGAAACACAGATTTATACAGACCTAGAATAAGCATGCAGGATTCAGATTATATAAGAAGCTATAAGACAAATGAAAACATGGCTCTTATCAACACTTCCTATGAAGTTTTAAAACCGGGTGAAATACTGTGGTCGGAGTACTCTATAGATCCTGAAAAATTTGAAGGAGACAAGAATGTAGGGCTTAGACTTACCAATTATGCATCTAAAGCTCTAGGAGGCATGAAAATTCCAATTGAGATAAGGCCTGTGGAATACGGCACATTCGGAAGGGTGAAGCCTAGTATATATGTTATAGACCCTCATACAGGAAGAGAAACAGAGGTTGATTCTATTGACCTTATAAGGTATAAATCAAAGCCAAATGATGTAATGCCTGATATAAAGATTAAAACAGGCAGAGGAATTTCAAAAGATGTTATAGTGAAGGAAGCTTGCGATCTTACAATATTTGATGGTCTTTTTGGTGTAACCAGCGAAATAACAACAGATAAAAACGGGGAATACATATATAAAGGTGGAAGTATCGATGATGTACAGCTGAGTAATTCAGGTAAAGGCTATTTCAACATAAAGGTAACCTCCGATACAAATATCTCAGATACCTTACGGATTAGGGTTTTAGACCAGAACCTTCTGCCAAGCACTGAGTTTGGAAGTGTATCAGGAATAGTTTGGAACAAAGACCAAAGAAAACCTGTACCGGGAGCAACTGTAATAATCGGCTCTAATACCCGTACAACTGATGCAAACGGCAGGTTCAATTTTAATGATATAATGTTTGATGGTAACAGAGTAATAGTGAAGGCAGCAGGTTTTCCAGATAAGGTTTTAGACACCGATCTTGTTGATGGAAAATTCGTAACTGTTTATTTAAGTATAGTACCGGAAATAACAAGGGTTGTCTCATGGTGCTCTGACAGTACAAACTCCAGAAGTTCAATTGTTCCTTTTAATCTTATGGGAAGTTCTATTAAATTTAGAATTGATACAGATCTGAAAGGTAATGGAGAAGTAAACGAATATTTATACAAAATAGTGGATAAAAATGGTAATATAAAGTACAGCGGTTCTGAAAGAATCAATATAATAACTATATTGAATATAAAAAGCAAGATGGCCGTTGGCGACAGATTGAAATTTGCGATCAAAACAAGCGGGCCATATGGTGATTTTACATCGGATTATGTGGATGCCAAGCTGGTTATGGCACCGGAATTGCCATTATTAGATGCTGTTAATTGGCTTTTTGACAGGGGTATAAATGAATTACCGGTATTCAATCCTACAATTGAGGGTATTAATGACGCAAATAAATTTTTTGATCGTTTAAATAACAGCAATTCAAGTGTTCCGTTTCCGGGCGACAGCGGTATATTTAAATCTACTAAGCTTATACCATTAGATGCTTCAATTGATTTGGATGTTGAATATGATTTTCTAAATGGCAAAGTAAAAATTACCAATAAGGGAGGAGTTTCAGGAGACTTTTTGGGAGGCCTTGCAGAATGGGATCATGGCTCTGGGCGTGAAGGCAGCCGAAGATTTACTCTTGGCGGAGAATTAAGTGCAACCGTTGTTACGGTGCTTACATATAATGATTCCTCTTTGAGATGGGAATTTGAAAAAATGGATGTAAATATAGTTGGAGGAGCTAGCTTTAAAATAGAGTTTAAATACAATGTTCCTGCCGATGGTTTTTTTGGAGGTGTACTGTTATCCGGTTATGCAGTTGTTGAACTGGAGGGTGGAATTCAGATTATTGTTAACGCATCAATTCCCAATTTGTCTAGAATTAGCAGTATAAGTGACGTTTTAAAAGATATACAGACAAATCTTTATGTAGCAATAAAAGGAGCTATAGGAGCAGAGGTAGGATATGGACTTCTATCGGGAGATTTCTTCGTAAAAGGAAGGCTTGATGTAAATATTCCAAGCTGGTTGACAGAGCTCACATTATCTTATGGTGTAGACTATGGTTACCTTTGGTTCTTCTCTGAAGAAAAAACGCTTGGTGAAAAAACATGGACTTTATATGAGGGCAATCGAAACATGAGAACTCTAGGAATGCTCTCGGCACCGGAAGATATAAATAATGAAATTGTCTACAAGAGTGCTCCTAGAGGATATTTGCAAAATCAGGAATGGGTCGGAAAAGATGAGATAATAAAGCATGCTTACCCCGATTCAAGTGCTGAAATATCAGCTGTGGACTCAAAAATCGGTGATATGTTAATGGTTTATATAGGTGATGACGCTAAACGAACTGATAATAACAGAACTTCCATATATTCCTCTGTGTATAAGGACGGGGAATGGTCACAACCGGTGCAGATTGATAATGACGGAACAGGCGATGCTTATCCAAGTCTTGCAGTGGATGGAGAAAATATATATGCATCATGGCTGGATATGACGGAAGAAATGGGAACAACATCTGACATGACAGAGGACGATATAACAAAGAATGTACTTGGAAAAATGGGAATATCAATTGCAAAATATGACGTTGATACGAATTCCTGGAGTAAACAAATCAATATTAAAAATGATGGTATAATGAAGCTTCCTCAAATTGCGGCGAATGACGGAAAGGCAATGGCCGTATGGGTAAATAACGCCAATATGAAATTGGAGGGAAGTTTGAAAAAGCCGGATGATATATATTATGTATATAACGATGGAAGCGGATGGAGTATACCTAATGTTTTTGTTTCAGGTGCTGCAAATGTTAAAGAAGGCAAGCTTTATATGCATAACGGTAAAGGGTATTATGTTTTTGTTACAAATGCATATTCTGATGGAGGTATATACAAGGCATATGTTACACGCTTTGACGGCAAGAGCTGGTCTACACCTGAAGAACTTATGGATAACAACAATGAGGACAGTAATATTGCCATAGCTCTTTATAATGGCGAATCTACTGCATTCTGGCAAAATGGGGGAGCTATATGTATGGTTTCTCTTGAAAGACCTTTTACTCCTCAGATTATAATCAATTCGCCCCAAGCAGAGGATATTTTGGAGCTCGATGCATCAAGCACAGAAAGTGGAGTTGCTTTGGCATGGATAAGTGCGGCTGCGGGTGAGAAAAGACTTTATGTCAGTACTTTTGATGAAGAAAGCTCATCATGGACAGATGGAAAAAATATTGCTTTTGATTCCATGGAAATGCCAAAAGGAATAACATTGGCCGGATTTGGAGATTCGGTGATGGCTGTATACAATAAAACACAATACAAGTACGATGAAGAAAATAAGATTTACTACAAGGACAATACATCATTAACTTCTACAACCTATGTTAGAAAAGCCGATCTGTCAATTTTGGAAAACGGAGTGTATTTTGAAAATGAAAGTCCTATTCCGGGAGAAGATACAAAAGTTGTAGCTTCTGTTAAAAATGTGGGGGATATTACTGTAAAGGGATTAAAAGTATCTCTTTATGAAAGCGATAAGTTGATTGCTGTAAAAGATATGCCTGAAGAGATATTAAGCCCTGGAAATTCAGCTTTAGCAGATTTTACATGGAAAGTTCCGGAAGATGCATCGGGATATAAGCTAAGGGCAGTTGTAGAAACGGCAGTTGACACTAATCCTTTAAATGATGCTGCAACATTGGAAAAATCCTATGTTGATGCTGAAATAACAGGTGTTTACAATGAATTGTATTCTAAAAACAGCGGAACAGTATTTGTTGATGTAAAAAATTCAGGTTACAGTACTTTGGATTCAGCTAATGTTTACATATCGACAGATAAGGAATTTAATAACATAATTGCTCAAAAGGAAATAAAAGATATAGCTCCTCTGATGGATAAAAAAGTTGCATTGCAATTTAAACCAACTGATGAGCAGATAGAAAATAGAGCAAAGGTATATGCGAAGGTTGAAGCTAACGAAGATGAGTTTGATTATTCAAACAACATTGATTTTACTGTTATAAGGCCAATGGAGGATCCGGATGGAACAGGAATCCTAGACTATGAAGATACAACACCGAATCCTACTCCAACGCCAACAAACCCGACAAACCCAACAACACCAACACCGACACCAACAACACCGACACCAACAACACCGACACCAACAACACCGATACCAACAACACCGATACCAACAACACCGATACCAACAACACCGACAACATCACCAACACCGGGTCAAAATCAGGATAATACAAATCCAGGTCAAATTCCTGACACATCCGATCAGGGTGGAGCTGAAAACGGCAATACACAAGATGGAAATAACTCTTCAAAAGATAATGATGAGGAAACACCGGATAAGCCTGTAATTGATGAACCCGATCCAGTACCTTCAACAGGGGATAAAAACAAAAAGAATGTTCCTTATATGAAAGGCTTTGCCGATAAAACATTCAGGCCTGACAAGGGACTTACAAGAGCTGAGATGGCAGTTATTATAGCTAACCTAGATGGTGTGTCGCAGGAACAGTATCAAACTCAAAATTCTGCATTTAAGGATGTAAAAAATAGCCATTGGGCGGCATGGGCTATCAACTATGTGACTGAAAAAGGAATTTTCAACGGATACACTGACAAGACATACAGGCCTGATAATTATATAACCAGAGCAGAGCTTGCTGTAGTATTATGCAAATATATCAACCTCAAAGTATCCGGAAATGATGAAGTAAAATTAAAAGACATTGATGGACATTGGGCTAAAGATTATATAATGATACTTGTTTCAAATGGGTATATTAAAGGATACCCTGACGGTACATTCAAGCCTTCAAACAATATTAAGCGTTCAGAATGTGTAGCCATTATCAACAGGATTTTGGAAATTGAGCCATTAATGGATTTAGAACCAAGCTTCATAGATGTTTCAAAGAAACACTGGGCTTATGGAGACATAATGGCCGCAACAGGCACTAAGTAAAGATGTGGTATAAAAAGTCAACTGTTAAATTTATAGTATATCAAAATAACCTCAAGGAAAAAATAAATAAAAATATTAATAAGAGGGAGATTAATAATGAGATTTAACAGTGAAAATAAAAATGAAGTGGAATTGACTACCTACGACAGGCTTATAAGAGCATGGGAAAACTCAAAGGAACTGGTAAGAGACTATGAGATGTATTCAAAGAGGATTGAAGATGAGGAGATAAAAAATGTCTTCAAGCAGTTTGCTGAAGATGAAGGAATGCATGCTACCAAGTTAAGAGAGATTATATTGAATTATAAAAGGGATGAAAATCAGTAGTATTGCAATGCAGAAGAAAAGAGCTGTTGCACTAAGAAGGTGTAACAGCTCTTTTACTATAAAATATGGGTTGTTTTAATATACAGTATTGAATTTTTTAGCTATAAGTATAACATCCTTCATATTTACTGTGCCGTCCTTGTCTATATCACATTTAGCATCATATTTGCTGTCGCCAAGAACTGTATTGAAGCATTTGGCTACCAATATAACGTCTGACATATTGATTGCATGATCTCCGTTTATATCTTCAGGCAATGTTGATGGCGTCGGAGTGTTTGTTGGTGTATTCGTAGGCGTAGTTTCGGGGATATTCTTTGTCATTTCAATGTTCTTGAATAAAACGTCAAATCCTGGGGTATTGTCGCTGCAAATACGGATAATAGCTGAAGCACCGACACTTAAATCCCAGTCGCTGATATCAAATGTTACTTCATATCGCTGCCATTGTCCATTCACTGATACGGATTTTTTGGGGGCTTTTTCGATGAGAGAAAACCCTTGATATTTTACATAGTGTGGTCGTACCTCTACCGTAGTTTTGCTCCCGTTATAACTTTTGGCTTCAAAGCTGATGGTATATTTTCCTGCACCATATTTTTCTAATTCATTTGTTATAACAGTGTATAATCCTTGATTGTAAATATTACTGGTAACGACACAACGCAATACAACTTCACCATTATCAACATATGGTTTGAGTGTTGCACCCGGATTGCTGTAAGGATTATATCGGCTTGCAAATGAATAGTCTTTCAATATATTTTTACTGCTATCCACTACAGGAGAGAGAATTACAGCCGATTTTTGGCTGTCATATACGGCTTTTGTATAATAACGATTTATTTCATCAAGAGAAATATATTTGATATTGTTTTGTATTGTTCCTTTTGTATTTGGATTTATTTTGACATCCAGTGAATTACAGATTTCCGTTTCAGGTAATAATATTTCACTACCATTGCCAATGGGCTGATGTTGTAATTTCTGCAAATTATGGTTGATATATACCTTTTTGTTGTATGTATAGTTCACTTTGATTCGAACACAGGAAAGGGGATATTCTGGTTGCGTACCGTCGTTATTGATTGAAATGGTGAGTTCATTACTATCCTTATACTGAGGCTTGAAATCGCTTGCAGACGTAATCAGTTTACCGTCAATATAGCAGTTTTTAAAATTCATTTTATAATTTGATGTATGTATAAGTGTATCATTATTGATTACATGAATAGCTTGTCCTGCTTTAGTATTCCATTCAGTCACAATGGATGAACCCCTGATTACGTTGAAACGACAATTGTTAAAATAAAAATTCTTGATTGCATCGCCCATATTCTTGCCATTGAAAATCCATGGCGTGTTGACAACATCAACACAGTCTAAGTTGTTGAATGTAACGTTCTTAACAACAGATTGTATCTTTGCTCCGTTATACCAGTTATTTATAATTCCCTCATCAGCACGGAATACATAGATATCTGTAAATTCTACATCATAGGGAAGCGTATGCTGTGGGAATAATGCGGCACATGTTGTTCCCATGATACAGTTGCTGATGCGATGATACCCATAACCGCCACTATATGTAAATCCATTGTCGCTGACATACCAAAAACAATTTGTAATGGTTACATTTCCGGCACCTACAGCAACACCGTCAGTACGGATTCTTGCAGTTAGACACTTAACATTTTTGATGAGATGGGTAGTACCGATAAGGTACATGTGGTATCCTTGAGAATCTATGATTTTTACATCTTTAATTGTAAAATTGTTACCGTTTACGTCCATATAGATATTGGTTCTATTCTCTGTCACCGAAGGGTCGGACACGTCGCTAAACGGGTCAAGTAATATTCCATGTCCGCATATGGTAACATTATTCGATTTAATATTCAAACGACTGTAAAACACGGATCCCGGTGCAATATATATTGTTTTTATCTTTTCATCAAGGGTATAATATGAACTGGTTTCATCAGGGTCAAACCAAGGCTCATCAACATATAAAACAGATTCGTCATTTTTGTCTATATCATAATCTTCGGGAGCATCTGCAAAAATCGAAAGAATGGTAGTATCATCGTCATCAAGACGAATCATAAAGTTTGTATCATTCTTATCAAGCCACACAGAGATAACACCATCATGAAATTCGTTTCGATATCCCTTTGAGCTTGGCAAAACGCTGTATGTTTCAAAATCACGATAAACGGCAATATCAATTCGAACCTCTCCTGTGAAAGCAAATTCACAGAATCTTCTGTCAAAGTCGGGTGATAAGCATCTGTAAGCCATCTGTTCACCGTTTGCATTACGATTATATACGGGAATAGTCTTAGATTGATTGCCTTGATGTACTGTTACACCATAATCATAGCAGCGTGGAATTCTTTCATCATATTCGGGATAGACAATTAGCTGTCCACCATCTTGTGCAAAAGTCTCAATGCTGAAATTCAACGGAAGAATATTGAAAATCAGCAATAAAGTAAGAATTAGTGAAATGGTTTTTTTCATTATTATAACATCCCCTTTTAAACATTAAATGTCAAATAAATTTACATAAGGTGTATAATTATTATTATATCATACCAAATGCTCTGAGGTAAAATAAACAAATAGGGCTTACTTAACCGTTAAGCAAGCCCTAAATAATTAAAATTCATTTTTACCAACCAAGTTTGTTTTTGATTTCTCTAGTAAGCTGGTCTGCCATCAATTGATGAGTTTTAATGCTAGGATGCCAGTCTTCACCATATCCGTTGCTTTCTGATTGCTGCGGGAATTCAAGGAAATATATCTTATTGTCGCCCTTTTTATTGAAACCGGAAACAACTTCATTTATGAAATTATAGCATGACTCTAGACCTGAACCCCAAAGCATCGGTCCTATTGTACAGAAAATATGTGCATCTGGATAATTGGTGCGGACTGTGGTTAAAAGATTGTTATATTCAGTTATAAATTTTGTCTTTTCTGCGGGAGTTGTTGAAAAATCATTTGTACCGAGATTTATGACAACAACCTGAGGTATATAATTTTTAAAATCCCATTTGACTCCGCTGTATGGAAGTGTAAGGGGATAACGATCTGCTATAAGCGGACCTGCCTGACCTCCATAGTTCATTGTAAGACCTATTCCCGACCATGCGATAATATTGGCACTAGCGTTTAGTGAACGTGCTGTAATAGCAGCATAGGACAAATAACTGTTTTCGTTTTTGGGTGTAAAGTGCTCGTCCTTTGATTTTCCTTCATTTCCGTATGCACATGTGATGGAATCACCTATGAATTCAATCTTTCTTTCTAATGGAGCCAGGGGAGCAAGTAGCTTACCCTGACCGAAATCAAAGCCTAAGAACTGAACTTCACCCTGGGATGCTTCTGTTCTTTTCCATAATACAAGATGGTGTTCTCCATTTGAAAGACCGCTTGCAAGAGTTATAGTAGACGTTTTGGCGTTAACAGAAAACGGATCATAGGCTTTACCGTCAATGAAAGCTTGGAACCAGTTTTCTCCGGTGGATTTTATTGTTACACTAACTTGTGTCCCTGAGAAGTTTAATTCTACATTACTTCCCGACCATGCACATTTTGGTCCGCTAGGATCTGAAAAATCGAATCTTCCGTTATACAATATCCCGGGAGTTGATGATGGTACAGGTGTCGGTGATGTATCTTCAATTACTTTGTTAAATACTAAAGCAACTAATATAACATCATTCATATTTATGGCACCGTCATTGTTTATATCACATTTTCTGTCATAATTACTATCGCCAACGGTTGAATTAAAGTGAGAAGCTATCAATATTACATCCGCCATATTAATTACCTTGTCTCCGTTGATATCTTCAGGGAATGAAGATGGAGCGGATGAATTTGTAGATGTAGATTTTGTGGGTGTTGGAGTACTTGTGGACGTCGGAGTGTTGGTGGGTATTGGAGTGTTTGTAGGTGTAGCAGTTGCTGAAGGTGTATTTGGTGAGCCGCCTGAGCCTATAACAAGTGCATTGGCGATTTCGGGATAATACCATGTAAGTGCAGATCTGTTTAATATTGCATATGTTTCGGCCTTACCCGGTGCATAATAACCGTTATCCCACCAGAATAACGCAATACCCTTAGCTCTTGCTTCCTGTGCGTAGTATCTTGCGTGCTCTACTCTCGAAGATAAATTCTTTTTGTCGATTGTACCGAATTCACCGATAATTACGGCTCGTCCCTTACTTATAAATCTATTGTATAGTGCATTAAATTCTGCTGTAAGAGAAGATTTATCGGAAGCACTTCCCCAGGTTGATGTTCCGTTTATATCCATAGCAAAAAAGTATGGAGAATATGCATGTATTGAAACTATGACTCTGCTGTCATTATTTGGGATTACAAAGTCGTTTAGGGTAACATCCATAGCTGCTGCAGCATGGGGAGGAACCAATATAAATCTTTTTGAATTGTTTCCGCCTGTAGCTCTTATTGTGTTTACTGCTGCCAAATTGAGTTTGTTTATTACATCACGGTTTTCATAAGTTCCGCCTGTCCACTCATTTGGTGAACCTTCCACCCTTGGTTCATTCATTGTTTCAAATAACAAATAGTCACCATAGTTTTTAAAGCGGGTTGCAATCTGCTCCCAAAGTTTTGTGAGCTGTGCTTTGCTTGCTGCTTCTTTTTCATATGTAGGAACAAGCCACCTGTTCTCGTGATGAAGATTTAGAATAACATACATATCATTGTCGAGAGCATAATTTACAACTTCTTCGACCCTGTTAAGCCATGTTTCGTTAATAGTATAATCCGGTGCGGCTCCAACATGAGTATCCCATGTTACAGGTACCCTCACTGCGTTAAAGCCCATTTCCTTAACCTTGTCTATCATGGCCTTGGTTGTTCTCGGATTTCCCCAGCCTGTTTCGGTAGGTGCATCCAGTGTATTACCCAGATTCCAACCCAGTCTGATGTCTTTAACAAGATCTATGGCAGAGATATCTCTCATACCGGTATTGGCGGTAGATGCGAATGCATTTAAACTGCCAAATAGTGTGACAAGAAGAAAAATCAATGACAATAATAAGACTTTTCCCCTTGAAAAATAGTTATTGCTCATTATACCAACCTCCTAAGAAAAATATAATTAATCTATCATATAGTTCGAAAATTATTTTTTTTTTATGTGGATAAAAATGAATCATAAATTAAATAGTAATAAATGAAGAAAATGTGAAATAACAAGCTATTAATAGATACGTTGCGAAAAAACTATAATGTTGAATATAATTTGTAATAGCGGTAAAATATGAACTATTATTATCTTGACCAAAATTCTATCCCTCAGTATAATATAATACGTGTCTGAGACATGACGACAACATTCCTCAATAGCTCAGTCGGTAGAGCATGCGGCTGTTAACCGCAGGGTCGTAGGTTCGAGTCCTACTTGAGGAGCTCTAAGGGCCTTTAGCTCAGTTGGTTAGAGCAACCGGCTCATAACCGGTTGGTCCGGGGTTCGAGTCCCTGAAGGCCCACTTGATAATAGGAAGCTTGTATAAGCTTCTTATTTTATTTTGTCTGGAAATTTTTTTGGTGGAGTGTTATGGAATTAAAAGGTAGATTAAAGCTTATTGCCTCGAAAACAATCAAATGTGACACGGTATGCGATATTGGGACTGATCATGCATACATTCCAATATATCTTGTGAAAAATAAAATATGCAAAAGGGCGATTGCCTGTGATGTTAAGGAAGGCCCTATTTTGTTTGCTAAAAAGCATATAGGGTATTCAGGACTTTCAAAATACATAGAAACCCGTTTAGGTGACGGACTTGATCCGTTAGGCGAGAATGAGGCGAATGTGGTTATTATTGCAGGAATGGGCGGTTATCTTATAAGCAGGATTATGAGTGATGGTTTAAGTAAGGTTATAAATTGTGATAATATTGTGTTACAACCCATGAACGAGTTGGAATGTTTAAGGAAATGGCTTTATGAAACCGGTTTTGATATTGTGGATGAAGAGCTCGCAAGGGAAGGTGAAAAGATATATAATGTTATTGTAGCTAAATGGATTGGAAAGCCTTCCGTAAAGGATGAGGTTTATTATCATTTTGGAGAAAAGCTTTTTGAGAGAAGGGATCCTCTTCTTAAGGATTTTATAGAAAAGAAAATAAATACATATAAAAAGATTGTATTAAAAATGGAAGATATGGGTCCTGAAAAGGATGAATTAAGGCAGCATTACAAGTCCTTGATTGATAGATTTAAAAGAATGGCAGAAGAGCTTGATTAAACAAAAAAGCTTTTACAAAAAGTGGAGGTAAAGAGCTATGAGTATCATATGTAAGGATATAATGAACTATTTGGAAGAAATTGCACCGCCCCATTTATGTGAGGATTGGGACAATATAGGCCTTATGATAGGAAGTAAAAACAAAAAGGTTGATAAGATACTGATATGTCTGGATATAACGAAACAGGTTGTAAAAGAGGCCATAGAACAAAAGGCAGACATGATCATATCGCATCATCCATTTTTATTTAAGGGGATAAAAAGAATCAATCCGGAAGATCCCAAGGGTGAATTGATTTACAATCTTATACGGGAAGATATATGTGTTTATAGTGCACATACCAATCTGGATTTTGCTGAAAGCGGTTTAAACTATACTTTAGCTAAAACATTAGGGCTCAAGGACATAAAAAATCTTAGAATTCACAAGAAGGAAAAGCTATATAAAATAGTTGTTTTTGTACCCTGTGAATATGGTGATAAGGTTACAAATGCCATGACCGCTGCCGGAGCAGGATGGATAGGCAATTACAGTGACTGTTCATTTACATTGGAGGGAACAGGTGCTTTCAGACCTTTAGAGGGCAGTAATCCTTTTATAGGAGATACAAACAAATTGGAGAAGGTCAGTGAATACAGGGTTGAAACTATTGTAAGGGAAGAGTTGCTGGGTAAGGTTGTAGAGTCTATGCTTAAAGCCCATCCATATGAAGAGCCTGCATACGATATTTATGCACTTGTTCAGGGTGGAAAAGAGTATGGATACGGTAAAACAGGAGAGCTTGATAAGGCATTGAGCCTTGACGAATTTACGGCACTGGTTAAAAGCTCATTAAACCTGCAAAGCCTGAGAATTATAGGAGATAGAAGCGATAGAATAAAGAAGGTTGGAGTATTCTGCGGAAGCTTTGACGGAAATGTTATCCCGTCACTTAATAAACTGGATATACTTGTAACAGGAGATATAAAGTATCACACAGCTCTCGATATTGCAGAACTGGGTTTGTGTGTCATTGATGCGGGACATTTCGGAACGGAACGAATTATTGTAAATGAATTGAATCGCCTGCTCAAGGACAAATTTTCAAATTTAACAATAGTGCCCAGCAAGGTGGAAAAGGATCCCATAAAAGTTACTTGATTTTTTTAGATTATGGGATAGAGCATTGCTAATAAATTTAACAGAGAATAGGACAGAGCATAAAAATTATTTAACAAAAATATATAAAATCCGACAATTTTTGACTTGTCGGATTTTATTTTTAATGGTATAATTTCCTACTACATAATTTATTTGTATAACAAGAAACTAATTTGAAGGAAGGAGCGTTTATTATGAAAAGAAAGTTAAAAAGAGCTATTGCTGCAGCTGTAATAGCTGTAAGTACCTTGACCTCATTTCAAGCAACCACATTCACATCAAATGCAGTATCAGAGTATACACCTTACAACGATGTTCTTGTCGTACGAAATCCAGTACTTTACAAGCCATCAAGTGATATACTCACAGATTATGTATTTACCGTAAATTTGGCACAGAAAGACGGAAAAACATATTTTTATGATATGGAACGAAAAATTATTGTTGGTCCAGATATGTCGAGTATTGAAAGCACTGATTCAACTCTTTATCATGAAAATATTGCTGTGCTTTACAATGTCAGTAAAGCATGGGACTTTTATAATGATCTCGGATGGGACTTTTATGGAAGAAACGAACCTATATATATTACATATTCAACAAATATGAGAACCGGCGGTGTTAATAATGCCAGAGCATCTTAATATAAACTCATATTCGGAATCGGTGATGGTGAATACACTCAGAACTGGGGAACGGATATTGACGTAGTAACGCACGAATATACTCATCTTGTTACACAGCTGAAACTTGGCTGGGATGGCAACGTTACTGGTGAAACAGCGTGTCTTGCGGAAGCATACAGTGATATAATGGGCGAGCTTAACGACGACACACGTGAATGGAAAATTGCAACAAACCAATATAAATCAAACATTAACAACAACAATAAAGAGTACAGCTTGAGAGATATTGCATCGCTTGATTCAACAAATACTCCGGATTATTCAGGCGGCACTCACCCTAATAATTTCTATACAGATTATACAAACTTAAGAGAAGACCTTCCAACACTGATGAATTCACCTTCCGATGGGCGTGAATATTCAATCCGTGGTTCTACGGTAATATCAACAGCCGCATATCTTATGGAGACTAATGGAATTCCTGCGGAGGATCTTAAGGTTATATGGTATCGTTCGATGGATAAACTTAAAGATATTACAGATGATACAAAAAAAGCTACGTTCTCTGATTGTAGAAAAGCTGTTCTTGCATCAACGGATATATTTACAGGTTCAAAAAGGACAAATTACAATAATATAATAAATAATGCATTTGATGCTGTGAATGTATATATTATGGGAGATGTAAATGATGACGGCGAAGTTGATTCAAAGGACATTGCCGACTACAATTCATACATTAGCGGTACAACTACAATTTTAAATACAACACGAAAGCAGAAATCTGCAGATCTTAATTATGACGGATTATGTAACTCTGAAGATCTTGCTCTTCTTGAAGAAAAACTTTATACCAGTTTAGATCAGAAAACGGCTGTTGACCCAACTAATGCATCGGAATTTGTAAGTTCGGAATCAATAAAATTTCCATCAACAAATTACTGGAATAACAAAGAAGACCATGTTAATAATACAGATGCAACCAATGATCAGCCATGCAATCATAATAAAGATAATATACATATGGCACCGTATTGTAAATACATGACCATCAATAATACATTCTATGATGGTTACAATAATACATTCGATATGTCCGCTGAAGAACCATATTATCAGTGTGCAGGCTTTGCAAAGAAGCTCCAGTACGATTATTTTAAAACTACAAAGTATCTTCAGCTTTCAAATTTAACCCAATACGAACCAAGAGTAGGCGATCATCTCCGTGTATCACACCATGGCATGGCAGGTCACAGTGTATTTGTTACATCTGTAAACGGTAACACATTTACTTACGCAGATTGCAATTCCAATGATAATTGTAATATAAGTTGGGGGAAAGTTGGCATTGTTAACAGCAATGGTTCAATTACGCTTGACGGTTCAACATATACTTTCTCTTGGGTTGAAAGACCAATCATGGTGGGTGACGTAAACGGTGACTCTTATGTGAATTCAGATGATTTAACTGCAATACGTAATATTATATTGGGAACTGATAATGCAACAAATATCAGCACAAAATATCGTACACTCGCTGCTGATATAAACCGTGACGGTTCTATTAATTCAATTGATTGGGCTATTCTTAATCAGTATCTTAACGGTTCTTCATCTGTAAATCTTTATTATGTAAAATAGTTTGGGAGAAAACCCGGAGCAGATTTCGGATCAAGATTCCGATTTCTGCTCTTTTTGTGTGATTAAACCAGGTTCAATTGAGTACGAAAGACCTTTGAAGAATTTTAGTGATTTTATGATTAAAAGCTCCTTAAACTCGCAAAGCTAGAGAATTTTTGACTTGTCTAATTTATTTCACGATGGTATAATTTCCTACTACATAATTTATTAGTATGATAAAAACTAATTCGAAGGAAGGAGTGTTTTTAAATGAAAAGAAATTTTAAAAGAGCTATTGCTGCAGCTGTAATAGCTGTAAGTATCTTGACCTCATTTCAAGCAACCGTATTCACATCAAATGCAGTATCAGAGTATACCCCTTATAACGATGTGCTTGTCGTACGCAATCCGATACTTTACAAGCCATCAAGTGATATACTCGGAAATTATGTATTCACCGTAAATCTGGCACAGAAAGACGGAAAAACATATTTTTATGATATGAATCGAAATATTATTTTTGGTTCAAGCATGTCGGACATTGAGAGCACTGATTCAACAAATTATTATCATGAAAAAAACGCTCTTCTTTACAACGTAAGTAAAGCATGGGATTTTTATAATGATCTCGGATGGGACTTTTACGGAAGAAAAGAACCGATATGTATTGCACTTTCAACAGGTATTAGAACCGGCGGCGTTGATACAGCTAGTGCATCTAATTATAAACTCTTATTCGGAATCGGCGACGGGACTTACACTCAGAACTGGGGAACGGATATTGATGTAGTAACGCACGAATATACTCATCTTGTTACACAGTTGAAACTTGGCTGGGACAGCACGGTTAAGGGTGAAACAGCATGCTTAATGGAAGCATACAGTGATATAATGGGCGAGCTTAACGACGAAACACGTGAATGGAAAATAGGAACAAATCATTATATTGAAAACATTAACACCAACAATAAAAAATACAGCTTGAGAGATATTAAGTCGCCTAATTCAACAATAACTCCTAATTCATCAGGCGGCTATTGCACTAATAATTTCTATACAGATTATACAAACTTAAGACAAGACCTTCCAACACTGATGAATTCAACTTCCGGTGATCGTTCATATTCAATCCTTGGTTCTACGGTAATATCAAGAGTTGCATATCTCATGGAATATTATGGAATCCCTGCAGAGGATCTTAAGGTTATCTGGTATCGTTCGATGGATAAGCTGAAGGATATGACAGATGACACAAAAGAAGCAAAGTTCTCTGATTGTAGAAAAGCTGTTCTTGCATCAACGGACGTATTTACAGGAACAAAAAGGACAAATTACGATAATATTATAAAAAATGCGTTTGATATGGTAAATGTATATATTATGGGCGATGTAAATGATGACGGCGAAATTGATTCAAGAGACATTGCCGACTATAAATCATACATTAACGGCAATACTACAATTTTGAATACAACACGGAAGCAGAAATCTGCGGATCTTAATTATGACGGATTATGTAACTCCGCAGACCTTGCTCTTCTAGAAGAAAAACTTTATACACGTTTAGACCAGAAAAAGGCTGTTAATCCATATTATGCAGCGGATTTTGTAAGCATGGAGTCAAGAAAATTCCCATCATCAAAATATTGGAATAACCAATATGATTATATGAATGATACAAATGCAACCACAGTGACTCCTTGCAATCATGATAACGATATACATATAGCACCTTATTGTAAATACATGACCATCAATAATACATTCTATGATGGTTACAATAATACATTCGATATGTCCGCTGAAGAACCATATTATCAGTGTGCAGGCTTTGCTAAAAAACTCCAGTATGACTATTTTAATACTACAAAGTATCTTCAGCTCTCAAATTTAACCCAATACGAACCAAGAGTAGGCGATCATCTCCGTGTATCGTACAGAATGGTAGGTCACAGCGTATTTGTTACATCTGTAAACGGTAACACATTTACTTATGCAGATTGCAATTCAAATGGTAAATGTAATATAAACTGGGCTAAAAATGGCAAAGTTAATAGTGATGGTTCAATTACGCTTGACGGTTCAACATATTTATTCTCATGGGTTGAAAGACCAATCATGGTGGGTGACGTAAACGGTGACTCTTATGTGAATTCAGATGATTTAACCGCATTGCGTAATATTATATTGAGAATTGATAATGCAACAAATATCAGCACAAAATATCGTACCCTCGCCGCTGATATAGACCGTAACGGTAAAATTGATGCAACTGATTTGGCCAGTCTTACTCAGTATCTAAATGGTTCATCATCTTTAAAGCTTTATTATGTAAAATAAAATGAGTAAAGCCATGAGCAGATTTCGGATAAAGATTCCGATTTCTGCTCTTTTTTGTGGCCAAAACCAGGTTCATTTAGTTCTTGAATAGAGTGCGTATGAATATTATAATGGACCTGTGTTGTTTTTGTATAAATAACAAGATAAGGAATAAAAATGTTACAGGTATTTGATAAATTAGTTTATTTGTACATAGGTGATTAAAGAGTTATATTGTATGCGTATATATGATTCAAGAAACAGGCTTATATCGGCAGGCAATACACAATATATTTATGTTGGGGAAAACAACAGGATAGCTGTAATAGAAAACGGAATGAGAACAGACTATGTTGTAAACCCCCATGCGAGACTAAGCCAGTTATTGATTAAAAAAGATTCCGATGGCAAAGAGACTTATTATATTTACGTTATAGGGCTCATTGGACAGGATGAACAGGGTACATACAAGACATACCATTTTGACTTAAGAGGAAGTACAACTGCCATAACAGACATAATAGGTGCTGTAACCGACAGATTCTACTATGCTCCATACGGTGAATTGGTAGAAAGAACAGGAACAAAAGTGACCCCTTTGGTTTGAGTGGTGAAATGTCACCTTCAGGTGTAGGATATAGAGTTTTAAATATACTCGGTATGTCGTCAATGTCTTCAAATCCTTTGGGGGTAGTAATAGGTACAGCTGCAGATTTAATAAATGGAATATGGTATCTTGCAGAGGGCGAATATCAAAAAGCATTGTGGTGTGGTATAGATCTTATACCTTATATCGGAGATGGCTTAAAGAAAGGAAGTAAGGCCTTTAAGTCAAGTAGAATAGGTACTAAAATTGTTTCGTATGGCGGTAAGGGAATAGATTATGGCAAAAGAATAGGTAGGAGTATTGCTGAGAATGCTAGCTTAGCACGGAATTCATTAAAATCGAATAAGAAAATTAAAGAAGCTAAAGCGGTAGCCGATGGTAAGACAAAGCAATATATAAAAGTTAATTTGCAATTGTTTGCTGAAAAGGGAACGAGTGACATTATAGGTAAAGCCCATTTAAAGAAGGTGAAATGTTTGAAACTTCACTTGTTACAAAAAAGGGAGTAGAAGTTAGTGGCCTTGCAGAAGTTGAGATAAATGGAACTAAGCTAATCCTAAAACATGTTGTAGTTTATCCTAAGGGTGATGAAATAAAAAATGTTGTTGGTGCTAGAGATATACTCCAATGGCAGAAACAGGTCTCAAAAATGGCAAAACAACAGGGATTTACTGAATTGAGAATTCAAGGAATTAGAATGCCTAATTCTACATCTGCAAAGCCTGGTAAAGTTGTTAACTATAGTATTGACTTAATGAAATTAAAAGATTGAAATGAGGGCATAAGATGAAAGAATTGTCTAAAATATTTAATCCTGAAGAAATTGAAGAGCTTGAGATTTTTAAAGATGGTACAGAAGCAATGATTGTAAATGAAAAGGAAGTCATTTGTTTTAATTTAATGTATGATTTGATTAAGGAAAATAAATCGATATCGGAGATTTCAAAAGACAAATTACTAGTTGCATATGCACAATTGAAAAGCTTTAAAGAAACAAGCAAATCTATTGGGATTTTTGATACGAGATTATTAGAAAATATTGTTGAAAAATCAAAAAAACTAATATGGGAAGAAATAAAAAAAAGAGCTTAATTTTTTAATGTCTATGATAATTTTTCTAAATATTGAAATTTGTTTCTATATTTAGAAGATCAAAAACAATGGAGGTAAACGAAATGATAAAACTAAAACACCATATACCAAGCTGCGATAATGCTGCTGGTCATCCTATGCGGTGGACTTACAGCATATGCAGCACAATATACATATGACGGTCTTGGCAGGGTAGTCAAAGTTGTCTACGACTCTGGATAGGTTATAACTTATACATATGATGCGGGTGGCAACATTAAAAGTGTGACGACCACAAATTCACTTATATTGAACCCCATTGGCAATAAAACAGTTAATGAGGGACAAACACTGAAGTTTACACTGCGTGCAACTGCATCAGAAGGTAAAACAATAACCTACATAGCAGCAAACCTTCCGACAGGAGCGAAAATAAACTCTGCAACAGGCGAATTTACATGGACACCATCAGTCGGACAGGCAGGTACATACAATATAAGGTTTCAAGCATCTGACGGAAAAGATACCGTTTATGAAGATGTAACGATAACAGTTGTAAAGAATAGTCCTGTACCTGAAGATATAACTTAGGATGGTGTAGTTAATATGTTTGATGTTGTTGTAATGGCAAAGGTATTTGGAGCAACCTCAAAAGCTCCTGAATTAATTAAAGCATAAAGAATTATAGAACGGGCACCTGTTGAATGTTGTTTAACAAAAGTAGGTGCCCTAATATTTAATACGATTAAAATATATTGATAAAATATCATAAAATATTATTTACAAATATAGGAAGTGTTTTTATAGAACTCTGGTTAATCCATACTTACCTTGATTCCGCCTTTTCTTTCTGAAGGTTGTAGTATAATAGTTACCGGTTGATTGCCACTCCATTCAAATTGGTATGATTCACCGGAGGTTTGTCCTATGAATGTTTTCCAGGATACATCAACTGTAACTCTTGGATCACAGTGACCGTTTCCAACCCAGCAGATAACTGCATCCGGATCTACAGAAATAGTTTGACGTGATTGTATATTGCTTAGAACAATTGGGTTTCCATCAGATATTACTGCTACGTATGAGTTGTTTCCACGGCCGGTAAGAGTAGATGTTGCAAGTCCCTTCTGCGAGAGAATACCAACACCAATAAAACGAACGCTATAATCACAATCCTGAGTAAAGGCTAATATATTTTCTGATTCTACGGAGATAGTCTCCCCTGGTTCCAAGCGATATATAACAACATGTCGACCATAGCTGGCATAATATGTAACTGAGTCGCCGTTAAGATTTACTTTCATTAAAGGTATATTTTCGCCGGTAACACGTCTTACAATTGAACCTAGAAGGGCTTGTCCCAGGTTGCTTTGTGGTCCTAAAAGAGCTTTTTCAAATCTGTAGTTTTTCGGACCGTCATTCTCACCAGCAATAAAGGCTCCAACTTTTGCAAATATAACATCATTTCCAGTACATGTAACTTTTAAAGTTAACTCATTAACTGTTTCAAATGTAACCATTACATTTTCCTCCTTATGATTGTTGATTTCTATTAAACTACTTGAACGCCATACAGTTCACAAAGTCCTGCAAGATCTCTTGCAACGCCGTTTCCGATAGCATTAAACTTCCATTGACCATTATATAGATATATTTCTCCAATCATCATGGAAATGACATTAGAGTAGTATTCAGTCATTTTGAAGCTAACAATCTCCTTATTGGTAGCTTGATCAAGAATTCGAATGTATGCATCGCTTAGCATACTGAAATTAAGATTCTTTTCAAAGGCTTCATTGATAGTCAGTACAAATACGATTTTATTAACTGATGCATTGATCTTTGTAAAGTCAATTGAAATAATTTGACGGTCTGCACCTTGATCGATAGATAATACAGTGCTGTTATCAGGACTTTGAGTCTGTCCATAGAAAACAAACCAATCTTCACCAATGACTTTCCCAGTACTATTGAGTAAAAATGCAGAAACATCCACATCACACATAGAGTTAGAAGTATTCCAGCCAATGCAAGCTTTGATTTTTGATAATTTACCGGATGCTTCAAGTGAAAACTTTTGTCCCCTTTGCACTGGATTAGTAAGTGCAGGTATAGGCTTCTTTATAGGAGGGGTTGCCTGCTGTTGGACAGGATTTGCCTGAACTTGTGGTGTGGTTTGGTTGGTATGGCCTTGAGTACTGGCAAAGGGTGTGGATGATGATGCTTCTTGACGTGAGGGTGTAGTATTATTGCCAGAGGGTACGGTATTTATTGAAACAATATCTCTTGACGATCTTGCTCCCTGAACTTTATGATTTAATGACAAAACAGAATTTTTATTAAGTGGACCTGTTATTTTCATGGGTATATTTACCATATACATAACCCCCATATGATTTTATGTTACTTATATAATAACGTAGAAATTATATTTTGTAAAATAAAGAAATCTTATAAGTTTCACATACTTTTCTCTTGACTATGTATGATAGACTTCAGCTGTATGTGCTCAAATTATTAAATCCGGTCAATAAAATATATTGATAAAATATCATACAAGTATTATAGTAATTAAGTAAGATGGAATATAGTTGAAAATGAGATATGAAGCGAGTATCTATTATTTAAATTCAGGGGGGTAAGTGAGAATGGCAGCAAAAATGAAGTCTATTTCCTATTTATTAATTATTGCTATGTTGATGTCTTGCTTTTCCTATGCATTTGCAGAAGTCGGACAAAATCAGGAGATACATACTTTTGAAGATGTTAGAGACCATTGGTGCAAAGATGTTATAGAAAAGTTTACAAGCAAGAACTGGGTTAAAGGATATAATGACGGAAAGTTTTACCCAGACAGGTACATAACCAGAGCTGAATTTACAACTATGGTTGTTAATATATTTAAAAAGCAAAATAAGGTAGAAAATAGCAGTTTTACCGATGTGAGTAAGAATGATTGGTTTTACGATGCAGTAAGTTATGCTGCTGCCGAAAAGCTTGTAGCAGGATATGAAGATGGAACTTTCAGACCAATGAATAATATGAGCAGACAAGATGCTGCAGTATTGATAACAAGACTATTTGATGTGGATTTTTTTAAAGGATCGTCCGAATTCAAATTTGCAGATGAGGATATATTTCCAGAATACTCTTCTAAAAGCATAAAGAACCTTGCATCCCATGGTATTGTGAAAGGCTATCCTGATAAAACTTTCAGACCTTTTAACTTAATAACCCGTGCAGAGGCTGTTAAGATGCTTGATGTGGTATTGCTGTACGTTGAACCTGAGGAAAAAATACCGCAGGCTCCGCCGGTAAGTGAAACCCCAACAGTAACATCAACAACCCCAACAGTAGTTCCGACATTAGCACCTACAGTAACGCCAAATGCGACTCCAACACAATCTGCTGTGATAGTTAATAATAGTAATGTTCAAGGTGGCAGTAATAATACAAATGAGCCGATGCCAACATCATCACCAACACAAGCACCAGCAATACAAACACCAGCAATACAAACACCAGCAATACAAACACCAGCAACACAAGCATCAGCAACAGCAACACAAACAACACCAACGCAAACAACATCAGCACAAACACCAGCAACACAGACAACACCAACACAGACAACACCAACGCAAACATCACCGATTCAAACACCTACGCTGACACCTACTGTATCACCAACACAAACAACAGGTAAGATAGTAGTTAACTGTGATGAATGGGCAATAAATGATACAGGGTATGTTTATGGTGATGGAAGTAAATTCGCGGAAAATATTATAAATTATTTTAGTAAGGAAGATAACGAGAAATATCTTATATATTCATCCGATAAGGCCTATGAGAATTCCTTCATAAATCAGGTTAAAGCAATGGGGCATACTATAGAGAAAAGAACAGATATAATTCTTACTCTTGATGTGTTAAAAACATATAATGCCGTGTTCCTTGCCGCACCTGAGATCCCTGATAATGATATTCTTATACAGTATGTTCTTGAAGGGGGTAATGTATATTTAAGTGGTGCAACAGGAAATAGTAACGAATATAAAGGTTGGAATACTTTCTTAAACAGATTCGGCTTGAATTATCAGGAGTACTATAATGGAGTTATAGGTGTTCTGGATGTAAGTGGAACCCATGAGCTTTTTGATGGATTGGAAAAACTCTATTTTAACAATGGACAGACTATAGAGAAACTCATGAGTCCTTCAGATACCGCAGCAAAAATAATATTTTCACATAATGGTATGGGATTCTTGGCGGTTTATGATGAGAACAATAGATATTCTCCAAAGTTTGTAAGTACACCTGATAATGAAGTAGTATTAAACAGAGCACAGGGTGTAAAAAAGGAAGTAGAATTGTCTAATAGTGAAGTGCTCCAGTTTTTTAGAACGTATGAGGATTACGATCCTATATGGGATGTAGATTCGACAAAAGCAAAACAGATTCAAAAAGCCGATGCATCAATGTTGTTATTAAACGATATCAAGGTTGAAAATAGTATAATAAACGGTAAGTTGAAAGTTGATTCATCAAATGATGATGATTTTATAGGTTTTATTTTCGGGTATAAGGATAAAGGACATTTTTATCTCTTTGATTGGAAACAGAAAAACGAATTATGGCGTAAATTTTATGCTGAACAGGGAATGAGTATAAAAGTTGTGAACACTAATAAACCTCTGCAATTTGGAGATTTATGGCATACTGCCGGAAATGACAGAGTAAAAACTATATATCAAAATAATATATCCTATGAAGATTTTGTAGAATATGATTTTACATTGAAGTTTAGCGGAAATGGGCATATTAATATCATTATAAATAAAGGTGATACTGTCTTAGAAAATATTTCATTATATGATACCACATATACATCAGGTAAATTTGGATTTTACAATTCGTCCCAGGAAGGAGTAGTGTATAGTGGCATTACACATCAGAACTTGTTGGAGGGAACTTACTCGTACAATGTTAAAGCCTATGGTGAAGATGCTACCGATATTTTACAATACTCAATAGTAAAAGGTCCAAATGGAATGACAATTGATAAGGATACGGGAGAAATAATATGGCCTGTTATTCCAGCTGATATAGGTGAGCATTATGTGACTATTAAGGTAGAAGATTCAAGGGGTTTATATGATATACAGGAATTTAAGATTAGTGTAAAACCTGAGCCGGAAAATGATGTTGTAAAGAAATATGAAGATAAAGCAGATTTTGATGAAGGGGTAATGAACAATCTTACATATGATGAAGTTAACGGACAGCTTACACTAAAAGAAAAAGACGATTATGTAGAGGATGATTATGCATATACATCAATGGTATATACCATACAGGACATAATAATTTTCGGTTATTATGATAATACGGAAATTATGATTTTAGATTCAAAAGGGAATATTGTTTCACAGGGTGTAGTAAATTATGGAGAGCGATTCGAAAAATATGTTGATGATGGTTCATTTGAAGTACGTGGAACAAAGCCTTTTGCAGTGCTAACCGGAGATCCGTTTTCATATCCCAATATAGGCTTTTATGCAAGGGATCAGCATGGAAAAGGCTTAGGTACCGAGTTTTTTACATGTGTTGCAGGTTACGGTAATGATAACAAATTTATCGTTTTTGCCTATGATGATGATACAGAAGTAACGGTAAAAAATAGTGACACAAAAGAAATGATATGGAACGGAAAACTACGAAAGGGAGAGAACAAAACTATTGAAGGTCTTGGAGGTATATATTTACAGGTCAATGCCAGCAAGCCGGTTGCAGCACTTACATGCTTTGATGAAGCATATTATGTACCATCTTCAGATGGGAACTGGATCGGAACAGAATTTTATACATACTGTGGTGCACATTACTGGCCATACGATTTGACTATAATGTCATATTCGGATGATTCTTTTGTTGAAATCAAGAATTCGGATAATGGAGAATTAATATGGTCCGGAACAGTGAAAAAAGGAACCGGGCATGTAATTTTATCTTCAGAAGTACATGATAAATATGTATCTGTTACAAGCGACAAACCGGTTGCGGTATGTTTGCAGGCTTGGGAAACTCAAAAAACAGGTCTCTATATTGCCACTTATGTAATTGATAGTAATGGAACCGGTCTTGGCACTGAGTTTATCTCAAGTTCTCAGGATGGTGGCTACCTGTTTGTAATTGGATATAAAGACAATACCAAAGTAAATTTATACAATGCTCAAACAGGGGAATTTGTAAAGGAATTTACCGTCAATAAGCGAGAGCATATCGATGTAAATCCGGGCTCAGGATTATGGAGAATCACAAGCGATAATGAAGTGGCTATTTATTCCGGATACGGAAGTATAGCAAATGGAGGCTTTGCCCCTGTTAGAACGGGAATTCCTCAGGAAGGAACATGGTCAACGGTGTTTGATGGTGGAAAAACCGGTACAAAATGGGGGAATATAAGCTGGAATGAGGAAGTTTATAATGACGGCTCTATAGAGATATATGTATCGTCAAGTGATGATAATGCTACATTTACTGAACCTGTAAAAGTAACTAACGGAAAAAGTTTATCAATAGATAATGGCAGGTATATAAAAATTGAAGTTATATTAAAGAGGTCAAGCGATGGATTAAGCCCTGTACTAAAGGGATTAACAATAGGTTCTGAAGATTATGTACCAAGGTTTTAAGTACACCTACGGAAGAAGTAGATGCTATTATTAAGCGATATCCAAGTTGAAAACTCCATAATAAACGGTAAGTTGAAAGTTGATTCATCAAGTGATGATGATTTTATAGGTTTTATTTTTGGGTATAGAGATCAAGGCCATTATTATCTCTTTGATTGGAAACAGGGAACCCAAACATGGCGTGGTTATTATGCTGAAAATGGAATGAGTGTAAAAGTTATAAATACTGATATTCCTATGAACTATGAAGATTTGTGGCTAACAGCCGGAAATGATAAGGTAAAAACTATATATCACAATAATATAGCTTATAAGGATTTTGTAGAGTACGATTTTACATTGAAGTTTAACAACGATGGGCATTTTAATATCATCATCAGCAATGATGGCACCATTTTAGATGATATTCGTTATATGATACCACATATACTTCGGGAAAATTTGGAAATCACAATTATTCCCGACAACGGGCAGTGTATAGTGCTTTTACTTCTCAGGAATTGATGGATGAGGTTTACTCATATCATGCTAAAGCTAGCAATGAAGCTGCTGATATTCTGCAATACTCAATAGTAAAAGGTCCAAATGGAATGACAATTGATAAGTATACGGGAGAAATTAAATGGCCTGTTACTTCTGATGATATAGGTTAGCATGAAGTAGCTATTAGGGTGGAAAATGCAAAAGGTTTCTATGATATACAGGAATTTAAGATTAAAGTAATCTGATTGGAAAATTCATTTTTCAATTTTTTTCATCAAATATTCAATTTTTTTCAATCGTTATTTCTTTAAATAAACTATAATAAGTCTAAACATATGTTGACCGGTCCTAATGTGTTTATTTTAAAGTAATGAAAATTGTACTATTCATAAAATATAAATTAAATTATATAAAAAGGGGATGAATTTAAATGGGAAGCATTATTAGAAAATTTAAATATGCTGCTTTTGCATTAGTATTAGTTGCAGCAGTTGGAGGCATAAATTTGTTTTGCCTGAATACAGCATATGCATCGACTACCTTAACTTCTGATAATAAATTATGGGACTTTACGACAGATGGCACAATTGTAAAATATAATATAGAGCAAGATAAAAATAAGACTACTAAAATAACAATACCTGAAAAACTCACAGCAAATGGTGTTTCTTATAACATAACAAAAATTAGCTGGGGGGCAATAGGATGGAATGATACAATAGTTGAAATCAATATCGGCTCAAATATTACAGATATTGAATCCGGTTCATTTACTAAATTGACAGCATTAGAAAAAATTAATGTAAGTTCAGGGAATAAAAAATATTGTGATATAAACGGTATTCTATACAACAAAGAAAAAACATTTTTAATTAGATACCCACAAAAGAATGAAACAAAGATTTTAGAGCTCCCGAATACATTTACATACTGTTATATAAATGCAATAGAAAAAGCTGAAAATGTAGTAGGATTAAAGATCCCAGCAAGCTATACAGGTAAGAGTAGAACCGATAAGGATAAATTAGAACCGAAATTTTTTCCTAATCTAATGACGATAACTGTTTCACCTGAAAATGCGTACTTTTTAGCAGAGGAAGGCGTTCTTTACAGTAAAGATAAGACTACACTTTATTGGTATCCACCTAAAAAACCATCATCTAGTTTTACTATTCCAGATAGTGTTAAGACTATAGCTATGGATGCATTCATGAATGCAGAAAATTTGAAAAATCTTAACTTGACATCAAAAATACAAAGCATAAGTAAAAATTTTGAGGGATGTAAATTGACATCTATTAACAACATAAAAACAAGAAAAGAATTTATTAATTGGAATCCATCGATTAAATCAATTTTCCAGAAGCATCTTCATTATTTTGAGGACCAACCCTTTTCAATATCTTTGGTAGAACAGGAAGTTCAGTATGCTGTAGATACCTATATCAAAAAAGGTATGAATGATTATGAAAAACTTTATGCATTGTACAATTATGTAGCTAAAAAGGTATCTTATACGGATGGAAATACTGGTGAAGAACAATATCATTGCCTTTCTTCAGTGTTCCTTGGAGATGAAACAGTTTGTGAGGGATATGCACTAGCAATGTCATTGTTGTTGGATAAAGTTGGAATAACAAACTGTTCTGTTTCAGGTAATAGTGTTGAGTTTGGCAGCCATGCATGGAATCTGGTACAGATCAATGGAGTATGGTTACAAATTGATGCTACTTGGGATGATAAAGGAGATTATGCAGGTACTCAATACTTTTTGAAAAGTAAAAGTGAATATGAGAAAATACATGCACCATACAAATTAAACATCAATGAAAATTTCACAAAATATAGCTTTGGTGTGGATAAGTCGATTTACAATTATAATTTGCCGCAATGCAATATAAGAATAGGAGATATAAACAAAGACGGTGTAATAAACGAAGCAGATAAAAACCATATGTTGAATGAAATACAGGGCTATGCAAAGTATTCTCACTTGGGATATTATAATGTGCTTGCAGATGTGAAACTTGACGGAAAAATTGATATGGACGATTATAATTTGCTATGTGACAAAATTGTTTTAGAAAACAAAAATATACTTATTGGTGATCTTAATAAAAATGGGGTATATGATAAGGAAGATTTAGCCCTTTTAGAAAAAGAAATTCAGAAGTGTAAAACACAACCAGGATATTATAATATTCTTGCAGATGTTTACTATGACAGAGCATTAGATATAATTGATTATATTGTGCTAGAGGATTATGTTAATCATAAAATTAGCTAGTAGACAAAAAGTCTTAGATTAAGTAATGCATCAGAGTACTAACAGATATTGATATGTGATAAATAAAGTAAACAATTAAGGGGGATACATTCACGTAACCTCCTTGATTGTTTACTTTAATAAATAGATAAAAACAACAATGAATCATATGAAGCAAAAACATTACAATAAATGTTACTTGACTTTTAATTTCGGGGATATTACTATATTATATATTGTTTATTTAAACAAATGTAAAAACAAATATATATTTTGACAAACATGATTAATAAATATAAAATTAAATATGAGTAAGCCAGATGATCGCGTGTAAAGTACCGAAAGGTCTTACACGAGGAAAGTCCGGGCTCCACAGGGCAGGGTGCCGGGTAACTCCCGGTGAAGGCGACTTCAAGGAAAGTGCAACAGAGATATACCGCCTCATTTATGAGGTAAGGGTGGAAAGGTGAGGTAAGAGCTTACCAGCGACATGGCGACTTGTCGGTCTATGTAAACCCCATCCGGAGCAACACCGCAGAGGGACGTTAAGGTGGCCCGCTAGTCCCGGGTAGGTGGCTTGAGCTATGCAGAAATGTATAGCCTAGATAGATGATCATCAAATACAGAACCCGGCTTATAGACTTACTCAATATTAATTATCAAAAAGACTGGCTTTTAAGGCCGGTCTTTCTGGCTTATTAAACAGATACCAATTCAATTGACATGTATATATTTGGTTTAAGTATAAACTTTCAATTTTTTTCAATCCTATTTTCTTTTGATAAACTATAATAATTCTAATAATGAAGCTATAGGGGGCATGGAAAGTGGAAAACTTTATAGAAAAAAACATTCGGAGATACAGGAATTTTCTTATTATAAATATTGTCCTGCTTATTTTAATATTATTCATCACATCATTCTTTATTAATGATTTTTACAATTTATTACTTGGCCCCTTCGAACTAGACAGTAAGACAGTATCTTATATTATAAATAATAGCAATAATTTAGAAGAAATAAAGAATAATAGTATCACTTATAATGGATTAATGGATCATGTTCAGAGTTATTTCTTTCCACGATCCTTTTCTGTAACCCTGGGAGATTTTATAGAAAAAATGAAAGAATGAGGATAACACTATAAGATTTTTAGGTAACATAATTTGGCTGTTGTTTGGTGGTATAATTGGGGCTATTGGCTGGTTTTTAGCAGGCTTGATCCTATGTATAACAATTATAGGAATACCATTTGGGCTTCAGCATTTTAAACTTGCGAAACTGGGGCTTATACCTTTTGGTGCCAAAATACATTAAAGATGTTTGAAATTTTAAAATCAAGGGTTTCAGAACACATAGATATATCAGATTAAATTAAACATGTTTTATTACAATGTTTCTGCTGATTACCTAAAATTGAAAATGTATTTGGAGCGGTATGGAGGAAATATGATAATCGAATCCGAAGATAAGAAATCATATATAAATATAGAGTTTGTTGAAAAGGAATTGCTACTTTGGAAAGTATGAGTCCGGAGGACTTTTTTCTGACAATAGAGACATATGATTCGGCGGGACATTTTAGGCTTAAGTTTAAACTTTCAAAAATAATGTATTGTCCGGATATGTTATATTCATCAATAATAGGTGGATTTGAACTTGATACATCAAGTTTTGGTAGTATGGTAAAAGAGTTTGAAAGGATTGGCTGAATATAAATAGTTGAATGTTTGAAATTAGAGTTTATGAGGGGTGGATAATATATGTCTTGTTTAGGAGTGTTTTTTGCAATTGAACAATCTGAATCCAAGATATTGAAAAAATTCAATAATGATACTGAATTGGTGGAATATATCAAAGAAAATATTGAGGCAAAATGGGATGAAAATTGGTTATGTGAAGCTGATAAGGCTTGGGACGCAATACATAGGTGCTTTGCCGATGGAAAACTTGAATTGTTTGGTGGGAAGCCACCTTTAAATTCAATAATTTTTGGTGGAGAAATTTTAAATACAGAACCCGATTACTATGTATCATTTAAGTGTAATGCATTAGTTAAGGAAATCGCAAAAGAAATATCATCAGTAAGTAAGGAAACGTTAATGGACTTATATAACAAAATTGCTGATGATTATCAGGGAGAGCTGAATGAAGAGGATTTTGAGTATACTTGGGAATGGTTAGAAATCATAAAGGAATATTACATAAATGTTGCAAATAGTAATAGAGATGTCATATTTACTGTTGACCAATAAAGCTGTAATAAAGTAATTTATAAAACTTAAATAATGTGAGGAGGCAACAGTGGTTATTTTAATAGGTGGCGTTAGTTGTACCGGAAAGACAGTAATGGCACAAAAATTACTTGAAAAATACAAGATTCCGTATTTGTCGATAGACCATATAAAAATGGGATTAATTCGGGGAAATAAATATTGTGATTTTTCTGCAACTGATAGTGATATTGAAATTACAAGCAAACTTTGGCCTGTTATAAAGGGTATTATTATGACCAATATTGAGAATGGACAACATATTATTATTGAGGGATGTTATTTGCCACCTGAGCAAATTTGTGATTTTGAGCCTACTTATTTAAAGCAAATTATTTCATTTTATTTAGTGTTTTCAAAGCATTATATTGAGAAGAACTATATCTCGGGAATTATTGAAAATATGAATAAGATAGAACAAAGAATTTATGATGGTTATATGAGCCAAGAAAACTTTATAAAACTCCATTCACAGCTTAAAGAACTTTGTATAAAGAATAATGTTAAATTCTTTGAAATCAACGATGATTATGAAAGAGAAATGAACATCATATATAAGTGGATTGATAAAGAAGTTGAATCTAAAGGATTCTATGCATAGAAGGCTGTTCAAAGTATTGTATCAATGTAAAAGAGGTTTTATTATGAAAGAGTTTCTCTGTATAATTTTTATATTATCTTTACTTTGCTCTGGATGTGTACAAAATGAAGAAAGAACAAATAATACAGGAGAATTTACTATGGAGGATCAATCAAATAATGAAAAAGAAGTACCTCTACAAAACGAATATAAAATAATAAGACTTTATCCTTATGGTAAAAAATATTGCCAGCAGTTTTCTCAAGAATATTATGAGGAAAGCTTAAAGTTCTGGAAAAAGTATTTTCCAGAATATACTGTTGAAAAATTGCGAGAGAACGACAGAAAAGAATACGATAATTATAAAGAGATAAATATTCCTTTAGGTGCATCTAGAATTGGGGGACCTGTCGTTGATTTGCCTGAGGATATCAATTACCCTGAAGAATATTATTTTATGGCACAATTAAACTGCAGCGAATTAAAAAAATATGATGAGCTAAATCTATTACCGCCTAAAGGTTTTTTATATTTTTTCGTTAAAAATGATGGAGATACCGGTATTGTCTTATATAGCCCTAAGGATACCAATGATTTAAAAAGAGTAGTAAAAGAACATTTAGATTGGTACTTCTCCGGTTGCTTAATAGGAAGTATTAAGCCGGAAATAGAAACTATAGAATCAAGGTATATAACTGAAGATGGCGAGAAAATGTGGGACTCTTTTGCAGGTACTGAAATGACAAAAATATATGGTATGTATACAAACTGTCAGGCAAGTGAAGATGAGACAATTAAAAAGTTAAATGAATTGAATCGGAACAATTCAGTATTGTTATTGCAGATAGGTTCAGATTTTCTGGGTGAGGGAACACATTGTGTTTATATTGATAAAAATGATTTGGAGAAATTGGATTTCTCACGCTGTATATTTGAATATAGCCAGTCATGAGGGAGGTAATATACTGTGCAGGATAATTATATTGAGGTAATAGGAGAAGCACAATACTCGGAAGAGCCTGATACATGGATTAAAGACAGGTATAAAGCATATAAAGCACTTGAGAAAGTTGAGGAACTAAATAAAATATCAAAGAGAATTGTTGTCCAGATTGATGAGAGAAAACCCTTTTTTAAAGCAAGTGATGCAGATATTTTGAATGCAAGGAAAATGGCATGCAAGAATGCATTAATTAAGGCAAAAGACTTGGCCGATGCATTTAATATGGATGTTGGTTCTCCCATTGAAATACAAGAAATAGATAAGGGCGTTAGAGCATCAGGCAACTATGGAGATAATGATTGGGGCGATGTTCCATGACTGTAAAAAGTGCTAAGTACCCAGCAAATATAGTTTGTGATTTGAAGGAATATATTGGCGACTATAAAGTAGTAAATATATCAATAGGCCCTGATAACGGATATTATATCCTGGCGGTAAGTAGTATTCCTCAAAGAATAGATGGCATGTTTCCGCAAATCCAAACTACTACAATACATAATTATAAAGTAATAATAGTTCAAAAGGACAATGTATATAAGGTTAATATTGACAAACAAAAATGGAATTATCATTTCGTTCAGCCTATTGGAAACGACAGGCTGCTGCTTGCCTGTGGAAGGTCAAGATATTATGGACTGAATAAGTATGACTTAAATGGCAAGATATTTGATTTAAACGGTGCGGATAAATTCCTCTCCAACTGTGAATAGAGGATTATTGCATTGGGGACACGCAAGATCTTCATCATCAAGCTTGCAGATGACTTTGTCATGTGGAAGATCTTTAAGAAGTTCCATTCGCTG
>Ga0208825_1000456_pt1 | contig 39959 bp, 30 predicted proteins | sample AD_UKC113_MetaG_FD_184450 | JGI IMG/M metagenome (GOLD analysis project Ga0208825, IMG submission 184450) | Active sludge microbial communities of municipal wastewater-treating anaerobic digesters from Hong Kong - AD_UKC113_MetaG (SPAdes)... | ecosystem: Engineered > Bioreactor > Anaerobic >... | reverse complement strand
TTTACTTTGTTTTTTTGTTTTCACTCATAAAGATAGGTGAAATCTTACACTTGGCAAAGCGTTTGGTAATTTCTTTTTTATCAACGCTTTGCTTCTTTATTTTTAATATTTAGTTGCGGAATTAAGGAAATAAATATAATTGACGGTATGATCCAAATTCCCGAAAACAAAATTATTGATGCAGCCCGGCAGGGTATGGACGAATTTTTAAAAGTATTTTCCGATGCATATCTCAATGAAGTTGATGGCATACTTTCGGCTGAAAATATGCCAAAACTTACGGGTTATCAACATGCATTGCTCGCCTATCGTTTTTTTCAGGAAGAAGTAAACCAAGGCGGATTCGTTCAACTCATTCAAAACGGATTCGGCGGTTATATTTTCGACAATCCTACGGCCAAAGCTTGGAAAATATTTGGCGCAACGGAAGCGGCAAAAATTCTGTACAAAGCTAAAGAAATCTATGATGCGCATCGCGCCGAATTGGAAGGTGAAACAACCGATGAAGAATTTACGGCCATGTACGTCGATTTCGAACAATTCGACGAACTGGAAGAAAATTATTTTCTGATCGAAGAAGAACAGACCGCTAAAATCGCTTCGTTTGTGGACAATCATATCGAAGAATTTGCTCAAATTATTTAATATACGCCCCATTCATTTTTGCCGATATGACAGTCAAATCGTTAAAAAAATTCATGTATCTGTCCATTGCTGCAGCCGTTGTTACTATTTTACTAAAATTTACGGCCTATAAAGTTACAGGATCGATCGGCTTTTTTTCGGACGCCTTAGAATCAATTGTTAATCTTCTTGCAGCCGTATTCGGACTTATCATGCTCCATGTCTCCGAAAAACCTGCCGACGAAGGGCATGAATTCGGTCATAGCAAAGCTGAATATTTCTCGAGTGCCATCGAGGGATCATTGATTCTTTTAGCGGCTTTCAGCATTATCTGGTCGGCTGTTCCACGATTGATACATCCAATTGCATTGGAAAATATCAATATCGGATTGCTGTTTTCGGTAGGTGCATCGCTTGTGAATCTTGCTGTGGGTCAGATGCTGATTCACAATGGCAAGAAAAGCAAATCGCTTCTCGTGGAAGCTGACGGAAAACATTTGATGACCGATGTCTGGACTTCAGCAGGTGTGATTGCAGGCATTTTGTTGGTTAAATTTACAGGTATTCTTATTCTCGACCCCATTATAGCCATATTGGTAGCTCTCAACATTGTTTATACGGGCTATCGCCTCATCAGCAGATCTACCAACGGATTGATGGATGCATCAATTTCTGAAACCGAAATCGATCAAGTAAAGAAATATCTCGATAGTTTGAAAGAAAAAGATATCACGTATCATTCTTTGATGACACGTCAGGCAGGGCAACGAAAATTCATTTCGTTTCATTTACTCGTACCCGGAGCATGGACGGTGCAACAAGGGCATGAAAATGCGGATATCATTGAAGAAACGATTGAAGACATGTTCGACGAACCCGTTACGGTAACTTCGCATATCGAACCGGTTGAAGACCCAGCTTCGCTAAAAGATATAGGTATTGACCGGAAGAAGAACAGTTGAAAAAAGACTCGTCCACATTCATGAAACATCAAAACAGGTAGATTTTTTCGATCCGTATCCTCACATTATTATATTCAACTTACCATTTTCATTCCCAGCCATACGGCTATAATTCCGAGCACAACGCTTGCCGTCAAATAAAGCAACAAAATTCCCCATTGATTCATTTCTATCAAACGGTAATTCTCGAAAGCGAAAGTTGAAAAAGTCGTGTATCCACCGCAAAAGCCAACGATAAACAACAAGCGGAACGACTGATTGTCGGGTATATGCGAAAGCATCCATCCCGATAAGATTCCGATGAGAAAACAACCGATCAGATTTGCTGCCAGCGTTCCCAGAAAAAGCCATTGCGCTGCGACCAATCGTGCCGTAAACCGCGAAGTGAGAAATCGCATAATGCTCCCGATGCCTCCACCAAGGCCAACGAACAAAATATCCTTAAACATACGAAGTCGTTAATTCTTTTTTTTAAACCTGTTCTATTTTCCGTAATTTCACATAATAGATATATCCTTTTACGTCCGAAAATTCCATTTTTTGCAACAGCTTCACATAATGTTGAACCTGTCGACGATATTTGAGATCTTCCGCTTCGCCAAATTTATAGTCCACCACTATGGCTTTGTTGCCGTCCATCATTATGCGGTCAGGACGACTAAATCCCCATTCTGGATCAAGTGTTTGCACTTCGTTGAGAACAATATATTTCCCGGAATACCAATCGGCCACTTCCGGAAGCGACAACATTTCGGCAATCTCTTCAAAAATTTCCGACCGTTCTGTTTCACTCAATTCGCCCTCCATTACCCTGCGTTGCAAAGCACCGGACAAATCGTCCGCCGTTTTGATGCTGCTCACGATTTCGTGCATAAGCGTTCCGCGCTCACGACTGCCGTCATCGTTGAAATAACCAATGGAATTCAATCGTAATTTCAATCGGCCTTCGAACGGAATTGACCGCCATTCATTCATCTTACAGATATCGATCAAATTGGACTGATTGCCGGATTCTATTTTCGAGGAAATGCCATATTCAAAAACACTTTCATCTTCATTTTCAAAATAATATTTTTTGAGATCGATATCCGATTTTATGGAATCGGACTGTGCCAATGGATGGGAAATAGCTCTATAAATTAAATCCGAAATTCTCGTAATATTGTCCTTGCCTTTTGGCGAATAGCAGATGAGTTGTTGCTTAGGGCGAGTGAATGCCACATAAAGCAGATTGAGATTGTCGATATACGACAGCAACTTTTCGCGCAAATAATCATCCCGAAAAATAGTATTGGCCATATCTTTCTTATACTTCACGGGAACTATCGCCAATTCATTAAACGGTTCCCGATCGGGTTTGCACCAAACAAATTCGGCGTGTCCGGCAGAATGATCCACCTCCCAATCGACAAACGGCATGAGTACAACATCAAATTCAAGCCCCTTCGACTTGTGAATTGTGATAAGGCGGATAGCATCCTGTCCATCGGGCGAAAACAGCGTCAAGCTCTGACTTTGCTCCTCCCACCATTCGAGAAAACTGTTTAAATCGGACGACGAATCTGCGCTAAACTTCAATACCACATCGAGAAATGCCTGAACGAATGCATTTTCATTTTCATTCATAAATTGCGAAGACATCGCGAAAAAGGCTTCTACACTTTCGTAGAGTGGCAGTTGCGAAATATGCGTGAGCTGAACTTCCATTTCTGCGAGCGCTTCAGCGTTAGCCGGATCGGTACAAAAAGCGAGTGCTTCTCCGGGAGCCATTGCCCGATGGAATCGTAACAGTTCGTATATGGCCATCATTCGACGCGTTGCATCCGCAGGATTCTGAAAATGTTTGAGTATGGCTATTGCCGCTTTCACGCTTTGTGCATTGGCAACCAATAATGCTTCGTTGGAAATTATGTCGTATCGATATTTAGATTCGGAATGCTCGCGCTTGTAATTCAACAAACTTTCGGCAACAAGAACAGCATCCTTGTTACTGCGCACCAGTATGGCAATCTGCGAAAGCGAAAAACCTCGATCCTGAAGCGATTCGAGATCGAGGGGCAATCTTTTGAGCGATTCCGATTTCCAATCATCTTCTTTTTCATTGCGCAGAAAAGTCATTTTAACGTACCCTTGATCGGTTTTTTTCTTATCCGAAATGCGCTGATAAGCCTGTGCATAAATATCGATGATCTTGGACCGGGCATATTCCGCGAATTGGCTTTCGTCATCGGTCTCCAACGGACCGTTATAAACATCCTGAAGCAATCGTGGAACCTGAATAAAAAGAGAATTGTTGAATTCAACAATACATTGCTCACTTCGCCAATTGATGTCGAGCGCATGATGATTGATTAGCGATGGCTGAAAATCTCGATCGATTTGATCTTCAAGCAATCGCCAATCGCCATTTCTGAATCGATAAATGCTTTGCTTCACATCGCCAACAATAAGGTTGAAATGATTGGAAGCAAGACTCTCACGGACAAGTGGTAAAAAATTGTTCCACTGAAGCGGAGAAGTATCCTGAAACTCGTCAATCATAAAATGAAGCAATCGTGTACCGGTTTTTTCGTAAATGAAAGGGGAATCGCTTTCCGAAATCAAATGATTGAGCAGCTCGGTTGTGTCCGACAAAAATAACGTATCGGTCTCTTGTTGCAATGAACGAAGTCGTTTCTCAATATCCGAAAGGATGCCGAGTGCATAATAATTTTCGAGGATGCTATTGGCTGTATTGTAGAACAAATCGTCTTTTGACAGAGCAATAATTCGGTTTAAGCAATCGTTTAATCCATCGGCGTAAGCCGCACGAATCTGCGGTGCTTTGGGATTGTCGTCCTTCGTCCAGTTATCAACGTTGTTTGCAGCATTCTCAAGTCGGGATGAAGGTTTTGAAAGCTCGCCATTGGCCAGTTTCGAAAAGATTAAAAAGCCCGAATTTTTACCATATTTCATGTCATCATAAGCAACACCATGACGTTGCATAATGACAAGAGCTTCTTTGCCGATAGCTTTTAAAGAATTAAGATATTCGTTTTTGATCCGTTCAAGTTTTTTGCGATAAGATTCGAGTTTTTCTTTATCCTGAATAGTTGAAAAGCCCTCTTTAGCAAGAACTCTTACATTTTCCTTGAACATTTGTTTTCCGAAATCCTGCAAGATTTTTCTAATGTTCCAACTCTTGTTGTCGCCGATTTGCGATTTCATCATCGAAAGAAGCCAATCGGCAACCGGTTTATTTTCGGCTTTATCCAATTCGGAAATCAGCAAATCGATTGCCTCATTGAGCATGGCGGTTTGATCCAATTCGATGTTATAATTGCCGGCCAATCCTATTTCACGAGTGAAAGCACGAATGGTTTGCTGAAAAAATCGATCAATCGTGCTCACCGAAAAAGCGGAATAATCATGAAGAATCGTTTCGAGTAAGTTTTTGGCTTTTAGACGAATGGATGTCTCATCCATTTCGAACTCTTTCATCAGATCGTCGAGATACCCGGACTTTCGATTTGTAGCAAGATGATAAAGCTCTTTCACGATGCGCGACTTCATTTCGTCCGTAGCCTTGTTGGTGAAAGTAACCGCGAGAATATGCTTATAATTGTTCTCGCCACGATACAGCAAACGAAGATACTCACCCGTCAGACGATGTGTTTTACCCGATCCGGCCGAAGCTTTATAAATATGCAAAACTTCGTTTTCAGATAACGCGTGATTTGGCATATCCCTCCTTTTGAAGAATGTCGAGCACTTTTTGTCGATGATCGCCCTGAATAATGATTTCGCCGTCCTTTGCCGAACCTCCCACTCCACACTTTACTTTCAACAACTTTGCAAGCGCCTGCAAATCGTCGTCTGAACCCGCAAAACCGGTAATCAGCGTAACAGCTTTTCCGTTTCGATGACGCTTGTCCAATTGGATTCGCAATTGCTGTTTTTCATTCGCAACAGTTTCAATCGACGATTTTTCATCCTCATGAAAATGATAATCGGGATCAGTGGAATAAACAATATCCGGTCTTTTTTTCCAGTCGTTCATTGTCTGAAATGTTTTTCCAAAGATATTATTTTTTACGCTTATGCCCAAGAAAAGTATTTCAGTATGGGGAAAAAAGTGTATTTTAGCATTTCCAATTGAGATAAACAGAAATTTATGAAAGATACCGTCCAAGTTCATTGCATCAATACGAACGAAAAAAAAGATGTTCCGATGGGGTCGTCACTCGAAGAGTTGATTGAAGTTTTCGGCGTAAAAATGCCGCATCTCATTGCCAATGCCAAAGTCAATAACAAAACCGAATCGCTTGCCTATCGCATTTATCGGCCTAAGCGCATCGAATACGTCGATATCAGCAATTCATCGGCGATGCGCACTTACGTTCGCTCGCTCTGTTTCATCCTTGCAAAAGCAGTGGACGATTTGTTCCCCGATGCTCAAATCTTCATCGAACATTCGGTTTCAAACGGATATTATTTTCAGATTGATGCCGGACAAATAATTGGCAAAGAACAGCTCGATAACATTCGCAAGCGAATGCACGAAATTGTAGATGCAGATATTCCTTTCGAATCTATCGAAGATGAAACGACCGATGTGGTAAAACTTTTTCGTAAGCATCGGATGGAGGACAAAGCGCTTTTGCTCGAGACATCCGATTTTCTCTACGCTCATTATTTCAGACTCGGCAATTACATCGATTATTACTATGGCTGTATCGTACCATCTACCGGTTATATCAAGCTTTTCGATATCCACCAATATAATGGAGGTTTTTTGCTTCAAGTTCCATCCCGTACCGAACCTGAACAACTTGCACCCATCGTGAAACAGGAAAAATTACTGAATGTGTATCGAGAGCATCTTAAATTTTTAAAAATAAGCAATTTGAATAATGTAGGCGACTTAAACAAAACCAAAATCGACGGAAGAATATCGGATGTAATTCAAATTTCTGAAGCTTATCAAGCCAAACAAATCAGCGAAATTGCAGCCCAAATTCGTCAAAAATATGACGAAGGGGTACGCCTAATTCTCATTTCGGGTCCGTCCTCGTCTGGGAAAACAACCTTTCGAAAACGTCTCGAAATTGAACTTTTTGTGGAAATGTTGAAGCCAAGCGGTCTTTCCCTCGACGATTATTTTGTGGAAAGAGATAAAACGCCTGTCGACGAATTCGGCGAAAAAGATTACGAATCGTTGTATGCGCTCGATTTGGATCTCTTCGAGGAAAATTTGCTTGCTCTGATGAACGGCAACGAAGTGGAATTGCCCAGTTATAACTTTGTATCGGGTAAACGCGAATTCAAAGGCGATCGTTTGAAAATGGATGCTAACAGCATTCTCATCGTCGAAGGCATTCATGCTTTGAATCCCGAACTCACCGAACGAATTCCGGCAATCAACAAATTTATGATTTATGTTTCGGCACTTACTTCGATCTCGCTCGACAATCACAACTGGATACCTGCTGCCGATAATCGCTTGCTGAGAAGGTTGGTTCGCGATTATCGGTATCGTGGTTATTCGGCCGCAGAAACAATTTCGCGCTGGGAAAGTGTTCGTCGAGGCGAAGAAAAATGGATTTTCCCTTTTCAGGAAAATGCCGATGTCATGTTCAATTCGGCCATGATATATGAGCTCGCTGCTATCCGCCGACATGCCGAACCCATCCTGCAACAAGTGCCCAAAACTGATCCGGAATATGCCGAAGCCTATCGTTTACTGAAATTTTTGAGCTATTTCAACTATATTACCGATCGCGAATTGCCTCCGACTTCGTTGTTGCGAGAATTTTTGGGAGGTAGCAGTTTCAGATATTGATTCCGTTTTTTTGAAGAAACCTATTACAAAAAACATGTCAGATATTATTTGTGCCATATCCACACCTCCCGGTATGGGAGCAATAGCCGTTATTCGCCTCTCGGGTGAAGGATGCATTGCTTTGACCGATACCTTTTTTCGTTCGCCATCAGGCAAAAAATTGGAGGACGTTGCACGCAACACCGTTCATTTCGGACAGATATATTTGAATGACGAACTTCTGGACGAAGTACTCGTAACGGTTTTTCGTGCGCCGCATTCCTTTACGGGAGAAGATATCGTTGAAATATCGTGTCATGGATCGTTGTATATTCAGCAAAAAATAATCGAAACGATTTTGCAGGCCGGTGCGCGCATGGCTCAAGCGGGTGAATTCACGCGACGTGCTTTCGGCAACGGTAAGTTCGATTTAAGTCAGGCCGAAGCAGTAGCCGACTTAATTGCATCGTCATCAAAGGCTGCACATCGTGTTGCGATGAATCAAATGCGAGGTGGATTTGCACAGCAGTTGGCGGTTTTGCGTGATGCATTGCTCCAATTTGTATCTCTTATCGAGCTCGAGCTCGATTTTTCGGAGGAGGATGTTGAATTTGCCAATCGCGAAAAATTGCTTGAACTCGCCACAAAAATTGAAACGGATATTTCACACCTTATCCAATCTTTTCAACTGGGAAATGCCATTAAAAATGGCATTCCGGTTGCCATTATCGGCGAAACCAACGCAGGAAAATCGACGTTGCTCAACCTCTTGCTCAATGAAGAAAAAGCCATCGTTTCGGAAATTCACGGAACGACGCGTGATGTAATAGAAGATACGGTAAACATTCAAGGGATTGTATTTCGATTGATCGATACTGCCGGCATTCGCGAAACTAACGACGCCATCGAAACAATGGGTATCGAAAGGACATTCAAAAAAATAGAACAGGCATCTATCGTATTATGGATGATTGATCTGACAACGCCGATTGATCAAATTGAGCGAATGGCGCAATCACTGGCTTCATCACTTGCCGATAAAAAAGTGATCATGCTCTTTAACAAATCCGATTTAGTGTCTTCGGATGAAATTCAGTCAAAATTGGGCGTTTTTCCAAACTTGAAAGCCGAGCGATTGCCAATTTCAGCCAAAAAAAACATCAATTTCGACCAACTTCAAAAGCTATTGGTGGATGCAGCAAATTTTCCGGAAATCGGCGAACAAGATATTATTGTTACCAATCTCCGTCACTACGAAGCCTTGAAAAACGCTCAAGCAGCTATTCATCGCGTTATCGATGGACTTAATTCGGGGATTACAGGCGATTTCCTCAGTCAGGATATTCGCGAATGCATGTTTTATTTGGGAGAAATTACCGGTCAAATCACTACCGACGAGATTTTAGGATCGATTTTCTCGAAGTTTTGCATCGGAAAATAGTTGAAAAAACTGTCAGATAGATAGATTGGATCTTCCCCCTCTCACCCTATCCTTCCCCAATCGTAACGATTGCCGGAGAGACGGTTCAGCTGCTGACGAAGAACCTGGTGATCGGGTTGTTCGAGTTTGGGGTCGTGTTGGATAATGCTTTCGGCTATTTCGCGAGCTCGATAAAGGATGGAACTGTCACGCACCAAATCGGCAATTTTCAGGCTGAAAGGTATGCCGCTTTGCTGAGTTCCTTCCAAATCGCCCGGCCCGCGTAATTTGAGATCGGCTTCGGCTATCACAAAACCGTCGTTGCTCTCGGTCATGATTTCCATCCGCTTACGCGTATCGGCCGACAACTCATAGGGAGTGATGAGGATGCAGTACGACTGATCGGCACCGCGCCCTACCCTGCCACGCAACTGATGTAGCTGCGACAAACCAAAACGTTGCGCACTTTCGATAACCATCACCGAAGCATTCGGCACATTCACTCCTACTTCGATAACCGTTGTCGAAACCATGATTTGAGCTTCGTTGGCAACAAAACGACGCATCACTTCATCCTTTTCGGCAGGCTTCATTCTGCCATGCATTTTGCAAACGGTAAACTCGGGAAAAACCTGACAAATGTGTTCGTAACCTTCTTCCAGATTTTTTAAATCAAGCTTCTCACTTTCTTCTATCAACGGATAAACAATATATATTTGCCTCCCCGCTTGAATTTGTTGACGGATAAACTGATAGAGTTGACCTCTATTTTTATCGAACCGATGAAGCGTTTTCACCGGTTTGCGACCGGGTGGAAGCTCGTCGATGATGGAAACATCCAGGTCACCGTAAACCGTCATTGCAAGGGTTCGCGGAATAGGCGTAGCGGTCATCACAAGCACATGAGGCGGATGTTCGTTTTTGGTCCACAATTTGGCACGCTGCGCTACCCCAAACCGATGCTGCTCGTCAATAACCACAAAACCCAGATTGCGAAACTGCACCACATCTTCTATCAATGCATGTGTTCCGATCAGAATATCGATATCACCCGACAGCAAATCGGCGTGAATTTTTTCCCGTTCCTTCGGTCTGGTCGATCCGGTAAGCAATGCCACCTTCACATCCATATCGGCCAGAAGTTGAGAAAACGTTCCGAAATGCTGCGAAGCAAGAATTTCGGTGGGAGCCATCAAACACGTTTGAAATCCATTATCGATGGCAATCAGCATGCACATCAGCGCTACAAGCGTTTTTCCGCTTCCTACATCGCCCTGCAGCAAACGATTCATCTGCTTTCCCGTAGCCGTATCCTTGCGAATTTCCTTAATCACCTTTTTTTGGGCATTCGTCAGCGGAAAAGGGAGATGCTTTTCGTAAAAAGTATTGAAATGTTTTCCCACTTTTCTGAAAACAAATCCATTAAGCTTCGCCTTGCGGTCGGCAGCATAGCGCACAATATTCAGCTGGATATAAAACAACTCCTCGAATTTGAGGCGGTATTCGGCATCGCGCAGAAGAACGGGATTTTTGGGGAAATGTATATTTTCTATCGCATCGTGATAAGGCATCAGATGAGCCGCTTGCAAAACATCAGGCGAAAGCGTCTCGGGAAGGCGATCGTGAATCATCGCAAAGGCATTTCCCATGATTTGGTGAATCGCTTTTGAATGGAGAAAACGATTCTTCATTTTCTCCGTCGTGTTGTACATAGCCATCAAACCTTCGGGGCGATCGGCTTCACTCAGGTAAGGATCGATTTCGGGATGAGCGATGTTCCATCGATTGTTGAACAAGGTCGGTTTGCCAAAAACAATATATTCCTGATTGAGTTTGTATTTGTTTTCGATATATTTCAACCCCTGAAACCACACCAAATCGATGAATCCGGTACCATCGGTGAAATGGGCAACTAATCGTTTTTTTCGGCCTTCACCGAAGGTTTCGAACGACATGATTTTTCCCTTCAACTGAATAAAAGGCATGCTGCCATCGATTTCGTGCACATAGTACATCCGACTGCGATCAACATAACGATAGGGATACCAGCGCAACAAATCGCCAAGCGTGAACACATCAATTTCCTTATTCAGTATTTCGGCTTTTTTGGGGCCGACTCCGGGAACAAATTTTATGTCGGTTTGAAGAATGTCCATTACATCATAAGTTTCACAGAGTATCACTGAGGGTCACAGAGAATCACAGAGGGTCACAGAGAATCACAGAGATAAGAAAATATTTTCTGCAATTCCGTCACTAAAAAATATTCGTTTTAAAAATTAATCAACCTTTAAGATACAAATATATTCACTTTGTAGAAAAAACACAAGGAGCACAAAGTTTTCCTCTGTGCCCCTCTGTGTATCTCTCTATAAATCATCGTTTATCAGTACTACCACGCAAACAAGGGATATTGTTTCATCGTGGCATTCACTTTCTCGCGAACGGATGCGATCGTTTTCTCGTTTTCCACGTCCGAAAGTACCGTATCGATCATCTCCACAATTTCGCCCATAAAATCTTCTTTCAAACCGCGCGTGGTGATGGCAGGCGTACCGAAGCGTAATCCCGATGTCTGGAATGGGCTGCGACTGTCGAACGGAACCATGTTTTTGTTGGTTGTAATATCGGCCGAAACCAATGCCTTTTCGGCAACTTTCCCCATGAGATCCGGAAATTTTGTGCGAAGATCCACCAAAATGCAATGGTTATCCGTTCCCCCCGATACCACATTATATCCTTTATCCATAAATGCCTGAGCCATAACGGCCGCATTTTTTTTCACCTGCTTCTGATAGGTTTTAAATGAATCGTCGAGTGCTTCACCAAAAGCAACGGCTTTGGATGCAATCACATGCTCGAGTGGTCCGCCCTGCATTCCGGGAAAAACAGCCGAATCGAGAATGGCCGACATCATCTTTATTTCTCCTTTAGGTGTTCTCAGCCCCCACGGATTTTCGAAATCTTTTCCCATCAGAATGATTCCGCCACGAGGACCGCGCAACGTTTTGTGCGTAGTTGAGGTAACGATGTGTGCATGTTTCAACGGATTTTCGAGCAGTCCGGCAGCAATCAATCCGGCCGGATGCGCCATATCTACCATGAAAATAGCCCCGATTTCATCGGCAACCTTGCGAATGCGTGCATAGTCCCATTCACGAGTATAAGCTGAAGCACCGGCAATAATCAACTTGGGACGTTCGGCACGTGCAACGCTTTCGAGTTGGTCGTAATCGACCTGTTGATTGTCTTCACGAACATTATAGGCAAGCGCATGAAACATCAGACCGGAAAAGTTTACAGGCGAACCGTGTGACAAGTGTCCACCGTGCGAAAGATTCAGTCCCAAAAACTTGTCGCCGGCTTTGAGGCAAGCCAAAAAAACAGCACCGTTGGCTTGTGCTCCCGAATGCGGCTGCACATTCACCCACTCGGCATTGAAGAGTTTTTTGAGACGATCGATGGCCAGTTGTTCGCTCATATCTACTACTTCACAGCCGCCATAATAACGTTTTCCTGGATAACCCTCGGCATATTTGTTCGTCAAAACCGAACCCATCGCTTCGAGCACCTGATCGCTCACAAAATTTTCGGAGGCAATCAACTCAATTCCCTTCAGTTGTCGTTGTTTTTCTTTTTCGATAATCTCGAAAAGTTGAGAATCTCTTTTCATTTGAACTTGATTATTGTGATTGAAAATTACATATCGTTTTCGATTCAAAAAAAGCAGTCGATTGATGTTTAAATACTATTCAATATTTTAAAATATTGAATAACTGACATTTACAATTAGAATAGAATCGTGCCCTATTAGCATGAATCAGACTACAAATGTACAGAAAGTTTTATATAAATTTGCAGTTATCGATACCAAATGCAAGAAGCCAAACAATAGGGACACTTTCCATATTTTTTGCAGAAAGAGCCTGAATAATATTTTTGATCGTTACGACAATCCGTTCATCGTGAATTAGGCTTTCAGCCCATAAAAAACGACATTGTTTGATTGTCCCGATCATTTCAAAAGTTGTATCGAATTCAGGCTATACATTGATTAAAAAGTTAAGGGATATTTCACATTGTATAACAAATTATTATCCGTAAAAACAAACAAGGAAGTACGGTGTTGGTACGGAGTTAGTATGGACTTAATACGAAGGAAATACTGCAAGAGCATGTCACAAAACCGCAAACATTTATTCATATATTTAAACAATATATAACCAAATACAAGAATAAAAGTAATATAGAATACAGTGGCAGTGAAGCAAAAATTTAAACTTCTTCGAAACGAGCGGTGAAAAAACGCAATTGTTTGGGTTCATAAACAAAACGCAGTCCGCGAATCTGATCTCTTTTGCGAAACAAATTGATGACAGCTTCGGCCACAACATCCATGTGACGATAAGTGTAAACCCTGCGAGGAATAGTCAGACGAACCGTTTCGAGTTTTGGATAATGATTCTCGCCGGTTTTTGGATCGCGCCCGGCAGAAACGATCCCCCGCTCCATACTGCGAACACCTGATTCGAGATAAAGATTAGCTGCCAGACTTTGTGCGGGAAACTGTTCTTGATTGAGATGCGGGCAAAAACGACGAGCATCGAGAAAAACTGCATGCCCACCCACCGGTTCGATAATCGGAATGCCGGCTTGTTTGAGATTCTCGCCCAGATATCGCACTTGAAGCACGCGATGACGAATATAATCGAACTGCATCGATTCGCGCAGACCGATAGCCATTGCTTCCATATCGCGGCCCGCCATGCCGCCATAAGACGGCATACCTTCGTAAACAACTACCAATTCCTTGGCCTGCTCGAACAATTCGTCGTCGTTCATGCAAAGAAAACCACCAATGTTCACCAGGCAATCTTTTTTACCACTCATCGTGCAACCGTCGGCGTAACTGAACATCTCGTGCACAATTTCGGCAATGGTTTTGTCGGCATATCCTTCTTCCTGCTCCTTGATGAAAAAAGCATTTTCAACACAGCGTGTTGCATCGAAAAATATGTCGATGCCATATTGACGAGCAAGTTTGTGCACCTCGCGCATATTTTTCATCGATACAGGTTGGCCTCCGGCCATATTTACGGTAACGGCAAGACAAATGTACGCAATATTTTCGGCGCCATGTTCGTCGATCAACCGTTGCAGTTTAGCCAGATCGATATCGCCCTTGAAAGGTACGTTCAGTTGTGCATCATGCGCTTCATCGCGAATTACATCCACAAAAATCCCTCCGTTTCGTTCCTGATGATAACGCGTGGTAGTGAAATACATGTTTCCGGGAACATACTGACCCGGCTTGATGTGGATTTGCGAGAGCAAATTCTCTGCGCCACGTCCTTGATGAGTAGGCACAATATGCTTGAAACCAAAAAGTTCCTGTACTGTTTCCTGCAGATGAAAAAAGTTGCGACTGCCGGCATAAGCTTCGTCACCCATCATAATGCCGGCCCATTGACAATCGCTCATGGCATTAGTGCCACTATCGGTTAACAAATCGATATAAACATCTTCCGAATTGATAAGAAAAGTGTTGTAACCTGCATCTCTGATGATTTGTGCACGCTCGTCACGCGTATTCATTTTTACCGTCTCTACAGCTTTGATGCGAAAAGGTTCGGCAGGAAAATTGTCGTAATTCATAATAGCATTATTTAAGAAAATTGGTTTATTTTTCTTTACAAATGTATAGCATTATGACCAAATATCAAAGAATAATGACAGTATTTTTATCAAAATATCAATTTAAGGCATAAATGAAAAACCGTAACGTAAGAATTAACGGTTTTCCTTATGAAACAGCATTCCATTGGCCTGAGCGGTAGGCATCACAATCATATCGTTGATATTGACGTGTGGCGGACGCGAGACACAAAACCAAATGCACTCTGCGATATCTTCGGCAACCAGATTTTCGAAGCCATCATACACCTGATCGGCACGTTGTTGGTCGCCGTGAAAACGCACAAGCGAAAATTCCGTTTCCACTGCTCCCGGACAAATTTGAGTCACCCTTATATTATAGGGTAACATATCTATACGCATGGCTTTGGAGATAGCATCCACCGCATGTTTGCTCGCACAGTAAACATTTCCATTGGGATATACTTCTTTACCTGCAATGGAGCCAATGTTGATGATTTGTCCCTGTTTGCGATCGATCATTCCGGGCGCAATTGCTCGCGTAACGTAAAGCATTCCCTTTACATTGGTATCAATCATGCGTTCCCAATCGTCGATATCGCCTTCCTGTATAGGCGACAAACCGGCAGCCAACCCGGCATTATTGATCAAAACATCCACATCCCTCCATTCGGAAGGCAAACGACCTAAATATATTTCGACTTCGTGCCTGTCGCGAACATCAAAAGCCAAAGGTAATACACGTATGGAGGTTGATTGAAGTTTGTCGGCAAGCAATTCGAGACGATCGGAACGGCGTCCGGTGATAATAACATTCCATCCTTCATTTGCAAATTTCATGGCGGCGGCTTCTCCTATTCCGGAAGTAGCACCGGTAATCAATGCTATTTTGTTCATAGATTATTGAATTTAAATCGAACCAAAAGTACCAAAAAAAAGCTGAAAACATCAAAAGTAGCAAGAAAAAAAGTAATTTTACGACCGAATATTAACTTCAGACACTATGAAACCTGACTTTGTAACTGTCAAAACCTTCAACTTTCCGTCAGAAGTGGCGGTAGTACAATCTTACATGGATATGCGAGGAATCGAAACCTATCTAAAAAATATGACATCGAATCGATTAGCTTATACTTTAGGCGACATTGAGATGCAAGTAAAAAGCGAAGATGCCGAGATCGCAAAACAAGCCCTGATTGAAGGGGGATTTGCAAAACCGGAAGACTTTGAAGAATAAACAGACAATGAATATTAATTGAAAAATATGGAACAACAGTCGATTGAACAGTCTATAAATAAAAAGCAACGCTACACGTTGATAGGATTGATTGTAGTGTTGGGTTTGATTCTTTTTAACCAAACGCGCCCCTACATGAGCGGCCTTTTAGGCGCATTCACACTCTATGTGCTACTGAACAGGCAGATGGTTTTTTTGAGCGAAAAACTAAAATTTGGAAAAGCTTTCAGCGCAATCATACTTTTATTGGAAGCATTTCTCTTTTTTCTGTTGCCACTCACAGGCGTAGCATTGTTGGTAATAGATACGTTATCGGGCATACATATTGACCCGCAGCTGATTTTGGAACAAACAACAGGGTTCATAAACAAAATGGAAAGCCGATTACATGTCGAGATTTTTACACCCCAAAACCTATCCATGCTTCCCAAACTGGGAAGCAATTTGATACAAATCCTCGGATCGAGTGTTTATTCACTTTCCATCAACGCAATCGTTATTATTTTTGTGCTTTACTTCATGCTTTACAACTATCAATCGTTCGGGAAAATTATTCGCGAAATAATTCCGTTCAATGAGGAAAACAAGCAAATTCTTGCCGAGGAAACCCGATCGATTATCAAAGCAAATGCGATTGGGATACCGCTTTTGGCAATCATTCAAGGCCTTGTGGCATATTTGGGATATGTTTTTTTCGGCACATCCAATCCTTTACTTTTCGGAATTTTTACGGCATTTGCCACCATCCTTCCGGTTGTGGGAACCACCATTGTATGGCTTCCATTGGCCATAGTACTTTTTGTTCAAGGTAACATAGTTGGTGGAATAGGACTTGCCTTATATGGTGCGATTGCAATTAGTGGCGTGGATAATGTGATACGATTTCTACTACAAAAACAATTGGCCGATATTCACCCGCTGATCACTATTTTCGGCGTTTTCATCGGGATTCCGATGTTTGGATTTTGGGGAGTGATATTTGGCCCGTTGTTGCTTTCACTTTTCTTGCTGTTTTTCAACATGTACCGCTACGAATATATTCCCGGCTCGACTGCCGAACCCCGGGTTACAACCAAAATGAAGGTACAACAAGTAAAATTGCCTTCTGTCAAGAAAAAACAAAAAAATGAAACGACTCCGAATAAAAAATAATATAACAGCACTGTTTTTCGGCATTTTCGTCCTTCTGATTATTGGTTGCACGGGAAAGCAAAAGTCCTCCAATTCATCATCGGAAAGTCAGCCGCATTCGTTCACGGCCATTAAATATGCCAAAGGTTTTCGGATAGAACATTTTGATGGATACACACGCCTGACAATTCTCAATCCCTGGAATAATTGGACTCCGTATCAAACTTACAATCTTTACAAAACGAACGGGGATAAACTTCCATCTGAAGGAACAAATCTGAAAATTCCATTGGAATCAATTGTCGTGAACACATTCGCCTATTTTGATTTTTTAGAGCAATTAGGTCAAATTGACAAGATCACAAGTATAACCGATGGATTCAGAGTTTACAATCCTAATATTCTGCGACGAATTGCAAAAGACAGCATCGCGGATTTGGGTGATCCCTTTAAAATAAATCTCGAAAAAACCATCGCTCTAAAACCCAATGCTATCCTTACGTCGGCTTACGCCCAACGCGATCAGTATTCGGAACGACTCGTCCAAGCCGGTATACCGGTTATTTACAACCTCGAATGGATGGAAAACTCGCCACTGGCTCGTGCAGAGTGGATAAAAATGATAGCCGTATTTTTCGATAAGGAAGCGGACGCAGACCGTATTTTCGACCAAATTGAAAAACGATATCTGAAAGTGAAGGAAAAGGTTGGCGGGGTTGAAAAAAAATATTCGGTTATGGCCGGCGATAATTTTCAGGGAACATGGTACGTGCCCGGCGGACGAAGTTTTAACGCCTGCCTGTTTCGTGATGCCAATCTCAATTATTATTATGAGGACGACCACAATAGTGGCAGCATTGGACTGGACATCGAAACCATCCTGACACAATTTGGAAAAGCCGATTATTGGTTTGGGTGTACGGCGGATTCGTACGAAGAGCTCAATGAAAAGGATCCAAAATACAAACTGCTAAAATCGGTGAAGGATAAGCACGTTTTCAACAACAAAAACAGGGTAACACCCTCGGGAGGCAACGATTTTTTTGAAAGCGCCATAGCCAATCCCGATTTGATTCTTTCGGACTTCATCAAAGCAGTTTATCCCGCACTTCTGCCACAATACCATTTCACATACATCAAACCCCTCAAAACGGATAATGCATTGTGAAACGAAATGCCATACTTTTTTCAATTCTCGTAATCCTGCTCTTAACAGCTTTTTTTTGCGATCTTTTCGTGGGAAATGCTCACATATCGATACGCGAAACATGGGCTGCACTTTGGGGAAGCTCGGGCGATGCCATCACCGACGAGATAGTGCGGAACTATCGAATGCCTAAAGCCCTGACATCGATTCTTGCCGGAGCATCTTTATCAGTGGCCGGCTTGCTTATGCAGACATTGTTTAGAAATCCGCTTGCCGGTCCCGATGTATTGGGAGTTAGCGCCGGTGCCGGATTGGGTGTGGCTTTACTGACCATGCTGAACGGTTCTTTTCTTTATCCGATAATTTCTACGCTTGGGAGCATGGCTCAAGTGATTGCAGCTATCGCAGGAGCGGCACTCACACTTCTGCTCATTTTGTTCGTCTCTTCTCGAATCAATGATTCGATCACCATCTTGGTGTTAGGTATGATTTTCGGATACGTTGCAAGTGCAGCAGTCACCATCTTGCAAAGTTTTGCAGATCCCGATTCGTTGAAAGTATTTGTTACATGGACGTTTGGGAGCACGAGCAACGTCACGTGGAACAAAATGCCTATCATGGCAGGGATTGTGATCATCGGAATATTGTCTTCTTTTTTTCTACAAAAAAATCTTAACAGTCTGCTTTTAGGCGAACATTATGCCTCGACTGTTGGTTTAAATATAAAATCGATACGCATTGTACTTATCACAATAACGGCACTCGTAACAGGCACCATTACTGCATTCACCGGGCCAATCGCATTTGTTGGTGTCGTAATTCCGCATTTTGCCAGAGCTCTTTTCGGTACTGTCAATCATAGAATCGTGATTCCTGCAACACTCCTATCCGGAGGCATTTTGATGATCATCTGCGACATCATATCACAGGTGACTATATCGAATCGAACGCTTCCGATCAATGCGGTTACAGCATTGTTTGGAGCACCGATGATCATTTGGATTGTATTAAAAAGGAAAAAACTTTAAATTCATAATATAAATATTTTCTATAATATATTTTTGGATATTTATTTTGAATATATCAAAATACTTTATATATTTGCATCAGTTATAAATATTAATAATTAAAACAAAGTGCATTATGAAAACATTAGATTACACACAGTTAGAAGCCAAAACGGCTAAAAACGTGGCAGAAGAGTTGCAAACCTTATTAGCCGATTTTCAGGTATTCTATACGAATATGCGCGGTTTTCATTGGAACGTGAAAGGTCGCGGATTTTATCAGTTGCATGAGTTGTTCGAAAAAATGTACGACGACGCAGCCGAAAAAATAGATGAGATCGCAGAACGAATCCTCATGTTGGGAGAAGTTCCTGCACACAATTTCAGCCATTATCTGAAAGCTTCTCAGATTAAAGAAAGCGGAGTAGTAAGCGATCCTGATGAAATTGTAAAACTCATACTCGAATCATTGAAAATATTAATATCGCAAGAAAGAAAAGTTCTCGACCTGGCAGCAGAAGGCTCCGACGAAGTAACGGTAGCGATGATCAGCGATTTTTTGACGGAACAAGAAAAAAGCGTTTGGATGCTTACCTCTTATCTTGCCTAAGCAAAAAAAATATCTTTAAAGGCGACTTCTTCGGGTCGCCTTTTTTTGTTTTCTGCCCATAAAATACTGCAAAATATCTGGCACTATTTTTGCATCTCTTTTATATAATAAAATTATAAGTATATTTGTAGTCGATACATGCTACGAAAGGGAATAAAAATGGAAAATAATTTTTCACAAAGAGTCCGCGACATCATGGCTTACAGCCGTGAAGAAGCAGGGAGACTCCAAAACAATTATATCGGACCCGAACATCTAATGCTCGGCATACTTCGCAATGGAGAAGGGATGGCAATTCAGGTGCTGCAAGATTTCGACGTAGATCTCCAAGCTCTGAAAGAAAATATCGATTTGCATATTCGTCAGGTGCAGGAGCCATATGAAGGTACGGGTGAACTTGTAATCAATAAGAATACGGAAAAAGCTTTAAAAATGAGCATATTGGAAGCAAGACTGACAAAAAGTACGGAAACCGATTCGGAACACATTTTGCTTGCTCTGCTCAAAGATTCGAACACGCTCATATATACAATTTTAAAGCAATTTCACTTGGATTATGCAAGTACCTTTTTGTATATCAAGAACCTACTCGAAGATCGTCAGGGAAACGGAGAGGCAGACAGCCCCACAATGGGGCCTAATTTCACGGATGACGACGACGATGACATGTCCGAAAGATCATCTTTCAACCCAGGCAGTCATGGAGGATCACCACAAGCCAAAACATCAGATACTCCCGTTCTCGACAATTTCGGTACCGACATCACACGAGCTGCAATGGAAAACCGACTCGATCCTGTGGTCGGTCGTGAAAAAGAAATCGAGCGTATCGCTCAGATTTTGAGTCGTCGCAAGAAAAACAATCCCGTCCTCATCGGCGATCCGGGAGTTGGAAAGTCGGCCATTGTTGACGGACTGGCATTGCGCATCGTACAGAAGAAGGTATCGCGCACACTGTTCGATAAACGTGTCATAGCTCTCGATATGGCATCGATAGTCGCAGGAACAAAATATCGCGGACAATTTGAGGAACGTATCAAGGCAATTTTGAACGAACTTTCGAAAAATCCAAATATCATCCTGTTCATCGACGAAATACATACCATTGTAGGTGCCGGAGGTGCTGCAGGATCTCTTGATGCCGCCAATATGCTGAAACCGGCATTGGCAAGGGGGGAAATACAGTGCATCGGGGCAACTACGCTGGACGAATATCGCAAGAACATCGAAAAAGACGGTGCATTGGAACGTCGTTTTCAAAAAGTAATTGTCGATCCAACCTCACCCGAGGAAACATTATTGATTTTGAAAAACATCAAGGAACGTTACGAAGAGCACCACAACGTCAGATATACCGACGCAGCACTTGAAGCTTGCGTGAAACTGACAGACAGATACATCAGCGACCGCACCTTTCCCGATAAGGCAATCGATGCTCTTGACGAAGCAGGAGCAAGAGTTCACATTTCGAATATTGTAATTCCAGAGACTATCCAGAAGTTGGAAGCCGAACTGAAAGAGGTTGAACAGCTGAAAACAGAAGCCGTCAAGGCTCAAAAATACGAATTGGCTGCCAGCTACCGCGACAAACAGCGTCAGCTGCTGCTTGCACTCGAAGCCGAGGAGGAACGTTGGCAGAAAGAAATCAAGGAAAAGCCCGAAATTGTGGACGAAGATAAAGTTGCCGAAGTGGTCGCAATGATCTCGGGAGTTCCCGTTCAGCGTATTGCACAAGCCGAAGGCGAACGCCTCATCGAAATGAAAGATGTGCTGAAATCGCAAGTCATCGGGCAGGATGAAGCGATCGACAAGGTCGTTAAAGCCATTCAACGCAACCGGGTAGGACTGAAAGATCCGAATAAACCCATCGGCACATTCATGTTCCTGGGACCGACGGGAGTAGGCAAAACCCATCTTGCCAAAAAATTGGCCGAATTTCTGTTTGATTCGCCCGAGAATCTCATTCGCATCGATATGAGCGAATATATGGAAAAATTCAACGTTTCGCGCCTCGTAGGAGCACCTCCGGGATACGTAGGATATGAAGAAGGCGGACAATTGACAGAAAAAGTACGACGTCGTCCCTACTCTGTAGTTTTGCTCGATGAAATCGAAAAAGCACACCCTGATGTCTTCAATCTTTTACTTCAGATTTTGGACGAGGGACATATAACCGATAGCTTGGGCAGAAAAATCGACTTTAAAAACACGATTTTGATCATGACCTCCAATATCGGTACACGACAATTGAAAGATTTTGGGCGCGGAATCGGATTTAATACGGTCGCGAATGTTGCTGACGCCGAATATTCGCGAGGAATCATTCAGAAAGCCCTCAACAAGGCATTTGCGCCCGAGTTTCTGAATCGTGTGGACGACATTATCATGTTCGATCAGCTCAGCAAAGAATCGATTTTCAAAATCATCGATTTGGAATTGAAAGGACTTTATAAAAGAATCGCCGAACTTGGTTATCAGGTTACGATTACCGAAGCTGCCAAAGAATTCCTTGCCGAAAAAGGTTATGATGTACAATTTGGAGCCCGCCCGCTCAAGCGAGCCATTCAAAAATACATCGAAGACGAAATGGCCGAAATGATACTGAGAACGAGTATCAAAGAAGGAGAAACGCTCGTAATTGATTTTGACAACGAAACCAAACAAATCACGATGAAAGTTGCCAATAATCAAATAGAGCAGCCAAGCAAGAACAAAGCCTGAAACTTTTAACGGAATCCCTCTTATCTATTAAACCGCCTGAAATTCATAAAACGGGCGGTTTAATTTTGAGGGATCATTTAGTTTCCAGAGCAAATTGCGGAAACAATAACCCGTGTAATGTTGTTAAATGAATTCACCCGGAATTAAAATTCGATAGTAAAAATGACTGAACAAAAGATGAAAGTTGAAGTATGGACGGATATTATGTGTCCTTACTGCTACATAGGCAAAAAACATTACGAAAAAGCACTTGCCCAATTCGATCATGCCGACGAGATAGAGCTTGAATGGAAAGCTTATCAACTCAACCCCGATTTGCCGGGTAATGGACATGGAATTCCGGTATCGGAATATCTGATAAATATGGGGATGTCGGAAGAAAGTTTGAAACAAATGTATAAAGGAATCGAACAGCTCGCCAACGAAGCAGGCGTCAAATTCAATCTTCCGAATGCCTTTGCAGCAAACACTCGCGACGCTCACCGATTGATAAAAATGGCTGCTCAAAAAGGGACAGACACTATCGTTGTTACTCTGTTGGGAAAAGCTTATTTTGAAGACGGCCTCGATTATAGCGATCCCGATTTACTGATTTCGATTGGAAAAGATGCCGGTTTGGACGAAGCCGAAATTCGCCAAATGTTGGCAAGCGACGATTTTTTATACGAAATAAAACAAGATATGCAAGAAGCGGCAAATTTGGGGTTCGATACCGTTCCAACTTTTCTAATGGATCGCAGGCAGGCGATAATCGGATCTGAACCGGTAGATTTGTTTGTGAAAGTGCTTAACAAAGCATACAACGACCGGAAAAACCGTTTGGAAAAGGAAGAGCTGAGCATAACGAAAGGGCAATCGTGTTCGGCTGACGGAATGTGCGAAATTTGAAAACATCATACCCAAAAAACGTTTTTCTTTCATGGAATTTTTAAAAATAAAACCATTGGATACCATTCGGTGGAACGAAGTTTGGAAATTGTACGAAGAGAGTTTTCCCCTTGCCGAACGACGCAAAATGGAAGACCATATTCGTGCATCGGAAAACCGACAATTCTTTCCTCTTTCGGCATGGGATGAAGACCGGTTGATTGGAATTATATTTTATTGGGAATGGGATACCTATCGTTATATCGAATATCTTGCGGTTAATCCCGAAATTAGAAGTCAGGGATTCGGATCGCAAATACTTCGATCGATTTGTGATTCGGGGCACACCATTATTCTCGAAATCGATCCACTCGTAAACGATTTGTCGGTACGCCGCCTGCAATTTTATGAAAGAGCCGGATTTACGCTTACGCCTTATCGATTCGTGCATTTGCCTTACCGATTAGAAGCGGAGCCTCAGGAGCTACTTATCTTGAGTTACCCTAAAATGATTACCAAAGAACAACACGAGGAATTCGTACATTTCTTGGAAACGACCATTATTCGCTATTGCGAAGGACATCGATTGAGCCTTCCCAACGAGTGAAATCAATCCGCAAAAAGCGAGCGCAAACTCGCAAGAGTCGATTCCATCACTTTTTCGGTTAGCAAGGAACTGCTTGAAACAGGATATACGACGATTTGAACAGTCAAATCGTCGTTCATTTTTACATATCCGCCGATACCCCAAGCCATTATCCGCGAATCAGTTCTAAATTTAAGAACATGATTTTTTCGGTCGGAAAAGGAAACGATCCAACGACGATCGATACGTTGCAAGACATCATCGAATGGATGACTGCTGCGCGGATTGATACGAAACACAGCTTCTCTCTGTCCTTTAAACCGAGGAGGATTTAGATCGTCGGATTCCATATAATCGAGCCTTTTATAAAATATTGCCGTTATAAATGCAGGTGGAAGCACACAAAAAAGAAGAAATCCACCCGTCAGCATCCATCCATTTACACTTTCACCCAAAATCGGCAAAATTATCACCGAAAAAGGGAAATAAATAAGAGATAATATCGCAATCCAATAAATCAAAAGTTGCGTTGTGAATTTCATTGTTCCAAATATTTATCAATGAAGTTCCGGCAAAGCAATTTCTTCGGTAACTTCTATTTTTTCAAAACCCAGTCCTTGTAATAAAGCACTAATTGCAAGTTTTGCCTGTTCATTAGCTTCCTTAAGTATTCCCTGTTTGAGGGCATCGTCAATCATCGTATTTTTTTCTTTTTTCAAAGCTTCATTGTAATCCGTGATTTTGATCGGATTAAAGGCATTTTGACTTTCGTCGTACACTTTTACCGAATTTTCGTCGATAACCGTATCCAAAATTTCAGCTTTCGGAAGCGATACGTGCACACTTCGGTTATCGACATCAACTTTGATCCGACTAAAATCGACCCCTGCCTTAACATACCCACCATATTTAATCAAAAAAGATTTTTCGGTAAGCGGAACATTGATATTGAGTATTTTGTAGTAATCTTTGTAACTGATAACGCCGGTGTAGTTGTATTTGACGAGTGACAACTCTTGCAAATAAACAATTTTGCTTAAAACCATATCACTCGTATATTCCTCAGTCTTTGTAGATTTTGATTGGTTCATTATCAGCAAAACCAAAAGAATGATAGTTGTACCGATAAAAAAAACAGTCAGATAATTGATTTTTGGCCTGCACCCATTATTTAACGGATTTTTCATTTCAGTTTACTTATTTCTTTTCTTGTAATAGACCCACGATACAACTATTATGGCCAACACAAGGAGAACGGTCAAAATATATTTCCAATAATTTACAACAAATTTGACGATGAGATAGATCAAAATTAAAACCAATATAACCGCAAGTGTTTTCCACACGATGGAAAAAATCTTCTGTTGCTTTTGTTTTTTCAGTTTTCTCTCGTCGGGCACCTCCTCTTCGTTTAATGTCGCATAAACGATTTCTTCATCAGCATCCACGTAACCGGCATGCACCGAATAATGACGTCCAGCATCATTTTCCGATATGGATGAAGCGTCATCTGCATGTGCATCGGTGTTTTTTGGGGAATCAAGCTCGTCAACATTTTCACTTGAAAGATCCATATCGACAGGTTGTCCGGAATTTTCCACATCTGCCTGTATGGACAACGGATGAGATGAAGAGGCCGAGAGAGTGGATTTGTTAATGATAAAATCGACACGACGCGAAGCGCGCGAAGTATCGAAATCGTTCGTACGAACCATTTCCAAAAGCTCATCCTCAATTTCGGGATACTTGACCATTAGAGATTTGCATGCTTCTGCAAAATCGCTAAATCGCCGTATCCTACTCAGATTCTGCTTCATCGTTTCGTCATCTTGCGAAGTGGTCTCAAGAATCTTGTCCGCAATCGCCAATTTTATACGTTCCATCAGTTGATTATATTTTTAGGTTTCACAAAAATAGTCATTCCATAATGACAAAAGAAGTTTTAACTAAATTTTATGATGCCGAAAATAGACATTTCTGTTAAAATACTAATTTACATGTAAAATAATCTTTACATTTGTAGCGATATTTAAGAAAAATGAATTCATATTCAGATATAAAGCAATTTAACGAATTATTCAACGAATACTACGAACGAATCGTACGATTTGCCAAGAGTTATGTACGGGATCTTGCCGTTGCTGAGGATTTCGCTTCAGAAGCTTTTGCTGCTTTTTGGGAAAATCGAGCCATTCTTTCGGACGAAACAAATCCACGGGCTTATATTCTGACCATTGTAAAGAACAAATGCATGAATTATCTGAAACATGAGCAAATACGTTTAAAGGTAGAAAGAGAACTCAACAACCACTCAGAGTGGGTATTCACAACAAATCTGAACACGTTGGAAGCGTGCGATCCCGATTTCATTTTTTCAGATGAAATTCAGCATATCCTGAATGAGACACTCGAAAAAATGCCACAAAAAACCCGTCAGATTTTTTTTCTCAATCGCTTCGACGGACTATCTTATAACGAAATTGCCCTGAAAATGGATGTAAGCCAAAAAACCATCGAATTTCATATTTCAAAAGCGCTCCGTGCGCTCCGATTCGCTCTGAAGGACTTTATCTGCCTACTTCTTTTCATCCTGTTGCATCGTTAAATGATTTGATGGAAGAAATTTTCGAGTGAACATATTTTCAATCCGATTAATAGCGATTTTTATAATCAAAAAAACGATAATGAAGAATATTTTAAAAAAAGCCCTGTTGTTTTGCTTTCTGACATTTATACTTTTCACTGAAATGAAAGCACAGTCAACAAATCCGAAGCCGATTCGACTGGCTATCGCAGGTATGAGTCATGGACATATCAGCTTTATTTTGGAAAGGCCTGATAAAGGAGATTTTCAGTTAGTTGGAGTTTATGAGCCAAACACCACGATGGCATTTAGGTACGCTCAAAAATACGGATTTGATCCCAAACTAATCTATAGCGATCTCGAGAAAATGCTCGATCAGGTAAAGCCTGAAGCAGTAGTGGCTTTTGGCTCTATTTATGAACATATGGCGGTTGTCGAAGCTTGTGCACCGCGAGGGATCGATGTGATGGTGGAAAAACCGCTTGCGGTCAACATCGACCATGCCAAAAGAATGGAAGAACTGGCTGAAAAATATCATATCCTTTTGCTCACCGATTACGAAACATCCTGGTATCCAAGCACAGCGAAATCTTTTCAATTGGCTAATGACAGCAGCTTTATAGGAAATTTAACAAAAGTGATTATGCATGATGGCCATCAAGGGCCCAAAGAGATAGGCGTCAATAAAGAGTTTTTGGAATGGCTGACCGATCCGGTACAGAATGGAGGAGGGGCTTTAATGGACTTTGGATGTTATGGAGCCAATCTTATGACTTATCTTATGAAGGGGGCCGAACCAATATCCGTAACTGCGGTTGCAATGCATTACAAACCGGATATTTATCCGAAAGTAGAAGATGATGCAACCATCATTGTTACCTACCCCGAAACGGAATGTATCATACAAGCATCGTGGAATTGGCCTTTCAACCGAAAAGATATGGAAATTTATGGCAAATCGGGTTATATAAAGGCGATAAATGGAAATAAAATGCGAATAAAGAAAGAAGGGATGAATGATGAAAAGGTAATTCATGTAAGTGCAAAAGATATTCAGGTTTATGAAGATCCTTTCTCTTATTTTGCAGATGTAATTCGCAGCAAGATTCAAATGCCCGATTATGGACTTTATTCGTTGAAAAATAACCTGACTGTGGTTAAAATATTGGACGCAGCAAAAGAATCGGTCAAAACCGGCAAAACTATTCGATTCAAATGATAAAAGGATATTACACTGTTCTCAAAAAACTTCAATCTTTATTTCCATTAAAAATTTTTATTTTTAATTTTTGATTAGGGTATTCACATCTTCGATTGTTATTAATTATATAGGGAATAAAAAAGCGAATGAATAAAGATCTGTTATATCGTTTTTTTGATGGAACAGCAACCATCGAGGAGGAAGAATCCGTAAGAAATTGGATCGAGTCTTCAGATGATAACTATGCCGATTTTTTGCGTGAAAGAAAGATATACGACGCTTTGCTGCTATCTACGCCTTCAAAAATATTAAAACAAAACTTCCATCAACACTTAACCCCATGGATTTTGTCCACAGCAGCTTCCATTGCACTCCTCGTTATTGCAACCGGATTGTTTTTTTATACCGAAAGCTCGAAATCGCAACAATATAACACCATTATCGTGCCTCCGGGTCAACGCATTAACGTGCTTCTTTCCGATAATACCAACGTTTGGCTCAATGCCAATACCACGTTTCGATATCCATCAAAATTTGCCCGAAAAAATCGTGAAGTATTTTTGGATGGCGAAGCATGGTTCGACGTTAGCAAAAACAAGAAAAAACCTTTTATCGTGAAAACCGAGCAAGGCGAAGTTCGCGTTACGGGAACAACTTTCAATCTCGAAGCTTATTCGGAGTATAAGAACTTTGTTACCAGCCTTTTTGAAGGAAGTGTTGACATATATCAAAACAATGCCAAACTTGCTACACTCAAACCCAATCAGAAAGGGATGCTTCAAAACGATCGTTATTTTATCTCTACTATCGACAATACCGACGAATACCTCTGGCGCAACGGATTGATTGCCTTCAACAACATGAAACTCGAAGACATACTTTTGGAACTCGAAAAATATTTCGATATTCAAATCGAGATCAATACCAAAAAATTACCTCAACATCGCTATACAGGAAAATTTCGTCAGGCAGACGGCGTAGATTATGCCCTACGCGTTTTGCAAAAAAGCATTCATTTTTCTTACAACAGAGACGACGATAAACAAATCATTTATATCAACTAATCAATCACCACTAAAATGCAATGCCTATGAAGGAACAATAGCAAAAACAAAAAAACCGGCGAGTGCTGCAACACCTGCCGGTCAGAGTAAAAAATCAACACAATTTAATTCCTAACTGTATTAATTAAAAACACTTACAAATGTATGAATAAAAACAATTCGTCGGGTAATCTTCTGATTGAAAAAATACCCATTAACCATTTTTTATTGATCATGCGAACAACTATTTTCCTGCTTTTTACCTGCGTCTTTTGTTCGATGGCTGAATTGAGTTACACTCAAAATGCTCGCGTAACCATCAATAAACGGAATGCAACCATTAAGGAAATACTGAACGAAATCGAAAAGCAAACCGATTATCTGTTCATTTACAACGATGAAATAAATGCCAACGAAAAAGTATCGGTGAAAGCTAAGCAAGAAGCAGTTTCGAGTGTACTAAATTCGATGCTCGAAGATAAAGACATAAAATATTCGATGGAAGGAAATCATATTATCCTTTCTAAAAGTGAACCATCGGAAAACGAGAACATAACGAATGTCCTTCAACAACAGAAAAAACGAATCTCGGGAACAGTGCTTGACGAAAATGGGCAACCCATTATTGGCGCCAATATCATTGAAGCCGGCACTACCAACGGAACAGTAACCGACATAGATGGCAAATTCACTTTAGATGTTTCAGATAATGCCACTATTCGAATTTCCTATATCGGATATCTCGAACAAGAAGTGAATACATCCGGCAAAAATACCCTAAACATTACCCTAGTAGAGGATACACAAACGTTAGAGGAAGTGGTTGTTGTGGGGTATGGTATAGAAAAAAAGGTAAACATAATAGGATCAATAGCGACTGTTGGAACGGATGACCTCAATGCCTCCCCTGTTTCAAATATTTCAAATGCCATCGCTGGCCGCCTTCCAGGGGTCGTAATTCAACAAGCAACAGGTGAGCCTGGTAACGACGCAGCAACCATTCGGATCAGGGGTAGGGCTACTTTGGGCGACAGCGAGCCTTTGGTAGTTGTTGATGGTATTCCTGGAAGGGATTTGAATTCAATTAATGTTTACGATGTTGAAAATATCAGTGTTCTTAAAGATGCGTCAGCAGCGATTTATGGTGCCAGGGCTGCCAATGGTGTGATTCTTATTACAACCAAACAAGGCAAGGAGGATGCACCATTAACAGTTAATTACGGATTTTATCAAGGTTTTTCTTCCCCAACAGTAAAAATCAAAATGGCAGATGCACCAACGTATGCGCAAATGATTCGTGAAGTACAAACATATCAAAATGTAGACGAAGCTAATATGAAGTTTTCATTGGATGATATTGAAAAATTTAAATCCGGAGAATATCCATGGACTCATCCAAATACAGATTGGTATGATGCTGCATTAAAAAATTACAGCACGACATGGAATCATAACGTGTCGATAAATGGAGGGAGTAAAGCCGCAGATTACTATATATCCTTTGGTACGCATTATGACGGAGGATTATTTAAAAATTCATCCACTTCATTTACGAGAAATAATATTAAAGCTACTGTTAATGCGGAAATTAACAAATATCTGAGTCTTGGACTTGATATAAATGGCTCTCAGGAAAATAAAAAGAATCCCTCTGTAAGTGCATGGGGTAATTTTGAGGGAATAATTAAGAGTCTTCCTACCTCACCTGCATTTTTCCCAAATGGATTACCCGGACCTGATATTGCTTACGGGGGAAATCCTGTTGTAACCTCAACTGATCAAACGGGGTTTGACAATTCAAAACGCTACAGGGCTAATACGATGTTTAGTGCTAACTTGAAAATTCCAGGTATCGAGGGGTTAGTCTTGTCGAGTTATTATGCTTATGATTTGAACATAGGTCAGAGAAAACTATTTCAAAAACCATGGATGCTTTATGAATTGGATGAACCAGCCTATCTGGCGGCAGGAAATACAGGAAAGGAGGATGGATCTGCATTCTTGATTGGTACTGAGAAGGGAACTACTGACATCTGGTTAAGAAATTATTATGATGATGCCAAAACTAAAACTTTTAATGTCAAAGCTGATTATAAAACAACCATTAACGATGTTCATAATATAAGTGCATTTATTGCATACGAAAGTTCTGAATATGAGTCTAAAGGGATTGATGCATACCGTAGGAATTTAATTAGTGATCAATTGCCTTACTTATTTGCAGGTGGTGATGCTGAAAAAGATAATTCCGAATTCATTACCATTGATTCACGTATTAACTATTTTGGGAGACTTAGCTACAATTATAAAGAAACCTATTTAATGCAATTTGCTTTCCGAAGAGATGGCTCTTTAAGGTTTTCAAAAGACGCCGGTCGCTGGGGAAATTTTCCTAGTGTTCTTGGAGGTTGGATAATCTCTAATGAAGAATTCTGGAAAAACCATGTTCCATTTATAGACTTTTTTAAATTAAAAGCCTCTTGGGGAAAATTAGGGAATGACCTTATAGAACCCTTTCAGTACCTACCCAGCTACTCATTTAGTACAGGGGCAGTATTAGGTTCAGATAAAATCTATTCACTCGGGCTTAGTCAAACGGTAGAGGCTAATCCAAATGTAACCTGGGAGGTTGCGAATATGTATAATGCTGGATTTGAAGCAATGCTCCTAAATCATAAATTAACTTTAAATACTGATTTTTTTTACCAGAGACGGAAAAATATTCTGATAAAACGAAATGCTTCAGTACCCCAATATACAGGCATTCAATTGCCCGACGAAAATTATGGCGTAGTGGATAATAGAGGGTTTGAAGTTGAATTGGGTTATGCCAATAAAATAAAAGATTTTTCATATTCAGTTAATACAAATTTTGCATTTGCCCGGAATAAAGTAAAGGAATTTGATGAACCGGCTAAAAATGTCCCTTGGCAGGAATTAACAGGTCATCCAATGGGTACCCAATTACTTTATAAGGCAAATGGAATTTTTAGAGACGTGGAACAGATAAATAACACTCCACATGTTTCAGGTGCGCGTCCGGGAGATATTATTATTGAGGATATTAACAAAGACGGTGAGATTACCAATGATGACAGGATCCGTTTCCCTAAAACGACTAATCCTGAAATTACATATGGTATATCTTTCGATTTACAGTATAAAAATTGGGGATTGAATGGACTTATACAAGGGGCAGGCGAATCCATGAGAAGAATGTATTTCCAATTACAAGGAATGGCTGGAAATTATTTCGAGTATGATGCTATTGGAAGATGGACTCCTGATCGTATTGACGCTAAGAAACCGCGGGCTTTTGATCGAAATGACGCCTATTGGAGGTCGGATTATATGACAAACTATTCTTATCAAAGTACTGAATATGCCCGTATGAAAAATTTAGAATTGAGTTATATTCTCCCAAAATACTTGCAACAGAAGCTTAAATTGAATAATGCCCAAATTTATTTATCTGGTCAAAATTTATTCCTGATTTATTCAAAAAATAAAATAACGGATCCTGAACTTGGCGGTAATAATGATTTGATGGGAGAATACGATAGCAATGCTGCTTTGCACCCACTAATGAAAGTATTTGCAATAGGTGCAAGAATATCTTTTTAGTATGTTAGAAGTAAAAAAATAATAAAGTAATTATGAAAATTAATAAATTTTATATTGGTTTTATTGCAATACTGATGATTTTGTTGACAGCTTGCAACGAATCGATATTAGACAAAAATCCTTTGGACAGAATCTCCGATAATCTTCTTTGGGGAGATGTTAATTTGGCTGACAACTATTTGCAAGCTGTTTATAACAGTAGTTTGAACGGTGCGTTTGGATACCTTTCATTTGCTGCACTTACTGATGAAGCACATGACACTCACAGTTTTGGAACTCAAAATTATCTTAAAGGAAATATTTCATCAAGCAATACAGAACCTTTCGGTAATTGGGCATTTAATTATACAACGTGGGAGGTAATGTATAGAAATATTCAGAAACTTAATATTTTCCTTTCTAATATAGAAAAGGTTCCGGATTCTTATCCTGAAGCTGAAAAAGCAACTATAACAGAAAAAATTGAAGTAATGAAGGGTGAAGCCATATTTCTCAGGGCATTTTGTTATGCGCAGCTAGCCCGGAATTATGGAGGTCTTATTATTGTTACGGATCCATTTAGAATAGGTGATGATTATCTTTCATTGAAGAGATCTACATTTAAAGAAACCATTGATTTTATATCCCAGGAATGTGATCTGGCTGCGTCTTTGCTTCATCCAAAGGCTGAAATGGAAATGGGAAGGGCAACTATAGGATCAGCATTAGCACTCAAATCAAGAATTTTATTATTTGCTGCAAGTGACCTTACCGCTGATGGCACTGCTGAAAATGAATATGTGGGCTATCAGAATGCTGATAGAAACGCACTTTGGACTGCCGCAAAAAACGCAGCAAAAGCAGTTCTCGATTTAGGAACATATGAACTCGAGAATTTTGGAGACCCGGATCAAGTAGCTAAAAACTTTTATAATTTCTTCTTAGCAAAAGATTTATCAAGTAAGGAGATTATTTGGGGGAAAATGTTTCTAAAAGATGTTGGAAGCCGCAACCAAATGAACCTGATTAATGGAACAAATGGATTCGTTATGTATGGATGTAATGCCCCTACCGGGAACTTAGCAGATGCATTTCAAATGGAAGACGGATCAAATTTCACAACCCATTATCAGGTAGATGACAATGGATATTATTCGAATGTTTCCCAAAAGTACAATTCTCAAAATATATACTACAATCGTGAACCCAGATTTTATGCAACAATTTTGCATGATAGTGCTGTATGGCAAAAACGTTTTCCAAACCTTGCAGAAAGAGATCCGATCGGAATTTATGACAGAAGAACACGTATAATCATAGAGAATGGCCAGGAAATAAGCAGGATTTTCGGCATTGATACAAGGCAGGGACCAGTTGATCCGGATGATGGCACCTATACTGGCTATACCTTTAAAAAATATCTGGATGACAAGGTATATGGCACAGAAAGCAATAACAATGAAAACGTCTGGATTGAAATGAGGTTTGCAGAAATTATTTTGAATTATGCCGAAGCTTGCTTGGGATTAAATGAAACTGACGAAGCTGCTACTTATATTAATCTCATCAGAAACCGGGGTGGGTTGCCCGATTTTACAGGTGACATAACCACTGCCCTGCGACATGAAAGACAGATTGAATTTGTTCATGAAGATATTAGGTGGTATGATATCAGACGGTGGAAAATTCTGGACCAGGCTCTTGTCGATGCTACGGGAGTTGATATTATTGAGATTACCAATAAAGATGAAAATACTGTAACAACTACCTATCGCCAAATTATAGTTCAGGAACGAGGTCCCGTCCAAAAAAAGATGTATTGGGTGCCCATTCCGATTGACGAAATCAACAGAGCTCCACAACTAATACAAAACCCAGGCTATTGATATAGTCAAATTTTTTATTTAGAAACTGTCTAAATCTAGACAGTTTCTAAATAAAAATACAAATTACGAAATTAATTTTAACATACTGAATTAACTCAGTAGAAACCAATATTATATGAATATTCTCGTAAATTCCACCTGGAACTCAGTATGAATTAATGGGACTTAGATGCAGATATTCAACAAAATAGAAACAAGTAAAATAACAAAAAGATGGTTAAACTAATTAGTATTGCTTTGATATTTTTATGTGGAAATCTTATGATTTTCCCAAAAAATATGATTTATGCACAAATAGGAGAGAAAGTTAATATTGCGAAATACGCGAAAGTAGAACGAGACAAAAACGGGATAACCCTTCAATGGGAAGAGCCAAGAGATATTTATAAAGTAATTCTTAAAACCTCACATCCATCAGAATTATTAAACAATAAAATTCAGTACTGGCACAACAATTGGCCTCAGAAACGGATACCCAAAGGTGAGGTTGATACAGGGGTGCTTGGCTGGGCGGCTCAGGATGACTGGTTCAATGGAGAATGGAAGGACGCTGATACAAGGGCGGAAACAAAAGGTAATAGCGTTATTTATACTTTTAACCCAATAAACGCAAAAGAATTCCAGGACGAAGATTTCGATGCAGTTTACCGCAGGAGTTTAAAGCTCAGGCTTCCTTTAGAAAAAGACAGCCCTGAGATAGAAAAGATCGAAGTTTTTTCTAATTCAGTGTGGAAAGAGACTGAAGTGAAGATTGAATGGGGAAATCAGATGGCAGAAGAAAACTGGCAAGGACATTTTGAGGTTTATAACGGGGAGTTGGAGGATATCGAAGCATTGGCTGATAATGTAACGGTGGGAGATCAGTTTAACCTTCGTTGTGATGGCAACCCCGGCAGTATAAAATTAAAATTACGATATACATACAATGAAGATCCATCTTCTTCTGACAGAACAATAGTGACTTTGCGGAGTCCGGCAAAAAGTTTTTCTTTTCTGGTAAATGACGTTATAGCAGGAGAGAAAATTTTTGTAAAAGATTACGATATACTTGTTACTGAATTCGCAGACCGTATAAAATATGCAGAATTTATGCAAAAATGGAAAGCTGAACACGTTAAGACTTTATACGACAGGGTTAAGGAATGGCCAGAACAAACTTATGAGAATGCGGAAAATGACATGCCCGAAAAGAAGGGACGCGGATATATGCCACTCGGGTGTGAAGGCGGCAGACAGAAGTTTGGCGTTGACGTAAACGGAGATGTGTTCTGTCCCAAAACGAATGCTTTTACTAATGTACCTGGGAAAGATACCGACAGACTTCTCTGGGAAAGTTCGGCACGATGGAGAGAAATTCGGTACAGTTTTGGGTTTCCTGATGTTGAGCCACGGGAAAGGTATCTGGAAAATGGCCATTTGCCTGTAATTCATACTAACTGGGAAGCAAGCGACGTAACTTATGAACAAACAGCATTTGTTACTTTACTCGGTTCAGATATCCTAAGTGGAGAAAGAATGCAGGGTGATGACCCGACTATTCTGCTTGCTAAGGTAACTTTAACGAATAAGGGAAATGAATTTAAAAATGTAAAATTAAACCTTACGTCAAGGTGTGATATAAACGAGAAATTAGTTGAAAAAGATGGTTTTGTTTTTGCGACCGATTACGAGCCGAATAGAATGAGATACTTCATCGATATTGAAGGAAAAGGTTCCGTAAAGTCTGAAAATACAAACTTGTCCTACCAGATTAACCTGGCCAAAAATGAATCGCACAGTATATATTTTAAGATACCATTTATTACGCTTATTGAAGAAAAAGAATTTGAATTGGTTAAAGGAACTGATTATGACGTCGAGTTTCCAAAAGTAAAGAAATATTGGAACGACAGGATATCAAAAGGGACTAAGATAACTACTCCAAATGAAACGTTGAATAATTTTTATAAAGCTCATCTTACTCATATGCTAATCACAGATGACAGAGAAATTGATTCAGACAGATATGCTTCCCGTGTTGGAACTTTCCCTTATGATGTATACCCAAATGAATCAATCATGTGCATCAGCGATTTTTCCCGAAGAAATTACAAAGAAGAAGCAGAGGAACGCCTTGAGCTATTGCTTCATTACCAAAGCAGCAGGGCTTTACCTGGAAATTATACAGATAAAGAAGGTGTATTCTATGGTGCAGGTGGATATACTGAGGAAAATGGTTACAATCAGCATCACGGTTGGGTCCTCTGGGGTTTAGCTGAACATTATTTATATTATCGCGATAAAGAATGGTTGAATAAGGTTGCACCTTCTATAGTTAAAGGATGCGAATGGGTAATACGGCAACGTAAAAATACAATGAAATATGAAGAAAATGGAGAAAAGGTTTTGGAGTATGGATTTTTGCCTGCTGGATCTCTCGAAGATGTACATGATTATAAATACTGGTTATCTACCAATGCTTATACTTATTTTGGACTTAGTAATGCGGCGAAAGCTTTGGCAGATATCAATCATCCAGAGGGCGAGAGATTAGTAGAAGAAGCAAAAAAATACAAAGAAGATTTGCTCAGGGGGTTTAAAGAATCCATGATTCGTTGTCCTGTTGTGAAACTACAGGATGAAACTTACGTACCACATGTTCCCTCAAGATTATATAACCGCGGACGGGAAGTTGGCTGGATAAGAGAAGTGCTCGAAGGTGCCTTGCATTTGATTTACTGTGGAATATTAGAACCTTCGGATGAAATTTCTACATGGATTATAAAAGATTATGAAGATAACCTTTATATATCTGATAAATCGGATCATATAAATCAGTATGGCTATACTATTGAAAATTTTGAACAAAATTGGTTTAGCCTGGGTGGTTTTAGTATGCAGTCAAATCTTCTTTCACATCCGATACCATATATACTTCGTGATGAACCCAAGCATTTTTTAAGAGGTTATTTTAACGCGTTTACATCTGTTTTTTATCCTGATATTTGTGCCTGTGTTGAACATGCCTTACCAACACTGGCAGATAATAACGGGGTATGGTTCAAGCCATCTGACGAAGCCCAGTCAACTTCCTGGTTAAGGTTGATGTTTGTGCGTGAAAATGGAGAAGACCTGTATCTCGGCCAAACCATCCCTCGAGACTGGCTCTCTGACGGTAGTAATATTGGCATAGAGTCCGCAACAACACATTTTGGGCCGCTTTCATTTCGGATTGAATCAAAGTTAATTCAAGGCCAGATTACTGCAGTGCTTGATCCCCCGGAACGAAATTCGCCTAAGAATATTTATGTACGTTTGCGTCACCCGGACTCCAAGCCTATCCAGAGTGTCACAGTCAACGGGAAACAATATGTGAACTTTGATGCAAACAAGGAATGGATCATATTGCCTGGAAATTTACAAGGCAATCAAAAAATAGTAGCGCAATATTAAATAACCATACAATGAAAAAATTATTATTAGTTATCTGTTTTATTAGTATTTATGTAAGTGTTTGGTCTAAAGACACCTTACAGGTATTCTCTCCATCAGGTAAGATTTGTGTAAAAGTCTGGATGGATGAACAGTTGACCTATCACATTTCGCATGATAATAAAACCATCATGAAACCTTCAATAATAGACATGCTATTAGAAAACAACCCGTCCTTGTCAGCAAACAATGAAATCCGGTCTTCTATTATAAAAAAAATTGAAGAGCAAATTATATCTCCTGTACCCGAAAAAAGAAAGATCATCCCGGATGTATATAATCTTTTATCCATTACATTCAGGCAACCTTATAAAGTTGAATTCAGGGTTTATGACGATGGGGTTGCTTACAGGATTTCCACACTGTTTAAAGATACGATATATATAAAAAATGAGGTGGCTGTATTTTCTTTTCCGGGGCAGCCGTCTGCCTATTTTCCACAAATGAAAAAAAGTTCGAATGCGGATATTTTTCATACTAGCTTTGAAGAAGAATATCCATTAAAGAGGCTGGATAGTCTTTCAGAGGGTACCCTGGGTTATTCGCCAATTTTGGTGGTTCCTGAATACGGTCCCAAAATCGGCATTACAGAATCGGATCTGGAAAATTATCCGGGCATGTTTTTAGAAGGCACAGATGCTTCTAAATTAAAGGGCATATTTGCTGGTTACCCGCTTGAAGAACAGAAATCCGGAGGTGCTTATCCACAAATGATTGTCACCAAACGCACTCCTTATATTGCAAGAACTGCAGGCACCAGGAACTTTCCCTGGCGTGTAATGCTGATTGCCGAAGAAGATAAGGACTTGCCGGGAAATGATATTGTGTACCGGCTAGCGGCACCATCAAGAATCGGCGATGCTTCTTGGGTGAAACCGGGAAAACTCACTGATGAGTGGATCACTGATATTAATCTTTTTAATGTTCCATTCAAAGCGGGCCTTAATACGGCATCCTATAAATATTATATTGATTTTGCAAAGCGGTTCGGTTTTAATCGTATAATGATGGATGCAGGCTGGAGTGATAATAACGATCTTTTTAAAATAAATCCAGATATCAATATGGACACACTGGTTGCTTATGCAAAGAAGAATGACATAAAGCTGAGCATGTGGACGTTGTCAATGACACTGGACAGGCAATTGGACAGTGCTTTGAATCAGTTCAATAAATGGGGAGTTGATTTTATTATGACTGATTTTATTGACCGGGATGATCAAAAAGCAGTTAATTTTTTTCATCGTGTCGCAAAAGAATGTGCTAAAAATAAAATAATGATTATGTACCATGGTGCTTTTCCTCCCAAAGGATTTAATCGGACTTATCCCAATGCTGTGGCAAGAGAAGGCGTACTCGGTTCTGAATACAATATGTGGAGCGACCGGGTAACTCCAGGACATGATGTTACCCTGCCTTTCACAAGGATGCTTGCGGGCGGCTTTGATTATGAACCCGGCCTGTTGAATAATGCGACCGAAAAAGGTACTAGGCCGGTTGCAGGTGTAGTAACCAGTCCGGGGACACGATGCCACCAGTTATCCATGTTTATTGTGTATGATAGTCCGATGCAAATATTTTCAGGTAATCCGTCAGAAGGTATGCGGGAGCCGGAATTCATGGAGCTTCTCGGAAGCCTTCCTACCACATGGGATGAGACCATTATACCGCAAGCCAAAGTGGGTGAATACATTGTTACTGTACGGAAGAAAGGAAATGATTGGTTTATTGCCGGGATGTGTGATTGGACCCCAAGAGATATTGACATTACATTTGATTTTTTAGACGATGAAAATTACGAAGCAACTATTTGTAAAGACGGAATAAATGCGGACCGTTATGCAGCGGATTATGTGATACAAAAAGAAATGGTTAAAAAAAATGACGTGATCAATATTCATCTTGCCCCGGGCGGCGGATTTTTGATACGTCTTGATAAACTTTCATGAGGACACCTTGAATAAACTATAATATGATTATCCGCAACTGTTCCTATTATAAATTCTTGATTTAAAATCCGGGGTGTAAGTAACGGCGGCTATGAGCAGCCTGTCAAACTGTTTTTCCCCGAAATAACGCCTGTTGAATTTGTAACAGAATTGATTGAGATAGTATTGCAGGTACTCGGGTTTCATTTTGTAATATACGCCCAACAACTGTCGCTTGGCATTACTAATTGCCGTATGCACCCAAGGCAGTACATTGGAGAGCTCCCCGGGTGGGATGACGGATGCCGTATGCGAACGGACATGTTCTTTTAATTTTGTATAAGAAGTCGAATCATCGGTAGTTAAATCTGCCGTGCTTTCAATTTGATCTTTGACATTCTTTGTAATTGTACCGGACTTTAAGTCGCTGATCACTTTCATTTTCAGGTATCCGACTTTCTTTGGTTTCTTACCCG